>Ga0182027_10008199_pt1 | contig 15250 bp, 7 predicted proteins | sample 712E1DmetaG_FD_121300 | JGI IMG/M metagenome (GOLD analysis project Ga0182027, IMG submission 121300) | Permafrost microbial communities from Stordalen Mire, Sweden - 712E1D metaG (Illumina Assembly) | ecosystem: Environmental > Terrestrial > Soil > Wetlands > Permafrost | place: Sweden... | reverse complement strand
CCCGTTTTCAATAGCCGGCTTTCTGCACTTCAATTGGCACCGATGTTGCGCTTCGTCTGTCCAAGGGTATTTTATATAACCACTTTGCATACGTTGTAAGGGTCTTCTCACCTAAAATCAATTTTGAATCTTCGAGACCCAATTTGTCAATATTCGGGAATGGAATATCATCTTTTGTTACGATCGCGATGATTATATCCGATGAACTCGACGCCCCCTTTTCGGTTTCGAATTCAAGTGAATAAGCTTTACTGGGGGGAAAAGTGAAATCTGTATTTGCATCCAAATGGTTCTTCTGGTCTATGGAATTTGGAAAGATGACATTTATGGAGTCGCCGTGAATGTCAAGAATTGTCAAGAAGCCTGATTCCGTGGATTTCACGTGCAATATAGCCGGTTCATTTTCTTCGTAGGTCTTCTTTACATTTGAGATTGATACCTCAAAAGCCGGATCCGGTTTGCCTTCCGGAATTCCGATTAGCACTTCGACATGTGCCGTCACCCGGTACACCATGTTGTCTGAATCTAAAGGTTGCGGTGAGTCAAACCGGACGTTTCTTTCGTCAAGTATCAAACCACGCGCGCTCGACTCAGCAAACTCCGAGAAGAAATCTATTAGTTTATTATTGTCTTCCGACTTGAGTGACAGGGTACCTGCGCTTACTTCGATGCCGGCTTTCTGTGAGGCTTCGGCTCTTGCAGCATTTAGTGCATCACGATGAATCTTCTCCATATCATTTCCCGTCGCGCTACCTGTTCCGATGATCCATTTTCCAACCGGTGTTGTTTGTGCGATCAATGAAATCGTAGCGAAAGTTATGGAGCTCATAGCGACTAAAAAGAAATATCTCTTGATCAGTTTCATTCTCCTAGTAATGAATAATCGATGAATTTTCTTTCACGTTTGCTTATCTAACATGGCTTTGCCTCAAAGGTTAAAGCTCGGTCAGGAGATAACTTAAACTCGCCTATAATTCATCAGCGATTCCTATTTTTCTATTTTCTCAATTATGATGTTTCTACTTCCAACGAGCTTCGCCTCCTCCGGACGTTGATACATTCGACGCCTATTACTTCCGTCAAACCGTTCTTCACCTAAGTTTACGCTCCACCCTTCGTCGCTTCAATCGAAATCCTGCACCATATCAACCGTGGGGATTCGTATGATGAACCTCTCATTACGATGCGTCAATACTTAACTAACACCATGCTCGTATCGCCAAGAACCTGTGGCGTTTGTTCTCTATTCTGTTCGCGCGCTATCTCGGGGATATTGTCATTCAGATACTTTTCCAATTCGCCAACAGTGATTTGTTTATCGCCGTTCGCATCAGCCCCTCCCTGTAACCCCTTGAGGAAAAAATAAGTGAACAATCCGTGCTTTTTTTCCGGGTACCAATTGGAAAGTTGATTCTCGGAAGACGAACTAAACACGATCCCATTCTGAATTGCCGCAATAGGATTCTTAACCTTGAGCAAAGCTGGACTTGCACCTTTGAGCAAGAGGCCCTTCGGCGTCGAACCGCTGAAACATGCATCCAGTACCACAGTGATGCTTCGAGCAGGGAGTTTTGCTATTTGTGAGTAGAAGTCCGAAACTGGAAAGCCTGAAACATCAGCATATTCCGGATCACAATCATAGGGAACAAAGAATGCTTCGTTTGTCTTTGTGTCCGGCGCACCGTGGCCGTTATAATAGACAAACACATCTGATTTTCCGGGCTTCACATAATTAGCGAGTCTCTGCAGCATAATATTAAAATCATTTTTCCCAGCATTCTCATCTTCAGCATAAATTATTCGCTTCTCACTGTAGCCCAAAGTGTGTATCAAATATTCTCTCATAATAGTTGCACCGTGTACGGCATAATCAACGCTAGGCACGTTTGAATTTTTGTATCGTGATATCCCAATGACAAGTGCAACGGCATCTGGATTCTTTGACTGAGTCTCAGGAATATTCGTATCAACATCGACTGATAGTCCTTGGGCGACCTTAATATCACCATGTTTCTGATCCTTCCCATTTACTGTAATCTCTTGAATGGTGGCGATAGTCGTGTTGAACTTCAACGGCAAGGGCTGTGAAATAATTCCGTATTTTCCATATAATTCTGATACAGTGATCGAAACTGGAACACTCGTTGCGAGGTTGTTCGTATAGATTGAGAAGTTCACATCGGAGTATTTACCGCTTTCTAGAGTACCGATGTCAAACTCGGATTGTGAACCGTCGGCGAGAAAAACATTCCCACCAATTGAGATCTTTGCTCTCACCCCGGCTGCATCACCGAGGCCTGTATTCTGAATGCGAGCCGTGATTTTGACGACTTCACCAGGCTCAATCCTTCCTATCTTATTTGGATCTTCAATCCCGACGTCGGCGAGTATAAGCTTCGGTGGAACAAGTGCTTTAGTATCAAATGTTATCTTAATTGGCAATGGAGCAAATCCCCGCGCTTCTTTTGGAGTGATTGTGATTGCGGCTTTACCATCCAAAATATCAGCGGATGCTAGCAAGGGTATTTTAGCGATGACAGTTTTTCCTGGCAAAATTGTTCCTATATACACAGAGGGCGGAAATGTGATTTCATTTTCCATATCCATAGCCGAGGATAATTCAAAACCGGATGCGGTACCGGCGCCCGAGTTGGTGATTTTAAGCTCGATTTCTCCCTGTTCATTTGCATCTAGTTTATTGTTGCCGGATGGTTCTTTAAATTTGACCTCCAGATCAATCTTTGGAGGTAATCCAGTTTTCTTTGTTTCTTTTGCTATAGGTCTTTCGATTAAGAATAGGGCGCATCCGCCACCTTCCTCGACAACGGCACATAGGCGTCCATCTTTTCGTGGTTCAACGGACCGTATGCCACCGCCTGCACCGAGAATTTCTGACTGTTTTTCTATAGATGCATATTCGTTCCCATTGTCGGTTCTTACCAATCTGACGTCTCCATTGGTAAGTCCACAGACTATTGTCTGGCAATTGTCCATAAATCCAAGGCTTGAAATTTTTGATTCTGATAGGAAACTTTTCTTAAGTTCGATTTGCCGCTGTGTGGTCCATGTTTTTACATCTACAATTTTGAGTGAGTTACCTGTTCCTACTGCAAGCAAGTCGCCATTTTGCGCAAATCTAGCGGCTTGTCCAAAACTCTTGTAAATTTCCATTCTATCACTTATTCTAAAGACGCGAACCACATTGGTCGTATAACTCATATTGATTGTTCGATCCGTGTAAGGCTCCTCGGACACAACCACTGCAAAATCATTGTTTGGACTAATTTCAATCGACTCTACTCTGCCAGACACGATGTTTTTAGTCTGCCTTCTAGGATACGTAGCCCCAACTGCGATCGCCTCCCCAGTGGACGTGTTCCAAATGATCACGCTTCCGTCACCGCCGCCAGTAGCAAATAGGGTCCCGTCCGGACTAAAGCACTGAGCAGAAATCTCCTTCACATTAACGTAATTAATAAGCCGCTGTTCTCCCTCCGAGAAGTGATTTAGAACGACATTGCCTCCCCCTCTTTGTATCACCACTTTTTGAGGATAGCAAAACGCTTGCATGGAATCAGACAACAACATATTCATGTATGGACCGAGAACCTCTCCTGTCGAATAGTCCCAGAAGTATGTGATGTGCGTCCGATTTTTATCTAAGCCGGTTAAGCCGACTAAGGGTTCTCTGAAACTGGCTGATTCAATCTTGAAATCTATTTTTTTTTCATTTAGCAGAACTGGTATAGAATATATTTGAATAGGGAATTCTATCCCTTGCCAATTTATTATGGCCCCCCTTAACGCGGTCTTACCCCAACCAGCCAGGCTAATGAATCCCATCCCCTTGTTGTTCAAAGGGTCCTCCTTGAACTGCTTTGCTACCTCGCTATTAACATTGACCAAGCCTTTGTACTCTTGATCAAAGTCCGCCACAGTGAGTTCAATTTCGAATGTTTCTTTTTCTGGATCATATGCGCCTATTTTGACACCAAGTTCAGTAGGGTACTCCTCCTGAACGAATTCAAGCCTCTCTGTCCAAATCCTTCCAGCCCTATCTCTCTTTGTCGATTCAATTCTACTCGTCATTCCTTGAAGGGATTTATCATACGCGTTGCTTCTCGTCATAAATTGTCCCTGACTTTCATATTCTGTTTTTTCCGGCTTTGATCCAAGCTTCTCTTTTTCTCCAACAAACTCGCGATCAACCTGTTCAGCAACGTTTGACAATCTCGCCTTTAATTGTACTAAACGCGTGCGCGCCTCTTCGATTGATAATTTTTTGCCATTCATTTGACTAGTATCTTGAGCATACATTACCATTACAACACACAACATCGTCACCAAACATATACTTTTGGTAATTGACATCGCATTAATTCTCTTTTTGATCTGATACATAAAACAGCAACATTAAAAAAACATCAACTCTCAACTCAAGATTATCGATCAGACTGTAATTTGATCTTTTACCTGAGGCGATTCCGCCTTAAGCTTCTCGTGAAACTTGACCATCCCTCCCACCAATATCCTAATCCAATTGTTGGCAAAATTGTCTATTCGTTTTGAAGATACAATATGTGTTGGCCTTTGTAATTTTCCAATGTCCTTAGTTATTAGACCCCAGTTTTTTTGATCTAGTGGCGACCGGAACAATTAACCAGGGATGAAAGATAGGCCAAGGACTTTTTTGTATCGCTATTCTCCCCTTATTTTTGGCTGAAGCTTTTTTACTCACTAAACTTGATTCTTAAGCATTTCAATATTTAGATATCATCCTCACAAGAAGGTAGTAAAGACTACGGATTAAATCCCGACACGGATGAACAACCTCGATGCCATGAAGCACGGCCGACACTACCTCATTTCTTATGTCCCGTGCTGACTCATTCTCAACTTTCTGCAGCGACTCTAATTTGACTCTCATACTTCTTGCCAAATTGAACCTAGCATGCATCCTGATATGTTGCAGAGTCTGAAGAGCCTTCCTGGAAACAATACTGGGCATATCCTGCCGCTGTCAAGCTTCATTTCAACTCAACAGAGTCTAGAAACCAACCCGGATATGTGTGCGCATCACAATTAAGACTTACCGCAAAAATGATGAGAAAGGCTTTCACAGCCGCTGCAGCGTCCTGAGATTATTAATGGGGTTGCGGCTGCGCTTGTTCTTGCTGTTGTTTAGACTTCTCGTACTTATCCACCTCATCCTGAAGTTCTTTATATGTCTGGGTAGCTTGGAACCGAGTATACATCTGGTTATTGTTCTTAATTTGCTGCATCAGAGTTTCATTCGCTGCTCCTAGAGGATACTGTACAAGCACATACGCCCTCCACAAACCTCCGTCCTTCACTATCTTTTGGTTCTTGGCTTTGCTCCCATTGAGAGTCTCCGATACTACTGTCTTCTCAGCATCAGTAAATGACTGGAGAAGTTGTGCATCAGTGCCTGTGCCGGTCTCTTCCGTAAACCTCTTCTGCAGTCCCTCAATTTTCACCTGGAGTTGCCTTCCTATATCTGCCCGCGCAGCTGCCGTTGCTTTATCCACGGCAAGCTGCATGTCCTGCGATGATTCAGAATTCGGAGCATAAAGATAATTCGGGTCCTGAGGCACATTGGTGTACCAATCGGGAATATTCCCGGTGTCTGCAGACTGAAGCGGTTTTGAACCGCCGCAACCGATGATTGCAACACCCAAAACAGGCAACACGAACAATAGCCACTTCTTCATATTGATCTCCTTTCAAGGATTTAGTTGTAAATCTTCTGTATTTATTTAATCATAAAAAACGTGAGCTAATTGTGTCAATATCTTACGAGAACTTTGCTTTTATCCCCCAGCACTTGGGGTGTCTGCTCGTGGTTTTGTTCGCGGGCTTTGTCGGGAATATTATCCATTAGATACTTCTGGACCTCTTCCACAGTTAATATTCCATCTTTATTGGCATCCGCTTCTCCTTGCAGTGCTTTTAAAAAGTAATACGTGAATAAACCATGCTTCTTCTCCGGATACCAGTTGGAAAGTTGGTTTTCTGAGGAAGAGCTAAAGACAACGCCGTTTTCCATCGCCTCAATCGGATTATTTACCCTGAGTAATGCCGGGCTCACACCTTTGATCAACATCCCTTTAGGTGAAGAACCGCTGAAGCAGGCATCGATCACAACAGTAATGCTTTTTGCTGGAAGTTTCCCCAGCTGATTATAGAAGTCAGCTACCGGATAGCCTGTTTCATTCGCATAGGTCGGATCACAATCATAGGGAACAAAGAATGCTTCGTTTGTCTTTGTGTCCGGCGCACCGTGGCCGTTATAATAGACAAACACATCTGATTTTCCTGCCTTGACCATGTTTGACAACTTCTGAAACAGCTTTTTGAAGTCCGCCAGCCCTGCATTCTCATCATCGGCGTAGAGGATTCGTTTTTCATTGTAACCGAGTGTACTGATTAAATATTCTTTCATTATTGTCGCGCCATGCTTGGCATAATCGACGCTTGGTACATCGGGATTTTTATATTTTGAAATCCCTATTATTAAGGCAACGGCATCGCGATTTTGTGTTTTGGTTACCGGTATATTTACGTCAACGTCAACCGAAAGTCCTTTAGCGACTTTGATATCCCCGTATTTTTCCTCTTTGCCGTTGACGGTAATTTCTTCGATGGGTGACATTTGTTTGTTAAATGAAAGCGAAAGTGGCTGACTTACAATCCCATATTTACCGTAAGATTCGGTTGCAGTAAGAGATATTGGGACTCCGGTTGCTTGTAGGTTCGTGTAAATGGAAAAAGTAACATCGGCAAATTTTCCGCTTCCCAGCGTTCCAATCTCAAATTCCGATTGCGAGCCGCCCGCCAGAAAAACATTCTCACCTATAGATATCTTGGCCTTTACGTTGTTTGCATCGCCCCTTCCTGTATTCTGAATACGTGCGGTAACAGCAACAACCTCTCCCGGTTCTATTCTACCATTTTTGTTTGCATCGTCAATGCCTATGTCGGCAAGAACGAGTTTTGGGGGAATTAGCGCTTTTGTTTGAAATGTTATTTTGCTCCCAGCAGGAGCAAAGCCATTTGCCTCGTTATAGGTAATAAGAATTGTTGCCGTTCCATCTACGAGATCAGCGCCCCCCTGAATAGATAGATTTGCTGTTCGCGATTCACCAGCAGGGATTTCGCCGATGTACGAAGAGGACGAGAGCGAAATAGAAGGCCCGCTCTCCTCCTTTGCAATCACTTCAACTCCAAAGGCAGCGCCTTTCCCACTATTACTGACTGTAACGACAATTGCTCCCGTTTCATTGGCGTCAAGTTTGGCGTTGCCAGAGGGTTCAGTAAACTTGACGGATCCTTTCAAAATAGGGGGAGAGCTAGATCGGGAGTTGACAGCAGCAAACTTCTGATTCCCTTTTTGTGGCCCGAACGCAAATGTCTGACCATTGAAATCCACTTTCCAGTTGTAATATTCATACGTTTCATTGTATGTGAACCGTTTTTTCCCATGGGCCTGCAATAAGGATGATGCCCTTTTAAAATCACGAGCTTGTTGCAGTGGAATTGAAATCTTAAAAGATTGATTAGTATCTTTCAAATCTATAGGAAACTGTTGTACATCTGCATCATATATACCGAGAGTAAACGAAGAAGCGGCATCTTCTTCCGTTGAGGCGAGCAACTGGTCGCGTTCTTGTTTCAGCTCATCAATCCGTTCATAAAATTTCCTCCTTGCTTCAATGATCATCCGGTCACATTCTTTTCTTATCTGTGTTGCCCTGTTTGCTGCTTCTGTTTTGCGTTTCTCAAACATTGCTTCCGTCTCAAATTCATCCTTTACTGGATTTTGAATTTGCTGAAGTTTTGCGTCGCGTTGCAGTTCTAGAGCGGCCGAAGAAAACTGCATTCCGAATAACGAGTTGATTCGTTTCACCTTCTCTTCTATGGACTGACCAAAAAGTGTCGTGCTCATAAATAAGAGAAATAATAGTGTTCGTTTCATATCACGCCTCTAAGTAAGAGAGTCGATACTTCTAGCATCCAATGGTCAGAACTGGTACTGTGACAAACTAGATCGGTCGCTAAAAACTGTGGCCGGAAAACTTTAATTGATCAAATTATGCAGGCTCAAACCTGATCTAGAAGCTAGTGTTTCTGGAGAACACGAAATCCGATATATGGGCTATGGACGGTTGGGGGAAAGCTATGGGGTCCGAAGGTCAATACACGACAGTCCTGTTCGCTACTGCCCCAAGAGCCCCCGTAAGCCGTGCCGGATGTTCCACACCATTCCCAGACGTTGCCGCTCATATCATAAATCCTAAGTTCGTTTGGCTTCTTTGTCCCTACTTCTTGTGTTCGAGAATCTGAATTATTAAGGTACCACGCAACTACGTCAATTGTATCGCTGCCACAATATTTGTATGCTTGACACTTTTTGCCCCCCCGCGCGGCATATTCCCATTCGTCTGCATTTGGCAAGCGAACGGTCGCTCCAGTCCTTTTGCTCAGCCAGTTACAGAAGGCACTTGCGTCGTCAACACTCACATTGATAACCGGCTCTCGACCCCTCCCGAACTTCGCGACTGGTTTCTTATAACCGATTGCCTCGCAAAACTTGTCATACTGATTAAAGGTTACTTCTGTCGCAGAAACACTAAAATTTCCGCCTGGCCCACCCTCGATCAATACCCAAACAATTGCAGAAATATCTTCGCCAGTTAACGCAATCTTCCAACCAGTCGCCGTCAATCCTTCGAGTTGAGGCTCCCACCATATGCTTCGTCCTTGGCCGGGCGTTACTTGTGCAAGATCTCCCACTAATGCTGTTGGCCGTATTGTGTCGCCTTTCTCATTTGTGGCAATAACCCGAATGCTGTAACGATCTGCCTCATCACCACGAAAATCATAGGTAGTAATTATCCGACCATTCTCGACAATTTGCTGCACATTACTTATTTGCGCAACACTATTGAGTGTGGAAAGAAGAAAAAGAAAGAGAATATTTCGTATCATATATTCTAAGAAACCTTCCAACGCAGAAATGCAATATTCTACTTCTTCCGGAGAGGACGGAAACCGATATCGTTGCTGCGCTTGTAGGGCTTGTAATCAAAACGAAACGAAACACGACAATTATCCTCGTAATAATCCCAGGATCCGCCACGAATCGCTCCCGAAGTCCCGCACCACTCCCACACATTGCCGCTCATATCGTAGATAGCAAGCTCATTAGGCTTTTTAGCAGCAGCCTCATGTGTCTGTCCTCCTGAGTTGTTTTTATACCATGCAACATCATCGACGGTGTTGCTGCCGCTGTATTCGTATCCCTTACTCTTGTTCCCCCCTTCGGCAGCATATATCCATTCGTACTCTTCCGGTAGACGCACGGTTGTTCTAGTTTCCTTGCTAAGCCAATCACAGTAAGCGACTGCATCGGCAACATTGACATTGACAACCGGTTGTTTCCCACGTCCAAAAGATGCTTCGGGTTTCGTGTAGCTGGTCGCCTCACAAAACTTGTCATACTGGTCAAAGGTCACCTCAGTCGCAGAAATATAATAATCTCCACCAGGTCCTCCTTCGACAAAAATCCATTTAATATCCAAAGGCTTATTGGCAGCAAGGCTAATCTTCCATCCTGATGGTGTATAACCGTCAAGCTGCATTTCCCACCAGATACTTCGTCCCTGGCCGACAGCGACTACGGCAAGATCTCCAACGATTGCGCGAGGGGTTATTGTCTCGCCATTGTCATTTGTTGCCGTGACCTTAATGTCATAAAAGTCTTCATCACTCCCACGAAGATCATAAATTATGACGATCCGTCCGTTATTAACAGATTGATGAACGTTGCTTATTTGAGCGGAAGCGTGCAGAGTTACAAGTAAAAAAAGAAATAGATTGTATCGCATCATGGCAGAATCGCAATGCATTCAGTTAATTTTCCTGTAAAGCGCAAAAACAACTACCATTGAAATTGAATCCGGAGGTCTGAACTGTTCGCCTCCGAAGCGTTCATTAATTCGCACAAATGTAATCCTTATCGGTTGGGGAATCAAAACTAATTAGCCCCTTGGGAGAGTTTGTGCATGAATGTGTTAGTGAGAAACTTAGCAATTTTACTTTAACAATATCATCTTCTTGGCCAGCACGAGACGATTCTTGGGATTCGTTATATCAACCGCTTCAATCCGATAGAAATATATACCTGTTGATACGCTAGCATTCCAAATTAACTGATACCACCCTGCGGGTTGTTCGCCATCGACCAATTGCGCGACAACCTGACCCAAGACATTATAGATTCGGAGTCTCACACGGCTCGTCACTGGCAGCCCGTATTGAAGTGTGGTAGACGGGTTGAAGGGGTTGGGATAATTCTGACTCAATACGAAATCTGTCGGTTGAAGCTTAGACTTAGCCTCAGCAACAAAGCCTTGAGATCCAATAAACAGAGTGAATCGTTGTTCTCCTGTTGATGGCGCAATCAAGATTTGAGGTGTCTGCCTGATGTTATATCCGACAAAAGTATTATCATCAACAAGCCAAAGTTCCTCGCTAACAAATGTGTCCATTCCATCGAACACGAGTCCAGCAGTGCTCTTTGTTCCATTCTGAATAACAATATGAAATTGCTGCCCATTGCCTACTTCTTTTCGATGCTCGATCGATAACCTCTTGAATGGAATCGAGATCGCATTATTTTCGATGACGATGCTGGCAGTCGAAAACGAATTTGGAGGCGCCGGATAATCTTGAGCGTCGTAGTCATCGCTAGCTTCCGCATTAAAACCTATATACGCACTTGATTGCTCTTTATTCGCGACATTAAGAGATAACGACAGGTGTTGCTCAGCGCTTGTTTTGACGGCAGTTGTCTTCGATAATTTTCCAAGAGCGCCTCCCGGATCGTACGGGATCAAAAGAGTGCTATTGTTTACAATATTATTGTAGTAGTATGCTTTGAACGGCACAAGCAACGTTGCCGCAGACCAAACACCCGCATTCCAATCCCATGAAGTTGCATTTGCGGGAAGATTGTTAAAGACCACCACATCATTCCACAGCACGGCTTTCTCAAATGGGTTTGATATAATATTCCATCCATTTTGCAATGTGAGCGCAAACGCGCCACTCGTTGGTGTAACATTTTGCGCTGTCCCCGAAAGCGCGATACCCTTGTCACTTAGAACCCAGTATCCTCTTCCCGCGCCAAAATCAAAATCCGTTGATTTATCATATTCCACCAGGAAATTTGTTGCCTCACCATTGTCACGATACATCCTCCAGTCTTTTTGGTACTCGCCCGTCAACACTGAAGTTGCCGCTCGTGTTGTTGTTCCCGGGATGCCCATGAGCTCGTAGCTTGTGGCATCCTGAGGATTGGAGAAAGTGATTGTCTTTGTAACAACAATGGTGGCTGGAATTGAAAATATTCTTGCCGTAACAGGTATTGTAGTCAATCCGCCCGGAGCATTGTCTGTAATTGCAATTACTCCGTTAAATGTTCCAATCGTAGGCAGTCCGTTCGGACCAAGAATAATACTTGTGCTTCCACCATTCGGAGCTACATTCAGCACCGGAGAAGATGTCATAGCGATAAATGAAATCCCGGAAAATGCAATTGTCCCTGTCAGTGACTGTGTTCCGTTATTTGTGACAATAATTGTCGATGTGCCGACACCTCTCATTGTATCATTGCTGACAATCAGGAGAGAGTTTTGCGATAGTGTAATGCTAGGAGTTCCGGATGCTGGCAGACCCGTTCCCGCTAGAACAACCGATGAAGGGTTGCCCGGCGCATTATGTGTGATCGTCAGCGTCGCATTGTAGTTTTGGGCAGCAAGAGGACGAAATGTTACAATAACGCTGTCTGAACTCCCTGCTAGGATGTTGATGGAAGTTTTACTTATTGCAAATCCTGAATTTGAGGGGACAGTAATGTTTCCAGTTAGTGTTGCTCCACCTAGGTTAGTTATCGTTAGAGTCTTCTCTGCAGAAGTGTTTGCAGCCACTGACCCAAAAGACAGCACAGTTGTAGAAAGAGAAATCCACGGGTAGGGAGGCGTCAGAGTCTTCGCACTATCTTCGTTTGATGGGGAAGATTCGCCATATGCGTTTACAGACGTTAACCGGTACCAGTATATAGTGATTGGTGTAAGACCAGTATCAACAAACGTTGTCATTCCACCACCTACCGAATCAATCTGATTATACCCTGTACCTGATGTCAACGATCGGAATATGCGATACATCGTCGGACTGCCCGTGGAACTCGCCACCCAAGAAAGATTGACTTGTGTTGGAGAAATACCAGATGCGACAGCGTTTGACGGCGGCGATGGCACGTTTATAGCAGAGGTTTGGACGCGGACTGCATAACTCTTTGCTCCCTCGAAGCCGGTTGAATCTACTGCGCTCACACGGTAGAAATATGTCGTAGCTGGAAGAGCTCCGAGATTTGCATAATTTGTTGCAGTCGTGGAGTCGAAAATTGCTACGTTCGTTGAATCGGCACCACGATAGATTTTATACCGCATCAATGGTACGGCACCGCCCCCGTTTTGCCATGTCAGATTAATTGTAGTGCCGGAAGCAGAGGCACTTAGATTTATTGGAGGGAGCTGAAGATTGAATTCAGTGGGTAATCGAGATATATCCGAAAATCTTACTTCGTCTAATATGCCCCAGAATTGTCTATATCCATCAGTCAAATGATCAGGACTTATCCCAATATAAATAGTAGAATTTGCCCCACTATAAGTAACTGTGGAATTCGGAACATATAAAGTATCCTCTACAACACCATTAATGACAATTTTTAGTAATAACCCACCGCTCCTACTGCTACATACACCCGCAACATGATACCAGCGAGATGTATCGTAAAGTGTCTTTGAGAATATTTCTTCGCCACCTATGTTTGTGTTAACTTGAAAGCAGAAAGCATTTGTAGGCTGGGGAGCACCGAGAGAAAACATCGAAAGGAATGCTCCACCTTGCTGAACAAGTGTCGGTGCTTGTCCCCCATTTGCTCCATAATTTGTATATGCCGGATTCACCCAACATTCGAGAGTGAATTGATTTGCTGGCCTGAGACTTGAATTTGCTGTAAGTGTTATATATTCATTATTTGGATGATTGAACTTTCTCCCGTTTCCAAACTTTCCGGCCACAATACTTGTTCCTGTCGCAGTACCATTGTTGCCATTGCTGCTCGCATCGCTTACGGTAGAGCCGCTGGTTTCGTCCATGTGCAACAGAAGAACAGTATTTGCGTCAGCAGAATATTCACCAAGAATCGAATAACTTCCTAACGGTCTTGCACTCACCTCGTTGCTATATCCACTCTCCAATCCAGCGCTGTCCACTGCCGTGATCCGGAAGTAGTATGCTGTACCGTTCGTGAGCCCAGCACTTATTCTCGTCGTGTCCGTGATTCCATTCGACGTCGAATCAACCTTGATTTCTGTCCCCGATGATGTCCCCCGATAGACCCGATAACGGAGAAAGTCGGCTTCGGTGTTCTTGTTCCATTTGAGAGTGACTTGTCCATTGCCCGAGGTTGCGGTGAGATTTTGGGGAGCGGCTGGCGGAGGCCAGCCATATGGTTTAACAGTATTCTGCAAAACAGAGACAGTGTTGGCACTCAGGTTCGCAATAACTAAGTCAGGTTTGCCGTCTCCATCCAAATCACCTATGGTAACACCTCCGGGATTTGTTCCGGTCTTGAAATCAACTTTGGGAGCAAAGGAGCTTGCCGTAATGGAGCCGGAAGTGCTTGTGTTCCTGAATATCGAAACTGTATTGCTAGAATAATTTGTCACAGCGATGTCAGGTTTACCATCTCCATCCAGATCACCTATGGCAACAATGTCGGCACCCGAGTCCGCCGTGAAATCAACTTTTGAGGCGAAGGAGCTTGCCGTAATGGAACCGGAAGTGCTTGTGTTCCGAAAGACTGAAACAGCATGGCTGTTATAGTTTGCAACAACTAAGTCGCATTTACCGTCTCCATCTATATCGGCGATGGCAAGACCAATAGGATACAATCCCGTTGAGAAATCAACTTTGGGAGCAAAGGAGCCTGACGTAATGGAACCGGAAGCGCTTGTGTTCCTGAATATCGAAACTGTATTGCTATGATAATTTGTCACAATGAGATCAGCTTTACCGTCTCCGTCCACATCACAAATAGAAACATGATCGGGATACGATCCCGCTGTGAAATTAACCTTGGGAGCAAATGAACTTGTAGTAATGGAACCCGGAACACTTATGTTCTTGAGAACGGAAACTGTATTATCGACTGTGTTTGTAATAATTAAATCAGGTTTGCCATCTCCATCTACATCACCGATAGCAACACTCTCGGGCCCCGTTTCAGTAATAAAATCGACCTTCGGAGCGAATGAACTTGTCGTAATGGTGCCTGGGATACTGGTGTTCCTGAAGATCGAAACTGTATTGCTGAGATCATTTATAACGACGATGTCCGGTTTACCGTCTCCATCTATATCACATATAGCAACACCTTCGGGATACGAACCTGTAGTGAAGTCAACTTTTGAGGCGAAGGAGCTTGCCGTAATGGAACCGGAAGTGCTTGTGTTCCTGAAAACAGAAACCGTATTGCTTCTGAAGTTTGTAACAACTAAGTCAGGTTTGCCATCTCCATCCACGTCACCTATGGCAATGTTGCTGGGGGTTGTACCCGCCGTGAAACCATTAATTGATGCAAAGGATGAGGTATCTATAATCCGCGAACTTGGAAAAGTAGCAATAAATGGAGTGTTTGAATATGCAGTTAATCCTGTTGTTATTTCCGTCACAGAAATTGGGGCGTACGTTGAACCAATTGGAACTGTAATTGCGAGTGAAGTTGGATTTGCCGAAACTACAGCAGCTTTTACCGCACCGAAATACACGACGTCGTTTGCAGGCGCGGCATCGAAGCCGGTGCCGATGATGGTCACTGTTGTTCCCAATGGACCTAGTGTTGGCGTGAAGGAAGAAATTGTAGGAACGGAGACTGTCGTCGCACTCGCCTGATTTGAGGCACCCGATTGACCACCCGCATTCACTGCATACACAAGGTAGTAATACGTCGTGCCTGCACTTAGACCTGTGTTGCTGTACGTCGTTGTTGAGCCACCTACCGAATCAATCTGATTATACCCTGTACCTGATGTCAACGATCGGAATATGCGATACATCGTCGGACTGCCCGTGGAACTCGCCACCCAAGAAAGAT
>Ga0182027_10008198_pt1 | contig 15250 bp, 16 predicted proteins | sample 712E1DmetaG_FD_121300 | JGI IMG/M metagenome (GOLD analysis project Ga0182027, IMG submission 121300) | Permafrost microbial communities from Stordalen Mire, Sweden - 712E1D metaG (Illumina Assembly) | ecosystem: Environmental > Terrestrial > Soil > Wetlands > Permafrost | place: Sweden... | reverse complement strand
TGTTGAGCAACTGGAACCAGATAGCCGCCGATCTTAGCGAGGCAAACCGGGTGCGGGCGCGGCAGGTTTAATATTCGTTAACCTTTATCTTAGCGCTTATGGGCCTCCTGGCCTGCCTTCTTAGCGCTTAGCTCTTAGGCAGGAAATCGCGGCTCTTCACTTGATCGGCGCCGTACGGAGACGATGCGGGAAACGCCGTGAGCGCAAGACCCGTCTCGCCGGCAGCCAAGTCCCGCGCATCGCCGTAAGTCTCCACGATGGCATCGTCCACCTTCGGATTGAGGCTCGGATTATCCTTGAGAAGGGCCGCCAGCTCGACCCGCTGCGTCCTGACCGCTGCCTCCCAACTTCGCACGGACCTCGGGGAACGGACCGTCGAGTACTCCAATATCAGCAGGTGCATCAGGACGACGCGCACGCGGCTGTCCAACTCCCGCCGTTGGCCTTTCCCAATATCCTCAAGCTCCTCGGCAATGTGGCAAAGGTCGGCATTGCAAACGTCGCCGGAACGCAATAAGGCGGCATTCTCCTCGGCCCAACGGGAAAAGTCCTGATCGTACAACGACGATTTGGACGCGGACATAATACCCATTACGCCTCCTTCCGTTCGGTCGAAAAAGAACGCGGCGGTCGCATCGACCACATTCTTGCGCAGCGCCTCCCAGGTATCCGCTTCGGTGAAGATGTTCTCGGTAAGGCATTCGGCGCCATGGCCGCCGTCGGCTTCCTAATAACGCGGGGAGGCTCGGCCCGGCCGTGCGTTATTGGACGTATAGTTCTTGCGGGACGTACTGGCGGCGCACCTTGATCTTGCTTTCATCCCTGCGCGCGGCGGCAAGGTCGTAGGCAAGCTGCATTCCCAGCCACGTTTCCTCGGTGCTGCCGAAGGCTTTGGTTAGCCGGATAGCCATTTCCGGGCTGATGCCGGACTTGCCATTAACGATCTTGGTGAGAGTCTGCCGAGTGACGCCAAGAACCTTTGCGCCTTCGGTGACAGACAGGCCCAGCGGCTCAAGGCAATCATGCCGAACGATGCGGCCGGGATGGACGGGGTTCTTCATGGGCATGCGGTTTTCTCCTTTTCAGTGGTAATCGATCAATTCAACGTCAAAGGCGTCAGTTCCCTCAAAACGGAAAACTATGCGCCAGTTGGCGCGCACCATCACAGACCACATTCCTTTCAGATCGCCTTTGAGCGGGTGCAGGCGATACCGGGGAAGATCGAGAGCTTGCGGCGTGGCGGCGTTGTCGAGAACCGTAACGATACGCTCAACCGTTTCCAACAAGTCCGGCCGTATCCCACTCCGGTCGCCGCGTTCGTAGAGCCGTTTCAGGCCCCGATGCTTGAAGCTCCTAATCATTAGGATACACTGTAAACTGGATGTTGTCAGTTGTCAACTTCATCGTTGACGCGCCTCGTTCGGTTTGAGCGGCCTGCCCCGGCGGGGCGCGCACCCCCTCACTCCCCGGGCATCGTGGCTTTGGCGAAGTAGAGGCCCACGGCGCGGTCCATGCTGGCGGGCGTCATGCGAACGGGGTGGCCTTCGTATTCGTTGATGGCTTTCACGAGGAGATAGATGTCGTTGGGGTAGCAGGCGCGGAGGCGCGGGGCGCCGGCGGCCAGGCATCTCTCGCGCAGGTATTTGGCGGCCTCGGGTTCGGCTTCCACCTGGTTGGCATCCACTACGCGCTGGAAGATCCGGTCGAAAATCTCGGGGCTGGTGTTGTCCACCAGCACCTTGGTGCGAATGCGGCGCAGGAAGGCTTCGTCCGCCAGGTTCTGCGGGTTGAGGTTCGAGGAGAAGACCACCAGGACTTGGAACGGCGCCTGAAACTTCATGCCCGAGGCCAGCGTGAGGTAGTCGACGCCGCGGTCCAGGGGGACGATCCAGCGGTTGAGCAGATCGCGCGGCGAGAGGACCTGGCGGCCGAAATCGTCGATGATCAGGACGCCGTTGTTGGCCTTCATCTGACACGGCGAAATGAACACGCGGGTAGCTTCGTCGCGCTTCAGTTCGAGCATGGCGGCGGAAAGCTCGCCGCCCACCGTGATGCAGGGCCGCTCGCAAATCACCCAGCGGGGATCGAGCGCCTCGTCCTGCTGCGGCGCGAGCCGATGCACGGCGGGATCGAACAGGGTGATGATATGGCCGTCCACTTCTATGGCATAGGGCACGGCCACGGTGTCCTGGTAGATTCGCGGAATGCGCTCGGCGATGCTGGTTTTCCCGTTGCCCGTGCCGCCGTAGAGGAATATCGACTGATGGCCGATCAGCGCGGGGCCCAGCGCGTCGAGGAGGCCATCGGGAAGCACCAGGTCGAAGAAGGCGTCGCGGAGCCGTTCGCGGTTTAGATCGATCCTGGCCGCCTGCGCCTTGACCACGCGATGGTATTGTTCCAGCGAAACCGGGGCCGGGCCGACGTACTGGCACGCCTCGTTGCGCGCCGCCGCCAGGTCCCGTCCGGTGGCTGTGAGCACGAAGGAGTAATCGTTGCCGAGCATGCCCTTCACATCCAGCAGATGCTGCACCCGGAATTGGTGGAACAGGGTTTCGAGCACGGGAAACGAGAGTTTGAGAACGCCGTGCAGCGCCTCGAGCGAGCCGGCGCCGTGCAGCCAGAGATACCGCAGTATGAGGTCGGTGACCGTCGAGTTGGCGATTCCCAGGTCTTCCAGGCGCTCGGGAACGACGGGCCGCGGCACGCGGCGATGGAGGACGGTTTCGGATGTACCCATGGCGTTCGAACAGGCGCAGGGCGGCTGGTCTCCGTTTGCAATATACCGTGGAGCCTTCACCGGGACCAATACCCCGTTGGTTAATGAAAACAATGTTGGGTTGCTAAACTAGGGGCAAGCGCCCAAGCCCCTGAAGATCTATGGCCACGGATGAACGCGGATGAACACGGATGGGAAACAAGACAAACGTGTTCCTCTTAATGCGCGGGTAGCCGCGCGGTTGATGCTGGCGGCCGGGGTATGGCTGGTTCTGGGGGCCTGCTCGAACCGTCCTCCGCGGGCCGCGTCGCTTGGGGAGGCGTACGTCGGGCCGGCGGAACTCAAGATCCGGAGCGACATCCCACTGGAGTCCGCCCCCGTCGCCACGGTGCGCCACGGCGACCGCGTGGAAATTCTACAGCAGAGGCGCAACGTCTTCCTGCGGGTGCGAACGTCGAGCGGCGCCGAAGGCTGGACGGATGCCAGGCAATTGCTGGGGGCGGGGGAGATGGCGGGCCTGCGGGAGCTTGCCGAGCGCGCGCGGCGGATGCCATCGCAAGGCGTGGCGACTACCTACGGCGAACTGCGCGTGCACACCCAGCCGGCGGCCGATGCGCCCAGCTTCCTGGTGATCAGGGACGGCGAAAAGTTTCACGTATTGGCGCACCTGGCGATTCCGCGCGTGTCCGTCCCACGGCCATCGCTGGTGCCTGCGGCGCCGAAACAGCCGAAACCGCAGCCGCGAACGTCCTCGAAGACGGCCAAACTTCCGCCTCTGCCAATGCCGAAACCGCCGCGGCCACCGTCCGATTGGCTGAATCTTTCCCGGACGGCGTCTTTGGAGGGCGAGGAAAGCCCTCCCCCGGAAGCACCCGAGGCGAAGCCCGCCGCTCCCACCGACGACTGGAGCCTGGTGCGGACCAGCGCGGGCGAGTGCGGCTGGGTGCTCACGCGGCGCTTGTGGATGGGCATTCCGGACGATGTGGCGCAGTACGCCGAGGGCCATCGGATTGTGTCGTACTTCTCCCTGGGCGAGGTGCGGGACGGCGACGTGACGAAGAACGAATGGTTGTGGACCACCATCCAGGGGGGCGGCCAGCCCTACGATTTCGACAGCTTTCGCGTGTTCGTCTGGAGCCTGCGGCGGCGCCGCTACGAGACGGCGTACATCGAGCGCAACGTCAAGGGACATTCGCCGGTGCTGTTGAAGGAAGTAGAACTCTCGACCGGATCCCGCAAGGGGCAAGCCGCCGCGGCCAAGTACCCTGGCTTTTCTATTTGCACGGAGAAGGCGGACGGGCAGAGGCGGCGGCGCGACTTCGCTTTCCTGAGTCCTTCGGTCCGCTTTGCGGGTGAGCGAGACTGCGAGGCGGAGGCGCCGTTACAAGCGCTGGCGGCCCCCGCGGTTGCGAGCGCCACGGGGGCTCAGGCGGCCCCGGCGGCGCAGAAGACCGAGTCTCTGGCCGAGCGCGTCAAGAGGAAATGGGACAGCATCGCACGGCGTTGGTTCGGACGGTGACGGGGCGCGAGAATAGTTACTAAAAGGCTCGTTGCTTCGGCGGGTCCATTGTGTTATCTATGTGTTCAAGTCGGACCAATCGATCCAACTCAGCCGCGCTCGGGCTAACAGCGACGGCCAATCATAATCGTCTCGAAGGATGGCCTTTTCATGGAAGCAGTCAATCGCAAACTCATCCGTCCGTCTTTGAACGAGATCAAGGAGCAGATCGCGCCCCCCCGCCGCCCGCCACCCGCGCAGAAGAAGCCGGTCCCGCCGGATCAAACCAACGCCGAGAATTTTTACTACGTCAAGCAAATGCAGGCGAAGACTCCCATGGTGTTCGTCCTTCGGGATGGCGAGACGCTGCACGGGACGATCGAGTGGTACGACAAGTGCTGCCTCAAGGTTAGCCGTACGGAAGGGCCGAACCTGCTGCTTTACAAGCCCGCCATCAAGTACATGTACAAGGAGCAGTAGCCCGTCAGACCCGGCGGCGCGTCGCCAGGCGGCTTTCCCTTCTCTCGCCAGCCTCGCGATAGCGTCTTATCTCCGTCTCGGTTTCCGGGATCACAGGGGGAATCGGAGTCGGTTTTCCGGATTCATCGAGCGCCACAAACGTCAGATAGGCGGAGCAGGTGCGCAACTTGGCGCCGGTCATGAGGTTCTCGGTTTCAACCACCACGCCCACTTCCATGGATGTGCGGAAGACGCGGTTGACGGAGGAGCGGAGCGTGATGAGGTCGCCGATGCGGGCCGGGTAAAGGAAGCGCAGGCTGTCCACGGCGGCCGTGACGGTGGGTCTCCGCGCATGCCTCATGGCGGCCATGGCGCCGGCCACATCCACCAAGTGCATGACCTTTCCGCCCAGGACGTTGCCCAAGCCATTGGCGTCGGTGGGGAGCGCCAGTTCGGCGCACTCCGAGATGGATTCGCTTACGGGTTTGGCTTGCATTTGCGCTCCATGCGGCTGAGGTAGCTCTCGGCGTATGCCTGCGCCTGGCGATCGAGATTCTCGCCGGGCGGCGGCTTGACCAAGGATTTGGATGCGAGCGAGTACTCGAGCGGCCCATGCGCGAAGGGGTGATGATCGCGCTCGAGCACGTAGTAAAGGTGGACCGAGGCCGAATTGGCCGCGCGCACGGTGAAGCGGACTGCGTCGGGGCCCTCGCCGGGCGGAAAGCGGGGGCACGCGCCGCGCGCATAGCCGAAATTGCAGAGCGGCCGCAGGGTGGCTTCGTCGGGATGGCAGGGCGAGTCGGGCGCCGCGCGGCAGATGCCCGTCCAGCAGTCCCCCAATGGCAGCATGGCCGTCTCGGGACTGTTTCCGTACACGCCGGGCGTCACTGGGTAGAAATACGGGCACGCCATTGGGAACCACCGGAGCCGCGAGCCAGCCGGCCGGCAGGCGGAAGCGCCTGCCCCACTCGTCCGATTCTCTCACGGCTACGGGGAAAATGGTTCGGAGGTATAGTAGCTCAAAGAATGGCGAATACCCGTCTCGAAGCACTCAAGAGCATGGTGGCGCTCAACCCGGCCGATAGTTTTTCGCGCTACGGCTTGGCCATGGAGTACCGCAACAGCGGCGATGCGGAGGCCGCCGTGGGCGAGTTCCGCGCCCTGATTGCGGCCGACCCCGGCTACGCCTATGCCTATTTCCACGGCGGACAAACACTGGAACGTCTGGGCCGGCCGGAGGAGGCGCGGGAGCTGTACCGGCAAGGCATCGAAGCCGCCCAGCGCAAGGGCGATAAGCACGCGCGGAGCGAGTTGCAGGGGGCGCTGGACCTGCTCGGATAGCGCCGCAATATTTCTGCGAGAAAACGGCTGCCCGCGCCACTAATATCCCAAAGGCGATATGCGCGCGGTCATCCTACTAGCGGCTTGCGGACTGGCGCTGGCGCAAGCGCCAGACCCGGCTTACGGTCCGTTGTCGCGCGCCTACGAGGCATTGCGGGCGCGCGATTACGACGCGGCGATCGCCGGCTTTCTGGAAGGGATCGAAGCGGCTCCGCGGCGCGCGGCCATCCACAAGGATTTAGGGTATGTTTATCTGAAAACGGGCGAGAACGAGCTGGCCCGCGACCAGTTCCGCGAGGCCATGGGGATGGACCCCGGCGATGCGCAAGTGGCTCTGGAGTACGCTTTCCTGGCCTACGAGACGAAGCAGCGGCAGGCGGCGCGGCGCATCTTCGACCGCGTGCGCAAGTCGGGCGAGGCGCCTTTCGCGGCCACGGCGGAGCAGGCGTTTCAAAACGTCGATGGTCCGCTGGCGGCCGGCATCGAGCGGTGGACCAAGGCCATCGAAATGGGCGCCGCCGGTTTCAGCGTGCATTTCGACTTGGCGACGCTGGCCGAGGAGCGCGACGAACTGGAATTGGCCGCCGCGCATTACGAGGAGGCTTGGCGCGCGCAGCCGGAGCGGCGCTACGCGCTGGTGGAGCTGGCGCGGGTGTGGCAAGCGCTGGGCCGAACCGAAGACGCCCAAGCGGCTCTGCTGGCGGCCTCGCGCGGAGGGGAGCCGCGGGCCGCGGAAACCGCCCGAGGCCTGCTGCCGGCGCGCTACCCCTACGTCTCGGAGTTCCGGCGCGCCCTGGAGTTGGACCCCGCCAATGGCGAACTGCGCCGCGAACTGGGTTTTCTGCTGCTGAAACTGAATCGCGAAGACGAAGCCGAGCCGGAGTTTCAAGTCTTGGTCGAGGCTGCGCCGGACGATCTGCTTTCCGCCACGCAACTGGGCTTCCTGCTGAATGCGCAAGGCGAAGCCGGCGCCGCCAAGCCGCTGTTCGATCACGTGATGGCGGGCAGGGACCTGGATCTGGCCAACCGCGTGCGCGCGGTGCTCCGGTTGCCGCAAATGGCCGCTCCTAGCGACCCGCAGCCGGCCGCGGTCGACGCACGGGAAATGGCCGAACGGAGCATCAAGGCGGGGTATATGAAGGATGCCGTGAAGTACCTGCAAATGGCGCACGAATCCGATCCAGGGGACTACGCGGTGATGCTACGGCTGGGATGGACGTTCAACATCCTCCACCAGGACGCGGAAGCGATCCGTTGGTTTGATCTGGCGCGCGCGAGCTCGGACCAGCGAATCGCCGGGGAGGCCTCTACGGCTTACGGCAATCTGCGCGCCAGCGGTGCGTCGTTCCATACGACGGTATGGGTATTTCCTTTGTTTTCTTCGCGTTGGAGCGATACATTCGGCTATGGGCAAATCAAGGGAGAGTTCGCGACCCACTGGCCGGTGAGTCCCTATGTGAGCGTGCGCTTCATCGGCGATACGCGGGGAACGGTCGGGGCGGTCTTTCCTCTGTACCTGTCGGAGAGCTCGGTGATCCCCGGAATCGGAGTAAAGACGGCCGTCTGGCGGCACGCCATGGCTTGGGCCGAAGCGGGCCTTGCGATTGGGTATCTTAGGGGCCGCGTTCTGTCGGATTATCGGGCGGGCGTGAGCTATTCGCGAACGGCTGGGCGCTCGATAGGCGCGGAATCTCCGGGATGGTTCGCGGAGAGCACCCTGGATGCGGTGTTTGTGAGCCGGTTCGGGAACGATACCCTGGTCTACGCGCAAGGCCGCAACGGGTATACCGTGGGGCCAAAGGCGCTGCGCGCGCAGGTCTATTGGAACTCCAATCTGACCTTCGACCAGAAGCGGCAAGCATGGGCGAACTTTGTGGAAGTGGGGCCGGGCTTGAAGCTGGCGGGGGCACTGCTGCCGAAATCCGCATTTATTGCGTTCAACGCGGTCCACGGCTGGTACACGGTTGGTCCACGCACGGGGTTCACGGATCTGCGAGTGGGGGTATGGTATGCGTTTACTCGTTAGCTTGGCCCTGCTGGCGGCGGCGGCGCAAGCCGCGGGGCTGCCGTACTTCAGCGTACTTTCCGAGGATGCCGGGGCTTGGCCGGAAGTCCTCTCGTCCATCGGCCTGCAACGGCAACCCGCGGCTGTGGCGCACATCCTGGTGGCGCGGGCAGGCGCTGCCGCGTCGCCCGAGTGGAACGGGCGGGTGGAGCAGGGCGGGATATTGGTTCTGGAGGGCCGGTCTCCACTGGCGGAGGCGTTCGGATTTCGCGCAGGCGAACAGAAGGTGCGGGTGGGCAGCATCACCGACGTCCACAATCCGACGCTGTCGATCGTTTGGGAGAAGAGCGTGGATCTGGCGGTCTTTGAGGTTCCGCCGGGCGCCAGAGTCTTTTCCCGCGAGAGGTGGACGGGTGCGCCGTTGACGGCCGGTTTGCGGCGCGGCGCGGGAGCGGTCTTGTGGGTGGCTGCGGGTCCCGGGGAGCGGGGCTACGAGCGGTTCCCGTATCTTCCCAACGCATTGTGCGACTTGGGGATGGACCCGCCTTTTCGGTCGGACCGGTTATGGGCGTTCTTCGATTCCTCCTACCGGCTGCGGGCGGACCTGGACTACTTCGCGGTGCGCTGGCGAAAGAGCGGCATCGCCGCGCTGCATGTGGCGGCGTGGCACTTTTACGAGCCCGATGCGGAGCGCGACCGGTACCTGGCGAAGTTGATCGAGGCGTGCCATCGGGAGGGAATTCTGGTCTACGCCTGGCTGGAACTGCCGCACGTGAGCGAGAAGTTCTGGGCGGACCACCCCGAGTGGCGAGAAAAGACGGCGCTGTTGCAGGACGCCGAACTGGACTGGCGCAAGCTGATGAACCTGACCAACCGGGATTGCTTCCGCGCGGTTTCGGCCGGCGTGAAGCAATTGGCGGGGCGGTTCGATTGGGATGGGGTGAACCTGGCGGAGCTGTATTTCGAGTCGCTAGAGGGCATTGGCAACCCCGCGCGGTTCACGCCGATGAACGACGATGTGCGGGCGCTGTTCCGGTCCAGGAACGGGTTCGACCCGCTTGAGATCTTCGGGAAGCGCAAGGACGCGGCATCGCGGAAGGCGTTACTCGATTTCCGCAGTGAGTTGGCGCGGAAGATGCAGGAGGATTGGCTGGGCGAGGTGGAGGCGCTGCGACGCGACAAGCCGTACTTAGACTTGGTGCTGACGCATGTGGACGACAGGTTCGACGCGGGGATGCGCGACGCCATTGGCGCGGACGCCGCGCGCGTGCTTCCGCTGCTCGACCGGCATGCGTTTACGTTCCTGATAGAGGATCCGGCGACCATTTGGAACCTTGGGCCGCAGCGCTATGAGACCCTGGCGGAGCGGTATGCGGCTCTGACGCCGAGGCGGGAGCGGCTGGCGATTGACCTGAACGTGGTGGAGCGCTATCAGGACGTGTATCCCACGAAGCAACAGACCGGCGCCGAGCTGTTCGAACTGGTTCACCGGGCGTCTATCGGCTTTGAGAGGGTGGCGCTGTATTTCGAGAGCTCTTTGCAGGCGCCGGATCTGAAGCTGCTGCCAGCGGCCGCGGCTGCGGTGAACCGGCTGGAGATCTCGGGCGGAAAGACGGTGGTGGAGTCGGCCGCGGGCGTGGGAGTGCCATGGAAGGGCGCGGTGGCGGTGGATGGGAGGCCGTGGCCGGTGACGGACGGCGAGACGGCGTGGGTTCCGGCCGGCGTCCACACGCTGGAGGCCGGCGCGGAGCGTGGCGCGCCGCGCGTGATTCGTCTGACGGCGGATTTGAAGAGCGCCCGCATCGCCAGCCCGACGGCAATTGAGATCTCTTACCAGAGTACGGCCCGGGCCATCGCCATCCTGGACCGGGCCCCGGTACGGATCAAGATCGACGGAGCGGACGAGGGGATGGCGCTGGCGGGTCCGATGACGGTGATGCTGCCGCGCGGGCAGCACAGCGTGGTGGTTGAGGCGCGGTAACTGGCGGAGCGGCGTGTTGAACGGCGTGACAATCCGGGCCGAGTGAGCTAGGATTACGGATGGCTGATGACGGATGTTGCGTTGCAGACCGGTTCGCCGGACATCCCGGATAAGTTGTACTTCAAGATCGGCGAGGTGAGCGACCTGCTAGCGGTTGAGCCCCACGTCTTGAGGTTCTGGGAAGGCGAGTTTCCGCCTCTGTCGCCCAAGAAATCGGGTACGGGCCACCGGCTTTACCGGCGCAAGGACGTGGAGCTGCTGCTGCGCATCAAGCACTTGCTTTACGAGAGGCGTTTTACCATCGAAGGGGCCCGCCAAGCGCTGCAGAAAGAGAGCCGCGCACCGAAGCAGCGGGCCGGGAAGAGCATCCAGCAAGAGCTGTTTTCAAACGACCCGTTACCCGAAATACGCCGGGAATTGACGGGCATTCTGAACATGCTGAAGTGACTACCGCTCGCCCACGATGGCGGTGTAGATGCGGTCGAGGTCCTCGGCGGAGAAGTAGTCGATTTCGATGCGGCCTTTCTGCTTAGCCTTCTCGACGATACGGACTTTGGTTCCGAGGACGCGCTGCATCTCCTCAATGGCGGCGCGGACATTGGGATCGGTATCGACCTCGTCGGGATGCTTGGGCTTGCGGCCCTCCGTCATTTTCTGGGTGGTGCGTTCCATCTGACGCACCGACCAGCCCTGCGCGACGGCTTTCTCGGCGACTTCACGCTGGAGTTCAACGGTCGGCAGGGAGAGGAGGCAGCGCGCATGGCCGGCGGAGAGGCGCCTCTCAGCCACGAGTTGCTGCAAATCCGAGGGTAGTTGCAGGAGGCGGAGGGAATTGACGATAGTGGTGCGGTCTTTGCCGGTTCTACGGCCGATCTCTTCGGGACTGATGGACAGCTCGCGGGCAAGGCGTTCGAAGGCGGAGGCGGTCTCGATGGGGTTCAGGTCCTCGCGCTGGATATTCTCGATGAGCGTGATTTCGAGAAGGCGTTCATCGGGGATGTCCTGAACGACAATGGGGACCTCTTGAACCTCGGCGATCTTGGCCGCGCGCCAGCGGCGTTCGCCGGCGACGAGTTGATAGCGGTCGCCGACCCTGCGGACGACGAGGGGTTGAATGATTCCGTGGGCGCGGATAGACTGCGCGAGTTCCCCGAGGCGGTCGCCTTGGAAGATATGGCGAGGTTGGAGGGGATTTGGATCTATGGAATCGATTGGCGCCGAAGACGGGGTGACGGCGGAAACTTGTTCGGGGAGCGACTGGGCGGGCTCGCGAGTCGGCAGGAGGGCGCCGAGACCCTTACCGAGCGCCCTGCGCGGATTATCGACTTTGTTCATGGTCCAGGATCTCTTTTGCGAGTTGGATATAGCTTTCCGCGCCACGGGAGCGGGGGTCGTAGCTGAGAATGGTTTTTCCGAAGCTAGGCGCCTCGGCGAGGCGGACGCTGCGGGGAATGATGGTCTTGAAGACCTGGTCGCCGAAGAACTCACGAAGGTCGGCGGCGACTTGGCGGGTGAGGTTGGTGCGGTCGTCGTACATGGTAAGGAGGATGCCCTCAACGGCGAGGGGGTGCTGGAAGGAATTGCGGATGCGCTCGATGGTGTCCATGAGCTCGGAAATGCCTTCGAGGGCGAAGAATTCGCACTGAATAGGGACGACGACGGCGTCGGCGGCGACTAGGGCGTTGAGGGTGAGGAGGTCGAGGGCGGGTGGGCAGTCGATGAGGACGAAGCGATAGTCCTCGCGGAGTTGGGCGATGCGCTCGCGAAGGCGGAATTCGCGGTTGGGGATGTCAACGAGTTCGATGTTGGCGCCGACGAGATTTTTGTCGGCCGATATGAGATGGAGGCCGTCAAAATCGGTGTGGACGACGGCTTCGGTTGGCGAAACATCGCCAAGCAAGAGGTCATAGGTACTTGGGCGGGCGGGATCTTTGGCAACGCCTAGGCCAGTGGTGGCGTTTCCCTGGGGATCGGAATCGATCACCAGGACTCGTAAGTCGTTTGCGGCCAGGGCGGCGGCAAGATTAATGGCGGTCGTGGTCTTACCGACTCCGCCTTTTTGATTGGCGACAGCGAATACTCGGCTCAAGCGGCCATACTACCATGTCGGCGTGCGAGATTCGTCAAGGTGTTTTATAGGAACGAAGCCAATTCGGCGAATTGTTTCACGTGAAACGGCCACGCGGGAATCCAATGCCGAGTGTTTCACGTGAAACACGCCGACTGGCAACGTCGCCGCGTCCCCGCAAAAGGGTGACAGGCAAAAGGGTGACAGGCACGAAGTTTCGCAAAAGCGGCGAAATTCGTGCCAGTCCCCGTTTTGCGGCCACATAATGTTCGGCCCCTCTCAAACTAGAGGCGGCGCCCGGCTCGCAGAAAGCGCTGCTTTCCCCAGGGCAGAGCTACCGCAGGGCTCCAGGAAAAGCCCATTTCGGGCGGATCTTCGGCTCCAGTTAACAGATCGGCATTCGCCGCGAGAATCTTTAGCACCGGCGCTAAATCTTCGTAGCTCACGGCGCGCGAGATGGCCCAATCGAACCGCTCGCCGACAGCCTCGGCGCGTTTCGGGAGAACCCGCACGTTTGGCAGCGCCCGGCTCGCCTCGCGCAAGAAGACGGCCTTGCGCTGGTGAGACTCAATCAGGGTCACGGAACACTCGGGCCGCAGAACCGCCACGGGAAAGCCTGGAAAGCCCGCGCCGGAGCCGATATCGGCAATCCTGAGTAAGCCGGGCGGCAGGCTGGCGGCCAGAAAGAGCGATTCGCAGTAGTGCCGCTCGACCGCCTCTTCCAAGCCGGAAACCGATGTAAGGTTCACGGTGCGATTCCAGCGGAGCAACATCTCGTAGTGGCGGTTGAGCGCCTCGACTTGTGCGGCGGACGGCTCGACGATGCCCGTGAGGCGGCGGGCCAGGGCTTCAGCAAACATGGCCCAGGCTCAGGTAGACATCGAGAATCGCAATCGCGGCCGGGGTGACGCCCGGAATGCGCGCCGCTTGCGCCAGCGTCTCGGGCCGCACGCGTTCCAGCTTGGATTGGACCTCGCGGGAAAGGCCAGGAATGCCCGCGAAACCGAACTGCGGCGGTATCCGCCGCGCGCCGGCGTCCTTCATCCGCTCCATCTGGCGCTCCTGCTGCGCGATATAGCCACCGTACTTGATCTCCGTTTCCACGGTTGCCGGCACGCCCCGCAGAGGATCCTCGCCGAGCGCCTCGCGGACCCAGGCGGCGATCTCAGCCATGGACGCCTCCGGCCGTTTCAGACGCTGGCCGTGGGGATGGGCCGCCAATGCGGCGCGCAGGCGCTCTATTTGGCGCTGCTTGCGCGTAAACACGGCCCAGCGCTCGTCCGTAACCAAGCCGGCGCGCCGGCCGATGGGCGTCAGCCGCGCGTCGGCGTTGTCGATGCGCAAGTGCAAGCGGAATTCGGCCCGCGAGGTGAACATGCGGTACGGTTCGTCGGCGCCTTTGATGATCAGGTCGTCGATCAGAATGCCGGTGTAGCCCTCCATGCGGCCGATGACCACGGCTTCCCGGCCGCCAAGCCTTAGGGCGGCGTTCATGCCGGCGATCAGACCCTGGCAACCGGCTTCCTCATAGCCGGAGGTGCCGTTGATCTGCCCGGCGAGGTACAGCCCGGCGATCGACTTCACCTCAAGCGTATGGCGGAGTTCGCGCGGGTCAATCGCATCGTACTCAATGGCATAGCCCGGGCGAATCATTTCCGCGCGCTCGAGGCCCGGTATGGACGCCAGCACGGCCTCCTGCACGTCGACTGGCATGCTGGTCGACATCCCGTTGATGTAAACCTCGTTCGTGTCGAGACCCTCGGGCTCGAGGAAGAGCTGGTGGCGCGCTTTGTCGGGAAACTTGACGAACTTGTCTTCGATGGATGGGCAATAGCGCGGCCCGATGCCTTCGATCTGCCCGCTATAGAGCGGCGATCGCGGAATGGCCTCGCGCAGAATGCGGCCGGTTTCCGCGGTAGTGTAGCCGATGTGGCAGACGATTTGCGGCCTATCGATGCGCTCGGTGAGAAACGAAAACGGGGTTGGATCGGCATCGCCGGGCTGCGGCTCGAACTGGGCAAAGTCAATGGTCCGGCCATCGAGCCGGGGCGGGGTGCCGGTCTTCAGGCGCGTCCAATTCAGTCCCAGCGTCCGCAACTGGTCGCCCAGCAGTTGGGCAGGGGCCTCGCCGTTGCGGCCGCAGGCATAGCGCATTTCCCCGACATGCGCCAAGCCGTTCAGGAACGTACCCGTGGTGACCACCACCGCGCCGGCCTCGACAATTCGGCCATCGCGCAACTGAACCCCCGTGACGCGCCGGTCCGCGATTGCGAGCGCCGCCACTTCCGCTTGCTTGATGCGCAGGTTGGGCTCCTGTTCGAGGACCTCCCGCATGCGGACGCGATAGACCCGCTTGTCCATCTGCGCCCGCGGCGACCATACGGCCGGGCCACGGCTGGTATTGAGGAGCCGAAACTGGATGCCGACGGCGTCGGCCACTTCGCCCATGGCCCCACCCAGGGCGTCGATCTCGCGGACCAGGTGGCCCTTGGCGATGCCGCCGATAGCGGGGTTGCAGGACATCTGGGCGATGAGGTCGAGGTTCATCGCCACAATGGCGGTCTTCAGACCCATGCGCGCGCAAGCCCGGGCGGCCTCGCACCCGGCGTGACCGGCGCCGACCACCAACACGTCGTACTTCTCCTGCATTGATATCATTGTATCGAATGAGAATATTGGTTCTTGGCGGAGGCGGGCGGGAGCACGCGCTGGCGTGGAAGCTGGCCCAGTCGCCCGGTCATTCGGTTTTCGCGGCGCCGGGCAATCCGGGCATTGCGAAGATCGGAACTTGCGTACCCGTTGGGGACGGCTCGCCGGAGGGATTCCTGGCGCTGGCGGAGGGGATTGGGGCGGATCTCACGGTGGTCGGGCCGGAGGCTCCCCTGGTGGCGGGCGTGGTGGATGCGTTTCGAGCGCGCGGCAGGAAGATCGTGGGGCCGGACCGCGCGGCCGCCCAGCTCGAAGGCAGCAAAGTTTTCGCAAAGAACTTTTTGATGAAGAGCAACATCCCCACGGCCGAGTACGCCGTGGTGGAAGACGCCGCCGGCGCTCGACGCGCCCTGGACCGCTTCGGCTTCCCGGTGGTCCTCAAAGCGGATGGTTTGGCGGCGGGCAAGGGCGTGGTGATCGCGCACGGCCGCGCCGAGGCCGAAGCCGCGCTATCCACCTTGCGCGGGCGGCTG
>Ga0182027_10008197_pt1 | contig 15251 bp, 13 predicted proteins | sample 712E1DmetaG_FD_121300 | JGI IMG/M metagenome (GOLD analysis project Ga0182027, IMG submission 121300) | Permafrost microbial communities from Stordalen Mire, Sweden - 712E1D metaG (Illumina Assembly) | ecosystem: Environmental > Terrestrial > Soil > Wetlands > Permafrost | place: Sweden... | reverse complement strand
GCCGAAACGATTTCTGACACGCTGCGTATCGCCGTCGGGGGCGAATCGGTGGACCTGCTCCACGTCCCGCGCGAAAAGGAGGACGTTAACATCGTCCTGCAACTGCCGCTGGCAAGCCGGACGAGTCCCGAAGAATTGCTGGCCTTGCGCGTTCGCTCGGGTGACGCCAACGCACTGCCAGAACCGGGTTCAACGACCGGAGTTCCGCCATTGATTCCATTGCGTGAACTTGTGACCGTCGAGTGGACCATTACTGACAAGAGCATCTACCACAAAAATCTCATGCCGGTGACCTACGTCATCGGCGATGTGGCTGGCGTGGTGGAAACCCCCGTCTATGCCATCCTAAAAATGAACCAGTCGCTCAGGCATCTCGACGCAAGCGAATTCGGCGGGAGCGGCGCAAAGCTGAAAATCCTCAACGCCGTCCAGCCTTTCACGGACCAGGAGCCCGCCCTCAAGTGGGACGGTGAATGGCACATCACCATCGAGGTTTTCCGCGACCTCGGTCTGGCGTTCGCGGCGGTGCTGGTGCTGATTTACATTCTGATGGTCGGCTGGTTCCGGTCCTTCCTCACGCCGATGATTGTGATGGTCGTGATTCCGTTTTCGCTGGTCGGCATTTTGCCTGCGCACGGAGCATTGGGCGCGTTTTTCACGGCGACATCCATGATAGGTTTCATGGCCGGCGCGGGCATCGTGGTGCGCAATTCGATTATTCTTGTGGACTTTATCGAACAACGTCTGCGCGAGGGCCTGCCGCTGGCCGAGGCGGTGGTCGAGGCGGGCATGGTGCGATTCCGGCCTATCCTGCTCACCGCGCTGGCGGTGGTGGTGGGTGCGAGCGTGATCCTACCCGACCCGATTTTCCAGGGGCTGGCCATTTCGCTGATGGCGGGCAGCCTGGTTTCGATGGTCATCGCGCCGGTGGCCGTGCCGCTGCTTTATTTCATTGCTTTCAACAGACGCCGGAAAGCTTGAACCGGCAGATTCAAATTTCCAGTTGGACCACGGCAGCAGCCAGCGTGCTGCCGAAATTAACGAGGCCAGCCAATGAAGGCTTTCTGTTTTAAATCTTTCGGAACAAAGAGATTACCGAGGTCAAATTCACCTCAGTTTTCATCGTCGGAAGGCTGTAAAAATATTTTGAAAAAATCTGTTGACAATTTTCATATTTGATAGAGAATGACGATACGATAAGTCGTTAATCAAGACGCGTTTTTAAAGTTGTGATTTTGTTCAATCGAGCAATTGATGAATGTTGAGTTGAAAAGACAGTTTTTTTTGAGTTTAATAACGACACGGTAAGTCGCTATTAAGAGTTGAAGAGAGAACCGAGAATATGAATGCGTTGGAACCGGATTCAGTTGGCCAAGCCGATGAGCGAGTCAAGTGGCTTGAGATCGTGCGACGACAAGTGGCTTCGTTGCATTATGGCGTGGTTCAAATCGTCGTGCATGATTCGCAGGTCACGCAGATTGAAAAGACCGAGCGCGTGCGGCTGGACAAGGCCGCCGCTCAAACCAAAACGATTTGGCCCGACCGGAACGCTGGAGCCTGAAACAAACGTGTGCCTGCCGGACAGCCGGAGGCGAAACAAACAACAAACAAAGACAACATGAAACTAAATCAGTTGATTCTAGCAGGCATTGCCGGGTTGCAATTCATCTTCCCGGCATTGGCTGCCGATGACACGGCCACCAATTCCACTGGAGCCGCACAGGTTGCGCCCGCCAGTTCCGCAGAAGCCGCGGAGATTGAGGCCTTGAAAAAAGAAGTTCAAGAGCTTGAACAAAAGGTCAGCACCCTCGAACAGCAGGCGGCTCCTGATACCAATCAAGAGCAAATCCAAGCGCTTGACCAGAAAGTGCGGATTCTCGAACGTCAGCGCGAACTCGACAAGGACTCGGCCGCCACGGTCGCGAAAGCGCAGCCGCGCCTGACGTTGGGCGCGAATGGGTTTACCTTCAGTTCCGCCGACACGAATTTCGCCATCAGCCTGCACAGCGTGTTGCAGGTCGACAGCCGGACATTTCCGGCGGACGGCGGCATCAAGGGCAATGATGGTTTTATTCTCCGCCGCGCCAGACCCATTCTGCAAGGCACGGTCTTTCGCGACTTCGACTTCCTGTTCGTGCCGGACTTCGGCGGCAGTGTGGTGCAAATTCAGGATGCCTACCTGAATTACCGTTACCGGCCTGAACTGCAATTGCAGGCCGGCAAGTTCAAATCACCGGTTGGCTTGGAACACTTGCAAACAGACGTCAATATTTCATTCAACGAACGCTCGCTGGCGACCGACCTCGTGCCGAACCGCGATTTGGGCGTGGAGTTGCACGGCGATTTGTTCGGCGGCGCGGCAAGTTATGCCGCCGGCATTTTCGACGGCGCGTCGGATTACAACGGCACGACGACGAATGCGGATTACGAGGACAACAAGGCATTCGCCGGGCGCTTATTTGTTCAGCCGTGGAAGACGTCGGATGTGACGGCGTTGAAAGGTCTGGGCTTCGGCCTGGGCGGCAGCTATGAGGTGGACCGTGCGGCGACGAACACGGCGACGGGGCTGACACCGGGATTCACCACCGACGGCCAGCAGAAATTTTTCTCCTACAGCTCCGGCGTGTTTGCCAATGGCACGCACTGGCGGCTTTCGCCGCAGGCGTATTATTATTACGGGCCGTTTGGGCTGCTGGGCGAATATGTGGTTTCCGATCAGCAGGTCACCAAAGGCACAAGTTCCGCCGACTTGCAGAACACGGCCTGGGAAATTTCCGGCGGATGGGTGTTGACGGGTGAAGATGCTTCCTACAACGGCGTGACGCCGAAACATCCGTTTGATCCAAGAAACGGGTATTGGGGCGCATGGCAAATTATCGGGCGCTATGCTGGTCTGGACGCGGACAAAAATGCCTTCCCGACCTTCGCGAGTTATAGCAGTTCGGCGTCATCGGCGCGCGCGTGGTCGGTGGGATTGAACTGGTATCTGAATAAAAACTTTCGCGTGAACACAAGCTTCTCACGCACGACGTTCTCCGGTTACACCGGCACCGCCCCCGCCGTGCCGGCCCAGCCGGAAGACGTCCTGTTCACCCGTTTGCAACTGGCATTTTAACCATTGAAAATGACAACATGAAAACCTTTCTGAACATTCTGCTGGTCCTGTCGCTCGCCGCCGCGGCGAACGCAAAGGAAATCAAACTTCTCAACGTCTCCTACGATCCGACACGCGAGTTGTATCAGGATTACAACGCCGCCTTCGCCAAATACTGGAAGGCAAAAACCGGCGACGACGTGGTGATCTTACAATCGCACGGCGGTTCCGGCAAACAGGCATTGTCCGTGATCAACGGCCTCGAAGCCGATGTGGTCACGCTGGCGCTGGCCTACGACATTGACGCCATCGCGCAACAGGCAGGATTCCTGCCCGCCGACTGGCAAAAACGTCTGCCGGACAACAGCACGCCCTACACTTCGACCATCGTGTTCCTCGTCCGCAAGGGAAACCCGAAGAACATCAAGGACTGGGACGATGTGGTGAAGCCAGGCGTCATCGTCGTGACGCCCAATCCCAAAACCTCCGGTGGCGCGCGCTGGGCTTACCTCGCCGCGTGGGCCTATGCGCTCGACAAATACGGCCACGACGACGCCAAGGCGCGCGACTTCGTGAAGCGGCTTTACAAAAACGTGCCCGTGCTGGATTCCGGCGCGCGCGGTTCGACGACGACCTTTGTCGAGCGCGGCATCGGCGACGTGTTGCTCGCGTGGGAAAACGAGGCGCATCTGGCCATCAAGGAATTCGGCGCGGACAAATTTGAAATCGTCACGCCGCCGGAGAGCATTTTGGCCGAACCGCCGGTGGCCGTCGTGGATAAAGTGGCCAAAAAACACGGCACGACCGACGTGGCCAGGGCATATCTCGAATACCTTTACTCCGACGAAGGCCAGGACATCGCCGGCCGGAATTTTTACCGTCCGCGCTCGGAAACGGCCGCTGCGAAATATGCGGGCCAGTTTGCCAAATTGAAACTCATCACGGTGGACGATGTTTTCGGCGGCTGGCAAAAGGCGCAGAAAACTCATTTCGCCGACGGCGGCACGTTTGACCAGATCTTCCAACCACAAAACTAGTTCGTGGTTCCTCCGAGCGAGGTGGCGGCCTGTTTCTGCATTCGTCAGGCCGTCGCCCCTCGCAGGAGGAAAACCGACCCAAAATCAAAGCCGACCATGACCATCGCTGACACCCAATTTGAAATCGCCGCCCCATTGCCGCGCGCGCGCCGGCGTTCCGTCGCCGACCTGCTCGCGCCACTGGAAAAGATTGCCGCGCATTCGCCGAATCTGGTCGCAAATCACGAGGCGCGTTTTGAAATCGGCGGCGAGACTTGCGAACTGCCGCGTTACCTGTTCGTCGGGCCCAGGGGCGGCGACACGCCCATCCGGGTCGGCATTTTCGCCGCCATCCACGGCAATGAGCCGGAGGGCGCGCACGCGATTGTCCAATTCATCAAATTGCTCGAAGCCAAACCCGAACTGGCCGCCGGTTATTATTTGTCGTTCTATCCGGTTTGCAATCCGACCGGCTTGGAGGACGACACGCGCCACTCGCGCAGCGGCAAGGATTTGAACCGTGAGTTTTGGAAAAACACCTCCGAGCCGGAAGTCCGGTTGCTGCAGGCCGAACTCATTTCCCATTCATTTCACGGCATCATTTCGCTGCACACCGACGACACGAGCGCGGGTTTTTACGGCGTTGCGCGCGGAGCGACGCTCACGAAGCATCTCATCGAACCCGCCTTGCAGGCCGCCGAGAAACTGCTTTCGCGCGACGAGCGGCCGGTCATTGACGGTTTCCGGGCGCGCAACGGGATTATTTACGACGCCTATGACGGCATGTTGGGCGCGCCGCCGAAAGTGCGCCCGCGACCGTTTGAAATCATCCTCGAAACGCCTGAAGCGCCGCCGGCGTATTTGAAGGAGTATGCGTTCGTTGCCGCGTTGCAGGCGGTTTTGGCCGAGTACCGCAAATTCATCGCTTACGCGCCGAATCTGTGACATGAGCGCCTCCTCTTTCCAGCAACTGGAGCAGGCCTTGCTGAATGAGGCTGAATCCGGCCCGACTGACGAGACCAAAGCCGTCCGCGTGCGCCACGGCATTTACAGCGTGCGCGGACAGCCGGGGCGTTACGTCGTCCGCATCCGTGTTCCCGCCGGCATTTTGACCGCCGACCAGTTGGAAATCGTCGCGACGCTGGCCGCCGCGGCGGGATGGGAAGAAGGCGCGCACCTGACCACGCGCCAGGGCATCGAAATTGCGGGCGTGCCAGCGGGACGGGTTGTGGACTTTTTGCGCCGCCTTGAGGAGGTGGGGCTGACCACCGCGCGCACCGGCGGAAACGTCGTGCGCGGGGTGGTTTGCTGCCCGCTTGCCGGTGTGGCGGCCGGCGAAATTTTTGACGTGACGCCGTTCGCACTGGCGGTGGACCGGTATTTTCGGGAACACCCGGATTTTCAGCGGATGCCGCGCAAAATCAAAATCGCGTTTGAAGGTTGCGCGCACGATCACGTCCGCACTCTGGTGGCCGACATCGGAGTGCGCGCGTCGCTCAAGGACGGACAAAAAGGATTTCGCATTGTTGTGGGCGGAGGATTGGGCGCTTCTCCAAAAAGGGCACAGGTGTTCGAGGAATTTGTTCCGATGGAACATCTGTTCGTCACGCTGGAGGCGGTTCTCCAGGTTTTTGACCGGCACGGCGACCGCAACAATCGCTCGCGCGCCCGGCTGAAATGGTTGCTGGCCGATTGGGGCATCGAGCGTTTGCGAAATGAAATAGTGGCGGAACGAACGCGGTTGCTGGCGCAAGGCGCGCCGTCGTTGATTTTGCCGCCGGTGGCCGAGGAACGAGGCCCCGTTGACGCGACCGCTGCAATTTCAAGTCGCCGGACAGCCTGCGAAACCTGGCGGCAGTCAAACGTGCGTTCGCAGAAGCAGACGGGCTTTGCGACGGTGTTTGTGCGTTGTCCGCTGGGCGATTTGCAGCCGGCGCAAATTCTCCGCGTGGCTGAAGCAGCCCGCCAGTTTGCCGGCGGCATCCGCACTTCGATTGACCAGAATCTGGTGTTGCGCTGGGTGCCGGAACAGGTCCTGCCCGCGCTCCACGAATTTCTCAGTCCGGCGGACCTGGCCGGATATTGCGCGGAACAATTGCTGGACGTCACCCGCTGCGTGGGCGCAACCGCGTGCCTTTCGGCCATCACCAATCCGAAGCCCGCCGCCGAAAAAATCGTGGCGGCCATCGAAGCCAACCTCGCGCGCGACCCGCTGTTGCGCGGTTTGCGCATTCGCGTGTCCGGCTGTCCCAATTCATGCAGCCATCATCACGCGGCGGACATCGGGCTATACGGCGTATCCAGGCAAATCCACGGCCGGCCCGTGCCGCATTACGTTTTGCTGCTCGGCGGCGCGAGTTCGGCGGAAGCTTTTGGCGCGCGCGTCACGGAAATTCCCGCGTTGCGCGTGGCGGAAGCGGTTGAGCAGACGCTGGAACTTTTTCAAACCGAACGCGCTTCCGGGGAAAACTTCGCAGCTTTCGTGAACCGCGTCGGGCTGGCGCGGGTGCGTCAGCGGCTGGAACCGCTGACGCGCGTGGGCGCGCCGGAAGCCGAACCGGCGTTGTACCGCGACCTGGGCGCTAGCCGGCAATTCAAAGTGGAGGCGCAGCGCGGCGAATGCGCGGCCTGAATCAACATGAAATACCAAAAAATTAACACCCACCAGAAAACTGGAGGCGCAATGAAAGACACAATCAACCCGCACCAGACTGACCGGACCACCGGAGGTTTGCTGGCGATAAAATCAAACAGCAAACATGAAAACCGGCCAATATGTCCGTGTCAAAACAGTTCATCAACATGAACGCATCCGTTTTACCATCTTTCTTGCCGCACTTTTGCTTGCGGCGGGCTGGAGCGTGAACGCGGATGAAACACAAACCAACACACCCTCCGTGCAACCGGCTGCCGCCAAATCTGACGACAAGGGACCGCCGCTGCCGCTGCACCAAATTGAAGGCAACGGCGGTATTTTCGCCACCCTGTCGGCTTACATCGTTAATCCGCCGCGCAATGGCGAGCCGATTGGACGACCGAGCATCGGCTTTGCCTACGTCAACCTCGGCCACGAAGTGAACCTGGAAGCATTCACGATCACCGAATCGCCCTTCAAACGGCTGGAACTCGGCTATGGCTGGGACCGGCTTGGCCTGGGCGATTTGCCGCAGGTGCTGGGCATTCCCGCCGACGAGGTGCAGTTGCACAACTTCAACGCGCGCTTCCAGATTTTGAAGGAAGGCGAGTTCGGCCAGAAATGGATTCCTGCGCTGACCGCCGGCGTGCATTACAAATACAACGACGGCATCAGCGAGGTGAACCGCGAGGTCGGCGGCGCGCTGGCCAATGTGGCGCACATTCCCAATCACGACGGCGTGGACTACACGCTTTACGCCTCGAAGCTGTTCACGCAACTGCCGCGACCGGTGCTGCTCGAACTTGGCGGACGCGCCACCGAAGGCGTTTGGGAAGGTTTGGGCGGATTCACCGACACTTACAACTTCGTTTTTGAAGGCAACGTCGTGGTGTTCGTCACGAGCAACATCGCGCTGGCGGCGGAATACAAACAACAGCCGCGCGACTACACGGCGATTGGCGACGTGGTGCGCAAGGAAGGCGACTGGTGGACAATTGACGCGGCTTATGTTGTCAACAAACACCTGACGCTTGCGGCAGGCTACGGCCACTTCGGCAACGTGTTGAACCACGAGGCCAACGGCGTTTGGGGCATTACGACCAAATGGGAATTCTAAAAACCAAAGCGATTCAGGCTGGAGGAGGCATCGGCGCCCGCTTTTGCGGCAACGTGGTTCCTCCGCACGCACCGCCTTACGCCGCCGGTCGCCTCCAGCCCAATGCAACCAGATACCATGAGCAAATTTTGGCAGCGACTTTTCCGCCGTGACGGTCCACGTCCGGCGCACAAGCCCGCCGCCAACCACACAACCACTGACAGCAAACCACTGACAACAAAATTATGAGCACTACATCCAAAGGCTTGAGCACCCTGGCGCTGCACGCCGGGCAGGTTCCCGACCCGACGACCACCGCGCGCGCCGTGCCGATTTACCAGACCACGTCTTACGTTTTCAAAAACACCGAGCACGCGGCGAATCTGTTTGCACTGAAGGAATTCGGCAACATTTACACCCGCATCATGAACCCCACCACCGATGTCTTCGAACAGCGCATTGCCGCGTTGGAAGGCGGCACCGGCGCGTTGGGTGTGGCGTCCGGTTCGGCGGCCATCACTTTTGCGTTGCTGGCCATCACGCGGCTGGGTGACGAAATTGTGGCGGGCAACAACCTCTACGGCGGCACTTACCAGCTCTTCCATTACACTCTGCCCAAGCTGGGACGCACGGCAAAGTTCGTCAATTCCCGCGACCCCGAAGCGTTCCGCAAGGCCATCACGCCAAAAACCCGCGCGCTTTACATCGAGACCGTCGGCAATCCAAAACTCGACGTGCCGGATTTTGAAGCCATCGCCAAAATCGCGCACGAAGCCGGTATTCCGCTGGTCGTGGATAACACGGTCGGCGTCGGCTTGGTGCGGCCGTTTGAACACGGCGCGGACATCATTGTCACGTCGGCCACGAAATACGTCGGCGGCCACGGCACGTCCATCGGCGGCGTCATCGTGGACTCCGGCAAGTTCAAGTGGAACAACGGCAAGTTCCCGGAATTCACCGAACCCGATCCGAGCTATCACGGCCTGGTTTATTGGGACGCCTTGAGCGACGTGCCCGGTCTGGGCAACGTGGCGTTCATCCTCAAGGTGCGCGTCACCCTGCTGCGCGACATCGGCGCGGCGCTCAGTCCATTCAACTCGTTCCTCTTTTTGCAGGGACTGGAAACCTTGCCGCTGCGCCAGCGCCAGCATTCGGCAAATGCGCTGGAAATCGCGCGCTGGCTCAAGACGCATCCGCTGGTGAGCTGGGTGACTTATCCCGGCCTGCCGGACGATCCGAGCTACAAGGTCGCCTCGAAGTATCTGGAGCGCGGCTTCGGCGGTCTGGTCGGCTTCGGCGTCAAGGGCGGACTGGAAGCTGGCAAGAAATTCATCAACTCGGTTAAACTGCTCTCGCATCTGGCCAACATCGGCGACGCCAAATCGCTGGTGATTCATCCGGCTTCGACCACGCATTCGCAGTTGACGGCGGCCGAATTGGAAGAAACCGGCGCCACACCGGACTACGTCCGGCTCTCCGTTGGCTTGGAGGACGTGGAGGACATCAAGGCCGACATTGACCAGGCGTTGCGCGCCGCCGCGCAGTAAAATTCCAATGGCCGCGCTGCATACCAATATTGTCCGGGGCGATCTGCAAGATCAGAAGATTGCAGATTATCAGTCGCCATTGGGAGTCACACGGACAGAAACGGTCACGCTGCCGGGGATGCGGACCCAGTCGGGATTCACGTTCGATCACGTGGACGTGTCCTATCAAACACTGGGAACGTTGTCTCCGGCGCGTGACAACGCGATTTTGATTTGCCCTGCCTTGTCGGGTGACGCGCACGTGGCGGGCACGAATCCGGACACCGGCCGCCCGGGCTGGTGGGATTTTCACGTTGGCCCCGGCAAAGCGATTGACACCGGCAGGTTCTTCGTCATTTGCGCGAGCATGCTGGGCGGTTGCGGCGGCACGACCGGTCCGACCTCTCTGCGTCCGGAAACCGGCAAGCCTTATGGCATGAGTTTTCCGCCCGTGACCATCCGCGACATGGTGGCCGTGCAAATCAAGCTGCTGGATCATCTGGGCATCCCCCGGCTGTTCGCCGTCATTGGCGCTTCCATGGGCGGGATGCAGGCGCTGGCGCTGGCCGTGGAGCACTCGGAACGCGTGCGGGTCTGCATTCCCATCGCCACCTGCATTTCACACACGGCAATGCAGATTGCGTTCAATGAAATCAGCCGCCGCGCCATTTTGACCGACCCAGGCTGGAACGACGGCAATTATTCCGAAGACCGGCGCCCCGTTCACGGCCTGGCGGTGGCGCGAATGGTCGGGCATGTCACTTACTTGAGCGAATTTGCCATGACTCACAAGTTCGGGAGAAAACGGCAGAAGGAAAACGATTCGAATGGTGATGAAACCGCGTCCTTCTCGGTCGAAAGTTATTTGTACCACCAGGGTCAGAGTTTTGTCAAACGGTTCGATCCGAATTCCTATCTTTACCTCACCAAGGCGATTGACCAGTTCGACCTTTTTGAAAACGGCCCGGCGCCGGAAATTTTACGGCGGATGCGCGCCCACTTTCTTGTCATTTCATTCGCGTCCGACTGGCTTTATCCGCCGACGCAGTCGCGCGAACTTGTCCGCCTGCTCAAACGCGCCGGCATTCCGGTGACCTACATCAATCTCGGCACCGAATACGGTCACGATTCATTTCTAATCGAAAATCCCGCTTTCGCCAGCGTCATGCGCCACTATCTGGAAAACGAACACCACCACGCGCGGAATTGAACCATGCATCCCGGCATTTACGAAACCGTTTTGCGCTGGATTCCCGAAAAATCCCGCGTGCTGGATCTGGGCGCCGGGGACGGCGCCTTTCTCGAACGTCTGGTTCAAACCAGACAAGTGACCGGCGAAGGCGTGGAAAAAGATTCCGCCTTGGTCGCGCGCTGCGTTGAGCGCGGACTTGTTGCGCATCAAAGCAATATTGCCGACGGGCTGGATCAATATGCCGACGGTGCTTTTGATTATGTGCTGCTGATCGGCACCTTCCAGGAATTGGTTTCCCCGGCAGAGATCATCCGCGAGGCGTTCCGCGTCGGACACGAGGTTATTATTGCCTATACCAACTTCGCCCACGTTCGCGTCCGCCTGCAGGTCTTGTTCCAAGGGCGCACTCCGGTGACCCGATCGCTGCCGCAGCCATGGTATCGCACGTCGAACCTGCATTTTCTTTCCATTCTGGATTTCCAGCAATTTTCCCGCGATCTCGGCGTCCGCGAAGCCGCCCGCGCATTTTTCAACGCCCGCGGCGCGGTCCATGTTCTGCCCAATCTCCGCGCGGAGGAGGCAGTAAGCCTGCTGCAGGCTGATGCAATTTCCCACCGCTCCGTCACCTCGGAACGTGGAAAAACGAAAACCGAAACCCATCAAATCTAAACCATAAAACCTATGTCACGCATCTATAACGACATCACTGAAACCATCGGCAACACACCGCTCGTGCGGCTGAATCGCACGGCAAAAAAACACGGCGCGGTCGCCGACGTGCTGCTCAAACTCGAATTCTTCAATCCACTCTCCAGCGTGAAGGACCGCATCGGCATCGCCATGATTGACGATGCGCTGAAGTCGGGAAAAATAAACCCGGACACGATCCTGATCGAGCCAACCAGCGGCAACACCGGCATTGCGCTGGCCTTCGTCGCTGCCGCGAAGGGATTAAAACTGATCCTGACGATGCCCGAAACAATGAGTCTGGAACGGAGAAAGCTGCTGAAAATTCTCGGCGCGAAGCTCGTGCTGACCGAAGGCGCAAAAGGCATGAAAGGCGCCATCGCCCGGGCCGAGGAATTGAGCAAACAAATTCCCAACAGCTTCATTCCCCAGCAGTTTTCCAATCCATCCAATCCGGAAATTCATCGCAAAACGACCGCCGAGGAAATCTGGCGCGACACCGACGGCAAGGTTGATTTTGTCGTCGCGGGCGTTGGCACCGGCGGCACCATCACCGGCGTGGCGGAAGTCATCAAAAAGCGCAGGCCGGGTTTCAAGGCGATTGCCGTTGAACCGGCGAAGTCACCGGTCATTTCCGGAGGCGCACCCGGCCCGCACAAATTGCAGGGCATCGGCGCGGGTTTCATTCCGGCGAACCTCAACACCAAAATTGTGGACGAGGTCATCCAGGTGAACGAGGAGGATTCCGGCCCGATTTCCAAGGAAGTCAACCAGACCGAGGGCATACCCGTCGGCGTCTCCAGCGGCGCGGCAATTTGGGCGGCGTTGCAAGTGGCGAAACGACCTGAAAACAAGGGCAAAACCATCGTCGCCATTGTGCCCTCGTCGTCCGAACGCTACCTTTCCACGTGGTTGTTCGCGGACGTGGATGTCAACTCGGACAGTCTGGCCGGGTTGGTTCCAGACCCGGCGTAAAGAAAACCTTTCACAACATCCTGACAAACGCTAAAAGACAGCGCGCATGGCGAGCAAAAATTTCCGCGTGCTGCCGGGCTTCCGTTTGACGCTTGGCTACACGCTGCTTTATCTCAGCCTGATTGTGCTGATCCCGCTGGCGGGCGTGTTCGTGAAGACGAGCACGCTCTCGTGGGAGCAGTTCTGGCACATCGTCACCGCGCCGCGCGCTCTGGCGTCGTATCGCCTGAGCTTCGGCGCGTCATTTCTGGCGGCGCTCGTCAACGTGTTTTTCGGCATCATGGTCGCGTGGGTGCTGGTGCGATATGAGTTCTTTGGGAAAAAAATCGTGGATGCGCTGGTGGACATACCGTTTGCGCTGCCGACCGCCGTGGCTGGCATCACGCTGACGGCGTTGTATGTGCCGAACGGGTGGATCGGCCAGTTGCTCGCGCCGATGGGAGTCCAGGTCGCGTTCACGCAACTCGGCGTGTTCATCGCGCTCACCTTCATCGGGCTGCCGTTCATCGTGCGCACCGTGCAGCCGGTGCTGGAAGATTTTGACCCGGAGATCGAGGAGGCCGCCGCCAGTCTCGGCGCGAACCGCTGGCAGACGTTCCGGCGCGTCATCCTGCCGATGCTGTTTCCGGCGATGCTGACAGGCTTTTCACTGGCGTTCGCCCGCGCGCTGGGCGAATACGGCTCGGTGATTTTCATCGCCGGCAACATGCCGGGGAAAACCGAAATCACGCCGCTGCTCATCGCCACCAAACTGGATCAGTTTGATTACGCCGGCGCGACCGCGCTGGCGGTGGTCATGCTCGTTGGTTCGTTTGCGATACTGCTGACGGTCAATTTGCTTCAATGGCGCAGCAGCCGTCACCTCGCGCGGGTTTGATTGACATGGGCGATACCACCACATTTTTCCGCGACACCCGCCACGAACCGCATCGCCGGGCGACCGCCGAGGCGCCGTGGGTGCGCCGGCTGCTCATCACCGGCGCGTTGTCGTTTCTGGGAATTTTCCTGGGCATGCCGCTCGTGTCGGTTTTTGCCGAGGGATTGAAAAAGGGCCTCGGTTTTAATTTTCACACGTTCCTTGACCCGCAGACGTTGAGCGCCATCAAACTGACGTTCATCGTTGCCGGCATTTCCGTGCCGTTGAACTGCGTCTTCGGCGTGGCGGCGGCGTGGGCGATTACGAAATTCGATTTCCGGGGAAAAAATCTTCTCATCACGCTGATTGACCTGCCATTTTCCGTTTCGCCGGTGATTGCGGGCTTGATTTACGTGCTGCTGTTTGGTGCGCCGGGGCCGTTTGGGACCTGGTTGTCCGATCACAACCTCAAAATCATCTTTGCCGTGCCGGGCATCGTGCTGGCGACGACGTTCGTGACCTTTCCGTTCGTCGCGCGCGAGTTGATTCCGCTCATGCAGGCGCAGGGCCGCACAGAGGAGGAGGCGGCGCGCGTGCTCGGGGCGAGCGGCTGGCAGACGTTCTGGCGCGTGACGCTGCCGAACATCAAATGGGGGTTGCTCTACGGCGTGATTCTGTGCAACGCCCGGGCGATGGGCGAGTTCGGCGCGGTGTCGGTCGTGAGCAGCCACATTCGCGGCGAGACGATCACGATCCCGCTGCAAATCGAAATTCTTTACAACGATTACAACACCGCCGGCGCGTTTGCCCTGGCGTCGTTGCTCGCGTTCCTCGGGCTGGTGACGCTGGTGTTGAAGACGTGGATTGAGCGGAAGAAAGCCGCTGCGTTGCGCGCGGCGGAAATGGATTTGATCACATGAGTGTCGAAGTCCGCAACATCACAAAAAGATTCGGCAAGTTCACCGCCCTTGACAACTTGAACTTGAAGATCGAGTCCGGCGAACTCGTCGCGCTGCTCGGACCGTCCGGCTCCGGCAAGACGACGCTGCTGCGCATCATCGCCGGTCTGGAATTTCCCGACCCGGGCGCGGGACAGGTTTTGTTTTACGGCGAGGAGGTCACGAACCTCCCCGCCAGCGAACGCAAGGCCGGGTTTGCCTTCCAACATTACGCGCTGTTCCGGCACTTGAACGTGTTCGAGAACATCGCGTTTGGCCTGCGGGTGCTTCCGCGTTCGAAACGGCCGAAGGAACCGGAAATCCGCGAGCGCGTCGAAAAATTATTGAAGCTCATCCAGCTCGACGCGCACGGCAAACGTTTTCCGACGCAACTTTCCGGCGGCCAGCGCCAGCGCGTCGCGCTCGCCCGCGCGCTGGCCGTAGGACCGAAGGTGTTGCTGCTCGACGAACCGTTCGGCGCGCTCGATGCCAAGGTGCGCAAGGAATTGCGCCGCTGGCTCCGGCAATTGCACGAGGAAATCCACGTCACCACCCTCTTTGTCACACACGATCGCGAGGAGGCGCTGGAAGTGGCCGGACGCGTGGCAGTTTTGCGCGACGGACGCATCGAGCAAGTCGGCACGCCGGAGGAAATCTACGACCGGCCGGCCTCGGCGTTCGTCTATGATTTTCTCGGCAACGTCAATTTATTTCACGGCCAGCCTCACGGCGGTTCCGTAAAAATCGGCGACACGGAATATGCCGTGACCGAAAAGGGCGGCCCGCTCGAAACGCCCGCCGTCGCGTTTGTGCGGCCACACGACATTCGCATCAGCCGCGAACCGGGCGGACACGCCACGCTGGCGGCGCGTGTCATCCGCTGCAACACCGCCGGTCCGTCCGCGCACCTTGAACTCCGCCGGCTCGACAACGACGGCTGGTTCGAGGTGCAATTGAGCAAGGAACAATTCAACGAGCTGCAATTGAACACGGGCGACCAGGTGTATGTGGAGTTGCGAAATGTCCGCGTCTTCCCCGAAGACTATTCCATTTGAATTTTGCCGGAAACTTTGCGACGTTGGTCTTGTGAACCGCTTTTTGGGGAGACTGTTGTTTCCACGCCTTCCGTCCGATTTGCAAAGGCGCAAGATTAACATCATCCTGATGGTTCTGGTGGTTGGCCTGCTCCTGGGCGGCTTCGTTGCGCTGATGGCGGTTGTCACCAACAGGGTGGGC
>Ga0182027_10008196_pt1 | contig 15252 bp, 19 predicted proteins | sample 712E1DmetaG_FD_121300 | JGI IMG/M metagenome (GOLD analysis project Ga0182027, IMG submission 121300) | Permafrost microbial communities from Stordalen Mire, Sweden - 712E1D metaG (Illumina Assembly) | ecosystem: Environmental > Terrestrial > Soil > Wetlands > Permafrost | place: Sweden... | reverse complement strand
TTGTTCGTTTCGCTCTTGGCCGACAACGAGGTAAGGGTGCTTTTTGCGCGCGCCGGTTTGCCGGTCGCGGGACTTATTGAACGCGCCAGCCGCGCCATCTCGGCGATCGCGTCGACGGAAAAGCATGTCGAAGTTGCGCTCTCAAGCGCGGTTCAGTACGCGCTTCTGGCCGCTTACGCCGATTCGTACGCGGCGCGCGAAGAAAAGGTTGAACCGGGAGCGCTGCTTTTGGGCGTGAGCGAAGACGCGATCGTTTCCGAAATATTGAATGACTTGGGAATAACGCCGGAAATATTGGCCAACGTCGTCGCCTGGTCGCGCATTAACCGCGCCGCGCGACGGCAAATGAACCGCTACCGCCGGAACGCCGCGCTTAAGCCGACCGGCTCGCTCGACCGCGCCATGACGGCCATTGCCACCCCCATGCTCGATCGTTTCAGTCACGACCTCACGCGCGCCGCGCGCTGGGGCCGCTTGCCATTCTTGGTCGATCGCGAAGCCGAACTCAGTGCGGTCTTTCGCGCCATAGAAGGCGGCCGCACCTCGGTCGCGCTCGTTGGCGAACCCGGCGTGGGGAAAGACGCCATTGTTTATGGAATAGCCGAGCGCATGGTCGAAGAAGACGTGCCAAAGCCGCTGCGCGATAAGCGCTTGGTCTCGCTTTCCATTTCCGAGCTCATCGCCGGCGCCGCGCCCGAAGAGGTTGACGGCCGGCTGATGGCGGCGTTAAACGAAGTGGCTCGTTCCAAAAACATCGTGCTCGTGGTGGATAACGTCGATGCGCTTGCTGACGTGACCGGCGTCGGCGTCGATCTTTCCGAAGTGTTCGCCACCGAACTTTCGCGCGGCTATTTCTTCTGCATTGCCACCGCCTACCCCAGCCGCTACAAAAAACTCGAAAACCATCCGCTCGCCCACGCTCTTGAGCGCGTCGATGTTAAAGAACCCGAAGCCGACGCCGCCATCCGCATTCTCATGTCAGTGGTCGGCGCCATTGAATACGACCAAAACGTCTTTTTCACCTACCAAGCTATCGAACGCAGCGTCGTCCTTTCCACACGCTACCTGCACGACCGCTATTTGCCGGAAAAGGCGATCGAAATTTTGCGCGAGGCCGCACAATACGCTCGTCGCGAAAAAGGGGAAAAGTCGCTGGTCTCGGGCGAAGACGTCGCCGTCATCATCAGCGAAAAGTCCCATGTGCCGGTAACGGCGGTCACCGAAAGCGAACGCGGAAAATTGTTGAACATTGAAAAGGACTTGCACGCGCGCGTCATTGGCCAAGACGAAGCCGTCTCAGCCGTCGCCGCCTCGTTGCGCCGCGCGCGCGCTGAATTGCGCGCCAAAAACCGCCCCATCAGCGCTTTTCTTTTCTTGGGTCCCACCGGCGTCGGAAAAACCGAACTCGCCAAAACGGTCGCCGCCGTTTATTTCGGCGCCGAACAGAACATGATCCGCCTCGACATGTCCGAGTACCAAGAAGCCAGCGCCGTGCATCGCCTTATTGGCGTGCCCGGGGCAACCGGCGGCGGCTTGCTTACGGAAGCCGTGCGCAAACAACCCTACGCGCTTTTGCTCTTGGATGAATTTGAAAAAGCCCACCCCGACATTTTAAACATCTTCCTGCAAGTCATGGACGACGGTCGCTTAACCGACAACGAGGGCCGCACGGTGGATTTCACCAACACCATCATCGTCGCCACCTCCAACGCCGGCAGCCAATACATCCAGGACTCCATGCGCTCCGGCGCGAGCGTTGACGAAGTTAAAAAAGGACTTCTCAACACGCAACTCAAAGGTATCTTTAAGCCCGAACTCCTAAACCGCTTTGACGGCGTGATTGTTTTTAAGCCGCTAACCAAGGACGAAATTGAACAAGTCGCCTGGCTCATGATGGGAAGCATAACCGACGAACTCGCCGGCCGCGGCATAACCTTCCGCGCCACCGACGAGGCCGTCGCTGAACTGGCCACAATCGGCTTCGACCCGGTATTCGGCGCCCGCCCCATGCGCCGCGCCATCCAAGAAAAAGTCGAAAACGCCCTCGCCGACGCGTTACTCAAGGAGAAAATCGAACGCCGCGACACCGTCGTCCTCGAACCCGGGGGAGTTATCAATATCGAAAAGGGGAAGAAATTATAAGCTGTGTTATTGATTTTTGATAGCTTTAATTGAATTATTTCACTATTGTTTTTTAAAATGTTGGTGGTAATATAATGACTTCTGTATTTAATTATTAGGTGCTATTATCTAATAATATGATGAATATCAGCAATATAAATGGCCTAATTGCGAAATTAGAAACAGAAAGAAAATCAAGGGTAATCTGTTATCTAACAAGCGATAAGCCAAGTCCGCCGCCGCTAGTTTTTGCTACTCAAGTGGCAATAGATATTTTGCCGTTGTTTACTGAAATTCTTGAGAGTTTTAAAAGAAAACCAAAGAAAATTACATTAGTTATTGATACTACCGGAGGTAATCTCGATACCCCGTGGCCACTTGTAAATCTTATTCGTGAATACTGTAAAGAATTTGAAGTCGTTATATTAAACAAATCACTAAGCGCCGGAACGCTCATTGTACTTGGGGCTGATCGGGTCGTAATGTCTGAGTTTTCACAACTAAGCCCCGTTGATCCTGCGCAAACTCGACCAGATTCAAACAATAAATTAGTAAAACTTGAAGTCGAGGATATAAGTAGTTATATAGATTTTGTAAAGAAAAAAATTGGTATTACTGAGCAATCGGGTCTTGCTGAAATAACAAAAGAATTAAATAAAGAGGTTCCGCCAACAGTAGTTGGTTCGGTTAATCGCACTCATTATTTAATAAGGAGGCTTGCAAAAAATTTATTACAGTTACAAAAGAAAAAGCTCGCTGATAAAAGGATTGATGAGGTTGTAGAGTATCTTACTGAAAAATTATATTCACATCGGCATTTTATAAATAGAAATGAAGCAAAAAATATAATAGGTTTTGGTGATGTAATTGAATATGGTAATAAAGAAATAAAAAACATTGTCTTGGGAATGATTAATTATTTCAATGTGCTTCTTAGAATAAAAGAAACGTTTGATCCAATCAAATTACTTAATGGAAATGGAAGTGTCGACTATGTCCTCCCAAGAGCCATAGTTTATAGTTCAAATATTAAATATAGTTTTCAATCACATTATAAAATTATGGGCATAGTCGACCCATCGGGTGTTCAGAATCTAAATATAAATGAATTCAAAAGTGGGTGGGAGATTGTTAAATAAAAAATATGAATAACTATAATTCGCAAACAAATGACGCGTCAATGTCAATGTTCCAGATAGAGAGATCAATGGCAAACAGTACGTCTGCTAAGGTGATTGAGGTTCCTTATCGTATTAATGTTATAAATATAAAAACAAACATAAATAAAATAACGAATGTTGAAGAAAATAATAATATTAGTCACGAGGAAGAAAAGGATTATTATAAAAAAACATTGAAAAGTAAATTTGTTTAAAATTTCATGTATGTCTATCCAGTAGATAATACTAATCCGGTTTTCTACCAAGGGGACATTATTGATAAGTTTCCCTTTTTTGTTGTTGATAGTGAAAGCTTTAACGTTTTAGAGGTTGATGAAAATCGAACGTCAGGAAAAAGCTTCCAGATTAAAAAGATCAAATCTCTTGGTGGCGATCGAACGGGGGATTGTTTAATCGCAATTGATGCGCGTAAACAGAAGGTAATAATTTTATCCCAGACCTGTGATATTCAACAGAGAGAAACCATTATTTTTGCCCCCGTTTTTGAAATCTCCCAAGCGATCGATAGCGGTAGAATGACGGTTGGCCAATCGGCTAGTTTGAGGAGCAGAAAAATTGACTATTGGTTTTATTTACCAAAACAAGAACCTATTTTTGAGGAAAGCTATATTGATTTTCAATTGATTAATTATATTCCGAAGTCTCTGATTTTAGATAATTTAAATAATAGGGTATTGGCATTAAGTGATTGGGGTAGACATCATCTTGGTTGGGCGCTAGCAAATTTTTTAGGCAGGCCGATAAAATCAAAATAAAGCGCTGCTCTAATGAAAGAAACGGGTTTTCTCCGTGTTTATAACCGGAAAGCGTCTTACTGGGACACGTCCCCTTATTCAACAAAAGCCGCCTGTGAGGCGATTTCTCGATTGTTAAGAATAGAGAGTGGTGTATACTTAATTATGTTAATATAATTTTAAATCTATGTCCCTAATACAATGTTCGGAATGCGGATGTGATGTTTCTGATAAGGCATTATCGTGTCCGGCCTGTGGAAATCCGATCTCAAGTCAAACAGTGCCGGTAATTATCGAGCAAACAGATAAAACATGGAAGTTGGTAAAGCTGATTTCGTGGATAACCGTTATCATAGGCATTTTAATTTTTCTATCTCATGTACAAAATGGCGGCTTTAATAATCCAATGACCGGTCTTGGTTTTTGTTTAGCATTTTTTGGTTTGTGTGGGGCGATAATTGGTAAATTTGGTGCCTGGTGGTATCACAAATGAACCACGAACGCTTAACTGTGCCATAACCACGTTAAAAATGACGGACATCAAAGAAATTGAAAAACTCATTCCCGAGATGTTTCGGATTGCCAATAAACTTACGACCTTAACAGGCCGCCCCTTTACACTTGACGGCCACATGGTTGGGAGCATTGGCGAATTTATTGGCAAATATTACTACAGTATCGATTTATATCCTCCATCACATACCATTCACGACGGATCATGGAACGGGCGCGATGTTCAGATAAAAGCCACACAAAGAAATTCTGTTGATTTGAAAGGGTTAACAGATTTATTGTTGGTATTAAAAATTAATCCGGACGGAACTTTCAAAGAAATATATAATGGAGATGGTAGGCGTCCCTGGAAGTCGCTATCTCATAGAAAAATAACCGGAGCGGGGGAAATTAGTATATCGTTGCGCCAACTCAGTATCTTAAATGAGCAAGTTAATCAAAAAGATAAAATTTATAAAATACAGACAGTAATTTGAAAAAATTATTTTGTTTTTTTTCTGAGATGATCAATTTTTCGAAATAATTTAGTGTGACTTATCCAAGTGCCGGCATATCCAACAAAGAAACCCAATACGGATAGGACAAACCCGCAGGTGTATTGGTTTGAAACAAGTTTTTGTATCTGATCTTTATTAAACCATGGGATAGTTCCATAAATCATCAACATTGAAATTCCCCAAAATGCACTTAATCCAAAGTATTCAAATTCAGCAAGTTTTTTTGAGGATTTGGTGAAATACCGAAAAGACCAAACGGTGATGAATCCGGATAAGATAAAAATGAAAAAAGTTTGTGGGTCGGTGGTCATAGTGACCAAAGTTCACACCAAATATGATTTTTGTGCAAATACCACTTGCAATAAATGGTCGATTGAGCGACAATCAGCTCAAGATCGGTACGGGCAGAAACTAAGTCCCGTGCGACAATTTAATATCATATGACATCCACGAGGGCAGGAAACGGTCGGGTTCTTAAGAACCTCTTTTTTGGTTTTGTTTCGGTTTTTGTGTTGTTGTCAACGGCGGGCGCATTTTATTGGTTCCAATTAAGGCCAGTCAAGATAAAACATGATTGTTCGTGGGTCGCAGATCACTCGAACGCGGTTTCAGCCAAACCAGAATGGACACAAGAACAATATGATCGGTGTAAGAAAGACGAACAAGATAAATATAACGGAATTATTTTTTCTGGATTGTTAGGTTGTCAATCACCCCACCCTGCTTATGCCGCCCAACCAGCCAAAGATTGGTGGAGGCAGGCCACAAGCAAGGAATATGAATTCTGTATTCACGAAAAAGGCATTTAAGAATGCTATAAAAACATGTCTTCTTTAGAAGAAAAAGACACGAAAAATTTAAAAATACCCCGGCATCAAAATATAAAATGGTGGATGTTGTTACTAATATCATTTGTTAGCGGGATTTTTTGGGGTGGTGGAAAAGGGGGTATTTTGTGGTATTTTATTTCTTTGCTTGCTTTTATATTCTCGATAAAGGAATGCCTGAAAGAAAATTACTTTAAAATACATCCAAAAGATAAAGGGTTGGTGGTCTTGTCGTTTATAATAATTTTCATAATTTTTTCAGCCATTGTTAAGTCAACTTCTTAGGACAAACAATAATACCATAAGATTTATATATGGTAATACCGCACAGATAATAAATAAGGATATTATCTCGTCCATAGAAGTGCCTTTTGACTCTAAGACGAGGTTTAATGACTAGCTGCCCGATAATGTATTATAAATCGTAATATGTCGTTAATAACAAAAAAGAATATTTTGTTAACAGGTGCTGGATTTACCGCAAATTTTGGGGGACTCTTGGCGCGGGAAATGTGGGCTAAAATATTTAATAATCCTAAAACGTACAGTCTTGTCGGCATAAAAGAATTATTGAGAAAAAATTTTGATTTTGAATCAGTATACGCGAGTGTAAAAAATAGCTCTTCTTTTATCGATACAGATAAACTAATTTTTCAGAATATAGTTCAGGAGAGTTATGCTTCGATGGATAACTCATTAAAAAATTATTATTTCGGAGGGTTTGGAAAATTTAATATTAATATTAGTGGTGTTTCGCAACTGCTTGGATCTTTTGCTGGTCAAAGAGGGGAAAGAGGTGCTCATTTTACCTTAAATCAAGATCTTTTTATAGAAAGACAAACAGGGGTAATTCCGCTTGGTCTTCCGATGTATCAGTACCGTGAATATGGCGACCGAATACAGCAAGGTCAAATTGACTCAACCGATCTGGTGAACCTCCCCGATGAAGATTTTTTGAATAATTTTAAAGATAAACATCAATCGTCTGTTGGTGATAGCTGTTTTATAAAGTTGCACGGCTCCATTGGCTGGGTTTCGGATGGCGGCAGTCAAATGATATTGGGTACCAATAAGCTGGAAGACATAAATAAAGAGCCCTTGCTTAAATGGTACTTTGAGCTTTTCAAGGAAGCGATTTCAAGACCGGGTGTAAGATTATTTATTATTGGGTATGGATTTAGAGACCAGCATGTGAATGATATAATCTTGAAAGCCATGAACGAGAATAATCTTAAAATTTACATCATCTCTCCCGAGGATCCATCAGTACTTAAAACAAGATTGCTCAAAGACCCTTGTTTGGTGATTGATTCACAAACCATCCCTCCTATAAATGAAAAAATATGGGATGCGGTCAATGGTTATTTTCCCTATACATTAAAAGATATTTTTCCAGGTGACCAAACTGTGACAGGAACTTATTTGGATATTAAAAAAATTTTAAACCTCTAAAAACGACGAACTGGGACTGGACCCAATATTCAATAAGGATCAGCATGTTGTAATTTTTTTGATTGTCTAAATACTGGTTTCGGTATAGGATTACCTTAAGAAAAGGTTAATAAATGACCATTTTTTATGGCGACAAAGAGAAAAGACATACCCCAGTCTTGGGTCAATGAGAAAAATACCTTTCTTCAAGAGATGCTGCCAAAAGAGATACAGCAAAAGATTTTTTATCCAGACGCTCTTTTTTATACACAGTATCATCAGGACCCGCTAAAGGGTCTTCATTTTATGGCTGGCGTCATCTTTGATTTTTTAAAAATTCAGCCAAACGGATGCATAATTGATTTTTATGATGAAAAGAAATTTTCTAACTCTTCTGGTGACATGGCGGGTTTTTATACAAAGATTAAAAATGATAGTAGCGGGGAAAGCGAAGTCATTTTTATAAATTCAAAATATAAAAAAGACCCACTCGCCGTTGGCGCTATTTTGGCGCACGAAATGATGCATCTTTATCTTTTTCGACTTAATTTAAAACTTGCAGATGTTCAAGAAAATGAGTTATTTACAGATTTGGCAACTATAAATGTTGGCCTCTCAATATTGATTCTCAACGGGATGTCTTATTCTTCACAATGGCATTTGTCAATCATTCTTTTGGTGTTCGGTAGGATATATTGGAGTTCGCAAGAAGTATCATTTGGTTACTTTAATCCTCAGGAATACGGCCTGCATACTGTATCGTATTTCAATAAAATAAATATTTCAGCACAAGACGTCATCGGATACCTTAACCCCACCTCTCGTCGTTTTATTCCCCACCCTATTTTTGCGAAGGGGAAAAAATCAACATTTTTTATAAAAGCCCTTGAAAAACAGCACAGGAGATCAAATTTAATTAAAGGTGCGATTGCCGCTCCGTTCCTTGTAATTATTTTATTTGCTTTAAGCAACGGTTCTTCTGCGCCCGCTCCAAACACATACAACACTACAAATGCAACCGGAGGGAGAGTGCTGAATGGCGGTTATACATGTTCGCAATATGACAGTGGTCAGGCGGATATCTTAGATCCCGATTTGAACGGCTCAATAATTAATGAAATAAAATTAGAATCTAATGCCCTAGACCAGAGAAGCACCGAACTAGATCAAGAAAAAGCAACGTTAGCAACAAATAGTGATTTAGTTAATAACGAGAATCAATCTTCAATAGATGAATATAATTCTGAAGTAGATAGTTATAACTCAAAATTGGATCAATACAAAACCGATATTGCTACTTTAAATGCAAAAACAGATGCGTATAATGCAGGTGAGTTGCTTCATAATAATTATTTAGCACAGCACTGCACAAAGAATTAACGACTAAGTATGAAAAAAGACGATCAAAGGTGGACAAAAGAGCAGACGATCGTTGCGTTTAATTTGTATTGCAAAATTCCTTTTAATAAAGTTACTTCGAGTAACCCAGAGGTGATCAAATACGCAAAAATAATCGGACGAAGTGTCAATTCGTTGAAAATGAAGATAGGAAATTTTGGCAGTTTTGATCCCGAATTAAAAAAACGGGGGATTGTCGGGCTTGCTAATTCAAGCAAATTGGATGAAGTGGTTTGGAATGAATTTAATAATAATTGGGAGGTTCTTGCTTTTGAAAGCGAGAAAATACTATCAAAATTTGCAGGTGGTGGTATTTTAAAGAATGATAAAATCGACGAAGACGATTTTATTTTTGAAGAGGGTATTGAAAAAGAGAGGATGGTTAGGGTACGGGTTAACCAAAACTTTTTTCGCCAAACGGTCTTATCTGCCAATAATTTTACTTGTTGCGTCACGGGAATTGATATTCCTGAACTATTGATTGCCAGCCACATTATTCCGTGGAGCAGAGCGGCCAAAGATAGGTTAAATCCTAGAAACGGTCTGTGTCTTAATGCGCTCCACGATAAGGCATTTGATAAGGGATTGATGACGATAACAACTGATTTTAAAATTAAAATATCGCCAAAAATATTGCATAAGCCAAGCGTCCCAACCGAAAAATGGATTGCCAGTTTTGACGGGAAGAACATTATTATTCCTGAACGGTTTGTTCCAACCGCCAATTTTTTTGAATATCATAACAAACATATTTTTCAAGTATGATCACCGAAACGACCTATCTCCGACCAAACATTACGATCGAACACGAGCTCGTCGGATCTAAAATGTTCTTCGTGTATAATTTTAAAGGAATAAACTATAAGGTTTTTAATTCGTTAGCATCTATGAACGATTATACTTCTGGAGGCAATGAAGCGTGTCTTTTTGAATGCCGCTCCGAAAAAGCATTAGAAAAATATTTTACAAAAACGCCTAACCGGGACACGACCCTTTACCTACTAACCAATTCGCAACATGAGAAAACCTGGAGTAAAAGCGATTGTATGTCGTAAGGGAAAAATTCTTTTAATTTTAAGGGACAACGTCCCAACTATTGCCTATCCGAATAAATGGAATTTGCCGGGTGGAGGAATAGAAGACAATGAAGCGCCGGAAATCACCTCCGCAAGGTTTCGCCTTGCATAAAACCCCGTAACCATCTCATCTCCGCAAGGTTTCGCCTCGTACCGCAAGGTTTCGCCTTGCGGTACGAGGTCTTGCCTAGCCACCCTCCGCAAGGTTTCGCCTTGCGTAAAGTTCTCGCCCAAGATCATATCCAAAATTTCTGCATGTTTCAAAATCGATGCGGCCGCATCAAAAGTGAAACTATTATATTAGAAATACAAATATACCGGGACCAGATGCTTTATTTATTGGTATTTATAAGATAATATCATGTTATATGGAGCGACAATTAGATATTGAGGTCAGTAAGAAATTTAAAGTGCGCGGTCGGTTTGGTGGGAAGTTAACTCAGCCGCTCGTTATTGTTGTCCATGGTTTGCCTTGTAGTACTAAGGAGGGATTGTATATTGACGCTTGTCGATATTTTGCTGAAAGCGGTTTTGCGACGTATCGCTTCGATCTCTATGGCTGGCAAAAGGACGCACGCCAGCTCATCAACTCGACGCTCGCGACGCACGCTGCCGACCTCGATGCCGTCGTTAGGTATTTTAGGAAGCTCGGCGTGAAAAAGTTGTATGTTTGTGGACACAGTTTTGGCGGGCCGACCATTCTGCTTTCGCATGATCAAAATTTTAATGCCGTCGCGCTTTGGGATCCGTCTTACGATATCTCATTCACCAAAAAGAAGTATGGATCTGCCGGTGGAAAATACATTAAGGCGCTCGATGGTTATTTTATGAAATGGGGCGCTAATACGGTGATCGGAAAAAAGATGGCCGATGAGGTCGATCATCTCAAGTGGAATGAGCTCACGAAGAATTTTTATTCGCCGCTAAAGATCGTCGCGGCGGAAAAAGGGGTTTTGGTGCCCGGCGCGAAGAAATATTTCAAAAACGCAAATCAGCCCAAGGATCTTTCGGTCGTCAAAGGCGCTGGCCATTATTTTGACGAGACCGATAAAATTCAAGAACAGCTTTTTCAAGCTTCGGTTGATTGGTTTGAACGGTTTTTATAGAAACAGGCAACCGGGACATGACCCGTTATTAAACAAATTCCGTCACTCGGCAAGTTTGATGGAATAATTTGAATATTTGGGTTAAGATGATTATCTTATGAATAAATTTTGTATCACATTTGCCGGAGTCGTGGGATGCTCAAAATCTCCAGTCGCAAATTATTTGAGCGGGAAATTAAATCTGCCCGTACTTAACAATGATAGTATCCGCACTGAGGTGATAGAGGATCTTGGAGAATTTAATGAAAAAGAATATATAAAACGCAGAGATGAACGCGCCAAGTCGATCATTAAAAACGGCGTATCTTTCATCTACGATGCGAGCGTTGATAGAGAATGGGATCTTGGTTATCAATGGTTGAAGGAAGCGGGCTACAAATGGTTTGTTATCAGTTTTGATTTAAGCGAAAATTTTTTAATAAAACTCTATAAAGCGAAAAAATATCACGAATCCCTAACACGGCTCGAGCAGCTCATTGCCGATCATCAAAAATTTATTGAAGAACATGGCGCCGAAGTTAACGTTCATATTTCGGACGCGCAATTCGTCGATCGTATGGAAGTGGCTTATCAGGCCGCCAAAGAATTCATCGGACGCCTAACCGAGACATGACCCTTTAATTGTTTTCCCAATCGCTTTAACCGATCCGTGCCAGCCAACACAAATCGCCTTCGTGGCGATTTTTGGTATGACCTCGCCCCCAAATCCTAGATCTCGCCTCCGCAAGGTTTCGCCTTGCGCAAAAACCCCGCAACCACCTCCGCAAGGTTTCGCCTTGCGTAAAGTTCTCACCTAAGATCATATCCAAAATTTCTGCATGTTTCAAAATCGATGCGGCCGCATCAAAAGTGAAACATGTCGTTTCAATGACCTGGGCAAAAATTCCCGCCCTAAGTATCGTCCTTATCGGAACCCCGGTCTGGTGTCATTGACATAAGCGGAATAATGGAATAGGTTTTATTTAAACGATGTTCGGGAAAAATGTATCTAGGCCTTTCAAAAAGGAGCAATCATGGATTTGTTGATAATTATCGGTTGTATATTTTGGCCCGTGCTCTTACTTTCGGTATATGCGGCAGCGATTATCATTTTTGCTGCCGTATACTCGTTCATTGAGTGGGTAAGGAAACCACAGGCGGTTCGTCGAATCGAAGCGTTGGAACGAAAGCGTGAGCGGCAATTGGGAATAAAAAGGGCAAGTGGAAATACATGGACGGTTTTTAGTAATCCTAGCCCTAGTGATTCGGCTCAAGACGGACCCTGATATCTGCGAGTCGGACGAATACGTTAACGAAGGGGACGCGCCCACCCCTTCGTTTTTTGTTTCATAATCCGGTGACGCCCAACCGGGACATGACCCCTTATTTGTTTTCCCAATTACTTTTACTGATCAGCGCCGCCCAACAAAAATCGCCTTAATGGCGGTTTTTGCTACGCCCTCGCCCCCAAATCTTAGGTCTCACCTCCGCCGAGGTCTCGCCTCCGCGTAGGTCTCACCTAAGATTTCGCGCCTCACCGTTGTCCCGGCCGGGATAACGGTGAGGCGCGGTCGATTTATTCATAAATTTATCCATGCAGGTGCTCCAAACTTAATTTTATAAATTTTTCAGCACTTAATTGCTTTACCCAAATCTTTTTTATTTCGTTCAGTTTGTCTTTTAGATCAGGGTAAAAGAGAAGCTCTTCTGCACCGATCGCTTTCTGAGTCGATGGAAGGTTAAGAAAAATCACATTGAAAATCTCGGACAGTTCCCAGAGACGGGCATCATTTTTAATTCCCAATTTTTCGCAAAAATCGTAAAAGGCGAAGTGAGTTATCTCGTGAGCGATAACTTCCTTACGCATGTCATGCGAACGTTTATGGTACACTTGGAAACTCTTATCTTCCAAGTAACGCGGATTGCAGTTAAAAATGGATAGGTAGCAGGTATAGCTTTCTTTACTGTAATCTTTGCCGAAATATTTTTTAAGTTCAAAAAATAATGTCTCTTTTATTTCATCAAAACATGCCAGTGTATCCTCAAGAACGCCATTCAACTCGTCCTTATTTGTAGTATAAAAGTTATCTATATATTCAATATGGTTTTCTTTGGTTATATTTGGATGATCGTCACGTATTTTTTTACCAAAATCAGCACCGCTGACAACGGCGTTTGAGAAAGCCAAATATACTTCTTTGTCTAATTTTTTATTCAATTCTATTTTCATATGCGTACATTTAATAATATACTATATGCGACGGAACGCCTAACCCGGACATGACCCCATATTTGCTTTCCCAATTGCCTTTACCGATCAGCGCCGCCCAACACAAATCGCCTTCGTGGCGGTTTTTGCTACGCCCTCGCCCCCAAACCTTCTCACCACCGCCGTAGGTGAGACACGCAATCATTCCCGAGATTGAACCTCGGGAATGATCGACGAATTTTCCCGAGGTTCAACCTCGGGAAGAAGGAAACGCCTGAACGCCTAACCGAAACAGGACCGCTTATTTGCATTCCAGATCTTTTTGGCAGATAATCTGATCAAGATCGGTACGGGCAGGAACAAAGCCCCGAACGACAATTGAATATTCATGAATTAATATGAAGAAAAATAAAACATTGGCCGTAACGCTATTGAGCGGTTTGATCGTTATTATCATCATAACGGCGGTTTTCGAAATTTGTATTGCCATTCGTTCAGGATTTCAACGACCTCCTTCATCCTCCGTGACCGAAAAATTAGAAACCGTTCCTTATATTGCAACGGTCATCCCGCCGGGCGGGAAAGTTGTTGATTGGTGCGGACCCAATGCCGAAAGCTGGTCAAAAGAAATTGAACAAAAATTTAACGATAATGGTTTATGGCTCTCGCCGGAACATTTTAGTGGCATGTACCACGCGCCAACCAACTACCATGTTTGCCGCGGGTCGGTTGAGATTTTTCGGATGGAGATGCAATGGGGTTCGTCCAATGCGCATATCGGGTTTATTATCTCCGACCAAAAAAGAAAGACCTCGAAGTTTGTCGCGCCATCGGTGGACCCCGCCTTTGATCTTCTTGAAAGCATTAGTGCCAAGACACTCGGTATGGTTTGGATAACCATTGACGGCAAAGGTTATATTTTTAACGAAAAGACCGGCGACGTCACGGTCGTCATCCAAGGGTTTTGACGCCTAACCGTGACATGACCCCTTATTAAACAAAATCCGCCGCTCGGCGGTTTTTGCTTTCGCCCTCCTTCCCGCCACCCCACATTGTCCTAGGTTAACTAGGTATATATCCGTCAAGCAGTCGTTGCGGTGGATAAAATTGTCGTATCTTTTTGCGCGATTCGTTTCTCGAACGGCGTTCCTCTCGTCCAGACGGCCCAGATGATATGAATGAGCTTGCGTTCGGCGGCACACAGGGCGCTAAAGTGATGATGGCCGTCATTGATGCGACGATCATAAAATGTGCGGAGTTCCGGTATGCCTCGAATGGCTGAGAGCGCTGCCATGAAGAGCAGGTGCCGCAAACCTCGATCGCCGCGTTTCGTGATATGTGAACTATGATGGATCGATTCGCCGCTTTCAAAAACAGTGCAGTCCAGACCGACAAAAGCCGCGAGTTTCTTTGGGCTGGGAAACCGATGAATATCGCCGACGGACGCCAAAAGGGCAGCGGCGCAAGCCGAGCCAATGCCAGGAATGGTTTCAAGGAGTTTACCCGTCCCCGCCGTATAGGGAATGATCTGTTTTTCGACACGATGTATTTCTTTATTAACGGCCGTTTGAAGGCGTCGCAACGAGGCGGCGGCTTCGCCGCCCTCTCGATCGTTCCAATTCGCCGCATGGAGCCGTTGTTTCAAAACAGCCCCGAGATCGACAAGATTTTTTCGTTCGCGCACAAGTCCTTTGAGTGCGAGCCTCTCCGGATTGGAATCAAATAGATATCCTTCACCGAGCGCGACAACACTTCGCACTGTTTCTGAATCGGCCTTGTCGGTTTTCACGCCGCGCAATTTGGTTTTTGCGTGGCGTTTAACGATCACCGGATTAATGACCTTCACAGCCCAGCCGGATCTAACAAGCGATGTGGCAAACGGGATGTGATAGGCCCCGGTCGCCTCGGTACCGATCGTGGTGTCATTATGGTGGTGGCCGCTAGCCGTGATCCATCGATCAAATTTGTTCCACCCGTGCACGGAGTTTTCAAAAACATGCGGATGACCACTGTCCGACGACGCATAAAAAGTCGCTTTGCTCATGTCGATGCCGACGTATCGCATATAATCATTGTTATTAAGGGATTATTTCAAAGAGAGAAAAGAAGAGAAGAAAAGAGAGAACGTTGGGTAGACGGTCGTCCCACTTTTTGGTACCCTCCATGCAGGTTCCTTAATC
>Ga0182027_10008195_pt1 | contig 15253 bp, 12 predicted proteins | sample 712E1DmetaG_FD_121300 | JGI IMG/M metagenome (GOLD analysis project Ga0182027, IMG submission 121300) | Permafrost microbial communities from Stordalen Mire, Sweden - 712E1D metaG (Illumina Assembly) | ecosystem: Environmental > Terrestrial > Soil > Wetlands > Permafrost | place: Sweden... | reverse complement strand
CTGAACCGGGTCGACGAAGAGGTGCGAGCCCAGTTCAAGCCGGCGACCCTGCGCGACGTGATTGCGGCCCGGCTGGCGGCGCAAAGCGAGGAGCTGTTCATGGAGGAGTCCGACGATGAGCGTAATCACGGTGATTGATGGGCGCTTTTGCGGGATAACTGATGGCGATCGCGGTCATGGATGGGGAGCCGGTTGTTTGCTGAGAAGCGGCGGGGATCAGAACAGGGTGAGCTGATCGGCGGGGGTGGTGGTCCGGTGAGCGTGGCGGTTTTCGAGCAGGCGGTGCGTGGAGACGAGCAAGTCGAGATGGCGGGCGTGGCGCTGGACGCGCTCGGCGAAACGGGCGGAGGCGAGCAGTTGGTCGAGGGCGTTGCGGATGTGCTTCAGCTCGGCGTAGAGTTCCTCTCCGTAACGATCGAACCAGTCCTGGAGACATTTGAGCAGGTAGGCGGGAAAGTAAGCGCCGAAGGCGGCCGGGTTGCCGTGGGCTGCGATGGCCTGCAGACGCTCCTCGATGAGCGTTTGGTAGCGTTGCGGGGAACAGGTCAGGCCGCGTTGATCGAGCCAGGTGGCGGGCCAGGTAATGGCGTGCAGCAATCGCATGCGATCCCGATGATAATCGGAAGTCCGGCGGCCATAGAAGCGTAGCCGGATGGCGCACAACAACACTTCGGTGGTGGCGGCGCGCGCGTCAGTGGAACTTGGGACGGTGGACATGGGGGCGGAGGGTTTAGCTGCGCAGGCGGCGTTGGGTGGGCTTGGGCTCGGGGGCGAAGACCTGGAGGTAGAGCTTTTCGTCGAGCGTCTCCACGTTTTGGCTGCAGGCGGTGGCGAGCAGCTCGTTGGCCATATTCATCAGCAGGCGCAGGTTGCCGGCGGCATGCTCGCAGAGGGTCTGCTGCAGCCCGGCGGTGAGCAGCCGGGGGTTGCCGGCGGCTTCGAGCAGATGCTGCAGGCACTTGAGCAGTTCAGCCGCCGCCAGGGACTCGGTGCGCAGCCGCGCGCGGATGCGGCTGGCCAGGGGCAACAGCTCCGGGGTCTCCAGCCGGGCGCAGAGGCGGTCGTCGCCGGCGAGGATCACGGTGAGGATCGAACGGGAATCGAGTTCGGCGCTGGCGAGGAGCCGCAGTTCGGCAAAGACGGCGGGGACCATTTCCTGGGCCTCGTCGACAAGCAGGACCGGCCGCAGCAGCGCCGACTCCAGGTGCTGGAGCCAGCGTTCTCGCAGGGCCTTGGCGCTGGCCCAGCGGTTGTGCGGGCGCAGCGGCACCCCGAACAGGTCGCCCAGTTCGCGGTAAAAGTCGGCCAGCGAAGCCTGGGGCCGGCTGAGCACTCCGACGGTGACCTCGCGCTGGTTCGCCATCCGGGCCTGCAGCAGCCGCAACGCCGCGCTTTTGCCGGAACCGGACCCGCCGCTGACCAGGGCGAAGCCGCCTTCGCCCAGTTGCTGTTCGATGCGCCAGCAAAACGCTCCGATGCGGGGCGAGGTCCACAGCGCCTCCACCGGGATTTGCGCGCAGAACGGATTGAACTTCAGACCGTAGGGGGCGAGTAATTTGCGGTTCATGAGTGGTCCTCCGATTCGTCTTTGGGCAGGTACGCCGGGGGCAGCCCCGTGGCCGCGTACTCGGCGATGAGTTTCTGCAGCAAAGGGGCCATCCCGGTGGGGGCGGGCGCAGCCGGGTCCGGCGGCCCGGCCCGGGTGGCGCGGCGCCCGTCGGCATTGCGCCGCTTGTCCAGCGGATACAGCCGGCACAGGACCACGCCCGTCTTCGGGTCGACCAGATGCCCCTGGTGTTTTTCCCAGGAAGCCACCCGCACGTGCAGTCTTTCCAGATGCCCATAGCGGGAGGGGACCTCGAAGCGCACCCCGCCCACGGTGAGCGTGCCGTCGGAGCGGCGCTGGGTGCGGGTGACTTCCGCGGTAAAGGCCAGGGCCACCGCTTCGGCGTCCGGCGCCGGGCGGCCAACGTCGGCCGCCTGCTGGTACGCTTCCAGCGGACTTTGGCCCAGCTCCGAGTGCACCTTGCGGTTGTACTCCATCTCCACCCAGGCCTGGGTCGCATCGTTGAGTTGGTGCAGCGTGAGGTTGGCCACGCCCTCGATCATCGCCAGGAACCGGCCCTCGATCTGACCCCAGAAGCTCTCCTGTTTCCCATTTTGATACGGCGAGTACGGCAGCGTCGTCTCGTGCAGGATGCCCAGGCGCGGCAACCCCTGCGTGGTCTCGGCCGCCAGCATCGCGCTGCCGTTATCGGTCGTCAGCGCCCGCGGCAGGGCGCGCTTGAGCAGGGCTTGGGACAATCCGTGACAGAGTTCCTCGGCACCCTCGCGCACGTACCATTGCAGGTGGCAGCACAGCCGCGAGCGGTCGTCGAGCACCCCCAAGAGCAGCGGGTAACTCCACGGCCCATCGGGCCGGAGCACCCGGACTTTGCCGTGATGGAAGTCCAGGTGCCACAGGGCGTTCACCTGCTCGCTCTGATAGCTGCGGATCTCCCGGGCCGCGAAGCGGACCTCGGCCACCTGGGCGCCCGGACTTTGCGCCGGTCCCCGGCGCGCCCGGCGAAACAGGCCATGCGTTTTCATGAACCGGAGCACGCTCGCGTAGGACGGACACGCGCCCAGCGCCGGCTCCTGGGCCACGACCGCCGCCAGGTTGTCGAGGTGCAGTTGGTAGCTCCACTGCGGATGCGCGCGATGCTGCGCGGTGAGCTTTTCGGCCAGGCCGGGGGGAAGCGAGGGAGATTCCCCGGCGTCGGCCCGGACCTGACGGCGCAAGACGCCGACCGGATCCTGCTGGGCCCCGCGCGCGCGATAATACCAGCGCTCGATGGTCGACACGCCGAAGTGAACCCATGCGCCGCTGCTCGGATGCCGCCAGGCCTGGTCGGCCAAGGCACGCAGACGCTCCTGCAACTGCCCCTGGCCTGGCGGCGACGCCAACAACGGCCCCACCACGCTGAAGCGCAGATGCGCCCAGCGTTCGGGGGAAGGGAGGGAGGGGGCGAGATCGGTCGGGGTCGGATCCATGCCTCTGGCGATTTACCCGCCCTCGTTGGCGCCGCCAGCGGCATCCTCTGCGGGCCGACGCACCACCCTCAGTTGGGTGGCGCCGCGCGCGTCGACCACGGGACCAAAAACCGCAGCAGCCCCAGCAATGGCTCCTCAGCGTCCGCGCAGAAGCGTTCCCACAGCGACCACGGTAGCCTCGCTTCCTCGACCGGCGGCAGCAGGCGCGCCCGCGCCACCCGCCATAACCGGCCCGGCGCAAACTCCTCCAGCCACCACTGCCGCCACCGCTCCAGCGTGCGCCGGTCCACTCCCAGTTGCTCTTGCAGGGCGCGCACCCGCCCCGCCGTCAAGCCGTGGCGCAGCGCGGTCAGCAATACCACGATCAATCCGGCGTAGATCCGCCGGCCCAGGAAGCGCACCGAACCGGGCGTCGCCCGGCGCCGGCAGCCCTCGCGCGCACAGCAAAAACTATCGCGCCATACCTCCTCCTCCACGGCTAGCCCCCGCACCTTGCGCGGATAGTCCGCCCGGTGCAGCGCGCCCTCGCAGTGCGCACAACCCTTTTCGCGAGTCTGCGCCGCCAAATCCGCATCGACTTTGGTCAGCACCAGCCACAAGGCTGCGTGAGAGCGCTGGTCCAAGAGATAGTTTTCCCCGGTTGTTTTGTTCACACCATCATTCGGGGAGATCGATCCCCTGCGGGGCAACCCTCCGCAGGGGGTTCAACTTTCCCGACACCCCTCCGGGTCGGATCGCCCGTTCTCCTCCACGCCGATCAGGTGCCGCCAGCCTGATCACGATAATTGATGGCCCGCCGACTCATTCCCTCATCTATCTTGATCAAATCAGACCCTCTTCCCATCAATCACCGAGATCAGACTCACGGCTAACCCAAACCCTCCAACGATGCCCCCTCTCCAATCTTTGGTGTAGACCCCTTCTGTAACCTGTTGGCTATCAGAGAGTGCCCCCACGGGGAATCGAACCCCGGTTTGAAGATTGAGAATCTCCTGTCCTAACCTCTAGACGATGAGGGCCTGGGAACGGGGGAATTTTGAGCCGTCGCCGGGAATCTCAAGGAAAAAGTTCGCCGGGCTGGAAGAAACGGGCCAGTTCGATCCGTGCATTCTCCTCGGAATCCGAGGCGTGCAGCACATTGACCGTCATATCGGTGCCGAAATCGCCGCGGACGGTGCCTTTGGCCGCCTTGCGCGAATCGGTCGGCCCCAGCAGCGTGCGCACGCGTTGCACCACGTCGTCGCCCCGCAACGCCATGACGATCACCGGACGCGAGCTCATGAAAGCCTCCAGCGTTGGATAAAAGGGCCGGTCCGCCACGTGCGCGTAATGCTCGTGCAAGAGCGCCGGCGTAAGCCGGGTCAGCTTGCAGCCAATGATGTCCAATCCCTCCCGCTCAAAACGGTCCACCACGTTACCCACGTGGCGTCCTTCGATGCAGTCGGGTTTGAAGATGATGAGTGTGTTCTGCATAATCAGGGTCAGACGACCACCATAGTGTAGCCCTTCGCCATGGGAAGCCCGGAAGTCGGCGGATGAAAACAGGGCCGCATGATCTTCCTTCTCATTCGTTCACACTCCCTGACGATGCCCGCGGGCTGCGAAGACTCTGCATCATACGCCAAATACATCCAACAAGTTAACCACGGATTCCACTGATTTCACGGATGTCCTTTTACTCCCCTTTCCATCCGTGTCATCCGCTCACTATCTCTGAATATGCCGTTTTGCCGCGAGCATTCTACGCAGGTGCTTTTGGAAACCAATCCGGTTCCCTTTGGTTGCGGTGGAGCCGCGCTGGGTCGATCAGTGGTTCGATGGAATTGTGCCGGTTAACGCGCTGCCACCATACCACGCCGGCGACAGGGCGTCTGCCCCAGATGCACAAACGCCGGCCCGAACGGCCGGCGTCGGTGAATCAAGGATGGGAGGGTACTGGGTCAGTTATTTGGCTGGAGCTGCGTAGACGGTTTCGAGTTTCGGACCAAAAGCTGAGGCTGTCCTCGCCGGGGAGCGCTCCGCGGCGCTGAACGTCGCGTACACGACGCCGAGCAAATTGTCGCTTTTGACCACCGTGCTGTCCGGGCGATCGTTGCTGTAGCCCTGGACCTGCCAGCCGCCGTCGACCCGCCCGATCACCCGGTGGGCCACCTTCTCGCCGAAGCGATTCACATAGACCGCGATCATGCCGACCCGCAGCCGCGCCGCGTCGATCTTCTTCATCACGATCACCGCGTCGTTGTCGAAATACGGCAGCATCGATTGGCCGGAGACGCGCAACACGCTGAGATCGGACCTTCGCGCCGCCACCGCCGTGGCATCGGCTACGGCCGCCTCGTCGGTCAACCCGGGGAGGTTCCGCCCCGCTCCGCGCATTTCCACCGTCCACAGCACGCTGAGAAGCGCGGTGCCGAGGGCGAGGATTCGGTGGAGAGAAGCGGTGTTGATCACGCCACCACTCTATGCGAGGCCGCGTTTTTCCGGTATCCGACCTCTCCCTCAACCTGCGCCTCCGGTTACCTCAATTGCGTCGTGCGCTTCTCCCGGATTCGACTGCGCACCATTCCCGACTCACCCGTCGCCATTCTCCCGACTCCCACCCGGGAAAATCACCCAGGGCCTCCCGGGAAGCCCGCGACCGAAGGCTCCGGCGGCCGTCCGGATCGGGTCCGGACCATCCCCGCGCGGCCAACCGCAGGAGGCGGCGACCGACCGCGGCATGCCGCGTGTCGACTTCCAAGCGTGGGGTGTCTTCCCCGGCGTTTCTGGGCCCTCAGAGTGAGGCTGCCCGCAGCGCATCCGCGATGCGCGCGTGTTTGAACCGGAATCCCGATTCCTCGAGGAGCTGCGGTTTTACGCGCGCACTGGCCAGCAACGTCTCGTCCGCCATTTTCCCCAGAAAGACGCGCAGCACGAAACGCGGCACCGGCAGCACCGCCGGGCGTCGGAGCGCGTGCGCCAGTGCCGCCGTGAACTCCGCGTTGCGCACTGCGCCGGGCGCCACGGCATTCACCGGCCCGTGCCACCGTTCGTCCTCCAACGCCCGTTGCGCCACGGCCACGAGGTCATCCAGGGCGATCCAGCTCATCCACTGCCGGCCGTCACCGAGACGGCCACCGAGTCCCGCGCGAAACACCGGCCGCAGGCGCGCCAGCGCACCGCCCGGCCCCAGTACGATTCCCATCCGCAGCATCACCGCGCGGATGCCGACCGCTTCGGCGATGCGCGCCTCCTCCTCCCACGCGTGACAAACCTCCGCCAGAAAGCTGTCGCCCCGGCAGCTCGCCTCCGTGAGTTCCTCCTCGCCGCGATCGCCATAGTACCCGACGGCCGAGGCGCAGAGAAACGTGCGCGGGTGATGGTTCATGTGCGCCATCGTTGCGACAAGGGCGCGGGTGCATTCGATGCGGCTGCGCCGGATCTCGTCCCGGCGCGCCTCCGTCCAGCGCCCGGCCGCCAGGTTCGAACCCGCCAGGTTCACCACGGCGGCGACGCCTTCCAGACGGTCCCACTGTTCCACCTCGCCCGACGCCGGGTGCCACGCGATCTCATCGGGCCGCTCGACCGTCCGCCGCACGAACCGACGGATCTCATGCCCCTCCGCCTCCAGCCGCCGCACGAGCGCTCGACCGACAAATCCCGACGCTCCGGCGACGGCGATCCTCATGGCGGCATCATGGCACGGGGATCGCGTTTTCCAAGCCGGGAGACGAATGGCTCACGCGGCGCAGCATCGAGGACGGGACGATTCGATCGAACCACGAATGCACCCAGCACGGCTCCGCCGCAACCAAAGCCGGAATTGGGTCTCCTCACGCAAAAGTCGCTAAGGACGCCACGACAAAATCGGGAATAAATCCCTTCAGGCCTCTGCGGACTTTGCGTCCGTTGCGTGAGGCATAATGACCTCAATCCGGACTTCGTCGCCGCTCGCGAGGATTCTGAACTGCTCTAGTACGAATAGGAAGGAAGACGGAGCTGTGGAGTTGGTCTCCTCACTGGATGGTCACCCCTTCCGTGCCGTCGGTCGGCGATGGGTCATCCTCTGAGATTCGTGCGCATTAGTGTCCATTAGTGGTTTTTCGCTGCACGGCGGAGACGCGCGTAGGCGGCCAGCGCCGCCGTCCGCGCCGCGCCATGGTCGACGATCGGCCGGGGGTAGTCTTCGCCGAGTTGCACGCCCGCGCGGGCCAGCACCTCTGGCGGCGCTTCCCACGGCGCGTGGATATGCCGCGCCGGCAGCCGGGCCAGTTCGGGCACCCAGCGGCGCACGTAGTCACCGTCGCGATCGAACTTCCGCCCCTGCAACACCGGATTAAACACGCGGAAATAGGGCGCCGCATCGGCCCCGCAGCCGGCCGACCACTGCCAGCCCAGTGTGTTGTTCGCCAGGTCGGCATCGACCAGTGTATCCCAGAACCAGGCCGCGCCCGCTTGCCACGACAGGCGCAGATCCTTGACGAGAAATGACGCCACCACCATCCGCACGCGGTTGTGCATCCATCCGGTCTGCCAGAGCTGTCGCATGCCCGCATCCACGATCGGATAGCCGGTGCGCCCGCGCTGCCAGGCGCGCAGTCCGCCGGGATTTTCGTCCCACGCAAAAGCGGCGAAGGCCGTGCGCAACGGCGCCTCCGGCGAAGCGGGAAAATGATGGAGCAGGTGATGCGCGAATTCCCTCCAGCCGAGTTCGTCGAGAAACACCCGGGCACCGCGGCTCGATGGAAACACGCCGCTCTCCCGGCCGCGCGCCTGCACGGCCGCCCAAACCTGCCGTGCGCTGATCTCGCCGAAATGCAGGTGCGGTGCGAGCCGCGAAGTGCCGTCCCGCCCCGGCCCGTCCCGCTGCTCGGCGTACGCGTCGAGCCGGCGTGACACGAACTGCTTCAACCGTTGCCGCGCCGCCGTTTCGCCCGGCCGCCAGGCCGCCGCCAGCCCGGCCTCCCACGCGACTGCTGGCCGCAACGCCAGCTGCTCCAAGGCCACCAAGCGCGGCCACCGCGCAGGGGTCCGCAGCTTTTTGTCCCGCAGCGACACCGGCGCGCCGGGATCCAGCGTCCGGCAAAGCCGCCAGAACGGCGTGAAGACCTGAAACGGGCCACCGGATTTGTTCTTCACCGCCGACGGTTCGAAGAGCAGTGCGCCGGCCAACTCATCCACGGAAATTCCCGACCGGCGCAGGTCCGCGGCCAGCGCATGGTCGCGCGCAGCCGCGGCCGGCTCGTAGCGCCGGTTCCAGTAAACCGCGGCCGCGCGGGTCTCCTCAACGAGAGCGCGCAACACGGTCCCGCTGTCACCGCGCGCTAGCACCAGCCGTGAACCGCGGCGCCGCAGCGATTCGTCCAAGGCCGCGAGCGAATGATGCAGCCACCAGCGCGAGGCCGCGCCCGACGCCCATCGCCCCTCCCCCGCCGGGTCGTGGATGAACACCGGAATCACCGGCCCGCCGCGCCGGACCGCGGCGTGCAACGCTGCGTTGTCCTGCAGGCGCAGGTCCCGCCGGAACCAGACCAGGGATGGAGGGGCAGCCATGGGTGAAGCGCGAACATCCTGCGCTATTCCCGGGGTTTCGCAACCTATGCCCGCGTGTCACCGGGCACCCGCATGCGTAACCCCCGACCGGCGGGGTTGCATTCGGCCGCGTGGTCCTGCCAGATTTGTCGAATGTCATCCTCGGCTGCTGTTCCCGCCGAGCCGATCCGTTCGGCGGACGCCGAACGCCGCCGCCGGGCCAGCGGCATGTTTGCCGCCCTGGCGTGCTTCACCGCGTGGGGATTGCTGCCGGCATATTGGAAGCAGATTCCGCAGGTCGCCGCGGATGAAATGGTCACGCACCGCCTCCTCTGGTCGCTCCTGTTCGTGGGCCTGCTGCTGTCCGCGCGCGGCGCCTGGGGCGACATCCGCCGCCAATGGTCGATGCGCACCTTGCGTTGGGCGGCGTTTTCGGGGGCGGCGATGACGGTCAACTGGTGGCTGTTCATCTGGGCGGTCAACACCGGCCGCGTGATCGACACGAGCCTCGGCTATTTTTTGATGCCCCTGTTCAACCTGGTGGTCGGCCTGACGTTTTTTCGCGAACGGCTGCGCCTCCCGCAGTGGGTGGCGGTGGGCATTGCCGCCGCCGGCGTGTCGCTGGCGTTCCTGGCGAACGCTGGCCTGCCCTGGGTGAGCCTCGCCCTGTGCGGATCGTTCGGGTTGTACGGCGCACTGCGCAAGCAGTCCCACCTCGATTCGCTGCCGGGGCTCTTTTTCGAGACTCTCACCATGGCTCCGCTGGCGTTGGGTTGGTTGATCTGGAAGGTCCGGACCGATGACGCCGTTTTCGGTCCCCAGCACGTGCCCGCCTCACTGCTGCTGGTTGGCGCCGGGGTGGTCACCGCGGTGCCACTGCTGTGGTTCTCCCACGCGGCCCGCCGGCTGCCCCTGAGCACAGTGGGCTTCCTTCAGTACCTCTCGCCCAGCCTGAGCTTCGTGCTCGGCGTCGCCGCGTACCACGAACCCGTTACGTCATCTCGGCTGACGTGTTTCGTCCTGGTCTGGGCGGCCCTCGCTGTTTTCACCGCCGACGCCCTGTGGCAGCGGCGCCGCGCCCGGCCGGGACGATTCAATCGAACCACGGATGAACACGAATAGACACGAATGAGAAGGAAGGTCGAGCTGCAGAGTTGATCGCCTCACCGACTGGTTGCCCCTCCCGTTCCCTTCCTCGCCAACTGGCCGCTCTCTGATGATTAGTGGGCATTGGTGTCCATTCGTGGTTTCTCAAAGAGTGGATCCGGTTCAGAGCATTCCCTGATAAAGCTCCTCGTACGCGCCGGCGGCCTTGTGCCAGCTGAAATCGCGCGTCATGCCGCGCCGGATCACGGCATCCATCCGCTCGCGCTGGGCGAACAAATGCAGGCTTCGTTGCAGCGCCTGCAGAAACGCCGGAGTGGTTGGCTCAAACAGGATCCCTGTCCCCTCCTCCGGTTCCTCGTCGAGATCCATCACGGTGTCGACCAGCCCGCCCACCCGCGCCACGACCGGCACCGTGCCATAGGCCTGGCTGTACATCTGGTTCAGGCCGCATGGTTCGAAATGCGAAGGCATGAGGAAGAAGTCCGCGCCCGCCTCAATCAGGTGGCTCATCTCCTCGTCGTGTCGCGCACTGAACGCCATCCGGCGGGGGTTGGCCCGGGCCAGATCGCGGAGGTCGTTTTCAATGCTCTTGTCTCCCTGGCCGAGCACAATCAGGCGGCAGTCCTGTTGCACGAAAAAGTCCTTCGCCTCGAGCAGCAGATCGAGTCCCTTTTGCTGGGTGAGGCGGCAGACCATGCCGAAGACCGGCCCCTTGCCATGCTCGTCCAAGCCCTGCCGTCGCAGCAGGGCAGTTCGGCAGACCGGTTTGCCCGTCATGTCCTGCACGGCATAACGCTCAGGCAGCAGACGGTCCTTCGCCGGATTCCAGACCTTGGGATTGATGCCGTTGATCAGGCCGACGAGATCCTCGACGCGCGTCCCCACCACGCCCTCCAACCCGCAACCGAACTCGGCCGTCTGAATCTCGCTGGCGTATCGGGGGCTGACGGTCGTCACGCGGTCGGCAAAGAGGATGCCGCCCTTCATGAAGTTGATCTGCCCGTAATACTCGATCCCGTCGATACCGAGCAGTTCGTCCGGCAGGTTGGTCAGCCCGAACGATCGCATCGGGAAGATGCCTTGGAACGCGATGTTGTGGATGGTGAACGCGGTTTTCATGGCCAGCGCCAGTCCGCCGCGGCGCTCCTCGTTGCGCAGCAGCAGCGGCAGCAGCGCGGCCTGCCAGTCATGCGCGTGCACGACGTCAGCCCGGATTTCCGCGATCCGCATGACTTCCACGATGGCCTTGCAGAAGAAGACGAAACGGGCGTCGTTGTCCTCAAAATCGCGCTCGCCGTTGCCGTAGAGTTGGCGCCGGTCGAAGAACTCCTCGCGGCCAATGAAATAGACCGTGAAACCCTTTTTGACCTGCAGCACCCGCACATCGCCCGCGTAGACCCGGTCTCCCATTTCCACGCGCAGACCCAGCCGCTGCTCCGCCGCCGCCACCTCCTTGTGCTCCAGCGCCGTTCGGTAGGCCGGCACAAACACCGACACTTCGTGGCCCTTTTCGGCCAGCGCCGCGGTCAGCGAACCCACCGCATCGGCCAGTCCTCCGGTTTTGACGTAGGGGTAGAGTTCGCTGGCCGCGTGAACAATTTTCATGAACGAAATCTACGGTTCTGACTGAGCCCAAGCCAGCCGAATCCGGGTGGCGGATCCGTGGGCGGCCCTCCGCGTCGCGGGCTCGCATCGGGCGTCTCTTCGAGTTTCGGGCGCCCGAAGTGGCATGGGCATTTTGCCCATAGCCGGGGTTTTTCCGAACCACGGGTCGGGAGACCCGTGCCACCTTCGCGCCGCCCCGACCGCGGCTCCCCCGCCAGCCCGGGTTTTTCATACTTCCAGATCCGCACCGACACACCCTGCCCTGTCGGGCACCCCTCTCCAGAGGGGATTTCGCCTGCGCCGCTCCGAGTCCCCTCTACCGAGAGGGGTGGCGCGAAGCGACGGGGTGTGGGAATCGACCATGCACTGAAAAATGCGCGCCCGGCGGGCGCGCAACCTCCGCCCGAGGAATCGTTTGCCGTGCCGGCGAACGTCGTTATCGTCCAACCATGAAGCTCCGCCAACCTTTATTGGCCCTGTTGAGCGCCCCCGGCTACGTGCCGCTCGCCGAACCCGAAATCGCTCGCGCGCTCAACCTCCCGCGGCCGGAACGGGCCGCGCTGGCCTCCGCCGTGCGCCAGCTGCTCGTCGCCGGCGAAATCGTCGGCATCAAACAGGGCCGGCTTTGTCTGCCCCGCGACGCCGATCTCGTCACCGGTCGCATCCAGTTCCGCCAAGGCGGCTCCGCCTACGTCATCCGGGAGAAATCCACCGGTGGGCCCGCCCCGGAAGACGTGCAGATCGCGGCCGAGGACACCGGTGTGGCCATCCACGGCGACAAGGTCGTCGTGCGGCTGAGCGACGAACTGAGTCGACCGCACGGCAACCGTCCCGGCGGCGAACCCACCGGACGCGTCATCCGCATCCTCGAGCGCGCGCACGAAACGCTCACCGGCAATTTGCAGCGGACCAAGCTGTTCTTCTACGTCGTACCGGACGACCCGCGCTTCCTGCATGACATCTACGTACCGGACCCGGCCAAAGCGGGTGTGCGTCCGGTGCCGGCGATCGGAGACAAAGTGGTGGTCAAGCTGCACGAGTGGAAGCAGCGCCACATCAATCCCGAGGGCGAGATTGTGGCCCGCCTCGGCCGCACGCACGAGCCCCGGGCCGAGCTGGCCGCGATCTTCCACAAATATCGGCTCGACCCGGAGTTCCCGGACGAGGTGCTGCGCGAGGCCGCCGCCCTGCCCGCCCGCGTGAGCCCGGCGGAGGTGGCCGGCCGGCTCGATTACCGCAATAAACCCACGTTCACCATCGATCCCGACGACGCGAAGGATTTCGACGACGCCCTCTCGATCGAAAGCCTGCCGAACGGGGACTTACGCGTGGGCGTCCACATTGCCGACGTCAGCAGCTACGTGAAACCCGGCACCGCCCTCGACCGCGAGGCGCAGCGCCGCGGCAACTCGACCTACCTCGTCGGCACCGTCGTGCCCATGCTGCCGCACAAGCTCTCCAACGGCCTGTGCAGCCTCGTGGAGGGCGAGGACCGCCTGACCAAGGCGGCGCTGCTCACCTTCCACAAGGGCCACCTGCGCGACACCGCCTTTGCCAACACCGTCATCCGCAGCTGCAAGCGCCTCACCTACCGCCAGGCCTACGCGTTCCTGAAAGAGGACAATCTCGACAAGATCCGCCGCCTGCCCGCACCGCCCGCCCACCAGACGGGCGCCACTGGTCGCGCATTGTCCGCGCTCTCCCGCGATGAGCTGGCCGACCTGCAGCAATGGATCCGCCAGCTCTGGGACCTCGCCAGCCGCATGCGGCGCGAGCGCATGCGCCATGGCAGCCTCGACCTCGACATGCCGGAGGTGAAGATCTTCGTCGACGAACACGGCTATGCCGACCGCCTCGAGCGCATCGAGCAGGACGAGAGTCACCAGCTGATCGAGGAGTTCATGCTCGCCGCCAACGAGGCCGTGGCGCGGGTGACGAAACAGTACCACCTGCCCTCACTCTACCGCGTGCATGACGACCCCGACGAGGAGAAGCTGCGGGATTACCGCCAGCTGCTCGGCACGTTCGGCGTCACCGTCGGCGATCTCACGCAGCGCAGCGAGGTCATGCGGCTGCTCCATCTTCTCCGGACCCACCCGCAGGGCTACACCCTGCGCATCCAGCTCTTGCGCAGCATGCGCAAGGCCGTCTACCGCGCCACGTCGGACGGACATTACGGCCTGGCCAAAAAGGACTACACCCATTTCACCTCGCCCATCCGCCGTTACTCCGACCTCGTGGTGCACCGCGTGTTCGACCAGTTCCTCGTCAAGCACCTCGGCCGTCCCGCGCCGCGGGGCTTCCAGTTCGGCTACAACGCCGCGCGCATGGAAAGCCTGGCCGAGCATCTCAGCCTCACGGAGCAAAACAGCATGGAGGCCGAGCGCGACTCGCAGAAGGTGAAGCTGCTCGAGTTCTTCGAGCGCGAGGTGGCGAAGAAGAAAAAGAGCGTCTTTGCCGCGGTCATCACCGACGTGCGCAACCACGGGCTCTTCGTCGAGCTGCCCGACGCCATGACCTTCGGCCTCATCCACCTTTCCACCCTGCGCGACGATCTCTACCTGCTGAACAACGCCGGCACCGCGCTGATCGGCCGCCGCACGAAGCGCCGCCTCGACCTGGGCCAGAAGGTCAGCGTGGTAACGGAGCGCGTCGACCGCTTCAAGCGCCAGATCGACTTCCGCCTCGCCGGATAAGCCGCCCGAAGGGTATCGGATTCGTCATCGAGGCCAAGGAGTTCGCCGCGAGCCCCTCGGGGCCGTCCAGATGTAGGGGCGCGCTGCTGACCAGCAGAGTCGCGCCGCTCCCCTCATGGGCCTGCGCGGCGGCTCCTTGAAGGGCATTCCGCCAGCCCGGTGTTATCCCACAACAGACATCTCCGTGCCCCGCCGATCCCGGGCCTTTCACCACCCGGGTTCGAAAAAGCAAGTGTAAAAGCCACGCGGACGAAGGAGACGAAACTGCTCCAACGCTCCCAACCGACATGATCCCCCAAGTGAAAACCCAGCACCATGCCATCAGAGCCTTGACCTGGCTGCCACAGGCGGCCGGTCTGCTCTGCTGCGGCCTTCCCCTAGTCAGCCAGCCGCTCGCCCGCGCGGCCGAAGGCACCCTGGTCACCGCCGTGTCTTCGAGGGTCAGCGACGGTTACGTTCGCGCCCGACTCGACAACGGATCGTTTGAGCCGGAAACCTATGCCTTCGGCGAAGGCGGACTCTGGGGCGGACCCACGCGCGACGACACGATCGACAAACTGCATTTCGTCGACGTGGCTCGCACCGTCGCCGTCCCGCTGGCGGCCCAAAACTACCTGCCGGCCAAGGATCCGAAACAGACCAAGCTCTTGATCATGGTCTACTGGGGAGCAACCGCCGGCGCCGGCGGAGCCTCCAGTTCTGTCGCCCACCAAAACCTGAGTTCCGCCAGCCAACATTTGTCGAATCTCCAGTCGCCCGTGATGGCGGCACCACCTTATGCGGGTATCATGGAGGCTCCGAATACCAGATTTGGGCCGGATGTGACGCGAGATCCGCTGATCGCCTTGGTTGCAAAGCAATCAGCCGAGTCCGAATTCGCTTCCGCCATGGCCGCCGTGGCCTTGGAAAACCGCCAGCGCGACAAGGACGATTGGCAAAATGCCCGGATTCTCGGTTATGACTCCGAGTTGGCGGCGACGGCCGGCCCCGAATTCACGGTGCAGCACAAGCGCCAACAAGACTTGATCGAAGAAATCGAAGAGGACCGCTATTTTGTGGTCCTGATGGCGTATGACTTCCAAATGATGTGGAAGGAAAAGAAACATCGGCTGCTTTGGGAAACGCGCCTCAGCATCCGGCAACGGCATCACGATTTCGCCAATCAGCTGGCGGCGATGGTCGAGAATGCCTCGCGGTATTTCGGCCAGGACAGCCGCGGGCTGGTTCGCGAGCCTCTCCCCGAGGGACGCGTCACTCTGGGCGAGGTGAAAGTCCTCGGCGTCGTGCCGTAATGACTTTTT
>Ga0182027_10008194_pt1 | contig 15254 bp, 12 predicted proteins | sample 712E1DmetaG_FD_121300 | JGI IMG/M metagenome (GOLD analysis project Ga0182027, IMG submission 121300) | Permafrost microbial communities from Stordalen Mire, Sweden - 712E1D metaG (Illumina Assembly) | ecosystem: Environmental > Terrestrial > Soil > Wetlands > Permafrost | place: Sweden... | reverse complement strand
GATCTGTTGATGGACAGTCTCTATGAGGCCATTGCCCTCGTCGTGCTCGTTGCGCTGGTCGGATTCTGGGACTGGCGTGCCGCCATGCTGGTGGCTGCCTCCATCCCCCTGACGCTGGCAATGACCTTCGGCATCGTTCACGTTCTTGGTATTGACATTCAACAAGTTTCCATCGCGACTTTGATCATCGCGCTTGGCTTGCTAGTAGATATGCCTGTTGTGGCAGGAGACGCGATCAAACGCGAGCTTGGCTCGGGTTCCCCGCGCGATCTCGCATCCTGGATTGGGCCGACGAAACTGGCGAAAGCGATCATATTCGCGACCATTACCAACATCGTCGCCTATTTGCCATTCCTGATGTTGACCGGCGACGTGTACTTCTTCCTGTATAGCCTTCCTGTTGTTATGACCTGCACGCTGGTCGCGTCCGTCATTGTTACTTTCACCTTCATCCCATTGATTGCGTTCTACATGATCAAACCGCCGAAGCATCTGGAGCCACCCATGTCCGAGCGGCGGCAGCACGGGTTCCCGGCGCTCTATTACCGGGTAGGTGATTTCGCGCTCAGACACCGTTGGGGCACGTTTGCCGGCTCGCTCATAGTTCTTGTGCTGGGCGGAGTGTTCTTCTCCATGCTGCATCCCCAGTATTTTCCCAAGGACCTGTCATACCTTTCGTATGTGGATGTCTGGCTCCCGCCCGACGCCCCGCTGGGGGCGACGGACATGATCGCGCAACGGGCGGAAAATGTCATTCGGCAAGAGGCGGAACGATTTGGAAACGAACATCATCACAAAGATGTTCTAAAGTCGCTGACCACATTTGTCGGCGGCGGCGGCCCCAGGTTCTGGTTCTCGGTCGACCCCGAGCGACAACAGCTCAACTATGCGCAGATCCTCGTCGAGGTTTCCGACAAGCACTTTACCAGCGATTTCGTGGGCCCGCTGCAGACGGCGCTGAGCCGCGACGTCCCGGGGGCCCGGGTCGATGTGCGGCAGCTCGAGACCGGCAAGCCGGTCGGCATCCCCATCTCCATTCGAATTTCAGGTCCCGAGATGGAAGTTCTGCACCGTCTCTCTGGCGATCTTCAGGCAATCTTTCGCGCCCAGCCCAATGCGACCCGGGTACGAGACGACTGGGGCGAACCTGCCATGAATGTCCGGCTGAAGGTTGACCCGGATCGCGCCAACCTTTCCGGGATCACGAATCTGGATATAGCTCTCTCATCGGCCGCGGCGATGAGCGGATTACCTATCTCAACTTACCGGGAAGCTGACAAGCAAATCCCCATTGCCGTTCGTTTGCGGATGGAGGACCGTGCCGGACTATCTGACGTTCAAAATGCGTACGTCTACTCTTTGTCCAGCAATCAGCGCGTACCTCTGAGGCAGGTATCGAACATCACAACGGAGATGGCAGTCTCGAAAATCAAGCGCCGCAATCAATTCCGGACGGTTACGGTATCCACGTTCCCGATCCCGGGTGTGTTGCCCTCTCAGGTCCTTATGCCGCTGCTGCCTAAAATTAAGGAGTTCCAGAAGAACCTGCCTCCGGGCTACTTTCTTGAGATCGGGGGCGAATACGACGAACAGCAGCTAGGGTTCAAGCAACTCAGCACCGTGATGGCGATTTCCGTCCTGCTGATCTACATTGCTTTGGTTGTGCAGTTCCGAAGCGCCGTCAAGCCGCTTCTCGTGTTTGCTGCCATCCCCTACGGAATGACAGGAGCCCTCGCCGGCCTGGTGATCATGGGGCAACCCTTCGGATTTATGGGGTTCCTGGGAGTCGCCAGCCTTGTCGGTGTAATCGTCAGTCACGTTATTGTTCTTTTCGATTTCATCGAAGAAGCACACGAAAGAGGAGAGCCCTTGCGAGAAGCTCTGCTCGATGCCGGCATCGTGCGACTGCGACCCGTGATGATCACAGTCGGTGCGACTGTGCTTGGACTCGTACCGTTGGCCATGCACGGTGGGCCGCTCTGGGAACCACTGTGCTATGCCCAGATTGGTGGCCTTACGATCGCAACCTTTGTGACGCTGCTGCTTGTTCCGGTGCTCTACTCGATCTTTGTGTTGGACCTAAAGCTGATTCGCTGGGAAACAAAAGCATCGAAAACGAATTAAACCGGGACGGCGGCCAGTCTTCAACGGAGAGGAGCGATCGCGAACGATGACTTTGCTGCAACAAGCTGGCGCCGCCGTTCTCCTCGTATCGATTACGCTGTCTCTGCAGTGCGGCGGCGCCGCTGCGCTCATCCTTTGGATTAGAAGTATTCCAAGAGAGATTCACGGGGTGCGGGTGTTTCGCTGCGCCGCGCTCGTTATGCAAACGACGGTAGCCGTTATCGTTCTGCACGGAATCGTTATTCTGCTGTGGGCGAGTTGCTATCGCTGGCTTTGCCTTCCGTCTTGGGAATCAGCTTTCTACTTTTCGGCGAGCAGCTATGCGACAGTTGGATACGGGGACGTGGTCCTTCCGTCGAAATGGCGCCTGTTGGGCCCGCTCGAAAGCATGGTCGGCATGCTGATGTCCGGAGTATCCATTGGACTTCTGTTCGCGGCGGTCACTCATCTGGTCGACGGCGACTCACGCTCTCGTCTACCACTTCGCTCCGAACCCGTGACTGCGGATCACATCGGCCCGCGACAAAGGCGAAGCTGTTACTTCGGTCGGTCGCGGTCGAACGTCATATCCTGAAAAGCAGTTAACTGTAAGTACGGGACTGGAAGCCGGGTGAACCACAAATCCGCGGCCTCGCCCTCTTCACAGGCAGCAAATTGCACCAGGTTTCACAAGCCTCAGAGAAATCCGTTGCGATCAATATCGACCGTGGTTTCAGAGCCGCTGCGATGAGTGACATGCTGAATTAAACGCCGCTCTTGCCGTCCTAAGAACCGTCGGATGAGGTGCGGGCGACTTGATCCGTAACTGCTTGGGGAGAGCTGGGATCAAGTGCAGCGCACCCCTACTTCACCGACGGGCTTTGCGTGCGCACATAACTTTCTACAGTTTGCATGCAGTGCGCCAATCGAGACCGAACGGTATGTCCCTGTAGCGCAACAATGTTCGCAATCTTTGTCCTTCGAGCCTCTGCCCAGATTGAGGCACTGCCCAAGGCAGGGCATGCCTATAGTGGAGAGAAGTGCAGAGAACATACGGAAAATGGCTTGGTTGCAGGGACGATTGGATTGGCAAGCCATCTGCACTGCTGGATCAGTAAGCACTCATTCGGAGTAGTGTTGGTTAAACACGGCAAAGTCGGATAAGATTCCCACTTTCAGGCTCAGCAGACGCAATGAACGTACTGGTTCTAAACTCGGGAAGTTCCACCCTGAAGTTTCAGGTGATTGCCACCGACCTTGAGCGGATCGCTCAAGATAAAGACGACCGCATCTGCCGGGGCGAGGTTGAGGGCATAGGAGGAGAGGCAATCATTCGCATCCAGTACCGCAACCAGCCCAGGCAGACTCTCACAGAGCCGTTGCGAGATGTGGCGGCTGCACTCGAATACCTGATTCGCTACATCGCTTCGGATCGATCGGGAGTCTCTGAAATCAAGAGTACGGCTGATGTAAATGCGGTAGGACACCGAGTTGTGCACGGGGGCGAGATGTTCAAAGATTCTGCCCTGATTGACGGCTCGGTTTTGAAGGGACTTGAGGACTGCATCGATCTGGCCCCACTTCATAATCCAAACAACATCAAAGCTATCCGGGCAGCCCGCGAACTATTCGGCAAAGACATTCCCCAAGTGGCGGTGTTTGACACTTCCTTTCATCATTCGCTCCCCGAGCAGGCCTATCTGTATGCCATTCCGTATCATCTTTACCGGCGGCACCGCATCCGGCGGTACGGATTCCATGGTACCTCTCATCGCTACGTCGCTTTCCGCTATCGCGCGATGCGAGGACTGAAGCGCGAACAAACCAACATCATCACGCTCCATTTAGGCAACGGCTGCTCGGTAGCCGCAATAAAAGGTGGATGTTCCATCGATACGTCGATGGGGCTAACGCCGCTTGAAGGTCTAGTCATGGGCACGCGCTCCGGAGACGTCGATCCCGCCGTGGTCAGCGCCATCGCCAGAAAAGAGGGGCTATCCGCCTTCGAGGTGGACAGGCTGCTCAACACGCAATCCGGCTTGCTCGGCATTTCCGGGCTCACGAATGACATGCGCGAATTGCAGGCGGAGTTGAAAGAGCATGAAGACCGCCGGGTCCGTTTGGGTATCGAAATCTTCTGTTATCGGGCGAGAAAATACATCGGCGCATATCTGGCTGCCATGGGCGGAGCTGACGCAGTTGTTTTCACTGGCGGCATCGGAGAAAATTCGCCGGACGTTCGTGCAAGAATTTGTACGGGGATGGAGTGGGCAGGACTTTGTCTCGACCAGGCGAAGAACCAGGAGACGGTCGGCCGCGAAGGCAAGATATCGACGGAAGACTCCAAGTTGCTCGCATATGCTATCCCGACGGATGAGGAGCTCCTCATCGCCCGGGACACTGTGCGAGTTATTTTAGGCGTGCCGCATCCGTCATAAACGCTCCGACTGCCACGTAAACGCGCGCCGATCTCCGGCGTCCGCATTGACCTCGTAAGTTTCAACCTGGGTCGTCCGTCTTTCACCCGATCGTTTCAGCTACCTGAGCCAGGGCGAACTGCTGGAGGTGGTGGGCATCGCTGTTGAACCTGCGAATGCCTTCCGCTAACTTTTCCGTGGCCATCGCGTCCTCGTTGTGCAGCCAGCGAAAGGTTTTTTCATCCAGATGCAATCGCTGTTCTTGGCTCTCTCGGGCCTTCACCTGATCGAGTTCGCGCTTCACCGTACCTTCCGTGTTTTCGAGTTGATTCAGAAGCTTCGGGCTGATGGTGAGCAAATCGCACCCCGCCAAACGGACGATCTGGTTCACATTCCGGAAGCTTGCGCCCATCACTTGCGTCCTGTAACCGAATTTCTTGTAGTAGTTGTAAATGCGCGTCACGGATGCAACACCCGGATCCTGGTCGGGAGCTATCTCTGCTCCGCCGTGCTCTTTCCTGTGCCATTCGTAAATCCGGCCTACGAACGGAGAGATGAGGGTAACGCCCGCTTGGGCGCAAGCCACAGCTTGGGCAAAGCTGAACAGAAGCGTCAAATTGCAGTGGATGCCTTCCAATTCAAGAGGCTCTGCTGCGCGTATTCCTTCCCAGGTACTCGCCATCTTAATCAGAATTCGATCCCGCGAAAACCCTTTTTCTTCGTAGAGAGAAATGAGCTTTCGCGCCTTTGCAAGAGTACCGGCTGTATCGAAACTCAGGCTGGCTGCAACTTCGGTGGAAACCCGGCCCGGTACCACGTTGAGGATCTCCGACCCGAATAGCACGAAGAGTCGATCGATAAACTCATCGGCCATGTGCTGGTGAGTACCGCCCAGCTCCGAAGCTGCCTCGGTTGCTTCTTCGACCAGATGACGATAAGCAGGCATCTGTGCGGCTTGGAAAAGAAGTGAGGGATTCGTCGTCGCATCCTGTGGACGATGCTGCGCAATCGTCTCGATATCGCCGGTGTCGGCTACTACAGTGGTGTATTGTCTCAAGGACTCAAGTAACGTCATTGTTGGCTCCTGCCCTTTCATTTCACTGTTCCTTTGGATTTGGATCCGAGGCTTGGCTTGCGATGGGAACCGCCGGAATGCCGTAGACAACAGTGGGATTGGTGCGAATCGCACTGACTTTGGCAAAGCGGCGACGGTGCCGTTCCGCTCCATTGAACCTCGCGGCAAGGGACGCCCCTATGCCACTGCCACAGAGCAGGACACCGCGTTCGACGACTCCCATTGCGACGGTGCGGGTCAAGCTGAATGGCAAAGTCTGGATAGTCGTCGTTGTCGTAGAACCAATTGCCGAAGTCGACAACCTGGTGGCCGATTGCGCCGAGCAAGATGTAGATCTTCTGTTTCATTTCGTATCCGCCATGATCGCGGCTATGCCGACTTTCATCTTTTCACCTTCGATCCCGGGAAGTTCCACTGTCGAATTCGTCTAGATCCTTAGCGTGCGCACGAACTTTCGCCAGGTTGCACTCATTGGGCCAAACGGGAATCGCGGTATTTTTCGTGGATACCAGAATTTTCGTAGCATGGGGTCCTTCCATCAATGCCCACATTGAGGCACTGCCCTCAGGCACAGGGCACGCCGAATCCAGGTTGGCTCCTGGGAAATAAGCGAAATTAACGCTTTTGAGCGGACATCCCGATTGGCACTCCATGTGCTTTACCCCAGTGTCCAGGTGCGTAAATCGACTGGAAATGGGGAGAGCGACATGGGAGCCGGTAACTCAGTTATTGAATGTGCGCTGATGGGGATCCAACAGACGCACAAACCGAAGAAAGCGGAGAGATGGAGGAGGATTCTCAAGCAGGCGCGCAAGGACAGTACCGCGCCCAGACTACAGTCTCTCATGCAGTTCTCTCTGCGATTTGTCGCAGCTCTGCTGGGCCTTGGTCTACTGAGCTACTTGGTGTTTCGAACCGGGCCAGGGGTCGTTTGGAAACAACTGCAGGCAGTCGGCTGGGGATTCGCTCTCGTTATCCTTTTGGGAGGGATCTCACAATTGGCCAAGACGTGCGCCTGGAGACAGGCGTTTACCTGCGATATCAGCGGCCTTTCCTGGTCCCGTAGCTTCGTCGCGCAATTGATCTCGGACGCGATCGGACAATTTGGTGTCGCTGGAAAGGTGGTTGGCGAGGGGACACGCATATCGCTGTTGGGTCGTGCAGTGCCAGTATCAAATGCACTGTCCGCCGGTGCGATTGACGGAGGATTGCATATGTTCACCGCCGTGCTCGTCACTGTTTCAGGAATCACCGCCACCTTACTGCTTGCCCCGCTTTCTGGCACGTGGCGAGGCTACGCAGTGCTGCTCGTTGCGGTGCTCATATCAGCGGTGATCCTGGCAGCTGTGTCGGTTAGAAACCGGTGGCAGTTGGTGGCCCATGCAACCCGGGCGATTGGCCGATTGCCTTGGCTTCATACGTGGGTCAGCGGCAAACAGCCGATCATTGACTCGGCCGAAGACAACCTCCTGAGCTTTCGTGATGAAGCGCCGGCCGCGTTCTGGGCAACATTGATGTTCAATCTCCTATGGCACATGCTGGCAGTCCTGGAGGTCTACATCATTCTGCGGTTCATGGGAGCAAAAATCGCCATAGGCGGCGCTTTCATCGTGGAAGCGCTGACCAAGGTGATCAACCTGGTGGGCGCGTTCAACCCCGGCAACTTTGGGACCTATGAGGGTGGAAATATGCTGATTGCCAAGATCTTCGGCGTGACGGGCACTGCTGGATTGACACTGGCACTGTGCCGACGTGCGCGCACCGTCTTCTGGGCAGCGGTTGGAGCCATGTGCATGATCGTTATGAAGAAGGCCGACGCGCCGAGGACAATAGCGGCGAAGCTAGAGCCGGCAGTAGAGCCGTCCCACGGCGAATAGGGCTCCGCGAATACATGCCGAGAGTGTGAAACTGTTTCTCTATTCCCCTCCCGATTTGGCAAAGCCAGTTTTGACATTTCAGTTCGATCCTGTCCGCAATAAGTCAGGGCGGATCTGGCACTGCAGGATCCCGCTGGATCAAATGTGCGATGCCCGCTCGGTGTTTATCCGTAACGCCGACGGATCACTGAATTGGGGAGATGCTCCAATATTCAGTGAAATCGCCGCGGACCCCGAGCTGGGACGATTGGCGTTGATCGCGGAGCCTTCGGACGTCGGCGGCTATCAGCTTGGACGTGGATTTCCGGTCTCTTAACTGGTGGGGGGGCGGACAAACACATTTCCTTCGCAGCGCGTATCCTTTCAAAGATCACAGCTCCCCGTCAGCGGTATCATGGTTTTGTTGTTTTTTCTTGATATAGACCATGAATAAGCGCGGCTGAATGAACCGTTGTCTCACGCTATTCGGGTACAACATGGGAAACACAGCTTCTCGCCGATCGCTTCTGCTTCGCTTTAGATGGCCGCGCCGCACGATTGCGGCGACGTTGGCCTCTTGTGTCACCTGCGTGTTGTTGCTGGCAGGCTCGGTTTACGCCCTCGATCCGAACAAACGCCTCACCCAGTACTCGCATACTTCGTGGCGAATACAAGATGGCTCCGCGCCGTCTGGTATCGAAGCGATTGCGCAAACCTCGGATGGCTATCTTTGGTTCTCATCTGACTCCCAGGGCATGTACAGATTTGACGGTGTTCGGTTTCTTCCGTGGACTTTGGCCTCCAACGGTGAAACGATCAACAAGATTGTGAACGTCTATGGAGACCATGCTGGTGGGCTATGGGCGTTAGGCGAGCGTGAGATCGCTCACTTGAAGGGTGGTGTCGTCACTTCCCACTTCAACTTGGATGGGCTTCAGCAGTTTCAACAGATCAGTGAGGACCCTGACGGCTCCTTGTGGGTCGTGCGAGGGAGGAATGTTGTCTCAGACGCGCCCCTTTGCCATATTACCGACCAAGCCGTCAAGTGTTTCGGAAAGTCTGATGGAGTCCCGATTTCCCCAGCCGATTCTCTATTAGCTGATGGAAAGGGAGGGTTTTGGCTAGGAGGGCAAACGGCGCTTGTTCACTGGCATGATGGCGTTTCGGAGATGTACCGGGTCGAAGCCCTAAAATCCAACGCGGGACAGAACGGGATTGCAAGCCTGGCACATGGTCCCGATGGATCTCTGTGGGTCGGCATACAAGCAGAGGGACCTGGCCTGGGCCTCGGACAACTGAAAGAAGGCGCTGTGAAACCATTTGTGACCCCCACCTTCGATGGGAGTAAGGTCGTCGTCAGCGCGATGATCTCCGACCGCGACGGCAATCTCTGGGTGGCTACTGCCGGCAAGGGAATTTTTCTTATCCACGGCAACGTTGTGGACCATTATCAGCAGACCGATGGATTGTCCGGCGATGGGGTACTTGCTCTTTTTGAAGACAGAGAAGGAATCGTATGGACTGTAACGTCAAATGGAATCGACAGTTTCCGCGATCCGAGCGTCACCACTTTCTCGGCACGGGAAGGCCTGAGGACAGACGCAGCAGCAGGCGTCGTGGCCAGCAGAGATGGCACCATCTGGGTTGCAAACGCTGGCTCACTCGATCAGATCAAGGACGGGAAAGTCTCGTCCATTCGCACAGGGAGTGGTCTTCCGGGTCATCAAGTCACCGCCATGCTTGAAGATCGCGCCGGCAACCTGTGGGTGGGCGTGGATGACGGACTATATCTGTTCAAGAGTGGGCGCTTCCGCCGCCTCCCGGAACCCAATAACCAGCCGCTTGGAATGGTGGTTGGAATGACTGAAGACAATGACGGGAGCATTTGGGCAGAGTGCCTAAGCAATCCGCGAAAACTTGTGCGTATCCGCGATTTCCGGGTCCGTGAAGAGTTCCCTGCGTCGCAAATCCCCCCTGGACACAGCCTCGCTTCGGACGCGCACGGAGGAATTTGGATAGCTACAAAGAAAGGAGACATTGGACTGTTCAGGAACGGCGTTTTTGAACCGAAGTTTCCGCTCAACCCAGGAGGCGATCCGTCTAATCGCCAAATTACGTCCACGGCAGATGGTTCCATTCTTGCCGGTTCCGAGAACGGACTTGTCGAATGGCGACAGGGTAAAGTGCACCGGATGACGACGAAGAACGGTCTGCCCTGCAACTCGGTAGTTTCGTTCATCGAGGACAAAGAGAATCGCTGGTGGCTGCACACTGGCTGTGGCGTCGTGCAGTTCCCAGATTCCGAGCTTGAGCGTTGGCGGGCCAACCCCGAAGCGGTCGTTCAGACGCGTGTTTACGATGTCTTGGATGGAGCGCGGCCGACAGGCGGGCCGTCCTTCAATGCTGCGGCGTACTCTTCGGATGGGCGCGTGTGGTTTGCGACGGGATTTGTGGTAGAGATGGTGGACCCCTCCAGGCTCTCGCAAAAAGCGCTCCCGGCGCAGGCATACATCGAATCGCTCATCGCTGACCGAAAGGAGTTCAAAGCAACGCCCAACCTCAAGATCCCGCCCAATCCGAGGGACTTGCAAATTGATTACACCTCACCCACCTTTTCGATTCCGCAGAAGGTGAAGTTCCGTTATCGGCTCGACAGCTATGACCGCGATTGGCACGAAGCTGGCACGCGCCGGCAGGCGTTCTACACGGATTTGCCTCCTGGAGAGTATTCCTTTCGCGTGATCGCATGCAATAGTGACGGCGTCTGGAACGAGAGTGCCGCGAAGCTGGATTTCTACGTCGCTCCGGCGTACTACCAGACGAACTGGTTCCGCGCCCTCTGCGCGGCCGTGTTTTTGGCATTGCTGTGGGCCACCTACCAGTTGCGTGTCCGGCACTTGCATAAGCAGTTCGAGATGACGCTGGAGGCGCGCGTCGGCGAGCGCACGCGGATTGCGCGTGACCTGCACGACACACTTCTGCAGAGTTTCCACGGGCTGTTGTTCCGTTTCCAGGCGGCTCGCAACATGCTTCCGAATCGCCCCGAGGAAGCAACTCAGGCTCTGGATACCGCATTGATTCGGGCCGAGCAGGCACTGGACGAAGGCCGGCACTCGATTCAGGGGTTGCGTGCCAACCCGTCCGCTGAAAACGACCTCGATCAAATGTTGATAACAACCGGTCAGGAACTAGCTTCTTCCAACCACGCCAAGGACGGCTCACCCCGCTTCGAAGTGATCGTGGAAGGCGAGCGCCGAGGCCTGCCTCCGATGATCAAGGATGAAATCGGTCGAATCGCGCGAGAACTGCTCCGGAATGCCTTCCGGCACGCACGCGCGCATGAGATTGAGGTCGAGATACGATATGAGAACGACGTTTTCCGCCTGATTGTGCGGGATGATGGAAAGGGTATGGACCCAAAGATACTAAAAGATGGTGGGCGTGCCGGGCACTGGGGGCTGCCAGGTGTTCAGGAACGCGCAGGTGGAATTGGAGCTCGTTTGGAATTTTTGAGCGAAGCCGGAGCCGGTACAGAAATTCGATTGACGATCCCCGCGGCTATCGCATACGAAAGACCGCGGAAGGACGATCGATCTAGTCTGTTCCGCAAACGGAGGATTCATGAGCGCCAGTCCTAGTTTGATTCGAGTCTTCAGCGTTGACGATCACGCCCTCCTGCGCGAAGGGATCGCGGCCCTGGTCAATGCTGAGCCAGACATGGAGCTGGTCGCAGAGGCCTCCGACGGAGAGGAGGCCATCAAACAGTTTCGGAAGCACCGTCCGGACGTGACTCTGATGGATCTTCAAATGCCGAATTTGAACGGTACCGAAGCCATCAGCCGCATCAGGAACGAATTCCCGAACGCCAAGATCATAGTCCTATCGACTTATTCCGGGGATGTTCAGGTCCTGCGCGCCATCAAAGCGGGTGCTCGGGGATACATCCTGAAGGGACACGTGCACAGAGAACTGTTGGAGGCGATTCGGAGTGTCCATGCCGGGCACAAGCGAATACCGCCCGAAATCGCGGCGGAGCTGGCTGAGCACGCTGCCGAGGATGAGCTGAGCTCGCGCGAAATTGATGTGCTTCGCTTGATCGCCGCTGGCAATGCCAATAAGCAAATTGCGGATAAGCTCTCCATTGAGGAAACGACCGTCAAGAGCCACATCAGCAGCATTCTCTCGAAGCTGGGCGCCAACGATCGGACCCATGCTGTGACCATTGGACTCCAGCGCGGGATCATCGAACTGGGCATCCCTCAAAAGGATGACTCGTGAGTCCTCCTTTTTACCGTTTCGACATCTTTTAGGTATCCAGTAGCATGGGACCAGCAACGAAGAACACAGGTGCAACGTCTGTTTTCCACATTCGCGGAGGGCTGGCCCGGCTTTGGTCTCTTGCTTCAACGCATCCTGACGAGCGCGGTTCTGCTTTATTTTGCGGGCACCCATCTCCTGGAAACGAGTAGCTTGGCGCCGAGCCTTCCACCTCTGATGGCGGCTGTCGCCGGAGTGCTTCTGCTCTTTGGGCTGTGGACACCATTAGCAGGAACCGCGATCGCCATTGTCGAGGTCTGGATATTCCTGGCGCGCTCAGGGAATCCCCTGATCGCCATCATGCTAGTTAGCCTGGGTGCCACCGTCGCCATGATCGGACCCGGAGTTTGGTCGATCGATGCCCAACTTTACGGACGGAAGCACATCGAACCTTCAAGGCAATAAGACCCATTCCAAATCCTCCAAAAGTATGAATGCTCCCTCTGCGGGAAGTACAAGCCTGCGTCTGCACCATATAACTAGACCACAATTGTCCGATTTGCCGTTGTAACCAGACGCAGGTTATTGCAAACTCACCGCAGATTCCCATCATGAGAAACATGATGATGATGCAAGCCTGAAGGTTAGGGAGGAGACTATGGGCGCGACGATGGCTTTCACAGACTTCGGAGACCTCGCAGGAACAAGCCTTGTCAAGGTGAGCGGGCTCGGAGACCAGCAGCTTCATCTTGAACCAGAAATCAGCTCTGAGTGCTGCTTCGAAGGCATTGTCGGCAAGAGCGCAGCCCTGCAGAGAGTCCTGGAACAAGTGGCAATCGTGGCGCCCACGGATTCCACTGTCTTGCTTCACGGGGAGACTGGAACCGGCAAGGAGTTGATTGCACGCGCCATTCATAATCTCAGTGCCCGCCGCCAGCGCACATTTGTCAGACTGAACTGCGCCGCCATTCCCTCCGGACTGCTGGAAAGCGAAATGTTCGGGCACGAGAAGGGAGCCTTCACCGGCGCCCTGATACAAAGAAAGGGCCGATTCGAGCTGGCCGATGGGGGCTCGCTCTTTCTGGACGAGATTGGGGACATCAGCCTGGAGCTACAGCCAAAGTTGTTGCGGGCCGTGCAGGAGCAGGAGTTCGAACGTCTCGGTAGTACCCAGACAATCCATGTCAACGTGCGGCTCATCGCGGCGACCCATCGCGACTTGGGGGCCATGATTCGGGAGGAGAAGTTCCGGGAGGACCTCTTCTATCGATTCAATGTCTTCCCGATCGAGATCCCGCCCCTGCGCGAAAGGCGCGAAGATATACCACTCCTGGTGAACTACTTTGTGTCAAAGATAGCGGGGCGGATGCGGAGACAGATAAAGACCATCCCCAAACGCGCAATGGAGATGCTGACGAACCGTCCGTGGAAGGGGAATATTAGGGAATTGGCAAACTTTATCGAACGAGCTGTCATCCTCACACGTGGTGAGGAGTTAGAGATGCCGCTTACCGAGCTTTCCGCCTCATCCGAGACCAATGTTGCTGTCGGAACGGCCTCCTCGTTTCGACAAGCAGAGTCCTCTGTAATCATCGGCGCATTGCGAGCCGCATCGGGACGCATCGCAGGCAAGGGGGGAGCCGCCGAACGGCTGGGATTGAAGCGTACGACACTGCAAAACAAGATTCGCCGCTTGGGCATCTCCAAGGCGACCTACGGCTGTTAGGTGCATTCCATGTCTGCAAATTCTTGGGAGGTCGATCAGGGTTCCTGCGGATTCCGGTTAGCGATCCGGTCGCATGCCAATCCGCGTTCCTGCTAACTGACTCACGCTCTAACGCCCCGCCATTTCTTGCGACACATGCTGTGCCCAGTTGAGGTCAACGCCTGAATGCGGGCGCATTTCGGAGCCCACACATGTGTCCAAGTCCTTCTCGACAAAGCGATTTGCGACGAATCGGCTTTGGCGCGCTACGTGCGGTTCCCAAGCGTACGTCTAACGCTCGGGAAGCCAGCCGAGGGCGTCTCGTCGTAGGCAATTCTCAAGCAGGAGGAAACGACGATGTGCAGCGCAACGCTCACTCTGCAGTCAGCAACGATGAGAAAGCCTCTACGCATGAACTGGGTCGTGGTCACTGACACAAACGGAAATCGACGGCCTCAAATGCACTGGCGGGCTATGCAATAAGCATGCCGACCGTGAATATATGTTGATCAATGATACGGTGCAGCCCCGGTCCTTCCGGATTTCAGGCCCACGCGAACAGTCCGCCTTCGCGACCTGAACGGGAATTTTGAAGTGGCGGGAGTTGATACGACGAAGTCCGACAAGGTCCTCACCATCCAGTTTCAGCAAACGCCTGCCGAAAAGCGGTAATAAAGCTATCGCAGATTGATTTATGGCCACTCCAAGTACAGGCCAGCGGCTGGGACTAACCTCGGCTTGCTGCCCAAACTCGGTCAGTGCCCTTGGCAGGTCATTCGATGTCTGTGCCGGAGCTTCCGATCCAGTTGGTAGACAGGTATTTTCATCCACTTACAACTGGCCACTTCTGGCAGCTGGATTGCGAATACGAAGTGCGATCTTCAAATTGCTCCTGGGGAGTAGGCCATGCTCGGAGAACTGATGAACATCCCGACTGACACACTCATTGACATGCTGTACACAATCCTCGCCGATGACTTCGCGATCACTGCAAACGATACGGCGGAAATCGACCAAATTCAACGCGAGTTGCAACGTGGAGGCAAGGAGCAATGCTGGAGTTTTCAAGCTGTTAACTGAGAGAAGCGTGCGATCAGTTTTTGGATGAGCGTTGAACCACGATGAAGGCGGACGCTTGCTGAACTCCGAAGCGTCGGAAAAGCACAAAGACGAGTAAGGAATGGAAAATGACCTCGCTAACAGGAACTGAAGAACTGGCCGGACCGCTGAGCGCCGAAGGGATTGCGCGATCAACCGTTGCCGGTGCGCCGCTAGGCGCCGATGAGCTGAATAGAATCGATGCTTTTTGGCGCGCGTGCAAATACCTTGCTCTAGGAATGATCTACCTTCAGGCGAATCCTCTCTTACGGGAGCCCCTGAAACCAGAACATATCAAGAGCCGACTGCTCGGCCATTGGGGCTCAAGCCCAGGGCTCGCCTTCATCTACACCCATTTGAGTCGTCTTATTAAGAGAGACGACCTCGAGATGATTTTTCTCGCCGGCCCAGGACACGGGGCGCCGGGAGTTTTAGCGCCTATATATCTGGAAGGCACGTACAGTGAAATCTATCCGGAGAAAAGCGAGGATGAGAAAGGCCTGCGAGAGTTTTTCAAGCAGTTCTCATTCCCCGGAGGTATTGGCAGCCACTGTACTCCAGAAACGCCGGGGTCGATTCATGAAGGAGGGGAACTGGGATATGTCCTCTCGCATGCTTGCGGAGCCGCGTTTGACAATCCCGACCTGATCGTGGCGGCGGTCGTGGGCGACGGCGAAGCCGAGACCGGCCCGCTGGCGACCTCATGGCACATCAGCAAGTTTCTTAATCCAATCCGCGATGGG
>Ga0182027_10008193_pt1 | contig 15254 bp, 9 predicted proteins | sample 712E1DmetaG_FD_121300 | JGI IMG/M metagenome (GOLD analysis project Ga0182027, IMG submission 121300) | Permafrost microbial communities from Stordalen Mire, Sweden - 712E1D metaG (Illumina Assembly) | ecosystem: Environmental > Terrestrial > Soil > Wetlands > Permafrost | place: Sweden... | reverse complement strand
TCGCCCGGAAAGGACATACATGCAGACAGCAACTACGAATGATGAACTGGAAACGATGATCGGGGCGGCGGCGCAGGCCCAGCGGGCCTATGCCGAGTTCGGCCAGGAACAGGTGGACGAAATCTTCCGGCGCGCGGCCTTTGCGGCCAACGACGCCCGGATTGATCTGGCCCGGCTGGCGGCCTCCGAAACCGGCATGGGCGTGATGGAGGACAAGGTGATCAAAAATCACTTCGCCGCCGAATACATTTACAACAATTACAAAAACACCCGGACCTGCGGCGTGATCGAGCGGGACCTGTCCTTCGGCATCGAGAAAATCGCCGAGCCCATCGGGGTGCTTGCCGGCATCGTGCCCACCACCAACCCGACGGCCACCGCCATTTTCAAGGCCCTGCTGGCGCTGAAAACGCGCAACGCGATCATCTTTTCGCCGCATCCGCGCGCCGCGCGCTGCACCGCCGAGGCGGCCCGGATCATCCACGAGGCCGCTGTGGCCGCCGGTGCGCCGCCGGGATTGATCGGCTGCATCGGAAAACCCACCGCCGAATTGTCCCAGCGGTTGATGCAGCATCCGCGCATCAACCTGATCCTGGCCACGGGCGGCCCGGGCATGGTGAAGGCGGCGTATTCCTGCGGCAAACCTGCCATCGGCGTCGGCGCCGGCAACACCCCGGCGGTCATTGACGAACTGGCGGACGTGCGGATGGCCGTCAGCTCCATCCTGATGAGCAAGACGTTCGACAACGGCATGATCTGCGCGTCGGAACAGTCGGTCATCGTGGTGCGGGCGCTTTATGAAACCGTGCGGCAGGAGTTCATCGCCCGGGGCGCGGTGATTTTGACGCCAGAACAGCGGGACAAGCTGGGCGCCATCCTGCTGAAGAAGGGCGGGATCAATGCGGACATCGTCGGCCAGCCGGCGGTGAAAATCGCGGCTCTGGCCGGGTTCAAGGTCCCGCCGCTCACCAAGGTGTTGATCGCCGAGGTGGAAAAAATCGGGACGGAGGAACCGTTCTCCTACGAAAAGCTCTCGCCGGTCCTGGCGTTGTATGCCGCGGAGAGTTTCGCCGTGGCGGTGGAGAAGGCGCGGGCGCTCGTCGAGTTCGGCGGCATCGGGCACACGTCGGTGCTTTATACCGACCCGGCGCGGCGCGACCGCATCGAAACGTTCAGCGCCCGCGTGAAAACCGGCCGCGTGCTGGTGAACATGCCCAGCTCGCACGGCGCCATTGGCGACATTTACAACTTCCGGCTCGAACCGTCCCTGACGCTCGGCTGCGGAAGCTGGGGCGGCAATTCCGTCAGCGAAAACGTCGGCGTGAAACATCTGCTCAACATCAAAACCGTCGCGGAACGGCGTGAAAACATGCTCTGGTTCAATGTGCCGCCCAAGATTTATTTCAAGGCCGGCTCCCTCCCGCTCGCGTTGCGGGATCTCAAAGGCCACCACCGCGCGTTCATCGTCACCGACAAGCCGCTGTTCGACCTGCATTACACCGACCGCATAACGCGGGTGCTGGATGAACTCAACATTGATCACGAGGTGTTTTCTGACGTGGAGCCGGACCCGTCGCTGACGACCGTCCGGCGGGGTCTGTCGGTGATGAATATTTTCAAGCCGGACGTGATCATCGCCATGGGCGGCGGTTCGCCCATGGACGCCGCCAAGATCATGTGGCTGATGTACGAATATCCGGATGTCGAGTTCGAAGGACTGGCGCTGCGGTTCATGGACATCCGCAAACGCATCTACGAATTCCCCAAGCTGGGGCGCAAGGCCATGATGGTGGCCATCCCCACCACGTCCGGCACCGGTTCCGAAGTCACGCCCTTCGCCGTCGTCACGGACGATCGCACGGGCGCGAAGTATCCGATTGCGGATTACGAGTTGACGCCCAACATGGCGATCATTGACTCGGAGCTGGTCCTAAACATGCCGCCAAAACTGACGGCGCATTCGGGCATTGACGCCCTGACCCACGCCATCGAGGCGATGGTGTCGGTGTTGTCCACGGAATACACCAACGCGATGGCGCTGGAGTCCATCCGGCTGTTGTTCAAGTATCTGCCGGACGCCTACCGCAACGGCGCGGCGGACCCGCGCGCGCGGGAAAAGGTGCATCACGCCGGAACGATGGCCGGCATGGCGTTCGCCAACGCCTTTCTGGGCATCTGCCATTCCATGGCGCACAAGCTCGGCGCGGCGTTTCATCTGCCGCACGGTCTGGCAAACGCGCTCTTGATCAATACCGTCATCCGCTATAATGCTACGGACGTGCCATTCAAACAAACCAGCTTCCCGCAATACACCTATCCGTCGGCGAAGGCCCGGTATGCGCGCATTGCGGACCATCTGGGTCTGGGTGGCAACACGCCCGACGAGAAAGTTGACCGGTTGGTCGCGGAGATCACCAAACTGAAGAAGGCGCTGGGCCTGCCGGCCTCGATCTGCGAGGCGGGAGTTGCCGAAAAGGAATTCCACGCCCAGCTCGACACGCTGGCGGCCAATGCCTTCGACGACCAATGCACGGGCGCGAATCCCCGGTATCCGCTGATACCGGAGATCAAGGACCTGTTCCTGCGTGCCTATGAAGGAAAAGATTGATTCGAAAACCCGCCGCGCCCGGCCATCGTCCGCCATTTCACGGACGGTGGCCGGCGCCGGCCTGCCGCCGGCCGGCAGCGGGAAAAACTTGAAACCCGCTTCCGCCGACGCGGACAGCACGCGCAAGGCCGGCTTGTCCTGCGTCAAACGCCTGCCCTCATATTTGCAACTGCTTCGCGTGCTGCAGGCGGAGGGGCACGAGCACGTTTCCGGCACCGTGCTGGCCAGCGTGCACAACCTCGAACCGGTCATCGTGCGCAAGGACCTGGCCATCACCGGCATCATCGGCACGCCGCGCATTGGCTTCCGGGTGAACGAACTCATTGCCGCCATCGAGCGTTTTCTCGGCTGGGACAACCAGACCAAGGCCATCCTGGTGGGCACGGGCAACCTCGGCGCCGCGCTGCTCGGCTATCGCGGCTTCGACAATTTTGGCCTGCAAATCGTCGCTGCCTTTGACAGCGACCCAAAAAAAATCGGCACGTGGGTGCATGGTTGCAAGGTGCAATCCGTGGAGCACCTGGCCGGCTTTGTCCGCCGCGGCCGCGTCCTGCTGGGCGTGCTGACCGTTCCCGCCGAATTCGCGCAACCCACCGCCGAACGGATGATCGCCGCCGGCATCCGGGGCATCTGGAATTTTACGCCGGTAAAGCTGCAAGTGCCCGCCGACGTGGTGACGCAGAAGGAGGACCTGGCGGAAGGGCTGGCCGTGCTTTCCCACCGGATGCACCACGTGTCCCGGTCCGCCCCGATATTTAATCCAGCCGCCGCCGACCGCCTGTCAAAAGTGTGAACACTCATACTGACCTGAGAACGCCTGCTGCTTGTGAAACGGCGCAACGTTTGACGCTTTGGGCATAACTTGTCGCTTCCCGTGCTTGTCGGCGACACCGGCTTGCTGCTAATGTCGCGCTGTTAGAATTTTTGAAGACCATGGGAGCGGAGTTGGCGTCGTTCACGCCCGCGCTGCTGGCCAAAGCCTTCCGGGGAGAATTATGAAACTATTCGACATCCTGACATTAGAACGGCCTTCGCTGAAACCGGAGGACTGCAAACTCCATCTCGCCACTGTGAACGCAACGCAAGAAGATCCGTTGGATGTGTTTCTCGCAGGGAAATTTGTTGAATGGCAAAGCTGGCAGAACCATGAAAACTTTGATAGGCCGTATATCGTCTCCCTGATCAAGATGCGGGAACATTCCAAATGGCTATTTGCCGGAGTTCACTCCGTCCACAGATGCCACTTTATCAAAGCTGAACAATGCTATCGCTACCAAACCGAGGAAGTGCCGGAGTTGACCGCGCTCACAGGACGTTTAATTATTGAATTTTCACGCCGGGGGCGTCAGCCCTACCGCATAGCAGAGAATTGGTCGGCGCAATTAAAGGTGAGCGAACTGAAGCCGCGCCGTTTGGTAATTGAAGAATTTTCAGGTTTTACAAATGTCCTTCTGCCGAAGTCGAAACTGGACATCATTGTGGCGCAAGAAATTGAGTCGTGGAAATCGGCATTATCGAGTGTTGCCGGAGTCTATTTGATCACCGACACAAAAACCGGGCGGCATTACGTTGGCAGCGCGTATGGCACAGGAGGCATCTGGGGAAGATGGAAGGCGTATTCGGAGTCTGGACACGGGAACAATAAAAATCTGAAAAACATCCTGCAAAAAATGGGGTTGGCTCACAGTCACAACTTCCAGTTTTCTGTTTTGGAAACAGCCGATACCAACGCCAGCAAGGACGATGTTCTTGAGCGCGAGACTCACTGGAAAAATGCACTTTGCAGCCGCGAAAGCCACGGTGGCTACAATGCAAACTAAATTCAAAACCAAGCTGACCGATGGCCGACAGCACCTATCTAAAAAACGTCGTTGAACCGTTCATTGTGCAATGGGTTTCTCGACGCATCGGGGTGGCATTGCAGCCCCGACGTTTTCCCGTCGGCCCGCGCACGGACGGCACGCCGGTTAATTTCGAGTTCGACGGCGTTTCGGAAGACGGACAAACCGGCCTGCTCGTTTCCACCAGCCATACCGTAAAGCCCGGCGGTACACGCAAACTCCATGTGGACGCGTCCATCCTGCTCCGCGCCGCGTTTCAGCGCCGTGTCATGGCCTTTGTAAGCGACGACGTGCGGCAGAATTTTCTGAACAAGAGCGACGGCTTGCTCGAATTGTCCAAAATTGAAATGCTGGTGTGCGACGAATTGACGCCGGAGATGAAGGCGGGCATTGCTAAATTTCAGGCCGAAGCCAAATCGGAAGTCGGCGATAAAGGCAAACAGTGGAAGCCCGGCGGCCAGAGACGGTGAGAAAATCTTCGTTCACGCCCGCGCTGTTGGCCAAAGCCTTCCGTGGAGAATTGTGGAAACCAAACGCATCCTTCACCTGAATCTGCACCGGCCAATTGTGAATATGATTCTATTGCACACACAGCGGGACATGTTAATTTGACGCTGTGAGCAGCGAAGCTTCCAACGAAAGTCCATTCCATTTGGAGCCGAACAAGCCGGGGTTTGAGACGTTATCCAAAACCAATGGTTTTCGTTTTTGGTGGGCGTCCGACTTGGCTACGACGCTGGGCTACGAAAGCCTGAATGGTTTTCGCAAGGCCGTCGAGCGGGCGATGATGGCGCTCACGAGTCTGAACATTCCCGTTTTTGACAACATCGTGCAGGAGCAGCGGGAGGTGGATGGCAAACTGGTGGTGGATTACAAACTTTCCCGTTTCGCCTGTTATCTCGCGGCCATGAACGGCGACCCGAAGAAGCCGCAGGTGGCGCAGGCGCAGTCTTACTTTGTCGCGTGGGCGGAGGCGTGCCGGTTGTTTCTGGAGGAGTCCGATGGGGTGGAGCGGGTGGCGATACGCGGGGAAATTTCCGAGCATGAACGCACCCTTTCCGGCACGGCAAAAAGGGCGGGCGTGACGGATTACGCCTTGTTTCAAAACTCCGGTTATCGCGGCCTTTACAACATGAACTTGCGGGAGATTCGACGGCATAAAGGTGTGCCCGACGGACGTTCACCGCTGGATTTCATGGGCAAAACAGAACTGGCGGCGAATTTATTTCGCGTGACGCAGACGGAGGAAAAAATCCGTGGGGAAGGAATTCGCGGGCAGCCGGCTCTGGAACGCACGGCGGAAAACGTGGGCAGAACAGTGCGCCGCACCATGATCGAGATCAGCGGCAAACGCCCGGAAAACCTGCCGCCAGCCGAAGACATCAAACAAGTTCACAAGAAGCTCAAGTCCTCCCACCGCGAAATCAAGAAGCTGGACAAGCCGAAGAATTAGCGCTCTGTCATGCCCAAATCTGCCGGTCCAAAGAGCGGTATTGAATCGCCTCAGAAATGTGGTCGCTCAGGATTTTTTCCGAGCCGGCCAGGTCGGCAATCGTCCGCGCCACCTTCAAAATCCGGTCGTAGGCCCGCGCGCTCAAATTCAAATCGGTCATCGCGTTTTTCAGCAGTTCCTTCGTTCCCTCGTCCAGCGCGCAGAAATCTTTTAGCTCCTTCGGCCCCATCAGGGCGTTGCAGGTGATTTTCCGCTTGTGCGCAAATCGCGCCTGCTGGCGCTTCCGCGCCCGGACGACGCGCTCGCGGATTTGCGCGGAGGTCTCGCCCGTCCGGTCCCCGGCAATCTCCCGGAATTTCACCGGCGGCACTTCCACGTGCAAATCAATCCGATCCAGCAGCGGCCCCGAAATCCGGCCCAGATAATTCTGGATTTCCCGCGGCGAACTTTTCGATTCGCCGGGCATTTTCCCGTCCGGTGTCGGATTCATGGCCGCGATGAGCATGAATTGCGACGGAAAGGTCATCGTGCCCGCCGCGCGCGAAATCGTCACGCGGCCCTCCTCCAGCGGCTGGCGCATCGTCTCCAGCACGCTGCGCTTGAACTCCGGCAGTTCGTCCAGGAACAACACGCCGTTGTGCGCCAGCGAAATTTCGCCCGGCGTCGGATTGATGTTGCCGCCGAGCAAACCCGCGTCGCTCGCCGTGTGATGCGGCGTGCGAAACGGCCGGCGCGTCACCAGTGCCTGGCCCGGCCCCAGCAAACCGACGATGCTGTGAATCTTCGTCGTCTCCAGCGCTTCGTCCAGGGTCAGCGGCGGCAGAATCGTCGGCAGCCGCTTGGCGAGCATGGATTTGCCGGTGCCGGGCGGACCAATGAGCAGCGCGTTGTGTCCGCCGGCGGCGGCGATTTCCAGGGCGCGTTTAACGTTTTCCTGGCCTTTGACCTCGGCAAAATCCAGGTCGTCGTCGTGCGCTTGATCGAAGATTTTGGCGATGTCCACCTTCGCCGGCGCGATTTTGATTTCGCCTTCGAGAAAACTGGCGGCTTCGCGCAAATTTTGCACCGGGATGACCTGCAAACCCTCGACGACCGCCGCCTCGGCGGCGTTTTCCGCCGGCACGAGCACGCCGACCCTGCCTTCGGCCTTGGCGCGCAGGGCGACGGGCAAAACGCCCTTGCACGGACGCACCGCGCCGGTCAATGCGAGTTCGCCCACGATGATAAAATTGTCGAGCTGGTCGGTTCCGATTTGTTCGCTGGCGGCCAGCATGCCGACGGCGATGGGCAGGTCGAAGCTCGGCCCCTCCTTTTTCACGTCGGCGGGCGCGAGATTGATGGTCGTGCGCCCCATCGGAAATTTGAAACCGGAATTGGTGAGCGCGGTGGAGACGCGGTCGCGCGATTCCTTCACCGCGGCGTCCGGCAGGCCGACGATGACGACGAGGGTGTCGCCGTAACCGGCATTGACCTCGACTTCAACCGGAAAAGCTTCAATCCCGTTGAGCGCTGCGGAGCAGACCCTTGAAAGCATGACCGAACCTTATCAGCAAAGAGGGGCTTGGGGCAAAAAAAGAATGCAGTCATTTTCCCGGCGGACTTTTATGAGTGACTGGCTTTTCAACCCCGGAGGAGCCCATCTCGGCGAGCACCCGGTCAAGATTGTCGCGAAATTTCGCGTCACCAGGGCGGAGCCGCACCGCCTCGCTGAAGTGATCGCGCGCTTCCGGGAGGCGGCCTTGTTTCCATAATATCGTCCCCAGGTTGTTGTGTGCGGCGGGAAAGTTCGGGTTTAATCGTATGGCTTCCTCGTACTGCCGGATGGCTTCAGCCTCGCGGTTTTGCATGGACAAGGCATTGGCCAGGAAGCAATGGGCGTCCGCATAAGTCGGATCCAGCCGGATGGCCGTTTCCAATTCCTTCACGCCTTCTTCCTTTTGGCCGCTCAAAACCAGCGCATCACCCAAACACGTGTGTGCCGCAACAATATCGGGCGCTATTTCCAGGACTTCGTTAAATTCCGCAATGGCTTCGTCAAATCGCCCCTCGCGCTTCAGGACAAATCCCAGGTACTGGTGCGCTTCATAATTATTTTCCGTAACCGCGATGGCATGCCGGAAAAGCGTCTCGCTGTTTGTCCAACAGGCAAGCTGCCGGCGGGTGAGCGCGGTGGAGACAAGAACCACCACGATGCCAATCGCGGCCAGGGTGACCGCCTGATAGCGCCAGTGCCTGGTCCACTCGTGAACGCCCCAGGCCACGATGATGAACAATCCGATCGAGGGTATGTACATATAGCGATCCGCCATCGCGTGCCAGCCTCCCTGAATTAATCCAATGACCGGGACCAAAGTCCCAACAAACCACAGCCACCCGACCAATAACCAGGGCTGCTGCCGTCGCCGGCTGTATGCGAAAGCGGTGAGCCCGCACAGGAGGAGACCTGCCAAAAGCACGGTGTGCATTTCCCATCCCTCGCTGTTGGGATAAAAGGAAAGATTGACCGGATAAAACAGCTTGCCGAGATATCGGCCGTAAGAAACCAGGGCGTTTTCTCCCCGGTAAATCAAAGACGCATCCGCCATGGCTCGCAAGGCTCCGCCACCCTTTTGATCCATGACCGTGATGGCACTCAAAGCTGCCGCGAACAAAAAAAACGGGACTTTCTCAACCGCCAGCTTCCAAAAGCTCTCGCGCCGCCAGCGGTCCAAAGGCCAGTAATCCAGCAGCAGCAGGACGCAGGGCAGGGTGACCAGCATGGGCTTGGACATCAAAGCCAGCGCGAATAAAAACAGGGCCAGCCAGTAGAAGCGTGAAACGTGAAACGTGAAACGTGAAACGGCAGGGGCGGGCCACCCGTCACTTGTCACACATTGCGCATATCGCGCATAGGCCAGCAGCGTCAACAGCCCGAAGCAGGTGCTTAACACATCTTTGCGTTCGGCAATCCAGGCCACCGATTCGACATGGAGTGGATGCAGTCCGAACAGCAGGGCCACAAACAAACTGCGCCCGATGGCGCCGGCTTGCGGGGCCGTAGCCCCGACGCTTTTGTCGGGACGAAGGCCCGTCATAGTCCTTAAAACCAAAAAAACCAGGGTGGTGTTGAGGGCATGAAACAACAGATTGGTCAAATGGTGTCCCCAAGGCTGCAACCCAAAAAACTGGCAGTCCACCATGTGCGACAGCCACGTCAAGGGATGCCAGTTGCTCTGGTATCCCGTGGTGAAGGCCCAGCGGATGTTGTCCGAAGTCAATCCCTGCACCACGTGCGGGTTGGCCCGGACATAATTCTCGTCATCGTAAACAACAAAATCATGCCGGAGCGCGGGGAGATAGACCCACAAGGTGAGCAAAAACAGGCCCAGGCAAATGATGCGGTTGGTTTTCACGACGTTCTTTCGTGACTGTTCTAACGCACGCGGAAATCCCTGTAAACGCTTCTTTCACCGGAAAAGCAAACGCGACCGGGGCGAACCCGGGACGCCGCCAGCGTGCGCCGACCTCCAATCCGGCGCGATGTTAATTTTCCCCGAAAACGCCGGGCCGGACCAGCCTTCGCTCGAAAGCATCCGTCTTCGGACCGCATCGCGGGACTTCGCCGAGACAAGTCGGCGCGGCAGGGACCGCGCTCCATTTCCCCATGTTTTTTTGACGACGAACTTTTGCCTCACCTGAAGCAAAGTTTTGCCTGCCTCCCGGCGAGCCAGGTTCTTGGAGGACGGGAAGAATTCATTAACACGAAGAATTACCGGATCGGGTTTTATCCCTGTGATGATTGGTTTCAGCCGGCTGATGCCGGGGGCTGATGAGAGGCGCTCCATTCACATTCGAGAGCTGAATTTCAGTTGAGCCATAAATGCATCTGGCACATCATGCATTATTCGTGGCAGCGATGGAAAAAACGAAATTGTGTATTGGGGGGGGGGAGCCGACACCTTTTCAAACCATCAACACTAAAACCAGATGATCAAGATTCGTTCCCGCAACTTCCGGCTCCGGCGCCTCGTCACCGGATGGCTCCTGTTCAACGCCGCCTTGACGCTGCGGGTGGCTGTCGCCGAGAATCTTTCCGGCGCAAAATATATGAATACCTCGCTGTCGGTCGAAACCCGCATTGACGATCTCCTGCCGCGGCTGACGCTGGCGGAAAAGATCACGATGCTCGGCGGTGATGAAACCGGCTTTAACGCCGGCGGCGTTGAACGCCTCGGCATCCCGCCCATCCGCATGACCGACGGGCCGGTGGGGGTTCGCACCGGCGCGGCCACCGCGTGGCCCGCTTCCGTCAACATGGCGGCTTCGTGGGACACCAATTTGATTTACCGTTACGGCGTCGCGCTCGCCGAGGAAGTCAAGGCCAAGGGCAAAAACTGCATCCTCGGCCCGTGCGTCGGCATCCATCGCTTCCCGCTCAACGGACGAAACTTTGAGAGCTTCGGCGAAGACCCGTTTCTTTCCGGGCGCATGGCGGTGAGTTACATCCAGGGGGTCCAGAGCCAAAATGTCATCGCCACCGTCAAGCATTTCGCCTGCAACGACCAGGAATGGGAGCGCAACCGCGCCGATTCGGTGGTGGCCGAGCGAACGTTGCGCGAAATCCATCTGCCCGCGTTTGAGGCGGCCGTGACCGAAGGCAAAGTCCGCGCCGTCATGTCCGCCTACAACCTCGTCAACGGCCGGCATTGCAGCGAAAACAAACATTTGCTCACCGACATTTTGAAAGGCGACTGGGGCTTCCAGGGCATCGTCATGTCCGACTGGGTGTCAGTTTACAGCGCCGTGGCGGCGGCGAACAACGGTCTTGATCTCGAAATGCCCCGCCCCATCTGGTTCGGTGACAAGCTTCTCGCCGCCGTACAGTCCGGCCAGGTGTCGGAACAAACCATAGACGACAAAATTCGCCGCCTGCTCCGCGTGCGGTTCGAGACCGGCTTGTTTGAGAATCCTTCACCGCAGCCCGATGAGAGCGTGGTGCGCAGCGCCGCCCATCGCGCGCTCGCGCTGGAGATGGCTCAAAAAAGCATCGTACTCCTGAAAAACGACGGCCTGCTCCCATTGTCCGGGGACAAGTTGAAGACCATCGCGTTCATCGGGCCGGCGGCCAACATCGCCCGCACCGGCGGCGGCGGCAGTTCGATCATCCAGCCATGGGAAAAGGTCAGTCCGGTGGCTGGGATGAAAAATCTCCTTGGCGACCGCGCGAAAATTGAGTTTGCCGCGGGCGTGAACATGGATCCCGTGAAAGCCATATTGCTGGCTTCGGAATTTCTCCTGGCGCCCGACGGCACGAACCACGGTTTGCTCGGCGAGTATTTTGGCAATCCTGACTTGAAGGGCGAACCGCTCTTTACGCGCATTGACCCCAGGATTGATTTTGTATGGACCAACGGCATCAGCCCCGATCCGCGGCTCCAGCCGACCGATTATTCCATCCGCTGGACGGGCAAACTCGTGCCGCCGCGCACACAAACCTATTTTCTTTCCATCACCAGCGACGACGGTTCGCGGCTTTATCTGGACGGCAAAAAGATCGTGGATAACTGGGCAGAGCACGGCATGATGCCGAAATCCTGCGCCGTGGATCTCGAAGCCGGCAGGGCCTGCGACCTTCGCATCGAGTACTACCAGGGCAGTGGCGATGCCGGCATGCGCTTCGGCTGGCGCGATCCCCGGGATCACACGCCCAATCCCACCATCGCCGAGGCCGTGGCGGCGGCGCGGGGCGCGGACGCGGTGGTACTCTGCGTGGGAAACACTTCGGACACAGAAGGCGAAGGCAACGACGTGGCGGATTTCAAAATGTCCGGCGAACAGGACGAACTGGTCCGGGCCGTTCTGAAGGCAAATCCAAACACCGTTGTCGTCGTCTGGGGCGGCGTGCCGGTGCTGATGAAACCCTGGCTACCGGAGGCGAAAGCGGTTGTGGCCGCGCTCTATCCCGGGCAGGAAGGCGGGGCGGCGCTGGCGCAGATTCTCACCGGCGAAATCAATCCGTCCGGCAAGCTGCCATTTTCCTACATCCAGGAACGTAGCGAGGCTCCGGAATTCGCCGGCTACAAGGATCCCGGACTGAAGGTGAATTATTCCGAAGGCGTTTTTGTCGGCTACCGTTACTACGACCAGAATGGCATCAAACCACTGTTTCCCTTTGGCCACGGGCTCTCCTACACCACGTTCAAGTATGAAAATCTGCGGATCAAAAAAAACGGTCCGGCGGCGGGCGAGGTGGTGTTCGACGTAACGAACACCGGCCCGGTCGCGGGCGCGGAAACTGCCCAACTTTACGTCGGGCCGCGGCATCCCCCCGTGCCGCGTCCGGTGCGGGAACTCAAGGGCTTCGCCAAAGTTCAACTTGCTCCCGGCGAAACCAGGACCGTCACCATCCCGCTCGGCAAACGTTCCTTTGAATTTTTCGATCCGGAAAAACATCAATGGACCCTCGCACCGGGAACGTTCGATGTATTCATCGGCGCCTCCTCCCGCGACCTGCGTTTGTCGCAGACCGTGAAAATTCAAGCGGATTAATTGAACCGCAGAGAGCGCAAAGGCGCAATTGGGTGCGAACGGAGCGCCGATCACCAGATCGGCTCGAACCGGCGAAAGTCACCGTCAGGCCGAATCGGTGTTCGGCGCTCCGGCAGTAAGACGGTGGAGAAACCCAGCTCCGTCAGGAGCGAAATATGCCGCTCCTGACGGAGCTGGACGGTTCTTTTTATTGCGGCTACAAAGATGCCGCCCCGCTGGGGCTGCTGTGACCGGGCTTTCACCGGGCGGAAGCCGGGTGCTGATGAGCGCTCAATTCACATTCGAGAGCTGAATTACAGTTGAGCCATAAATGCGGTGGGCGCGCTATCGTTTCCGCATCAGCACGTTGATCAGTTCGGTGTCGGGGGCCAGCGAAACCTGTTTGTCGAAATCGTAGGAAAAAATTCCGAAGTCACCCTTGTACTCCCAATTGCACCACCCGATGTGGTTCTCTTCAAACACCGAAACGATGTCGTCGTAATACTTCAGCCGGTCGGCCCGCTCGACGTGGGGCAGGCAGCCAAACTCGCCGCAGTAAAGCGGCAGCTTGAGTTCCCTGGCCTTCCGAATCGCCGGCTGTAGTTGCTTGGCAAGTTTCTGTTTGTTGAACACCTGCCTGGCTTCATCCAACTGGAATTTAAGGTCCGCGTTGGTCGTGTTGTACATGGATTTCGGAAAATCCGCCTTGGCAATGACCCGGTCGGGATAATGCACGGGGCCCTTGAAATCTTTGAACGACGTCCAGCCGGCCAGATGGTGCGTAAAAAACAGGGGGGCGTACGTATGCAGACTCAAAATGAGGTTGGGATCATTCGGGGGAATTTTCAGGAACGGAAAATTCTCGGGCGTCTGCCAGCGATTCGATCCAATGACTAGAACCCGCCCGGGTTCGAGCTGGCGGATTGCCTTCACCGCCTTCGCAATCAGCTTGTTCCAGTCTTCCGGGTCCTGTGCCACGGGTTCGTTCATCAATTCGTAGACGACCTTGTCCACCGGATATTTTTTCAGGCGACTGGAAAGTTCGACCCACAACTTGATGAAGTTGTCCTGCGCGGCAGGGTCTGTCCATAACGTGATCTTGAGCCCCTCGTTCTTCGCGTTGAAATGATGGGCTTTCAAAACATGGAGATCCACGATGGCCCGCAGGTTGTGCTTCGCGCACCAATCGAGGCAGCGGGTGAGATAAGCGAACGATTCCTCGGAGGGTTTTCCGTCAGCCGTCCACATCTCGACTTCATCAAGGGGAATGCGCACGTGGTCGTAACCGACGCTGGCAATGAATGCGATGTCCTTCTCGGTGATGAACGAGTCCCTGGGCGGCCAGCCGGAGTGCTGGGAAAGCCAATGACTGAGATTGACGCCCCGCTTCAGTTTAAAGCCCGAAGGCGCGGCGGCCTTTGGCTGGCCACGGGCCACGGTTGTGGTCAACGCAACGGAGAACGCGGCCATGAGCGACAGGGTATGAAGAATGGATTGTTTCATCGGATTTGTACCGCGATGACAATAGCCATTCACGCATTCGCCCGCAAGCTGGTGTGGCGGCCTTGACCCGGCGGAGAATCCCAGTTCCGTCAGGAGCGAAATCTTTGTAGAAAACCAATCCACCAAAATTTCAAGCCCCGTCCGGGGCGGAATATGCCGCTCTGTTTAACGCGCCGAAGTTGAACGAAGGCGTTGTAGCGGCAGCCATCTTGGCTGCCGTGGAGGGCTGGCGTCCCGCCGCCCGGAAAGAACGCTGGTAGCGGAGTGAGATTCTTTCATTTTCCAGCACGATGGGTGTGGTTTGGCGTTTTCTCCGCCGGGCGGGACGCCCCGGCTCTACGGCAGGCAGGATGCCCGCCGCTACGAAAAGCGGGCGCTGATGAGAGGCGCGCAATTTACATTCGAGAGCGGAATTTCAGTTGAGCCATAAATGCGTTCGGCGCATGATGCGGCTGTTCGTGGCAGCGATGGGAAAAACAGAAAATTGCAAATTGTTGGGATGACCCATTTTCGATTAAACACATGAAGAAAGCCATTCTGGCAGCCTCAATACTTTTAATAGCGACCGCCACTGGTGTGTTGGCTGCACAAACGCTTACCGTCTTGCACCACTTCGGTGGCGGAATTGGAGACGGCGCTACGCCCTGGTGCGGAAATATTCTCGTACAGGGAACAAATCTTTTTGGCATGACCCGATTCGGCGGCGCAGCCTCATCCGGGGTAATCTTCGAACTTCATTCTGACGGCACCGGTTACACCAATCTCCACGAATTCAGCAATGTGGATGAGGATGGCAATGATCCGAGAAACTCACTGACGGCATCAGGAGCCACTTTATACGGGACGACTCAGGCTGGTGGCAAATATGGAGGCGGCACGGTGTTCAGCATCAGCGCGGACGGTTCCGGCTATTCGCAACTGCACAGCTTCAGCGGTCCGGATGGAGATTCACCACACGGCGATGTGTTGCCGTACGATGGACAGCTGTTGGGACTTACACGGTGGGGTGGCGCTAGTGGTTTAGGCGTTGTTTTTAGCTTAAGCACCCTCACCGGCGACTGTGCCGTTCTCCACTCCTTTACCGGGAACACCGATGACGGCTCATGGCCTCATTTTGGCATCACCCGGGATGGCTCAACCCTCTACGGCCAGACTTACATGGGTGGAACAAACGGTGACGGCACGGTATGGCGAATGAATGTTGACGGCTCCGGTTATACCAACCTGCATTCATTTTCTGGACCGGATGGAATCGGGCCTCATGGTTATGTCCGTTTAATCGGAAACATCCTATATGGCTTGGCTCCATTTGGTGGCACAAATGGATGTGGCGTCGCCTATC
>Ga0182027_10008192_pt1 | contig 15255 bp, 16 predicted proteins | sample 712E1DmetaG_FD_121300 | JGI IMG/M metagenome (GOLD analysis project Ga0182027, IMG submission 121300) | Permafrost microbial communities from Stordalen Mire, Sweden - 712E1D metaG (Illumina Assembly) | ecosystem: Environmental > Terrestrial > Soil > Wetlands > Permafrost | place: Sweden... | reverse complement strand
CCATTGCTTGATGCTGAGGCTGTCAGAGTGATAAGCAACATGCCAGCCTGGAACCCTGGAAAGCAGGGGGGAAAGCAGGTACCTGTAAACATGAGGATTCCGATAAATTTCTCAAACGAAAAAATTCCCGTCAATACTAACCATAAGTAGGAGGTTTTAAAAAAGAAACTCTGTGCTCGTCTGCGACTTCCCTGCCGGCAGGCAGGTCTGTGGGCCTCTGTGTAAGTTCTTAATGATTTAAAAAATTACACAGAGTAAATCCAGAGATATCACAGAGAGCACGGAGATATAACATATGTTTCACTCCATCTCCCTTTCTCCCGATCTCCTCTCCTCAAGATATTCTAAAGAAGATTCAATGGGAGTAAGTTAGTCACATCATATACGGATACCTGAAATCAGTAGCCGGAATGAGCGTCTCTTTTATTGTTCTCGGGCTTACCCATCTTATTAAATTGAGATAGCTTCCTGCTTTGTCGTTGGTGCCAGATGCTCTTGCCCCGCCGAACGGCTGCTGGCCAACCATTGCTCCGGTCGGTTTGTCATTTATATAAAAGTTACCTGCAGCATAACGTAATGTTCTGCAGGCCTGTATCATGGCATATTTATCATTGCTGAATATTGCCCCTGTCAGACCGAAAGGAGAGGTCTCATCACAGAGCTTCAGGGTCTCTTCATATTTTCTGTCATCATAAATAAATATTGTCATAACAGGACCGAATATCTCTTCTTCCATTGTAATGAAATGTGGATCTTTTGTCACAATCAGGGTAGGCTCAATGAAAAACCCTTTGGTCTTGTCTCCTTTGCCGCCTGCAATTATCTCAGATGAAGGAGAAGTCCGGGCTTTTTCAATATATTTCATTATATCGTCAAATGCGGTTTCATCAATTACTGCATTGACGAAATTCCCGAAATCTCTGACATCCCCGACTTTTATTTCCGAAACCATTTTAATCAAATGTAATCTTGTCTCATTCCATAAAGATCCGGGGATATATGCTCTTGATGCCGCAGAACATTTCTGCCCCTGGTATTCGAATGCCCCTCTGATTATAGCCGTTGCAAGTGCAAGAGGATCAGCTGATTTATGTGCAAATATGAAATCTTTTCCCCCGGTTTCTCCAACAATCTTGGGATATGAGCGATATTTAGAAAGGTTTTCAGTCACCTGTCTCCAGATATTGTTAAACGTTGCATTCGAACCGGTAAAATGAATTCCGGCCAGATCCCTGTGGTTAAGAACAACATTACTGATAAGGGATCCTGATCCCGGCACAAAATTAATAACACCATCAGGAAGCCCAGCTTCTTTCAGTATTTTCATCAGATAATAGTTTGAAAGGAGGGAAGTAGTCGCCGGTTTCCAAACTGTTGTATTGCCCATCAAAGCGACGCTTGTGTTAAGATTTGATGCAATTGCCGTAAAGTTGAACGGGGTAATTGTATAAATAAATCCTTCAAGCGGACGATATTCCAGCCTGTTGATATTCTGATTATCCGAGACGGGTTGTTCCTGATAGATCATAGATGCAAAATGTGCATTAAACCTCAAATAATCAATCACCTCACACGCTGAATCTATTTCTGCCTGACAGGCATTTTTTCCCTGACCAAGCATTGTTGCCGCATTCAGGACAAATCTGTATTTTTTTGAAATCAGCTCGGCAGCCCGGATCATTATAGCGGCTCTCTCCATCCAGGCAAGAGTCATCCAGCATTCTTTAGCATCAAGCGCTGCCTTTATTGCAAGCGCTACCTCCTTTTCAGTTGCTTTATGATATATTGCCAGGACATGACTATGATCGGCCGGCATTACAATTTTACCGGTTTGACCTGTCCGGATCTCTTTTCCTCCGATTATAAGTGGTATATCAACAATCTTGCTTTCCTGTTCTTTTAACTCTTTTTCCAAAAGTTTTCTTTCTGCAGATTCTGCGAGATATGACAGAACAGGTTCATTGTCGGGTTCCCTGAAATTAAATATTGCGTTATTCATTTATGTTTGAGTTGGTTGTGATATTAGAACATGGGAAAAAGTTATTTGTTCAGACAATGCGTCTGAGATAAATCATTTTTCCCGGACTGTTTTTAAAAGGATTTGTTTTCACAAATCTCCAGCTGATTTAAAAGTAATGTCATTGCGATACGACAAAGCGGGAGAAGCAATCTCATTAAGGAAAATCTCAGTGGAACAAACTCAGCTTTTATTCTTTTTAAACCTTTCCGTAATCGCGGTAATTTCTTTATCAGTTATTTTAGATGTTTTTTTCAGGATTTCAATGAATGCAGCGATCTCATCATTCTCTGTCGGGCAACCCATGTTTACTGGTTTGGCATCAGCTCCGGCCTTCGCCGGTTTCATTTTAGAATCTGCCAGAAGTTTTCCATTCTTGTCATAGAAAAGGAAATAAGGGATTCCACCACCTTTCCCTCCGTTCTCATTAAATATGTCAATTGCACCGGGATTTTCAAGTTGTTTTTTTTCACCATTTTCAAGAATTGTAAGGTGAACTATAACAAAACTTTTATCAAAATAATCTTTACAGGCAGGGTCATTTAATGAAGCATCAAGTTTTTTACACCATATGCACCACGATGCATGAAAAATCAGCATCACGTTTTTATTTTCCCTGGCGGCCTGTTTATATGCTTTCTCCAGTATCTTCCCTGCCGGTTCGGACGTTGTTTGTGCAATCATTCCTGCACAAAACATTAGAGTCAAAATTATTAATAAATTTTTTTTCATTTAGCAAATGTTTGATTCAGGGCAAATATATTGAATAAAACGACTTTTTTTACTGATTCTTCTTATTTGTCGTTTTCAGGATTCTGAGAGAGTTTTTCAGGATTTCAACTTTTATCTCTCCAGTAAGATTGCAAGGCTCTCCGTCAATATGAAATCTTGTCTCCTGGGTATAAATAATTCCCGGATTTTCGCTTTCAAAATATTTGACATATTCGGATTCTTTAAGAGTTCCATTCAGCATCCTGAAAACAAACACCGGAAGGAGATATTTTGGAAATGGTTTTAAAAGTACAAGATTGAACTTTCCGTCATCAGGTTTTGCCTGCGGTGCCAGGAATGCATCATTGCCAAATTGTCGTGTATTCGCTACAGAGACCATGTAAAACCGGTCTTCGATAAGCTTGTTGTTTATGGTCACTGAAGCATCAAAAGGTTTCAGCCTGTTCAATGTTTTGATCGTGGAGATACCGTAATTCCAGAGACCTCTTCTTTTACGCGAATGAAACGAATGGGCGACAAAACTGTCAATACCCACACCGGCAACATTTACACAAGTGGAATCATTTATCTTCAGAACATCAATTCCTACGAATTCCTTTCTTTTTATATCATTGGCAAGCGCCCGGATATTCCTTCTGAATCCCATTTCCCGCGCAAAACCATTTCCTGAGCCAAAAGGAAGCACCCCCAGTATTTTTTCAGTATTTATCAGGAAAGGCGCCAGGCTGTTTACTGTTCCGTCGCCACCCACCGCAATAAAAGTGTCGTAACAGTCAAGCTTGGATTTTATAAAACCATTGAAATCTTCAATCTCTGAAAGTGTTATATAATCAAATTCATCCCTGAAATTCTCAAGCTGACGTAACAGGTTTGATAATCTTTTGGTTCCTGCTTTCGGATTAAGAAGCAGAATGGTTTTATTATTGTTGAAGTGATGCATTAATGCAATATTCAGTGTAAGAAATAAAAACCTCAAAAGTAATAACTATCCCGGTTGTTTGTAATAATGAAAGTATAATATTGCCAATTTCACTTTTTGATTAAACATTCCTCATAGGAGCTTCTTATTTCAAAGCCGATATTCCTGTAACATTTTATTGCTGCGGAATTATCAGATTTGACATTTAAACCGATAATATCGACAGTTTTTTTCAGATCGAAGCATAAAGCAGATGTCAGTTTATAAGCTATTTTTTGTCCCCTGAAATCCGGGTGTGTTGCAATATTCCCAAGTGCGGCAATCCTGTAAACAGGGGAATAGACATGAATTCCTGCAACACCAATCAGGGATCCTTGATTAAAATATCCAAAATACTTCCCCGATTCGACCATCCGGCTATCAAACCAGTTATCCTCATATGCAACTTTATAAAGGGCGTTTATGGAACCGATATCTTCCTTTTCCAATCTCCTGATATTTTTATCAGACAAAGGAGCCGGAATCCCTGAAAGGATCATTCTGTAATTATGTCCATAGTCTTTGATTATGTTTTCTTTCCCGAAAGCATCAATTAATCCCGGACTCAGGTGAACATTGAATTTTTCAGGTAATTGTCCTTTTATCGATTTTATTAATTCTGTCGAATAATAAAGATCTTTTTCACAGAAAAGTAAAAAAGTCGAAGGGTTCATTCCGGTATAAAGAAGGGCAATTGATTTTATTTCATCTTTTTCACAGAAGGCATACCAGATAGTATAAAGCCAGAAAAAATCATCAAGATCGCCGATTGCATAAAGCTGCAGATCCGGAGTCTTCGAGAGAAACCTGTAAATCTCATTTTTGTCTCTGATGATCCTGGTTTCCATAGAACATAATAATCAGGCCATTGTACTGTAAATTTCAAGAATTTCTTCCCGGTAATTGGAAGGAGCTTCAAGATGCCCCCACCCGGATTGTGCCTGCCATAATCCATCATAAGCCGAATCGTGATATGATCTTATAATATGAGGGATACTCTTTTCATTCAGAATTTCATCAAGCAGTTTTGCTTCGAACTCATTGTTTAAAACAACTATTTTTTCGGTTTTTTCCATGGGTAAAAGATAATATACAAAAGTAAAAAGATAAAAACAGAAAGATAGAAAGGGCAAGACAAATTAACTATCTATATTAATTTCCTGGGATTGCTTCATTGTTCCTCCCCTGCAAGCTGACTTCTTTTCTTTGGTTCATTTAACTTCGTTGAGCTCGTCACGTTAAAGCCTTCCTCGGTTATTTTGGAGGTGCAAAAGAACCGAACAAAGTGAACTCCGCGAAGCCAAATGAACATTAATCATTAAAAAGAAAGGGTGTCCCGTTTAAGACACCCTCCGGATATTGTATGTAATTATACAATAACTACTTTGAAATTTTAATAACTGCACAGTTATTTAACAGAACATCCATAAGGAAACCGGAACATACTCCCCGGAGAATGATCTGATTGCCTGGTTTGATATTTGTCGTATCAGAAACTGAATGAAATGTGCATATAACGGAAGAAAGCTCACTTCCGGTTTTAAGAGAGACATTCATGGAGTTCTTTTCCCCGGTTCTGACAGACGCAATTTCCCCTGAAACCTCAATAATCTTATTTATATATCTTTCTGAAGCTGTTTTTTCATTATCCTCGAATGCTTTTTGAAAATCAGCTGCCGTAATGGTAAAATGCGGCTTTGCTTTCTGAAGATCTTCAGGTTTAAGATTATATAGATACAAAGCGGCTAATATGCCTCCAAGGGCAATAAGGAAGACCACAAAAAGGGCAATCTTTATATAAGGTTTCATATAAGCTTTTTATTTTGACGGGAGAGGAGCGTATTTCATTGAAACGGTAATTTCAAGAGACTTTGCGATTTTCTCCCTTACAACACCAGGGATATTTATTTTATAATCCTCGGGGACAATATTGAATTTAGAATTTGCATTTATCCCGTCAGTCAATACTTCCATTGTCCCTTTTGCGGATATTTTATTAGTCACATCATGAAGCGTCAGATCGCCGTCAACTATAACTTCATATGTTCCGTTCTTTTTAAAATCAACAGAAGAGAGGTTAATGATCTTTCCCTTAAAAGTTGATTTCGGGATTTTATCAGACTCCATATAATTTTCATTAAAATGTTCTTCCATCAGGGCCCTGTCAAAATGAAATGATTTAACAAGAACCTGAAACACAATATCTCCTGTTGAAATATCCAGAACACTGGCAACCTGGTTGTTGTCTGCCTTAATATCTTCCATAGGTGTATGGCCGAAGAATCCGATAAAACCATTTTTTGTAATGTATTTCTGCGCGTTAGCGGTAAAAAGGAAGCATGAAATAGTAAGTAGTAGAATAAAACGTTTCATAATAAATGGTCTTAAAGTTTGTCAGATTACTGATAATATAAGTTTAACAAGCTTTGAGCAAAATAGTTTACCCGGATATATAATTTTATCACTATTTCTCTTTCGGCTTTTGCAGGGTGAAAACTCTGGAGATATTAAATCCCAGATGGATATCTCCTTTTTTCCATTGGCCGGTCGTTTCACCAATAAATCCTTTTTCGATCATTGCCAGAGAGTTTGTCAGCATTATCTGAAAAACATGACCCCCGGTTTCAATATCTACACCAACGGATAGCGGATTATAAACCGGCTGACTCATATATTTATTATTCGCATTGATGAGGTAATAATATTCTGCATTGAGACTTATTCGTTTTGTAAGTTTCAACCTTCCGCCTGCTCCAAGAGCAAAAAGATCATTCGGATCAAGTTCTGTCCCGACAAGATTCCTATGAACAATAGTAGGTGTCAGCTGGAAAGAAAATTCCTGATTAAATTTTCTTGCTACCAGAATCTGCCAGGTATAGGAAAGCCTTGAAGAAAAATAATTAGTGCGTGAAGTATCTGCCCATTTAAGTGAATTAAGGGCAACTGAAGTCAATACTGAAACTGAAACAGGCATTTCACGGGCTCCGGTTGATTGCCGCAGGATGCTGAATTTTGTAAAACCATCGAAAGTTTTTTCATATGTACCCCGGCCGACACCAATCATAAGCCAGTTGAAAATTCCATATTCAAGACTGAAATGAATATTTGCCTGATCAAGACCCCATAGATTATATGCACCTGAGTTTAATAAACCAAACCGGTGAGAGATCCTGAAATCAAGCTGTCCCGGAGGCATTTTTTCGATTGAATGTCCGTTTATAATTCTTGTCGACTTGAACGTTGCTGTTGTGTAATTAATTTCAGGTACAGTATTCTGATTCAGAAGATTCATCAGGTCATCCTGAGCAAATAATGAAGACGAAAATAAAACTATAAGAAAGAAAAGAGAGAATTGTCTCATAGAGCAGATGGTTTATCAGTTATTAAGTATCCCGTTTTTTATCCAGATCCGGACCTGGGTTATTTTGCATGCAGATAATGATCCTGAAGGGGGCATTGCCGGAACTCCGGTTCCTTTCAGGGCATTCATCAGCGTTCCGTTTGCAGCAATCGTCTGAACACTTGCAAAGGTGGTAAGTGATATGGATCCTGAAGGCGCTCCGCCGCTATGACAGCTGGTACAGTTATTACTAAGCAGCGGAGAAATTATTCCGCTGTAAGTTACATTGGTAGTATCACATGAACTGCTTAAAGCCGGATATAATGCTTCTTCGTTGTCGTAATAACACGAAGCAAAGAATATTACAATGATTATGACAAAAAACAAAGTATATCGATTCATATTTTACAGAGTCAAAATAAACATACTAAAACGCATTTGTAAGAATTTCGGATTAATATTAATGAAAATCCGCAATCGTAAATCCGCAATCCGAAATCTGAAACGACCCTTTTCATTTTTAAACTTACTCGCAGCACAATGCAATATTATTAAATTGAAACAACTCTAATTGTTTAAAGATCCATTATTTATCCATATCTGGAACTGCCTTATTTTACAGGCAGTCAGCGATCCTGATGGCGGCATCTTCGTTACGCCATTCCCGTTAAGCGCATTCATAAGCTTTCCGTTCGCAGCTATTGTATGGACATCAGCATAACCTGTAAGGGATATATTTCCGTTGCTGGAGGATGCCGAAGCATGACAGCCGGTACAGGTTGACTGCATGGTTGGCCAGATTACTCCGGAAAAAGTAACTGGATTTATCGTATCACAAACCTCACCACATGTTTCATTAAGAGCTCCATAACTGATCCAGGCAGCTACTGAATCTATCTGGGCCTGAGTCAGCCTTGATCTGGGAGAAGGAGGCATTCTGTTTTCACCGGATGTGGTCGTTATAGTCTGGTATAATCTGCTCCCGCTGATGTTACCCGCAATTACTGCAGTCATAGTTGAAGCATAACTTACAAACGAATAACCCTCAGTGTGACTCGTGGCATCGTGGCATCCGGCCATAGCACAGGCTGAGACCAGAACAGGCAGAATATCACGGGAAAAACAGGCTCTGGCATTATAAGATGGAGGTGTTCCCGGAGTTTGCGATGTTGTGTCAGCGCATAAGACATCTTTTGCTCCCTGTTCAATCCATAATCTGATTATTGTCCTGTTTTCCAGCGAAAGCGGATTATTCGGAGGCATCAGATTTTCCCCCGACTTCCCCGTTATTGCCTGATACAATCTGCTTCCGTCCGGATTACCGGCAATTACTCCATTGCCAATATTCGTATAGCTGTTAAAGGTGGATCTTGATCCTCTGGTACCATCATGGCAGCCAGTCCTGCTACAGTTATTCTGAAAAATTGGGAGAACCTCATTATTAAAACATATCACAGGAATACTCGAGGAGAGAAGAGTTTCATGGCGGCAGGATGAAATCCATAAAACAACAGAGAAAACTATAATAACTGTAAGGGAAAAATAAATCTTGTCAATCCTCATGCGTAATAGTTTATTTATAAACCGGATTTAAGCGCAAAGATAAAATTTCTTCACAAGGGCGCATACAGTTGTATGATTATTAGTTTAATCCGGTTGAATTACATCTTTAATTGCAAACGAGGTAAAATAAATTCTATTGCGGAATTATCTGGTCGGAAAACATGCTATTTATCATAATGTACGATTAATTGGGATTGCTTCGTTTCCTTCTTCCTCACAATGACTGTAGCTATTAATATGCATCGGGCTATCCCAACCACAAATAAATTAAAATCCCGGGTCATTGCGAGGAGGTACGACGAAGCAATCTCTTAAAAAGATTCCTGCCCTTGTTATCCTGAAAGTTTCTTTATCAGAATCCCGAATTCATTCTCAAAATTCGGAGTGAATATTTCTTTCCCAATGTTTCTTTTAATCTCATCTTTCGTCCAGAATTTTCCTTCATCTATCTCCTCCCTGTCGATAACAGGCTTAAAATCAGATACCGTAACAAACGAAAATACAAGTTCCCTTTCCCGGGACGATTCCCACACATATTTGTTAATAAATTGAGGCTGAAAATTCTTTAGACCTATCTCTTCCTGCACTTCCCTCATCAATGCCTCTTCGATTGTCTCCCCTGGTGAAACATGTCCTCCAACTGATGTATCCCATTTCCCCGGCTGTATGTCTTTATTCACAGATCTTTTCTGTAAAAAAATCTTTCCCTCATTATTAAAAAGATGAAGATGAACAACCGGGTGAAGAAGCATGCTTTTCCCATCATGACAGACACTTCTCGGCGACTGTCCGATCAGTTTTCCATCTTCATCAACCAAAGGGAACCATTCTTCATTTTTAAGGTGCCGGATCTTTATCCTGTTTACGATCCACAGGAAGAAAAAATAAGCTGCAAAGAAAATATAATACAGACCTCCGCTTATAAAAACCCAGGCCTCTTTTGACATATATTCAGCAGAGTAGAGGACAAGGATTACATGAGCCACCGTTATCCAGAACATTGCGATCATATTTGTCCTCATCGCCTTTTCCTGATCAGCATTGAGCTGCATATCGCCCATATACCGCTGAGACATTGCCATTATAAGATTTCGCGGACCCCAGAGCGAAAGGGCGATGATTATAAGGAGAATGAATTCAATCAGGGCTGGTTTTATTTTGAAAAAAAGGTCATTTTCGAGCGCAAGGGAAACCACACCGAGAACTATAAGCAAGCCTGTGTCGAGAAGAATGAACTTGTCGACCTTTTTATCTCTGATAAGGTAAAACAGGAATTCTCCTATTCCAAATCCAAGTGCGACATAAAGACCAACCTCAGTTCCCCAGATCTCATCAGCGAGAATGAAGATGAATAAAGGAAGAAGTCCGGGAAGGAGTTTTTTGAGAAAGGATAAATTCATGGATTTACCATCTCTGTGCGGAGCTTCGCTACATAGTCCTTTATCCTGGTCAGGGTTTCGATAGTAACAGTTGTTTCGCTTCCTGAAGCCAGGAGCACCTGTCTCGATTTATTTATTTCGAGATCGCCTTTTTTAAAGTATATGTCGAAAGTATCAAAATATTTTTTCAGGAAAAGCAGCTTTTTTGTGTAATAAACAACAACCGGATCATCGTAATAATTCTTCATGAAGCTGAGCAGCGAAGTCAGAGTATATTTCTGCTGTGCGATTTTTTCAACCACCTCCTGGTCTGGTTTTTCAGTATTAAATAAAAGTTGTGTGGTCAGGAACATCGCTTCAACCCATCCCCCCATAAGCATAAGACCGGCAGTACTTTCTCTTCCGTCCTTCCTGAGATGATTTTCAATATCAGAGTATGATTTATTGACAAGCGCCATAATTGTATCAGGACTGGATATGTCAGTTTCAAGCTTCTTTATAGGATCTATGAGAAATTTATCAGGGATACCGAGCTTATTACTCATGTCTTTGACCGTCATTAAATAATCAATCATCTGTTGACCAATGCTGAACATTTTTACATATCCGAAATCAACGCCATAAATTCCAAGATTAATTGCAGCTTTTGAATTGCTTGTGTATAAATCGTCATTGGAAGGTGGGTTCAGAGCTGCTTTCTCATATGGAATCCCGAGCCGGCTGAAAATAGTCGTTATTTCAGTCGGAGTAAGAAGACCATAAAAAATTTCATTTTTTATTCCTTCTTTGCCTTTTTCCCCGGCATCAGATCTTAAAGTCGAAAAAGTGGGCTTCATCTTAGCTTTCACAGGAGATTTATATTTGCATGAAAAGCTTAGTGCGGCAATCAGAATTGATACTGACAAAATTATTGCGACTCTTTTCATAAAACCTTTCAATATTTGAATATTAAGTTATCTGAATATATGCTAAGATACGTAAAACCATGGATTATAATACAATCCTGTCACCAAGATTTTTCGAAATCCTGCCTATTGCTGTACTTATTGTATTGTATTTCTTCTGAAGAGATGCTATAGTACTAAGATCATTTGATTTTACTGCCTCCTCAATCTGGCGGAGTATCTTTCTTCTCTCCAGGTTTAATTTATCGCTTTTAAATTTCAAAACAGTATCCGGAACTATTTCCTTCAGCAACATCATTTCAGTTTCTATATATGTCTGTTTTGTTTTCCAGATGTCGCTTAATTCATGGGAATCTGCAAGCAGACTGGCAGATTCACTTGATATTTCAGGGTCCTGGTGCCTTACAAAATGTTTATCTCCGGGAAACAAACCCTGTTCCACATGAAAATTATAATCTGTGAATATTTTTGCATAAACTTTGTTTTCAAAAACAAGCTCATCCGAAACTATTTCATATACAATATAATCTGCAATCGTGATCACCTTCTCTTTTCCATCTTCCGGGCTGATCTTCCTTTCAAGCTCTTCGCTGCCATACTTAAGAAGAAGTCTGATTATCTCTCTTTCCGAATAATATGAACCGGCATCATGACTGACCTGTTTAATGGTTGTTATTCTGGGAACGGGAAGGTCTTCAGGGCCGGGGTATTTATTCCTGTCCTGGAAAGATTTCTGCTGCCTGAGTTTGTTTACCTCGTTATAAAGAACAGGTTCAGATACTTCCATGAGAGTGCTGCATTCCTTTATATATACAGTACGGGTAATAGTTTCAGGTATTACTGCAATTGACTTAACGATATCCCTGATGAGGTCTGCCCTGCTCATAGGGTCGTTCTGGGCCTCTGAAAGCAGCAGTTGTGTTTTAAATCTTATAAAATCTGTTTCATTCTGTCTGAGGTAATGGGTAAACTCTTCATTGTTTACTTTTTTTGAATATGAATCCGGGTCTTCTCCCGGAGGAAGAAGAACAATTTTCACATTCATCCCCTCTTCAAGCACAATATCAATTCCCCGTATTGAAGCCTTTATTCCGGCAGCATCGCCGTCGTATAAGATGGTAATGTTCTGTGTGAACCTCTTTATGAGACGTACCTGTTCCTGTGTAAGAGAAGTGCCTGATGAGGCAACGACATTTTCAATATTGGCTTCATGCAAAGAAAGAACATCGGTATAACCTTCAACAAGATAACAACGGTCATTGGCAGAAATTGATTTTCTTGCATGGAATATTCCATAAACAATTTTGCTTTTGTGATAAATCTCCGATTCCGGAGAGTTGAGATACTTTGCGGTTTTGGGATCACTCTTAAGAACCCTTCCTCCGAAACCAAGTATCTGTCCCGATAATGAATGAATGGGGAACATCACCCTGCCACTGAACCTGTCGAAAATCTTCTCGTCATGCTGAATTGACAGTCCCGTTTTTACCAGAAACTCCTGCTGGTAACCATCTTCGACAGCTTTCCTGGAAAATGCGTCACGGCGTTCAAAGCTATAACCGACATCAAATTTTTTCAGTATATCGTGTCTGAATCCTCTTTCCCTGAAATATGTGAGTCCGACAGAGATCCCCTCATCGGTATTGAAAAGGTTTTCTTTGAACTGTCTGCCAGCATAGGCAGTAAGCACCAGCATACTCTCTCTCTCATTCTGCTTCTCGATATCCTCCCTGGTCAGCTCTTTTTCCTCTATTTCAATGTGGTATTTGGCGGCCAGATATTTCAAGGCTTCAGGATAGCTGAGATGCTCGTGCTCCATAATAAAGTTTACCGAGTTACCGCCTTTTCCGCAACCGAAACATTTGAATATTCCTTTTGAAGGAGAAACTGTGAAGGATGGAGTTTTTTCATTATGAAACGGACACAATCCCAATAGATTAACTCCTCGTTTTTTAAGCGGGACATACTCCTGTACCACATCTGCTATCTGGGCAGCGTCGAGTATTCGTTCTATCGTTGAATGGTCGATCATAGGGCAAAGATATCATGAAAAGAGGGAAAAAAGACTTTCAAGGTTGAATATATATTAACAGACATGAATCGGATTGTTTTAGTTAATTTCATGAATGAATAAAGAGATTGCTTCGTCGTGCCTCCTCGCAATGACTCTGGATTTTAATTAGTTCCGGGAATCGTTATGCCGGTGGAGATTAATAACTACGGTCATTGCGAAGAACGAAGTGACGAAGCAATCCCATATTTAGTAATTTTACAGCAATGAAACAGGATTTATCATGAAAAAGCTAGTCATCCTCACAGGCGCTGGTATGAGCGCTGAAAGCGGAATCAGAACATTCAGAGATGCAGGTGGATTATGGGAAGAGTATGCTGTCACCGATGTGGCAACTCCGTCCGCCTGGAGTAAAAACATGCAACTTGTTCTGAGGTTTTATAATGAGCGAAGGAGACAGCTTGAAAATTGTAACCCTAATAGTGGACATACAGGACTGGCTGGACTTGAAAAGTATTTTGACGTCAGGATCATTACCCAGAATATTGATAACCTTCACGAGCGGGCAGGAAGTACAAAAGTGCTGCATCTGCATGGAGAGCTTACCAAAGCGAGGAGCACCTCCGATCCATCGTTAATCTATGATATCGGTTACAAGGATATCAACCCGGGAGATATGTGCGAAAAGGGGAGTCAGCTCCGGCCTCACATTGTATGGTTTGAAGAGGATGTGCCAATGTTGGAGGAAGCAATAAAGATCACCTCAGAAGCTGATATTTTTGTAGTTGTAGGTTCATCACTGAATGTTTATCCTGCTGCGGGGCTTATCAGTTATGCCCCTTATGGAGCCTCCCTCTGGCTTATTGATCCGAATGATGTTTACATTCCCTTTAACAGAAAGGTTGAAGTGATTAAAAAGAAAGCCTCGGAGGGAGTGGCTTTGCTGAGAAGAAGGTTGAAGGTTGAAGAATGAGGGGGATTGCCGCACTTCGTTCACAATGACCGTTGATGCAATATTTTTTTTTGATCGGGGAATAATGCACATTTTCATGAGCACTGTCATTGCGAGGAGATAAGCGACGAAGCAATCCCCCCTTCAACATTATTTTACTACTTTTACTTCCTGAATGTTATTCATGAATGAAACAGATAAGTCGAAAAATCATCCTCGCCATAACAGGTGCCAGCGGCGCCATTTATGCCAAACTGCTTCTGGCAAAGCTCAGCAGTCTGAAAAACCCTCCGGAAGAAATTGCCGTTATATTTTCAGAGACTGCGAAAGAGATCTGGGAATCTGAAACCGGATCAGAATATGTTCCGGAACTGCCTGCGAAGGAATTTAATAACGATTCTTTTTATGCTCCGTTCGCTTCAGGATCATCACAGTATGATACCATGATTATATGTCCTGCTTCGATGGGTACAACAGGCCGGATCGCAAACGGAACTTCAGACGATCTGATTGCCAGGGCTGCTGATGTGATCTTAAAAGAAAGAAGAAGACTGATTATTGTCCCCAGAGAGACACCCTATAATTATATTCACATAAAGAACATGGAAACTCTTTCCCTGGCCGGCGCAATAATCTGTCCGGCATCTCCCTCTTTTTACAGAAAGCCGGAAACGGTAAATGAGATTGTCATGACAGTCGTTGACAGAATAATTGATCTGGCAGGTTTTGAGAACGATGGTTTCCGGTGGATGCAGAATGATTGACAGGAAAATAATAAGGTTTTTCAGGAAACATCATGTCCTGACAATTGCTACCGCTGTGGGTAATGAGCCATGGTGTGCCAATTGCTTCTATGTTTATCTTGAAGAAGAAAATGCCCTTGTATTCACCACAGATATTGATACACGTCACGGACAGGAGTTTTTGAAAAATCCTCTTGTCGCAGGATCCGTTGTTCTCGAAACAATGATAATCGGCAAAATCCGTGGCATTCAGTTCCAGGGAATAATCTCCGAACCAAAAGATGAAAAACTTCAGAAAGCAAAGAACGCCTATCTGAGAAGATTTCCGGTAGCAGCATTGATGGATACGAGACTCTGGATAGTCGAACTGACTCACATCAAGATGACTGATAACAGATTGGGGTTCGGGAAGAAGATTGTTTGGATGCAGGAGGCATAAAGGCGAGGGTTCTTTACTACATCTTCGACTGTATTTCCCCCCCTTAGTCCCGCCTAAAGGGTCTTCTACTTGTTTTGTCAACCCCCCTTAGTCCCCCCTGAAGTTAACGTCATTTGACAATACAAGGGATGTATAAATATAATTAACGTTCTTTGACATAATCGTTAATAATTTGAAGATACTGTTTAATCACTGGTCTTGATATATTCGTTGTAT
>Ga0182027_10008191_pt1 | contig 15257 bp, 13 predicted proteins | sample 712E1DmetaG_FD_121300 | JGI IMG/M metagenome (GOLD analysis project Ga0182027, IMG submission 121300) | Permafrost microbial communities from Stordalen Mire, Sweden - 712E1D metaG (Illumina Assembly) | ecosystem: Environmental > Terrestrial > Soil > Wetlands > Permafrost | place: Sweden... | reverse complement strand
CGGTGTGTGGGTACGGTGTCGGAAGACGGCGTGGCCGCCAGCCGCTCGGACGTTGCCGACCCACGGGGACCGCTCCCCGAGCATCGAGACGACGTAGCGTTCGCCCTGGTGTTCGCCCAGAACGACGGGTACCGCGCGGACCTGACCGCTCCGACGTCCGACCGTCTCGAGCGTAACGATGTACGACGGCGTGAGCCCGCGGTCGGCGAGGGCGACCCAGAAACTGCCGAACAGGCGCCCACCCCAGTTGGGGCGGCCGTCGGAGTAGAAGAGGCGATTGCCGCGACGGTATGCGTCGGTACGGTGGTAGAGGGCGTAGGCAATGACCGTGGCCCCAAGGGCGAGCACGGTGGCGCGTCCAGGTCGCATCCTCTGGATTGTCTCACTCCGATCGTCATTGGCGTCGAGGAGCTCGAGCGGGTTCCTGCCATCCTCGGCTGACCCGTCGGAGAGGACGTCCGGGACAAGTCGGCACCCTTTGCACACGGCCACGGTATGTGTGCCTCGAACTATCGTCGTCACACCGGCACACTTCTTGACAGACCGGAGGCGGGCGCTGGGTCGATCGCTCCTCGGCTGGTCCTGCTGCGAGGTCTAGCCGCTGGAATTCAGCGGCGCGAGACCCTAGGCGATCTGCTTGCCCGCGTCCGGACCCGGCCCCATGTCCCAAACGGACTCAACGCTGATACGCACCACGTACTTCATGGGCGGCAGATGTGTGGCCTGGCTCAACTTGGCGAGGCGTTCGTTGACCTTGTCGAAGACCGGGCCCGAGTCGACGAGCTCGGCGCGGCCCTTCACCTGCAGCGCGACCTTGGCGTCGGGATCGTGGATGCCGACCGCCACGCGGCCGTCGTGAGCAAGGTTGTCGCGGGTCTTGCGCGAGAACATGTCGGCGAAGTAAAGATGCTCGTCGTCGAGCAGAGCGCCGCTGCCCTTGATCGAGACATTGGGCATGCCGTCTGCGTCGACCGTGGCGACCCACACAATGTGGCCTGCGGCAAGCAGATCGCGGAGTTCCTTGGGGAGCTTGGCCATGGCGGTCCTCCTAGGCGATGTGATGGGAACAGAGGTTCCCGTGCGAGCCGACGCCAAGCGGCGACCGGGCGACAGAGCCGAGGATACACAGGAGTGCGGCCGCTGGTCATGTGCACGGAGCCGGCGCTCGCGTAGCCCTGGCAGGCTGCGGGTGGAGCCGACGTGACGGCAGCGTCGGCGCACGCTCGCTACACGGCGTCGGATCCCCACGCCCACGCGAGGAGTCGTGCCATGCGCTCGGTCTCCGACATCGGCTTCTACTCGACTCAATACCAGTGGACCCAGATCACCGGCGGCACGTCTGTCTTCTCCGACTATCCGAGCTGGGTGGCCGGTGCCGGCTCCGCCCGGCAGGCGGTAGCCGGCTGCAACACCAAAGGCTTCACCGGCGGCCGCGTCACGTTGGTCCAGTATCTCGCCAGGGGCTTCGACGCGGACTTTCTATGCCAGGCATTAGCGGGGAGGTAGCAATTGCCACCCGGGCGGGAGGCCGGATCGGCCTTGGTGGCCCACACTACGGCTTGATAGCGCGACCTGAACCGTTAGTCGCGCGTCCCCAATGCCGCCGATGCCGAGGCGGGGGCACCGCAGTTGGCCCGCCGTCGGCCTGATCAAGCGTCTTGAGTCTCGGGAATTGCAGTCCCGCACATCGGATCTCAGACTTGGGATCACCCTTAGCGGCCCCGTCGTGCATCTATACCACAAGGAGCCGCACTGGCTTCGCGAGGGACAGGGTCTCCCAAGTAGGTGAGGTCACGGCGTCGATGACGATGGCAGGGCTCCGTGAGCACCGACCAGAGATCCTCGCCGACTTGCTCGGTCGCTTTGGGCTCGAGATACAGACCGTTGCGTATCTGACCATCAGGGACGCTGGTGACGCGGAGGAGGTTCTCGCCGAGACGCTCCTGACGGCTCTCGAGCGCGGGCACCAACTTCGAGACGAGACGGCTCTGCGCGCCTGGCTACTCCGGATCGCCGTCAACAAGGCCCTCGGGATGCGCCGTCGCTCGGTTCGGCTCATCCGACTGGGCTCCCTGGCGGAACCTGCCTCGCCCGAATCGACCGACTCGGTGTCGCTAGATCGAGTCGTGTTGCAGGACGCGCTGGCGGAGCTCCCGCCCCGTATCCGGGCCGCCATCGCACTGCGCTACTACGCCGACTTCAGTGTCGACGAAGTGGCGGCCGCCCTTGGAACCAGCCGTAACACCGTAAAGACGCAGCTGCGGATCGGACTCGACCGGCTGCGCGACCACCTTCGCGCCCAAGATCTTGAGTCCGCCGCGCTTGGGATGGAGCCGAATCATGTCTGATCCATTGCTGACCGAGGAGGAACGCTGGCTCCGGGGCGCACTTCGCGCCGAAGAGGACGCGCCGCCAGTGCGTCTTTCGCCCGAAGACCTGGGCCGCAGATGGAGCGAGCGACGCCGGCGGGGCGTCGTTCGGCAGCTCGAACTGATCGCAGCGGCAGCGGTCGTCGTGGCGGCTGGCCTCGGAGCGATCTGGTCCTTCGGACATCCGCTCGTCACACCGACTGCCGAGATGAGCCCGCCGAGCGCGGGCGGCATCTCGGTGCCGGAGACGTTCGCCACCGGGCCGGGTCTGTCGCTCGGGCACGCGACCCTGTCTCTCAGCGAGCCCAAGTCGGCGCCCGCGTCATTCGATATCGGCTGCGGCTGGAGCCCGCACGGCCACGTGGTCGGGCTGACCATCGGCAAGCAGGTCATCGGCGGCGAGTACCTCTTCGTACGCTGGAAGCTGGCCCTCGGTCCGCAATATGAGATCGAGCTAGTCCAGCCCGACCAGACGACTTTCATAGGGCTGGGCGGCAACTACGCATCCCAGGCCACCGCGGATGGGCGGAGCGGCTCGATCGTCTTCACGAACCTGACGCTCAACTCCGGAGATCCCTCTACCGCACCACGCCGGTCCGGCACTTTCACCTGGACCTGCGATGCGCCGGCTACTCTCGGTAATCCTGCGCCGTCGCTCCCTTCCCCGATCGTGGACGAGTCTGGCGTGCCCGCCCTGTGGATCCTTCACAACGGGACGCCCGTTCGTCAGGCGTTCGCCAGCTGCCCGATCGAGCTCAACGCCTCAAGCGGTGGCTTTGCGACCAGCTGCGCGACCAGTAACTGGTGGCAGTCCCTTACGCCGGCCGACCCAGTATTCGAGGTCGGGGCCGCTGACAGAGTCGGTTTCGCCCTCGATGGGTGGACCGTCACCTCGGCTCAAGTGCTGGCCCTGCCCGGTGCTGCCGGTGGTCCAGGGGGCAGTGGTCCCACCGTGGACGCTCCCTTGGTGGATCTGCACCCGGTCCTTGGTAACGGTGTCGTCACCTTCTCGCCGCCGGGAGCAGGGAGCTGGTATGTCCACTTCATCGTTGAAGCGGCCATGGACGACGGCAGCTCACTCAGCGCGGAATACACGTATCCGATCACGGTGCCTTGACCGGCTGGGTTGACCTGGCAGTCTGGACCCGCGTAGGCCTGACGCACGGCTCTCGAGAATCGATCCTAGAGACCACACTGCGAGGGGTGCTGATGTTCGCTACCGTTGTCCAGCGCTCGGGGTCCGGCCAATGGACGACCGGGTGCACACGCCAGCCATCTTGATGACTTGGTCGGAGCCGAGGCGAACAGATTGGGCGAGCCGCTAGCGATCATGCTTGACGCGAACCTCGCGGACATCCTCCTCGAGGACGATATCCTCCGCAATGGTCTCCGTGACCTGGTCGAGATAGGCGCAGCGCGTGTCTTTGTGACGCACATCGCCATCGACGAGGTAATGCGGACGCCGGACCGGGAGAAGCGCGATCGGATGGTGCACGCCCTGTTCTGGATCGGTGCACGCACGATCCCCACGAGCGCCTTTGTCCTCGGTCGTTCGCGGTATGACCTGGCAGCGCTCGGCACGGATGGAGGGACCGTGGTCTCCAATTTCTGCGAGGGCAACTCGCACCTGACGAACGACGCACTGATCGCGGCCACCGCGAGCGAGTACAAGGTGCCCTTGGCCACAGCCGAACGACGACGTGGCAGGTTCAGCCGGCATCTCCCCGAGCTTGAAGTTCTGTCCGTAGAGCAGCTTCGGGCGGCTGTGAACAGCCGGCTGGTCGAGGAAGGGCGTCTTGACGCGACCCAGCTGCCGGTCGTGCAGTCGATTCAGGACGCGCTGCGCCCATAGGCGTCACGCTCGCCGTCCCTCCACCAGCGCGGCCCGTCGATCGCCGGGGCCGCAACGCGCCGATGTCAGCGCGACTACTCTACGAGTCCGACGCACGTGAGGACACCTCGGCTAGATGGGCCTGCTGCAAGACATTGAGGGCAAGGCGCTCAACGCAGATCTGTCAGTGGCTGATCTGTTGCGGGAGTGCCTGATCCTCGCCTACCGGCTTCCCCACGAACCGTTCAAAGCGTGGGTCGACCATGAGCTGGGAGGCTACCCGGCGGAAGCTGACCTCCCGCCGTACCGTAGGGGACTCCGGGGTCACATCGTCGCGCAATTGTCAGGTCCATTTGGCCACAACGTGACCAATGTGCCCGTGCCCATGAGCTTCCTGCCCGACTGGGGCAAGTTGGACACGTCGGATTTCCGGCAGAGCGTGGCTGAACTCCAGGGCCTTGTGGAAGCGGCAAAGGGAGCGGGCAGCACCGTTGTCCACAACGCGATACCACCGGAGGTCTTTGCCAACGTCGGTATCTGGGAGGACTACTCAACGGTCGGTATGAGGCTCGATCTCTCGCTCCCCCTTCTAGAGGGCATCCTCGACCAGGTCCGCACCAGGGCACTGACGTTTGTCCTAGAAATCGAAGCCGAGGAGCCATCGGCCGGCGAACTTGGGCCGGAAGCCCATCGGATCGAGGAGTCACGCCTCACGGCGATCTACAACACCGTGATCCTGGGCGGGAGCGTGAATCTCGCCCAGGGTGCAAGCGCGCCTGTGGACCAGAGGCAAGTCACGGTGGCCCAGGGCGATCTTGAAGGCCTTATGGCTCGACTGGCAGAGATCGGGATTGGAGAGGCCGATCGGGTCGATCTCCGAGAAGCGCTCGAAGCAGATGAAGGCGAAAGCGACAGTGGTCTGGGGGAGCGGACGAGGGGTTGGCTGGCGACCATCACCTTGAAGGCGGCTACATCAGCCGGCAGGGTCACCGAAGGGGCGGCCGCCGCCCTAGCGGCGGCCGCACTCGCGCACTATCTCGGCCTGGCCTAGACTCCGGTCCGCGCCGCAAAGCCACTACGCACGCATAGCGTGGGCCCGGACCGAACGCTCCGCCTCTGCGTCGCCGCCTCAGGCTCGCTAGCCTATGAACCGTGGCCGCGCCTCCCAACGTCCTTCCCGAACTGGACCTTGCCCGTATCCGACTCTATTGCCAAGGACGAGTCCCGGCCCGCCTAAGCGACAAGATCCGGATCGAGGTCGATGTCAGTGGCCGGTCTGTCACGATCCTGGAGTGCCGACCGCCCTGGGCGGCGGACTTCGGCCCGGAGTGGACTCGGTTCCCGATCGCCCAGCTTCGCCATGTCAAGGCGAACGACTGGTGGGTCCTCTACTGGAGGGACAGCAACTTGCGCTGGCACCTCTACGACTTGATCGATCCATCCCCGCACGTGGATCCACTACTCGCCGAGATCCAGGCCGATCCCACCGGTATCTTCTGGGGGTAGGGACGCTGGCCAGCTGGTTTCCGCATGCTGTCGCAGCGGCGACCCTGACTGCCGAGCTGGCTAGCTCCGTGAGCGCCGCAGCTCCGCAACGAGATCGCACATATCGACCTGCAGAACTTCGGCGATCTCGAAGACCTCGACGAAGTCGAGCCGCCGCTCCCCGCGTTCGTACTTGGAGACGAACGACTGCGGCCGCCCGAGCCGCTCAGCTAGCTGGACCTGCGTCAGGTGCTGGCCGTGGCGGCCCGCGACCAACCAGTCGCGAAGCCGTCGATAGGCCGGACTAAAGAGGGACCGGGTCACAGCTGCTGCCACACCATCGTGGCAGGCACGCTAATTCGAGGTTGGGATTATCCCAACATGGGCTACGATGAGACCGCGACCGTGCGCACGCGAGTGCCCGAGGTGGGCACCGTGGCCTGCGCGGCGCGAGGAGAGGGCGGAAACATGGCGGATCTAGAAGTCGCCCTGGCCACCGTACGTGACCGGATCGCCAAGTACGAGCGGCAGAGCATCGGCGAACAGGACACCAAGGCCGCGCTGATCGTGCCGGTCCTGCGGGCCCTGGGCTGGGACACCGAGGACCTCGAGGACGTCAAGCTCGAGTACAAGCGCCTCTCGAGCGACAACCCGGTCGACTACGCCCTGTTCCTGCTGCGAGAGCCACGCCTGTTCATCGAGGCCAAGGCCCTCGGCGTGCACCTCGACGATCACAAGTGGACTAGCCAGATCCTCAACTACGCGACGGTCGCCGGCGTGGAGTGGGTGGCCCTGACCGATGGCAACGAGTGGCGCATCTACAACAGCCACGCCACCGTCCCGGTCGAGCAGAAGCTCTTCCGAATGGTCCGGGTGGCCGACCCGGGCAGCCATCCCGAGGCGACCCTGCGACTGTTGGCCAAGACGCAGATGGCCGACCACCTGATCGACGTCATGTGGAAGTCGGACTTCGTCGATCGGCAGGTTCGCGACGCCCTGGTCGGGCTGTTCGGCCCGGAGCCGGACCCGGCCCTCGTTCGTCTCGTCCGAAGCAGGGCCCAAGCTTTGAGCCCCTCGGACGTCCGCTCCAGCCTGGGTCGGCTGCGGACCACCTTCGACTTCCCGGTGGCCGCCGCCCAGCCGTCACAGATTGTCGTCCCCGCGAAGGAGACGAGGGTGGTCGCGACTGAACGGACCCCAGGGCCCGTGCAGGCGACAGGCAAGATGGGCGAGGGGACGCCCTGGCGCCACGTCTCCCTCAACCAGCTCATAGCCGGCGGGCTCGTGCGGGTGCCGTTCGATATCGAGCACCGGTACCGCGGGACCAACCTCTCCGCCCGGATCGAAGACGCTGACCGCATCGTCTTTGACGGCGCCGTGTACGACTCGCTCTCGACGGCGGGCGGTGTGGCGCGGAGGTCGGTTGCTGGCCCGTTTCCGGGGCGGGACATCCCGCAGACGAACGGCTGGACGTTCTGGGAGTACCGCGGCCCCGATGGAGGTCTTCACCCCCTCGACGATCTGCGGCGCGAGTTCTACGAACGCAAAGTGGTGAGCCTGGGTGACGCCCGGCGCACCGGATAACGACTGAAACCTGGCGGCGCTGCGGCGCCTTCGTTGGCGCTTTCCGCGGCCGGCTGGACACGATGTTCGCGTCGTGTCGGCCTGAACGGTCGGGTGTCGCCCGGCCCCCCTGACCAAGACCCAGGGGCTGTGCGGTCCGTGAGCGGCGGCCGCAGTGCCCCAAGGCACGCTACGCTATCGCCGATGGATGCCGCGCAGTTCGCCGCGAAGTGGGCACGCAATACGCGCCCCGAGAAGGCAGCCGCTCAGTCCCACTTCAACGACCTTTGTGAGCTCATGGGCGTGCCGACGCCTAATGAGGCTGATCCCGATGGGGAGTGGTACGCCTTCGAGAAGGGCGCGAAGAAGCTCGGTGGCGAGGACGGCTTCGCGGACGTCTGGAAGCGCGGCTTCTTCGCCTGGGAGTACAAGGGCAAGAAGAAGGATCTTGCCGCGGCCTACGAGCAGCTGAACCGATACCGCGAGGACCTGGACAACCCGCCCCTGCTCGTGGTGAGCGACATGGATCGGTTCGAGGTCCATACGAACTTCACGAACACGCGCTCGCATACATACAGCTTCTGCCTCGCCGATCTTGCCGCTGCTCCGGCCGAGCCAATCCGAATCCTCCGCGCCGTAATGTCCCGGCCTGAGGACTTGCGCCCAGACGCCTCCTCGCGCGAGGAGATCACAGCGGCAGCGGCCGCCAAGTTCGCCGAGACAGCGCGTCAGCTTCAGCAACGTGATTTCGACCCGGAACAGGTGGCGCACTTTCTCGACCGCGTGATCTTCTGTCTGTTCGCCGAGGATGTAGGCCTACTCCCGGATCGTCTCCTCAACCGCTTGTCTGACTTTCGGACCGCCGAGCAACCGAGCGACTTCTCAGAGATGCTCTCGGATCTGTTCGAGGCTATGGCCCAAGGAGGGAGGTTCGGGAGCGACCCCATTGCCTGGTTCAACGGTGGGCTCTTCGATGACCTCGATGTCATTCCACTTCGCAACGACGAGATCAGACGGATCTGGGATGCGTCACGCCTCGACTGGGCTAGGGTGGAGCCCGCGATCTTCGGAACGCTGTTCGAGCGCGGGCTCAACCCGGGCAAGCGTGCCCTCTTGGGCGCCCACTACACCGATCGCGCGTCAATCCAGCGGCTTGTCGATGCCGTGGTGATTGCGCCTCTTCGACGGGAGTTCGAAGCTACTCACATCCGAGCCTCGGAGCTGTCGACCACTGATCCTGAGGCTGCTCGTGCCCAGCTGTTGGCTTTCCTGACGCGCCTCCGGGCGGTAACGGTGCTCGACCCGGCGTGCGGCTCGGGCAACTTCCTGTACGTAGCTCTTCACTCCCTGAAGGACCTGGAGCGCGAGGCCATTCTGTGGGGTGCAGAAGCGCTCGGCCGGCCACTCGAGGTGCCGCAGGTTGGGCCGGAGGCGCTCCGCGGAATTGAGGTGAACGCCTATGCGGCGGAGCTCGCCCGGGTCACACTCTGGATCGGGGACATTCAGTGGATGCGGAGCCATGGGTACCAGATCGAGCGACGCCCGATCCTCGGGCGGCTGGACGCGATCGAGTGCCGGGATGCCATCCTCGATAGGTCGACTCCAGGCAACGCAGTCGAGCCGTCCTGGGCGGACGCAGAGTTCATCGTGGGTAACCCGCCGTTTCTCGGCGGTAAGCTGCTCCGACGGTCAATCGGCGACGACCCGTACGTAGATGCGCTGTTCGCCGTGTACGACGGTCGCGTCCCACGCGAGGCCGATCTGGTGACGTACTGGTTCGAGAAAGCGCGAGCCATGGTTGAAGAAGGGCGAACGAAACGCGTCGGATTGCTTGCGACCCAGGGGATTCGGGGAGGTGCCAACCGGCGTGTACTCGAGCGAATCGAGGCTAGCGGGGGCGTCTTCATGGCTCTTTCGGACGAACCGTGGATTCTGGATGGAGCGGCCGTCCACGTCTCGTTCGTGTGCTTTGATGACGGGACGGCGCCCGAGCGCCTGCTGGACGGACAGGTGGTCGGCGCGATCAACGCCAATCTGACCGCAGGCGTGGACGTCACCCAGGCACGACGGCTTCGGCAGAACCTCGGCATCGCTTTCATGGGGGACACGAAAGGCGGCCCCTTCGAGATCCCAGACGACATCACTCAGCGGCTGATCGGTGCTCCCAACCCGGATGGGCGGAGCAACGCGGACGTTGTTCGCCCTTGGGTGAACGGGCTTGATGTCACCGGTCGGTCCCGGCACATGTCGATCATTGACTTCGGGGTCGGCATGTCGCGCGAGCAGGCGGCCCTCTACGAAGGTCCGTACTTTCACGTCGCCATGAACGTCGAGCCGGTGCGCCTGAGGTCCCGTTCGACGATCGGCCAGTGGTGGCTCCACGAACGCCCGCGGGTCGATATGCGTGTCGCGCTGGCGGGCCTCTCGCGGTTCATCGTGACGCCGCGTGTGTCGAAGCACCGGCTTTTCGCATGGCTCGACGGGAGGACGCTCGCCGATAGCGCCACGATCGTCTTTGCACGGGATGACGACTTCACCTTCGGCGTCCTGCACTCTCGCGTACATGAGCTGTGGGCGCGCGGCATGGGCACCCAGCTCCGCGAGGTCCAGTCGGGATTCCGATACACGCCGACCAGCTGCTTCGAGACGTTCCCGTTCCCGCGCCCTACCCAGCAACAGCGCGGCGCGATTGAGGAAGCCGCAATGGAACTGGACTATCTCCGCCGCGGCTGGCTCGACCCGGAAGGCTGGTCGGAGGCACGCAAGAAGCAACGCAGCCTCACGAAGCTCTACAACGAGCGACCTCAGTGGCTCCTCGACATACACGACCGGTTGGACCGAGCGGTACTGGCGGCGTACGGCTGGCCGCCAGATGTTGCCGCCGATGACCTGCTTGGGTGCCTTCTCGAACTCAACCTGGCCCGGGAGTCCGTCGCGGACTAGGCTCGCAGCCAGTACACGATGAGCAGATTGTGCTCGGGCCGAACTCCCTCCTGCGTGCTGACCGCGATCCAACCTGCGGACGAGCACGGGCTAGCAGTGACGGTCACCGCCAACCGCGGGCGAGCGCTACCACGGGATGGAGGACCGTCCCCCATCCAACCAGCCCACGGCGCTCAGGTCTTTCGCGAGCCATTCCCAGGCTTTCGACAAAGCCGGCGTCTGGCCGAAAACGTCGAGGACCCGAGACTGGAGTAAGAAGTCCGCCCAGGCGCCTGTATCGGGTCGCCGACTTCTGGCAAGCGTCTGAAGTTCGCCGATCTTCTCCCAGGCAGGCGTAGGCCCGTCGAGGGCAATGACGACCTCACTCTGGTCGGCCGGCGGCAAAGGCTCAAAGTAGTAGTGAAGAATGGGCCCACCCGCCATGCCTTCGAGAAGGGGCCGCACCTTCAGGCTCCCGGAAAGCCGTGCCGGGAGGAGTTGCGCCGTGTTGAGCCGTGACTTCAGGCCGACGAAATAGCTGTCGACCAACTCTGTGTAGATTCCTAGTGCCGCTGAGTACACGGCGACGGTTCGCTGGAGCATCCGCTCGGGCGAGAATCCAGTCCAAATCCAACCGCGGCTAGGTTCGTCACGATCCGGATAAGGGCAGACCAACTCGGCCTCACCCCCGGCAAGTGCATTTCGGACTGGCTGGATAGGGAAGTCGCGGCCTCGACCAAACCCACCGAAGTAAATCCACTCCACCTCGTCCGGAATCTGTGCTAGCTCCGAACGCACGCGGTCGGAAGGGATCGGGGAGTACGAATGCTCCCCTCTTCGGGCCAACTGCGATGCGCCCGCCCAAGCCAATTCCCGTTCTAGTGGACCTCCTGGCACGTACAGTCGTCTGAGCTGCTCGCTGAGTCTGTGCCGCAGAAGGGCCTTCGCGTAACTCCAAGGCCAGATCGGTTCAGGCTGCGCGTCGCTCAGAAGACCCCACTGCCAACCAACGGGAGGCTCGCCGCGTTCTTGTTCGGATACGGGAGGCAGGCTCGCCGTCTCGATTCCGGGACCTGGCCACAGGATGCCAAACATGTCGCCGGAGAGGGTTGCCCCAAGAGGGGGCGGGTCTGACGAAGTCCAGGGCATCACGATTGGGGTCAGCGGTCCAAGCCCATAGCCGAACGCAAGCATGGCCGTTCGAACATACGTCCCCAACTCGACGGCACTCGGCAAGGCGACATGGGCCCTCTCCGGGCTTCGAACGCCAGATCCTTGGTCGATGATCTGCCCTGCAAACGCGGGCGACCGGCGAGCGATTGCATCCATGATCGAGGCAACCGTGTCGCGCGGGAGTGTCGTTGTAGCGACGTACAGTGCATGCCGCCATCGCTCCAGGTTTCGTTCGTCTGAAGCGACATCGGCCATCTGGACAACACCGTGGAGGAGGCATTGGGCGCCGAACCAGTCACGGAGAATGGGGAGGGCGAACCTGACCGCCGAGTCTTCTTCGACTATCAGCCGCGTACGGAATGTTTCGCTGAGAGTTGCCCGGTCTCCGAACTCAAACCTGGAAACGGGCTTCCCGTCATTGGCGATTGATGTGGCGGCCAGCTGCATCAAGATGAGATTGGCTGCCGCCATGTCGACCTGTGCTCGGCCAAACGCCGCGGACACCAACTCATCAATGAGGATTCCAGGACGGGACACTACCGCGCCGCCGTGCTCGGCGATGTGTCGCCCCATCAACAGGGCAAACAATGGTCGACGCAAGGCGTCGCGGATCGGGGCAACCCAGCGGGATGCGGACCATGCATCAACCTTCATGTCGAACGCGCTCGACATTAGGGCCGTGGCCTCTTCGACGGATAGGTCAGGGATGGCGCCCTGCTCGTCTTGTACGTGCATGAGGCTTGATCCGGCGCGAGCCGTCACCAGGACCCGGCTTCCCGGCGCACGGTAGGCGAGGACGAGGGCCTCGCTCAGAAGGCCGTTGCCTAGCGAGCCCTTCTCGTCTAGACCGTCGAGAACCAGCACCAACCCACGTCTCCGGTAGTCGCCGAACTGGCCCGCGGCCTCGACGGACTCACCCAGGCGATCAACCCGCGCGGCATCGACCCAGACCGGGAACGGGGCTTCTCCGTCGCCCAGCGCCCGCTCAATGGCCTCGGTCAAGAAGCGAACCGCGGCTAGTGTCTTGCCAGCTCCGACATCGGCGACCAACACGCGGAGAGGATGCTCGGCGCTGGGGAGGTCCGTAGCAGGAAGGGATCCGAGGGTGGCGTCCGAGAACATCTCGAACGCTCTTCTGGCACTTACGCCAACGGTGACCCATCGCGACACGGCAAGATCCCGAAGTTGGCTTCGTAGGTTCTCAAGGGCGACCTCTCGGCTTGAAGCGCCGGACCGACGGAGCGATTGTGCCAACAGGTCGTCGAGTGACTGGCGCAGTTGGAGGGCTAAGTCGTCGAGGTCGTCAACGTCGGACGTCTTTGACCCGGCGCCGCCTGTACGGACGACTTGTAGCAGGGCGTTGGTCACTTCATCTCGACGGGGGGCTGGGAACACGTAGACAAGGAGGGGCTTACCGGCCTTCCTGGCCATCTCCACCTCTTGTCGAACGGGATCGGTGGTGGTGCTGCCGACGAGCCAAACCACAACGTCGGCGTTGTCGAGCGCGGCAAGGAACGCATGCTCGGCAGAGTCCGGGGAGGCGGGAGTGCGCTCGAACAGGTAGGGGACGTACCGATCTTGAGACAACACCTGGTAGCACACGTCCCGAGCCGGCCGCATCTCGTCGGTCATGACGCTGCTGACGAACACGGTCAGCGGCGCGGTCGCTCGGACAGTGTGAACCCGAGCTTCCATCCGCCTCTCCTCCCTCGGCCGCTGATCAGACTGGTCCTGGCCGCTATCAACAGGATACTCAAGGCGGGCTGGGGACCGGCGCCCACAGTGCACGATCCGGCGATGGTAACGGGGTCATGGCCCGTCCTGTGAGCGCTCCAATTCATCTTGCCGGGCGGTGCGACACTACCGACAGTTCGATCTTCGATCGCAGAAGAGGAGCACCAGGATGAGATTCGTGATCCTTCGCAACGAGGGTGGCAAGTTCTGGTGGCGGGCCGTGGGCAACAACAACGAGATCATGGCTGCCTCCCAGATGATGGAGCGCAAGCAGTCGTGCCTCGACTCGATCGCCACGGTGCAGCGCGAGGCCGCGAAGGCGGAGATAGTCGACAAGACCGACGAGCCGAGCAGCTAACTCAGGGACGAACCCCCGATCCCTCCCCAGCTAACCGCGCACGAGGCTGGCCGGGGATGGATGTCAGCTTCGTGCTGATCCCAACACCGAGCCCGACCAGGTCATCGTATCGGCTCCCTCTCTCGGCACCCGCTCCGCCGGTCGCCAACGAGTCAGGCCTGGTGCCGCCCAGTCGAGCGGCTGCGTCGGGGGCCGTGCCCGGCGCTCTAACTCGAAGCGCGGCGCGAGCCGCGGTGATCCTCCGGGGTGTCACACGGGTGAGAGAATGCGGGGAGCGAGGGAGGCTTAGACACGCGGCCCACACTCCGGCCGCCGGGACCGCGCCGAGCCACTGGCGGGACCAACCCGCGCCACGCGTCCGACAGGGACGTTTGCGTCAGCGGAGGTGGGTCCAATCGCGGCGTATCGCGATCGTCGGCGACAGATCGATGAAATTGTGGCGGCGAACATCTAGCGTCACACAGCTCGCCGGTCCGGGAGGCCGCCAGCAGCGCCGGCGTGAGGTCGCGGGACACCGCACCCTGCCCCTCGATGAAGTCCATCGAGGAGGATGCCGGTGCCCCGTCCCCATGCTGCTATGGGCCAGATCAGAGAAGTCCTGCGGCTTGCCCAGGCCAAGAACCTGTCCCCAACCGAGATCGCCGTCGCGGCCCATCTGCCGCGCACGACGGTCCGCAACTATCTCTCTCGAGCCGCTGCCGCCGGTCTTTCCTGGCCGCTGCCCGACGATCTCGACGACCGAGCGTTAGAGGAGCGGCTCTTCGGGCGTCCCGCGCCGCCGCCGGCGATCCTCGCCCGGCCGGTCCCCGACTGGGAGGTTGTCCACGCCGAGCTGCGCAGACCAGGAGTGACTCAGGCCCTGCTGTGGTCCGAATACCGGGAGCGCCATCCCGAGGGCTTCGGCTACTCCTGGTTCACCGAGTCCTATCACGCCTATGTCGGCAAGCTCGATCTCGTCATGCGCCAGGCCACCCGCCTTGAGGTACTCGTCCCATGATCTGCCGATGAAGAGATCCAGCCAGTACGACAGATTCGGATGGTCCATCGCGCGGCCCCTGCTCCTGTCTCGCGCTTCTCGTCTGCGCTACCGGAATGATGGCACCGTGTGGAAGCCCTGCGTAGAGCCCACGACCTCGCACACGGGCGCTAGTTGGGTCGCTTTGCAGCCACCAATACGCACAGATGGCGCACAGATGGCGCACAGTCTTGAGCGTGAGTCGCGACGGGAATGGGCACCCTGGCCCAGCATCTAGTAGAGCAGGTTGGTCTTCACGCGCACTCCGGATTGCCGCCGGACGGGCTCAGCCACACTTGGAAAAGTACCCCGCGAAATGATCCTCAAAGGCAACCACTTGGTCGAGAAGATTGTTGACCTGTATGACCTGATACCTGCCCTCAGGAGTGCTATTCCCGCCAGCCGGGACCACCGTGGTGAGCAAGTTGATCACTCCCTGCGTTATCGGCTTGTCGGTCGCGTAGGCGCCCGCAAAGCAGGGCAGCGCAGCGTGCTTCGTGAGGTACGTGAGGTGGGTGGGAACGCTGCCAGTATGGGATCGGTCTCTTGATGGAATTCCGCCATATTGGCCTGGCACTCCTCTGCCGTCTCGCCAGGGAGCCCACATCCGACACCCTCGTCGTACTGATCCTCGATCGTGTTGAAGTAGCTGGCCTCGTACGTCTTCACGACCGAGTTCTCGTAGGCTGTCTCGATCGCGTATACGTTCGGCGTGGGCTTCGGCGTGGGCTTCGGCGTCGCTGCTGCCGTCGCAGTGATCTCGACCGAAGGTGACGGAGGAGGTGTTGGCGGGGCGGACGGGGATGG
>Ga0182027_10008190_pt1 | contig 15257 bp, 10 predicted proteins | sample 712E1DmetaG_FD_121300 | JGI IMG/M metagenome (GOLD analysis project Ga0182027, IMG submission 121300) | Permafrost microbial communities from Stordalen Mire, Sweden - 712E1D metaG (Illumina Assembly) | ecosystem: Environmental > Terrestrial > Soil > Wetlands > Permafrost | place: Sweden... | reverse complement strand
GACGCGCGCCTGTGAGGGCTTGATGGCGGTGTCCCCTTCGATGCGAATCACGCCGCTTACTTCCATCGGGGGCAGTAGCGACAGCTCGATGCCCTCGATGCCGTCCGCGCCGACCTCTATGGAGCGCTTGGCGATGTACGTCTTATCGCCGACCGCATCGCGGGCGGTCAGGGTATAAGCGCCGGGCGGCAGACCGCGCAATTGGAACCCGCCGTTGGCATCGTAGGAACTGGAGACGCTGGTGGCGCCGCCCGTGCCGGCGGCCGTGACCGCGCCCCGGAATGGGCCAGCCGATCCGGCGAGCTTGAGCACGCGCCCCCGAACGGACGCCCCGTGCATCCGCCGCAGCGTGAAATCGATGCCGCGCATGTCCTGCCCGGCGGGGAGATCGATGGGCCCGGCCGCGGAGGGATCGATAGCGCCGGGGTAGTACGTGGGCGGATAGACATCTCCGCCGGCGGCGGGACTCGGCGCCGGGTACCCCTCGGCTCTCAGGAAGTACTTACCGGCCTGGATCCCGAATATGCGGTACTCGCCGAGATCGTTGGTCTGGGCGCTGTTTCTGCCGGCCAACTGCCGGCCGGCGGGGGTATACTCATAGACCATCACGCTGACAATGGCGTTCAAGAGAGGGTCGCCTTCTTCGTTCACGACGTGTCCGGCGATGGCGCCGAGCGGCGTGAGGCGGATGGCGACGTCGCGCTTCTGGTCGCCGGCGTTGAGGGTCAGCGGCTCGACGTGTCGCGGCGGGATGTACTGGAAGTTGTCACGCTCCGCCAGGACTTGGTAGGCGCCGGGCGGGACTCCCGTGAGGACGAACTTCCCATCCGCGTCGCTGGCGCCAGTGGCGCCGGCGCCGGGGGTAGACGTAGGTCCGCTGGAATTCCAGAGCCTCACGGCGGCTCGGGGTATGGGCTGGCCGGTGACGGAGTTGAGGACCATGCCTTCCACGCGGCACTTATCTTGAGGGGCGGGCTGGGTTTGAGCCGCCAGCAGGCCCGCGCACCACAGAGCCAGACCGAACCGCATAAGAAATATTATAATCGTCCTCCGGTTGGGCGGACCTCCTGGTCTTCTTGGCGAGAATGAACGGGACTAAGAAGGCAGGCGGACCCACAAAGGCAGTGGGTTCCCCGGCCCGCCCCACTGGCGGATGGTGGTTGGGGCATATGGCTCACGCGGCGGCGAAGGCGGCGCAAAAGCCGTCCGCTAAGCGTATGATTAGAAATGTGTATCCCCGCGGTCCTCTTTGGAAGGCGGGGTGCAAGCGATTATAAGTTCCAAAGCGCCATCTATGTTTCGGTTTGACCAGTTGATCCGGCGGGATACGATTATTCGCGATGTGAAGCGTCGCTTTCCTCAAACGATCCCCGTATTCGAGCAGTTCGGAATTCGCCCGGCGTGCGACGACTGCGACATCGAAACCGTTGCGCGCACGAATGGAATCAATTCCCTGGACGTGGCGGAAGCATTCGACCGATCCGCGTTCGGGATCAAGGCGGATACCGAAGATCATGCAAGCGACAAGACCATCTAAGAAGAAACTGCACCGCAAAGGAAATCAGCCGCTGGACGTTTTCTTTTCTCCGAAAACCGTCGCGGTCATCGGCGCAACCGAGAATGCCAATTCCGTGGGACGCACGGTTTTGTGGAACCTGGTCACGAGCCCGTTCGGGGGCACGGTTTACCCGGTAAATCCCAAGCGGCCGAGCGTGCTGGGGGTGAAGGCTTACAAGTCGATATCGGACGTTCCGGAGCAGGTGGATCTGGTGGTAGTGGTGACGCCGCCGCCCACGATTCCCGGCATCATCCGCGAGTGCGGCGAGAACGGCGTACGGGGCGCGGTGGTGATTTCGGCCGGTTTCAAGGAGATCGGGCCGGAAGGCGCGCTGCTCGAACGCAAGTTGCTGGAAGAGGCGCAGGCGGCCAATATCCGGGTGATCGGGCCCAACTGCCTGGGCGTGATGAGCCCGCTTTCGGGGTTGAACGCGACCTTCGCGACAGCCATTGCGCGGCCCGGCTCGGTGGGTTTCATCAGCCAGAGCGGCGCGCTGTGCACGGCGGTGCTCGATTGGAGCCTCAAGGAAATGGTGGGCTTCAGCGCGTTCATCTCGGTGGGGTCGATGGTGGACGTAGGCTGGGGCGATCTGATTTATCACCTGGGCAACGACCCGAAGACGCGCTCCATCGTGATCTACATGGAGAGCATCGGCAACGCGCGCTCGTTCATTTCGGCCGCGCGCGAAGTGGCGCTGAACAAGCCGATCATCGTCATCAAGCCGGGCCGTTCGGCCGCCGCCGCCAAAGCGGCCGCGTCGCACACGGGCTCGCTGACGGGCAGCGACGAAGTTCTGGAAGCCGCCTTCCGGCGCAGCGGCGTGCTGCGGGTCAATAACATCGCCGATTTGTTCTACATGGCGGAAGTGCTCTCGAAGCAGCCGAGCCCCAAGGGGCCGCGCCTGACCATCGTGACCAACGCGGGCGGCCCCGGCGTGCTGGCCACCGACGCGCTGATCATGGGCGGCGGCGAGCTGGCCGACCTTACGCCCGAGACCATGGCAGCCTACAACGCGGTGCTGCCGGCCACGTGGAGCCACAACAACCCGGTCGACATCATTGGGGACGCATCGCCGGAACGCTACGCCAAGGCGCTTGAAATCGCCGCCAACGATCCGGGCAGCGATGGCATGCTGGTGATTCTCACGCCGCAGGCCATGACCGACCCGACGCGCATCGCGGAGCAGTTGAAGCCGCTGGCCAAGCAGGAAGGCAAGCCGGTGCTGGCAAGCTGGATGGGCGGCGTGGACGTGGCCGCGGGCGAGGAGATTCTCAACCGCGCCAATATCCCGACCTTCCCCTATCCCGACACCGCCGCGCGCGCTTTCAACTACATGTGGAAGTACAGCTATAACCTGCGCGGGCTTTACGAAACGCCATCCCTGCCGGAAGATTCCGCCGAATGGGCGCCGGACAGGAAGCTGGTGGAGGAGACGATTCGGACCTGCCGCGGCGAAGGCCGCAGTATCATGACCGAGTTCGAATCGAAGGAGATTCTGGCCGCGTACGGGATTCCCGTGGCGAAGACCATTATCGCCGCCGATTCCGCCGCCGCCGTGAAGGCCGCCGATGGAATGGGCTATCCGGTGGTGCTCAAGATCTACTCGGAGACCATCACCCACAAGACCGACGTGGGCGGGGTCCAGTTGAATCTGGGCAGCGCCGAGGCGGTGCGGCGGGCATTCGATTCGATTCAAACCTCCGTCACCGAGAAGGTGGGCGCGCAGCATTTCCAGGGCGTGACGGTGCAGCCCATGGTCAAGCTCAAGGACGCCTATGAGTTGATTATCGGAGCCAGCCTGGACCCGCAATTCGGTCCGGTGCTGCTCTTCGGAACGGGCGGCCAGCTTGTCGAAGTGTTCAAGGACCGCGCCCTGGCGCTGCCGCCGTTGAACTCCACGCTGGCGCGCCGCATGATGGAGCAGACCAAGATCTACAAAGCCCTGAAGGGCGTCCGCGGCCGCAAGCCGGTGGATTTGGCCGCGCTCGAAGTGCTGATGGTTCGTTTCAGCGCGCTGGTGGCCGAGCAGCGGTGGATCAAGGAAATCGACATCAACCCGCTGCTGGCGTCGCCCGATGGGCTGATCGCGCTCGACGCCCGCGTGGTGGTGCATGGGCCGGAGGTGCGGGAGGCGGACATTCCGAAGACCGCCATTCGCGCCTATCCCAGCCGGTACGTGGCGCCGTGGACCATGAAAGACGGGGCGGCCGTGAGCATACGGCCGATCCGGCCGGAGGACGAGCCGGCCATGGTGAAGTTCCACGAGACGCTTTCGGAGCGCAGCGTGTACCTGCGCTATTTCCACTTGATGAACCTCGAGCAGCGCGTCACGCACGAGCGGCTGACGCGTATCTGCTTCATCGATTACGACCGCGAGATGGCGCTGGTGGCGGCGCGGCGCAACCCGGAGACCGGCGAGCCGGAGATTCTGGCGGTGGGGCGCATGACCAAGATCCTGGGGACCACCGAAGCGGAAGTGGCCGTGCTGGTCAGCGACAAGTGGCAAGGCCGCGGTTTGGGCAAGGAACTGCTTTCGCGGCTGCTGGTGGTGGGGGCCGACGAGAAGATCTCCAAGCTGACCGCCGACATTCTCCCGGACAACCGGGACGTGATGCGCATCTGCGAGAAGCTGGGCTTCTCGCTCAAGCATTCGCTCGAAGACGAAGTGGTGCGGGCGGAATTCAAGGTATAGACGGCCGGTGCGGGGGCCAGGTATGCCCGGCCCCCGCCGGACCGCCTTCTACTGGTAGGCGTTGGCTTTCTTGAAATCGCCTCCCTTGACGAGACTCATATCAGCCGGATCGACATGCCGGCGGAACGCGTCGCCGACCTGCCGTGGCGTGAGCGCGGCGACGGCCACTTCCAGCTTCGCATCCCAATCCATGGTGCGGCCCCAGCGTTCGCGAGTCGCCAGGAGACTGGCGATGCTGGCATCCTCGGTGCGCGCCACGGACTGTTGTTCAAGCCACATCTTCTTGGCCTTCTCCACCTCGTCGGCGGTAAAGCCGTCTTTCAGGGCCCTGGCCAACTCCTCCTGGAACGCCGCCTCCGCCTTGGGCATGTTCTGCGGCGCGGCGATGGCCATTACGGAGAACCTGGCCGCGTCGTCCTTGGTAGGCACGGAGCCGCTGGACTGAACGCTGTAGCTGAGGCCGTCCTTGACGCGGATTCGCTGAAAGAGCCGCGAGTTGGGATTGCCGCCAAAGATTATGTTGGCGATAGTCACGGCCGCGTAGTCAGGGTCCGTGTCCGTCATCTTCGTGATCAACGCCCCGATAAGGTACGCATTCGCCTTATCCGGCGTTTCGATCTTGTGGTTGATCGCATCCACCTTTCTGTAGGAATCCGGGATGCGCTCGTAGCGGACGGGGCTCTTCCAGTCGCCGAACAGCTCGGTGACGAGCTTCTGGGTCTGGGCCGGGTCGAACTGGCCGCTGATAGCGATTTCGCCTTCGGCCACGCCGTAGAATTGCGCGTAGAACTTGCGCGCGTCGTCCAGCGTGACGGCCTTCGCGTCCTCGATTTCTTCGTCGATCGTGCCAGTGTGCCGGACATCGCCGCGCGGATACATGGCGTTTATGTGGCGGCTCAACTCGATCGACGCGAGGCTGCCGGGATCGCTCTTGGCGCTTTCGTAGGCGGCGATGCGCTGCTGGCGGAGCTGCTCGAATTCGGCTTCGGGAAAGGCCGGCTCGCGCAGAAGCTCGCGCACCAGGCGCAACGAATCGGCCAGGTTGGCTTCGGCCGCGCGCACGCTGGCGAATGCGCCGGTCACGCCGCCCGACACGTTGATCTGGGCCTTCAGGCGGTCGGTTTCGTCCTGAATCTGCTGCTTGGTCTTGTTCTTGGTTCCGCGCATCAGGAGCGCTCCGGCCATGGACCCCGCGATCGCCTTGCCGAAGAGCGATTTTTCGTCGCCGAAGCGGATGCTCATGGTTGCGTTTACCATTCCGCCGCGGGTCTTCTTGGCGAGCATGAGCAGCTTCAACCCGTTGGGCAGGGTGACGCGGGTCACGCGGCTTTCGATGTTGGCGGGCGTCGGGTCGAACGCTTCTCCCTGCTGGGCGGTTTCGCCGCCCTTGTAATCCTTCAGCCGGGCGGTGGCGTCAGGGGTGGGCGGAATTTCGGCCCGGTCGGGAGTTTTGGTTGGAATGAACTCGCCGAGGGTGCGGTTGGAGGATTTCAGATAGGCCTTGGCAACTCGCGTGACGTCCTCGAGCGTGACCTTCTTAACCTCGTCGCGGCTGAGAAAGAACAGGCGCCACGCGCCGTCGCCCGCGTAGCCGCCGAGGTTCATGGCGACGGATTGCGTGCTGGTCATCATGAGCTCGTCGTTCTTGAGGATGCGGCTCTTGGCGCGATCGACTTCCTCCTGCGTGGGCGGCTGGTCGGCGACGCCTTCCACAGTTTTCAGGAGGATCTCCCGAACGTCGTCGACCGACTGGTCCGGCTTGAGCTGCGCAAACGCCAGGGCGAACCCCGGATCGTGCATGTCGCGCGAACCGAAGCTGGCGGAAACCGCCTTCTTGGTGTCCACCAAAGCCTTGTACAGCCGGCCCGTCTGGGCGGCGCCGAGCACTTGCGAAAGGACCTCGAGGGGGGCCTGGTCGGGGTGCAGGGCCGCCGGGATGTGGTACACCGCCATGATCCCCTGAATGTCCCCGACGCGCCGCAGGGTGACGAAGCGCTCGCCCTCCTGCGTCGGCTCCACGGTGTAGGGCTGCGACAGCGTGCGCTGGGGCTTGGGGATGGCGCCCACGGTTTCGGCCACCATGGCCAAGGCTTTGGATTCGTCGAACTGCCCGGCGACGACCAGGACGGCGTTATCGGGCTCATAGTACTTGCGGTAGAAGACCGCCAGATTTTCGATGGGGACCCGTTCCACGTCGGCGCGGGCGCCGATGACGGTCTTGCCGTAGTTGTGGAAGTTGTAGGCGGCCGCCAGAACGCGCTCCTCGAGAACGTTCAGCGGGCTGTTCTCGCCGGACTCCATCTCGTTCCGGACGACCGTCATTTCGGTGTCCAGGTCCTTCTTCTCCATGGTCATGTTGACCATGCGGTCGGCTTCCAGCCCCAGGGCCCAGCGCAGGTTCTCATCGCTGGCGTTGACCGTCTCGAAGTACATGGTCTGGTCGTAGTTCGTGGTGCCGTTGAAATTGCTGCCGCCGGTGCGGTCGGTCAATTCCTTGAAGAGTTCCCTGCCGGATTTGGTGGTTTTGAAAACCATATGCTCGAGCAGGTGGGCCATGCCGGTCTCGCCGTAGCCTTCGTTACGCGAGCCGACCAGGTAGACGATGTTCACGGTGATCTTCGGTTTTGAATTGTCCGGGTCGAGCAGGACGCGCAGGCCGTTCGGAAACGCATACTCCGTGATGCCCTCGACGGAAGTCGTTTTCTGAACGCCTGGTGGGAGAGTTTGCGAAAAAGCCGCAATCGCCAGGAGGGCGAGGGCCATGGGAACGGACAGAAACCTTCTGATACGCATAGTTCACCTTTCCTACGTTCTTCCCTCAATACAAATTGCGGTTCCGATTATATCAAGCGCCGGCCGTGAAACTGGCGCCACAATGGAGCCATGTGCGTCAGGGAGGCCATCGAAGCCGCGGACGATCTGGCGGCCTTGGACGCTGCCCTGGAAGCGCTGCCCAACAGTCCCGCGGTCTTCGCGCTTTGGCCCCGCGAGGGCGATCCCTATCTTTCCAGGACCGCGCTGCTGCGCCGCCGTCTGCTGCGGCTGTTGACGGAGCGCGAGAAGCCGTCGCGCCTGCTCAACCTGCGGCATACGGTCCGGAGAATCGAGTACTGGCTGACTGGCTCGGGGTTTGAATCGAGCGTGGTTCTGTACGAACAGGCGCGGCGCCACTTCCTCCGCACGTACGCGAACCAGATCAAGCTGCGCATGCCGCCCTACGTGAAGATCGCGATGGCGAACGAATTTCCGCGCAGCTCCATCACCACCCACCTGGCGCAGTCCGGCGGGCTGTACTTCGGGCCATTCCGGTCGCGGGCGTCGGCCGAGCGTTTCGAGTCGCAGTTTCTGGATCTGTTCCAGATGCGCCGCTGCCAGGAAGACTTGCAGCCCGCGCCGGAGCACCCCGGCTGCATCTATGGCGAAATGGGGATGTGCCTGCGCCCGTGCCAGCAGGTGGTGGGCGCGGCGGAGTACGGCCACGAAGTAGCCCGCGCGGCGGAATTCCTGCGGACCGGCGGGCGGGCGCTGCTGGACGCCATCGCCCATTCGCGCGACCGCTTGAGCGAGGAGATGCAGTTCGAGGAAGCCGCGCGCCAGCACAAGCGCTACGAAAAGGTCATGGAGGCGTTGAAGCTGCGCGACGAACTGGCCGGCGACGTGGACCGCCTCAACGGCGTGGCGATCGCGCGCTCGGCCGCGCCCGACGCCGTCGAGATGTGGTTCGTACGCGATGGCGCCTGGCAGCGTCCGCGGCGGTTCGGTTTTGAAGTGCGCGAAGGCAAGCCCATCTCGCTCGACCGCCAGTTGCGCGAGACGTTCGCCGCCGTGGAGCCTCGCAAACTCACGCATCGCGAGCGCCGCGAGTACCTGGCCCTGCTGGCGCGCTGGTATTACTCGACTTGGCGGGACGGCGAATGGGTGAGCTTCGAGAGCTACGCCGACATCCCCTACCGCAAGCTGGTGCATGCGGTATCGCGGGTGGCGCACGCGGAGGCGCGCGAGGCATAGCAAAGCGGGAGCCCGCGAATCACGCGAATCGAGGAGCTTGCAACTGAGCGGACCATTTGATCTGTCTCAAATGATTGATGTTCACCGCATCGACGTTCTTGGAGACGAGCATATTGTACAGCGGCCAGTCGGCAGTCAGGACCAAGAACTCGTTGGCGGCGAGACGCATGATGCCGGCGTCGGTGAGGCCGAGCCATTCAAAGCCAGGCGTGGCGACAGCATCGCTGCTTGCGCAGTATTGCTCTTTCAGAACCAGAACCGCGGCTTTCAGAGTGCTAAAGAAGGCCTCGGACTTGAGTTTGCCGCCGAGATTACTGACCTCGGTTAAAACGTTCGGAGTGGTGTATAGCACCGAAAAAAACTCAACGAGCCCCTTGATCAAGCCAAAGTCGTTGGTGTACTGCTTGGTGTGGTGAAACTGCCGCAAGCAGTCCTTGTCGTATTTCCCTACGACATACACGAGCAGGAGGTTGGCATCCAATAGAGCGCCGGATTGTCTGTGCTTCAATATCAGCGATAGGGGGTCGCTCATAGTTGGGAGCGCATCTTCATGGACTGGACCGCACCCGTTTCGGCGTTGATCTTGAACACCCTGTAAACCCGGCGAAGTTGCTGGCCAAGCGCCAGCGCAATAGCACTCATGGTGTTTCCCGTGTCCTTCGTCTCGGGGAGGAGCGCGCTCAACGTGATGTTCCAGAATCGTTCATCGTCGGAAAGCTCCACCTCTTCCAGAACGATGTCACTGAGCCCGTCGGCGCCCATGAGGCTGCGAAAATAGTTCATTGCGGTGGCGACGGCCTGCTTGACGTCAATCACGTCTGTCATCTCGTCCAGTAGAATAGCGTAGATCGCTCGTGGAGACAATCCGGGTAACCCGGCGCCGGGCGCTTCGCCATTCCAGTGCTCCAGGGCTGGCCCGGGGCACGTGGGCGCAAGCGGCGATAATGGAATTGATGCGGATTCCCGTGACAGTGGTGATTCTGGCGGCCGGGCTCGGTACGCGCATGAAATCGCGGCAGGCCAAGGTGCTGCACCGCGCCGGCGGCAAGGCGCTGGTGGAGCACGTGGTGGACACGGCGTTGCAGGTGGCGCCGGCGGAACGGATTTTCGTGGTGGTGGGCCACCAGGGCGAGGACGTGCGCAAGGCCGTCGCGACGCCGGGCATCGGGTTCATCGAACAGAAGGAGCAGAAGGGCACGGGCCACGCGGTTTCGATAGGGCGCGCGGCGCTGGCGGGGCTGGGCGGCTATCTGCTGGTGCTCTACGGCGATTCGCCGCTGCTGAAGGCGGAGACGCTCGAGCGGCTGATCGAGGCGGAATCCGCCGGCGACGCCGCATGCGTGCTGCTGACCGCCACGATGGAAGACCCCACCGGCTACGGCCGCGTGATTCGCGACGCGCGCGGAGCGGTGGCCGCCATCGTGGAGCAGAAGGCCGGCTCCGCGGAGCAGCTTGCCATCCGCGAAGCCAACATGGGGATCTACTGCTTCCGCGCCGATTTGTTCTGGAAGCACGTGGACGAACTGAGCACGAACAACCCCGCCGGCGAGTACTACCTCACCGACATGGCCGGCATTCTGACGCGCGCGGGCCACCGCGTGGAGGCCATGCGGATCGGCGACGCGCGGGAGGCTTTGGGCATCAACACGCGCATCGAGCTGGCGGATGCGGACCGCCTGATGCGGGATGCCAAGAGGCGCGAGCTGATGCTGTCCGGCGTCACCATCGAGAACCCCGAGACGGTGACGATCGACGCGGGCGTCCGCGTCGGCATGGACACCGTGATCGGGCCGTTCGCGCAGATTCTGGGCAAGACCACGATCGGCGAGAATTGCCGCGTGGGCGCGTGCGCCATCGTGCAGGACGCGGAGGTCGGCGACCAGGTGGAGATCGGTCCGTTCACCATGGTGAACCGGTCGGTGGTGGAGCGCGGCGCGGTGGTCGGGCCGTTCGCGAGGCTGAGGATGGAAAACCGCGTGGGCGAGGGCGCGCACGTCGGCAACTTCGTGGAGTTGAAGAAGACCGAACTGTGCGCCGGGGCCAAGGCCAACCACCTGGCGTATCTGGGCGATGCGCGCATCGGGGCGCGGGCGAACGTCGGCGCGGGCACGATCACCTGCAACTACGACGGCTTCGACAAGCATCGGACGACCATCGGCGAGGGCGCGTTCATCGGCAGCAACTCGACGCTGGTGGCGCCGGTCGAGATCGGCGACGGCGCCTACACCGCCGCCGGCTCGGTAATCACGGAGCCTGTTCCGGCGGATGCGCTGGCGGTGGGCCGGGGGCGGCAGGTGGTGAAGGAAGACTGGGCCAGAAAGCGGCGGGAACTGCGGAAGCGCGGCGCGGCCGTGCTAACCTGAAATCCCATGCCCACCGAAGGCGCGGCGGAATTCTCTCCGTGGACGCCGGATTCCTGGCGGCTGCGTCCGGCGCTACAGCAGCCCGCCTATCCCGACCCGGCGGCGCTTGAACGCGCGCTGGCCGAACTGCGCCTGCTGCCGCCGCTGGTCACCAGTTGGGAAGTGGTGATGCTCCGCGAGCAACTGGCGGAGGCCGCGGCGGGGCGCGCCTTCGTTCTCCAAGGCGGCGATTGCGCCGAACGCTTCGCGGATTGCTCCTCGCCGCGCATCACCAACATGCTGAAAGTCCTGCTCCAGATGAGCCTGGTGCTGGTGGTGGGCGCGCAACGGCCGGTGGTCCGCATCGGCCGCTTCGCGGGGCAGTATGCCAAGCCGCGGTCCTCCGATATCGAATCGCGCGAAGGCGTCCGGCTGCCCAGCTACCGCGGCGATCTGGTCAATGGCTCGGAGTTCTCGGCCGAGGCGCGCAGGCCCGATCCGCAGCGGCTCTTGCGGGGTTACGAGCGCGCCGCGCTGACCTTGAACTTCATCCGCGCCCTGGTGAAGGGCGGTTTCGCGGATCTGCACCATCCCGAGTATTTCGACGTCGATTGGGTGCGGCATTCGCCGCTGGCGGACGAGTATCACCGCACGGTGCGGACCATCGGCGAATCGCTGAGCTTCATGGAGCACATTCTGGGCATCCGCGCCGGCGCCACCGACAAGATCGACTTTTTCACGGCGCACGAGGCCCTGCACCTGGGCTACGAGGAGGCGCAGACGCGAGTAGTCCCGCGGCGGCCGGGCTGGTTCAATCTCTCGACGCACTTTCCCTGGGCGGGGCTGCGGACCAACGATCCCGCGGGCGCGCACATCGAGTACCTGCGCGGCATCGAAAACCCGGTGGGCGTAAAAGTGGGGCCGGGCTTCACGCGCGACCATGTGGCGGGGTGGATGGAACGGCTCGATCCGGGGCGCGCCCCGGGCAGATTGACGCTGATTCACCGTTTCGGCGCGAAGTCCATTGGCGACGCCCTGCCGGGGCTGATCGAAGCCGTGCGCGCGGAAGGCGGACAACCGCTGTGGATTTGCGACGCCATGCACGGCAACACGCAAACCACCTCCGGCAACGTCAAGACGCGCAACTTCGAAGACGTGTACTCGGAAGTGGAGCAGGCCTGCGACATTCACCGCGCGATGGGCGGCTCGCTGGGCGGCGTGCACCTGGAACTGACGGGCGAGAACGTCACCGAGTGCATCGGCGGGGCCCGCGGCCAGAGCAGCGAGGACTTGGCGCGGGCCTACGAATCGGAAGTCGATCCACGGTTGAACTACGAGCAATCGCTCGAACTGGCGTTCCTGATTGCGCGGAAGATGAAGAGCGAGGGACGGTAAGGGGGCGCCGGCGGGCCGGGCATGCCCGCTCCTACAGCGGCGTGATCGGCTTGTTATCCGATCCCAGGTGAAATGTCCGGGGCTGCCGTGCGCTGGGCGGGGGCGTCAGAAGACGCGGCCGGACCAGGATCACCACCTGGCTGTCGCTCTTGGTCTTGTCGTGGGTGCTGGTGAGCGGGCCAAGAAGCGGAATCCGCGCCAAGCCCGCCAGGCCGGCGATGGTGCGCGCCTCCTGGGTATTCATCAGGCCGGCAAGCACGGCCCATTCCCCGAATTTCAGAAACGCCTGCGACTTGATCTGGCGATTCGAGATCACCGGAAGGCCGTTCACGGCCGTGCCCGAAAGCACTTTGAACCCCGCCTCGATGTCGAGCGAGACCCCCTCCAAGCCATTCACCGTCGGGGTCATCTTCATCGTCAGGCCGAGATCCTCGAAATTAAACGCCGGCGCGGGAGCATAGGACGAGGAGCCGGCGGCGGCGGCGGACCCCGCTGTGCCAGATCCCGTAACCGCCGCATAGCTCGAGGTGATAATCGGGTAGCGGTCCCCGATGTGCAACGAAGCGGGCTGTCCGTCAAGCGAGCGAATCGCGGAGTCGAGCAGTACGGCGCCCGTGCCCTTCGACATAGTCGCTATGGAAGAGGCGTCCATGACGCCAAGCCCCAGGAGCGTCTTGCCGCCGCCGAAACTCATGATGCCTGCGACGGTCTGCGCCACCGACGGCGCATTATGGAGCCAATTCGTCAGGGCCAACACGGGAAACTGGGTGGGCAAGGCGATTCCGTAGGTAACTTCTTCGTTGAGGTTGACCTCGAGGAACCGCACGTCGATCATGACCTGCGCGTGCGGGGACATGAGGCTCTCGAACACGTCGCGCGCCGGAAGCACCTTGGAGATGCGGTCCCGCAGGATCACGGTATTGGTCCGCAGATCCTGGGAGGCATGCTCGACGGCTAGAAGCTGCACCACGCCACGCATGATTTCGTTGAACTCCTGCGGGCTGGCGGCTTCCGGCAAGGGCACTTCCACGGCCACCACGGGTTCGCGCTCGATGCGCTTCTGCGGGGTGTCCTTGACCACCATGAAGCGCAGGTCCGACAGCGGCACGATGAAAGAGCCGGTGACGGCTTCGAGGGCGTGCAGGGCCTCGCGGTAGTCCACGCCGGTCAAGTGGAAACGCATCGCGGCGCCGGGCTGGTAGTCGTTGTCGAAAATGCACTCGAGCCCGAAGGCGCGCGACACCGCCTCGAACAAGCGCTGGGCATTGCCGTTGAGGTCGAAATCTTTCAGGCCTGGTTGGGCCTGCAACACGGTGGGGGGCAGGGGTTGGCGGGCGGCGGCGAGGTCCTCGGGCGTCGGCGCGGCGAACAGCGGCTGCGTCGCCGCCGTGGCTTCCGGCGCGGGCGGAGCGACTGGCGCGGGAGGGGTAACCGGCGCGGAGAGCATCTCCTCCAGCTCGGCGCGCGTCCGGAGGGATTGGCTGCGCATCCAGTAGTCGCGGTTGCCGGGATCCATGGCGGCCGCCTCGGAGTACAGGATGTAGGCTTCGGCCATGTGGCCGGCTTTCTCCGCTTTGCGCCCCTTGGCGAACAGTTGGGCCGCCGTAGGCGCCGCCGCCAGCAGAGCTCCGGCGGTCAGCAGACAGAGAGCGATGAGGCGTACCCGCACATTAGATTGACGCGCGGCCGGCGCCGTGCGTGCAAGCGACCCGCTGTGAGAACCTTATGCTAGGAGGATCGGAATGCAAGCCGCCGCGCTGCGCATGATGGCAAACCCGAAGATCTGGATGGAGCCCGTGGCCGTTTTCGCGGCTACGGCCCTGATCGCGGGGCTGGCAAGGTACCTCTTCCTGCGCGCGCTGCGGGCATGGGCGACGCGCGCCGGGAGCCGCCCGGGCATGATTCTGGCCGACGCATTGCGGGTTCCCACTCTGATCTGGATCGCCATTCTGGGGGTGCATCTGGCCATCCAGGTTTCCACCCTGCCGGACGCGGTGACCAGGGCCGGACCCAAGGTGCTGGCGGCGCTTTGGATTGTCTTCTTTACGGTCATGTGCATGCGGATCGCGCGGGATCTGGCGCGGCACTACGGCGCCACGATTCCCGGCGCGCTACGGGTTACGAGCCTGACCCAGAACCTGGCGCAGGGCGTGGTCGCGATCATCGGCCTGATGTGGCTGCTCAAGCTTTATGGGTGGGGTATTACGGGGATTTGGACGGCTTTGGGCGTAGGCGGCCTGGCGGTCGCGCTGGCCCTGCAGGACACCCTGTCGAACCTCTTCGCGGGCTTCTACGTGGCGGTGGCGGGGCAGGTGGGGTTGGGGGATTACATCAAGCTGAACACCGGCGAAGAGGGCTACGTGGCCGATATCACGTGGCGCAGCACCATCATACGGTCGCTTGCGAACAACCTGATTATCGTGCCCAACACGAAGCTCGCCCAGGCGATCGTCACCAATTTCCACCTGCCGGAAAGGCGCATGTCGGCGTCGCTGCGGGTGGACGTGCGTTACGATTCCGATCCGGACAAAGTGGAGCGGCTGCTGCTCGAGGCAGGCATGGGGGGCGCGCACGAGATTGCCGGAATGCTGGCGGAGCCGGCGCCTTCGGTGGCATTCGATCCGGGGTTCGGGGAATCCGGGCTGGGCTTCACCCTGAGCTTCGACGTGGCCGAATTCGCCGCGCAGTTCGGCGTACGCAACGAGCTACGGAAGCGGATCCTGCGGCGCTTCCGGGAAGAGGGCATTGCGATCGCTTTCCCCACCCGAACCGTACGCCTCGAAACGCCGCCGGCGCATCCATGACGCTGAAGAATTTGGAATGCGGGGGCCGCCTCCAGATCTCTTTTCAGGTATTTTCGATACCCGCTTGCCAATACCGTCACCATTTGGTAATCTAAACCTCAGTCAGCCGATTTCCGGACTGAACTTCTGGTCGCACTCATCGAAATCCTCCGGCTCGCTCTGTGATTGCAGTAAAGCGGTGCGTGCGGGGAGTGCTGGCGCAAGTTTCGAGGCCTGCCGCGGGCCGGCGTATAGAATATGCGCAGGCAAGCGAGCGCAGATCTTTGACAATCTGGTTGGATGCAGTAAAAAAGAACTCGTCAGTATTTCTGAGTACAGCCGGAGCAAACAACTCAAAAAACTCAAATGAGAGTTTGATCCCGGCTCAGAATCAACGCTGGCGGCGCGCCTAACACATGCAAGTCGAACGGGAAAGGGGAGCAATCCCTGAGTATAGTGGCGTACGGGTGAGTAACACG
>Ga0182027_10008189_pt1 | contig 15257 bp, 9 predicted proteins | sample 712E1DmetaG_FD_121300 | JGI IMG/M metagenome (GOLD analysis project Ga0182027, IMG submission 121300) | Permafrost microbial communities from Stordalen Mire, Sweden - 712E1D metaG (Illumina Assembly) | ecosystem: Environmental > Terrestrial > Soil > Wetlands > Permafrost | place: Sweden... | reverse complement strand
GCTGCCCGCCACCTGGTTGAATGCCAGGGGGTCGCCGGCCACGTTCACCGTCACGGTGATGTCCTGATAGCTGGCCCCTGGCTCCAGAGCATCGCTGCGGGTGCAGGTGAGCGTGGCAAGCACGCAGGTCCAGCCGGTCCCGCCGATGGCCGTGGCCGTCAATCCCGCCGGAAGCGTGTCGCTCACCATCACCGCGCCGGCCGTCGGACCCTGCCCGGTATTGGCGACCGTGAGGATGTAGGTGTCCGCGGTATCTCCCTGGCGGAAGTTCCCCGCGTGGCGCTTGCTGACGGTCACGTCGGGCACCGCCACGGCCACCTTGGTGTTGGTGATGGTGCAGGTGGTGGTCGCCCCGGCCGCCACAGTGATGGCAGCGGGCGTCCCGTTGGTGCAACTGGCGCTGGTCTGAGTCCACCCGGAGGGCACTACCTCACTCACGCTGTAGCTGCCGCCCGGGGTCAGGTTGCTGATCGTCAGGCTCCCCGTGCCGCCGCTCGTGGTCAGAGATGTCAGCCCGAAGTTGCTGGTGAACGCGAACGTTCCGTCCCCGCCCACCGTGTTCTTCACTACCGTGATTAGACCCACTGGTGGTGGGACTCCCTTGGTGTTTGTGATGATGCAGGTGGTGGTCGCCCCGGCCACCACAGTGATGGCAGCGGGCGTCCCGTTGGTGCAACTGGCGCTGGTCTGAGCCCAGCCAGAGGGCACTGTCTCACTCAGGCTATAGCCGCCGCCCGGGGCCAAGTTGGTGATCGTCAGGCTCCCCGTCCCGCCCCTCGTGGTCAGAGATGTCAGCCCGAAGTTGCTGGTGATTGCGAATGTGCCGTCCCCGCCCACCGTGTTCTTTACTGCCCTGATAGACCCCTGCTGGCTGTTGGTGATAGTGCAGGTGGTGGTCGCCCCGGCCACCACAGCGATGGCAGTGGGCGTCCCGTTGGTGCAACTGGCGCTGGTCTGAGTCCAGCCAAGAGGCACTGTCTCACTCACGCTGTAGCTGCTCCCCGGGGTCAGGTTACTGAACGTCTGGATCCCTGTGCCGCCGCTGGTGGTCAGAGACGTCAGCCCGAAGTTGCTGGTGAACGCGAACGTTCCGTCCCCGCCCACCGTGTTCTTTACTACCGTGATCAGACCCACTGATGGTGGGACCGCCTTGGTATTGGTGATGATGCAGGTGGTCGTCGCCCCGCCCACCACCGTGATGGAATTGGGCGTTCCGTTGGTGCAACTGGCGCTGGTCTGAGTCCAGCCGGAGGGCACTATCTCACTCACGCCGTAGCCGCCGCCCGGGCGCAGGTTGCTGAACGTCTGGCTCGCCGTGCCGCCGCTCGTAGTCAGAAACATCGACCCGAAGGTGCTGTTGAACGCGAATGTGCCGTCCCCACCCACCGTGTTCTTCACTAGCTTGATCGATCCCTGCTCGGTGTTGGTGACGGTGCAGGTGGTGGTCGCCCCGGCCACCACCGTGATGGCAGCGGGCGTTCCGTTGGTGCAACTGGCGCTGGTCTGAGTCCAGCCGGAAGGCACTGTCTCACTCATGCTGTAGCTGCCGCCCGGGGCCAGATTGCTGAACGTCAGGCTTCCCGTGCCGCCGCTCGTGGTCAGAAATGTCAGCCCGAAGTTGCTGGTGAACGCGAATGTGCCGTCCCCGTTCACCGTGTTCTTCACTACGGTGATTGCCCCCGTTGAGGGCGCCTGGGTGTTGGTGACGATGCAGGTGGTGGTCGCCCCGGCCACCACCGTGATGGCAGTGGGTATCCCGTTGGTGCAACTGGCGCTGGTCTGAGTCCAGCCAGAGGGCACTGTCTCGCTCATGCTGTAGCTGCCGCCCGGGGTTAGGTTGGCGAACGTCAGGCTCGCCGTGTTGCCACTCGTGGTCAGAGATGTCAGCCCGAAGTTGCTGGTGAATGCGAATGTGCCATTCCCGCCCACCGTGTTCTTCACTACCTGTATCGACCCCTGCCGGGTGTTGGCGAACGTGCACGTGGTGGTCACCCCGGCCACCACAGTGACGGCAGTGGGTATCCCGTTGCTGCAACTGGCGCTGGTCTGTGTCCAGCCGGAGGGCACGGTCTCGCTCACGCTGTAGCTGCTTCCCGGGGCCAGGCTACCGACCGTCTGACTCGCCGTGTTGCCGCTTGTGATCAGCGGCGATGTCAGCCCGAAGTTGCTGGTGAATGCGAATGTGCCATTTCCGCCCACCGTGTTCTTCACTACCTGGATTGACCCCGTTGAGGCCACCACGGTGTTGGTGAACGTGCAGGTGGTGGTCGCTCCGGCCACCACAGTGACGGCAGTGGGCATCCCGTTGTTGCAACTGGCGTTGGTCTGAGTCCAGCCGGAGGGCACGGTCTCGCTCACGCTGTAGCTGCTTCCCGGGGTCAGTCCACTGACCGTCTGACTCGCCGTATTGCCACTCGTAACCAGCGGCGATGTCAGCCCGAAGTTGCTGGTAAACGCGAAGGTGCCGTTCCCGCCCACCGTGTTCTTCACAACCTGGATTGACCCCGTTGCCGGTGCGGTCACCACGGTGTTGGTGAACGTGCAGACGGTTGTCTCCCCGGCCACCACAGTGACGGCAGTGGGTATCCCGTTGTTGCAACTGGCGTTGGTCTGAGTCCAGCCGGAGGGCACGGTCTCACTCACGCTGTAGGTGCTTCCCGGGGTCAGTCCACTGACCGTCTGGCTCGCCGTGAGGCCGCTCGTAATCAGCGGCGATGTCAGCCCGAAGTTGCTGGTGAATGCGAATGTGCCGTTCCCGCCCACTGTGTTCTTCACTACCTGGATTGACCCCGTTGACGCCACCGAGCAAACGGTTGTTGCAACGGTATTGTTGTCCAATGTAAGCGCGCCGGCGCCGTTTGCTTGTCCTCCGGCCAGCAATCCGCCGGTTACCGTCGCGCCGGCCCCCACCGAGATGTCAGAATAAGCGAGGATGGTTCCCACGAAAATTGAGCCTCCTCCAAGAGTGGCTGCACTGCCAACCTGCCAAAAGACGTTGCAACCCGTGCCGTCCCCGTTATTTTTCAGGACGACACTGCTCCCGACCCCCGTGACGAGCGTGGATGCGGATTGAAAAATGAAGACGGCATTGGGATTGCCTTGGAAATCCAGCGTGAGGGTTCCTGTTAGCCCGAGCGAGGCCGGGGCGCCGTCATCTTTATAGAGTCCAGGCGTCAGGGTTTTGCCGGCGAGATCGCCCCCAAGCACAAGGGTCGGACCTGTTCGCCCTTGGGCATTGAGAAACGCGGTGTTCAAGGCGCTTTTGGCCAGTCTCGCGGCATCGTTGTTCACGTTATAGGCCCCGGTCACTGTTGGACTTCCAGTCACCGAAGTACCTGGATACAGGCCGAGATCTCCATGAATCGTGGTGGCGCCGGTGTTGGTGATCGTATCGCCAGCCAGAGCCCCATAAGTGGAGGCCGTTCCAAGGGGTACGGCCGCTTGTTGGGCCGCCGCGTTCACAACCATCAGGAAAAGAACACACGCCGCACAGAGAAAGTATGCGCTATGCCGGTGCTCTGTTCCATTATGGCGCCCGTGGCGGGATGGTCGCCCCTCGGGTTGCGGATGATTGCGGAGGACTCCACCGCGATCCGTTCGGCTGCTAATTCTTGCAAGAGTGCTCATATCAGATCCTCGGCTTGAGTGTTGATCCACCGGTTACCGCTTGTCTGCTCAAAATTGACCGTAGTTTCAGGCCTTTTTTTGCTCTTATCCGAGCAGTGTGGTGGAGGTTGAAGGCCCGTGATTCACTGGGATCCCGGTTGACGGGCAGTTGAGTTGCACCCCGGACCGGCGCGACCTTTCCCCCCGGCTGGAAGGTATCTCGTTTGTGGTGAGCCATATTGAACAGCCAACGATGTGCTTTGCAACTACACTTAAGCTCGAAGCCAGGGCGCTGCCCTTGAATCCAGGGGGAGAACCACGCTTGAGCTCCAAATTGCCACTTTTGCCTGCCAAACGCTGAATTCAAAGAGGCCGAAGTTCGACTCACTCAATTCCCAGAGGCAGGAGACGACCCACTTTCGTGGGAGAGCCGTGATGACGAGCCGCACTCTCCGTAACTATATTCTTCTGCCTGCAGCGGCGGTAGCGCGGCCTGAACCAACACGATCGGCGCGACAGCAGCGGTTACCTTCACCGGGACGGCCATCACATGGATCGGCAAACGCTGTTCAGGGTCAGGGGCTTGGCCAACACCCGTCACACCCTCTCCATAGAAGTGACCACATGAGGGACGCCAACGGGCTCGGGTCATGGACCTGGATTGACGCGTTCGACATCGAGAACGGCTCGGGTGTGTGCTCATCAACCGCCGCCTGGATGGGCGGCACGCCGCAACACGCGGAACTCCCACTGGCAGACCGTCGGGACCGTCAGGGTCCGGTAATGGAGCGCAAGATCCTTGTCCTGTTATCCAAGCCGTACCTCAAACGCTGCGGGACGTGAGCAATCCGGTACAGCGGGCCGCTGGACGCCGTGCCACTATAATTGCGGGCCATGGGCGCAAAGGTCATCTTGCGTCCCGCTGCGCGAGCGGCTAAAGGAAAGATATGAAAACGCGTGATCGAAACATCTGGAAAGCTACTCAACTAATGTGTAGTACCGTACAAAGAAGGATCTGTCTTGCCGCCGTCCCGGCCGTGTGCCTGCTCCTGAGCGCGTGGCCGGCGCAGTCGCAGGGCATCGTCACGACGTTTGCGGGCAATGGGAACATGACGTTCTCCGGCGATGGCGTCCCAGCCACAGCCACCGCTTTCAATCACCCGAGGGGATTGGCTATCGACTCGGCCGGCGGGGTCTATATCTCCGACACCGACAATTCGCGAATCCGGCGAGTCACTCCCGCCGGGATCGTCTCAACGGTAGCCGGGAATGGAACCTACGGTGCAACCCCCGATGGACTCCAGGCGATCAACTCGTCGTTCAGCGACGTCACCGATGTAGCGCTGGACGCGGCGGGTAACCTGTACATTGCCGACGCGAGCAACCATAAAATCCGGAAAGTGACGCCGGGCGGAATCGTCACTACAGTGGCAGGCACTGGCGTACAGGGTTCTTCGGGTGATGGGGGACTGGCGATTAATGCCACTCTGAATCGACCCATCTCGGTAGCCCTCGATACTGCCGGCAACTTGTATATCTGCGACAGTTCCAATCATAACGTCCGGCGAGTCAGTCTCGCCTCCGGAATGATCGCGCCATACGCCGGTAACGGCACGGGTTTGCTCTATTCCGGCGAAGGCGGCCTGGCCACCGCAGCTTCGTTGAACTTTCCGTTGGGAGTGGCTGCGGACAGATACGGCTACGTGTATATTGCCGATTCGGGCAATAACTCCATCCGCAGAGTCAGCCCCGGCGGAGTGATCTTTACCGTGGCCGGCAGCTCTAAGGCGGACTTCGCGGGAGACGGGGCCCCCGCCACCGGCGCGTTACTGAATATTCCCTCGGATGTAGCCGTGGATAGCCTCGGCAACCTGTTTATCGCCGATTCCGGGAACAACCGGGTTCGTAAAATCGACGGCTCCACCGGAATCATCGGCACCATAGCCGGTGGCGCCAGCGACGGATTCGCCGGTGACGCCGCTCCGGCCGCCATTTCCTTGCTGAGCTTTCCGTGGAAAATCGCGACCGATCCCGCTGGCGCTGTTTACATTGCCGACCGCGTGAACAACCGGATTCGAAAAATCTCCGCGGGAACCTACGTCTCGACGCTCGCCGGCGCGCCTGTGGCCAGCGTCTCGGCCGCCAGTTCCGCCGTCAACGCATCGCTGGCGCCGAGCCTCATTGCGAGCGCCTACGGCAAGGGCTTGGCCGATTCCTACGTGAACGCGCCGCTGCCCCTCCCGACCACCCTCGGCAACGTCGGCGTGATCGTGAAAGACGCTGCCGGCAGCACCCGCGAGGCGCAGTTGTATTTCATCTCGGCCACCCAGATCAACTACGTCGTCCCCGACCAGACTTCCGTCGGGACGGCCACGGTCACCATGACCAAGAACGGCCAGACGGTCGGTTCCGGCACCATCCAGGTGGCCGGGATTGCGCCTGGCATCTTTGCGGCCAACGGAAACGGCCAGGGCGCCGCATCCGCCGAAGCCGTAAAGTATCCCGCACAGACCTGGCAGTTCACCTCCACCTGCCCGGCGGTGGGAAGTTGCGTGACTGTGCCCTTTGATGTGGGCACGGCCGCCACCCCCGTTTACCTGGAACTGTACGGCACGGGCATTCGCGGCACCAAATCCAGCGTTACGGCAACGATTGGAGGGACCGCGGCGGCCGCCACCTGGGGCGTGCAGTCGCAGTATCCCGGCATGGATCAGGTGAACCTCCTCGTCCCCACCTCCCTGGCCGGACGCGGCGACGTGGACGTCGTGCTCACCGTGGATGGCGTGGCCGCCAACACCGTCAGGGTCAACATCAGGTAGGGTGAGCCGTATCCAGCCAGCCCCCCAGCGAGCGCTCTAGAACGTCCAGTATGCGGGCGCTGGCCTTGCCGTCCCAGAGCTCCGGCGGCGCCAGAAGCCGCGGCGGCGCATCCAGGGCCTCGAGAGCCGCCTGCAGAATTTTCTTCGGGTCCGTGCCCACAAGGCGATTGGTCCCCTGTTCGATGGTAATCGGCCGTTCCGTGTTCTCGCGCATCGTCAGACACGCCACTTGAAGGATGGTCGTCTCTTCCTGAATGCCGCCGGAGTCCGTGAGCACCAGGCGCGCCTCGCTGGTGAGCCGCAGAAATTCGAGATATCCCAGCGGCTCCGTCAGAATCAGGCCGCGCTCCGCGAGGCCGGCGCTCTCCATACGCTCTTTCGTTCTGGGGTGAACCGGGAATACCACCGGCAGATGGCGCGCCAGTTCCGTCAACATGTTCACCAGCGACGCCAGGTGCTCCATGCCATCCACGTTGGAGGGCCGATGCAGAGTCACCACGGCATAGCCTCTGCGCTTGAGTCCAAGCCGCTCGAGGACGCCGGTCTGCGCGGCCTTGTCCCGGAACTTAATGAGCGTGTCGATCATGACATTGCCGACGAGAAATATCTTCGCCTCCGGTATGCCTTCAGCCAGCAGATTCGTCACGCCGCTCGGCTCGGTGGCAAACAGGTAATCGGAGAGTACGTCGGTGACCACACGGTTGGTTTCCTCCGGCATGTTGCGGTCGAAGCTTCGGAGTCCCGCTTCCACGTGGGCCACCGGAATGCCGAGCTTCGAGGCGACCAGTGCCGCCGCCATGGTCGAATTCACGTCGCCGACCACCAGCACCAGATCGGGCCGCCGTTCGTTCAACTCCGTTTCCAGCCGTAGCATCACCCCGGCCGTTTGCGCCGTGTGGCTGCCGCTTCCGATCTCGAGGTTGACGTCCGGCGCCGGTATCCCCAAGTCGTCGAAAAAGCTTGCCGACATTTCAGGCGAGTAGTGCTGGCCCGTGTGGATCAACCGGCACTGAAACGCGGGACGACGTCCAGCCTCCTCCAGGATAGGCGCCATTTTCACGAAATTGGGCCTTGCGCCCACAATCGCGGAAACCTGAATTCTCATACGAAATTCTCAAATGTAATTCTAGTCTAACGGGCGGCGCCGGGCCACCTCGCACCGCATCATCGCGACCAGGCCGAGGATTCCCCGCGCCCGGTCCGGAGACAAATCGATGTACTGGAATTCCCGCTGTATGCATCGCGGCACACGGCAGCCGTCCAGCCGCAGCGGCACCACAAAGACTTCATCCAGCGGCACGCGCCGCGCGCAATCCAGCGCATAACGAATCCCGCAATCCCACCGGACAGCGGAACGACCGCCAGGCGGACCACGCCGTGGGTGTCAAATCCACAGCGAGGTGATCCGTCTTGGCTGTTCCGGCCGAAGAACTGTAATCCATCGCCAGCATCCTGGCGGCTGGGTACCTGATGGAAAGCGTCGGCCACATTCTGAATTCCCGCGGGTGGAAAGCGTTGGAACAGGGGCAGTATGAGACCGCCCGCGCAGTCGCCGAGCGATGGTTGTCCATACCGGGCCGGAAATCGGTTTATTCTTTGATGCTTTTGGGATCTTCGCTTCTGCGCCTTGGAGACCGCGAAGGCGCAAGACGTGCGATGGACGAGGTCTTGTCGATCTCGCCGGGTTTCCCTCCTGCAAGGCTCCACCGAGTGGAAATGGCCATCTCGGACTGCCGGTGGGGGTGCGGAGGCGGAGGCGTTGGAGGTTCTGAAAGCCCACCCGAACGATGAATCGACCATCCATTGGTCTCTGTGCCTGCTGACCCGGGCATGGTCCTGCGAGGGAATCGCCGGATCGCACGCCGCCACGCTCGGCGAACTGGCTGGGGACTTCAACCACAGCCCTTCCTTTCTCAGCCATCTGGCCGTGGCGCAATACCATGCCGGCCAAAAGCAGGAAGCGATGGAGAATGTGGACCGTGCCCTGGCTTTGGCCCCGGGCTACGCACTGGCCGCCGCATATCGCGCCGCATGGATCGCGGCCCCACCCGGCAGATCCATGCTGATTTGAGACCGATGTCGATTCTCATCACTGGCGGGGCGGGGTTTATCGGAAGCTTCACGGCGAAACTGTGCGTCGAGGTCGAATGGCGTCACGCCGGTAATCCATCTGGCGGCCAGCGCCCACGTGGGGGAGTCGATCGCTCATCCGGCGCAGTACTTCTCCAACAATGTTTCGGGAACGGTTGCGTTGCTGGAAGCGATGCTGGCGGAGAACGTGCGCCGCATGGTTTTCGCGTCCAGTTGCTCCGTTTACGGGAATGCGGCATCGCTCCGGATCGGCAAAGACGACGACGTCCATTCGGTGGCGGCGGAGCGCTGAACCGGAGTCATCGGCACCCTATCGTTCATCAGCATAGCCATCCAGATCATAGTGTCCGACCGGACACTATCCGCCCAATCCGACAGGGGCTTACAATAATCGCGTGATCAATCGGCCCTTTGCGATCCTCTCAGCGAGTCGTTGCGGCAGCACGGCGCTGGATAGGGCGCTCAATCTGATTTCTGGAACCTGCGATCCGACCGGTTATCCCTTCCAGGAACCGTGGAACGGGCCGACGTTGCAGGAGATGGAGCGCAGGTGATGCAGGAATCATTTGTACCTGGCCAGGGGAACACGTGGGGGCCTTGCCGTGCTCTTCTTCGCCCGTTCTCTCCGGCGGATTGAACCCTCGTCCGTGCTATCCTACGGATGATGCCGGATGCATGCTTGGGGATGAAATCTATTCTCCTACATGACTAGCGTTTCGTCTTCGAACCGGTACGAGATCCCCTGGTAATGCGATATCCGGCCATCCTTCTGTTGGTGGTTCTTCTGGCTACCTCCGGATGCCGGCGGAAATTGCCGGAGATCGGTCTTCTTTCGGATCCCGATGCTTACATGACCTTTCGCGTCGCGTGGTATTTCACGCACGAGATGAAGATCAAGGTCAACCAGTTTCAATCCCTCGACGGCTCCGGCGCCACCTCCGCGGCGCGGTTGATTGAGGAATATGCCTACGCGCGGGCACACGGCTACCATCCGAACGTGGATGTGTACTGGAGTGGAGATCCGGTCTATTGTGAAACCCTGAGCCAGCGCGGGCTCACCATCGCCTACCGTCCGGAGTCTCTCATTCCCGACGCATATCGCGATCCGGCAGACCACTGGACGGGTTTTGCGGCGCGGGCGCGAGTTTTACTTGTCCCGTCATCTATGAGGCTGGCGGACAGGCCGGCGTCGATTCGCGTTTTTGCCGACCCGGCGTGGGCGGGAAGGGGCGCGATGACGGATCCGCTGCGAGGCACCTCGCGGTCTCTCTTTGCGGCACTCGGCGTTTTGTGGGGAGACCAGGGCCTGGCCGACTTCTATGCGGCTGTCCGGAAGAACGGCACAAGGATAACCCGTAGCGACGACGAAAGCGCGGATCTGTTGGTAAACAGGAAGGTCGATGTCGCGCTCGTCGATACCGATGTCGCACTGATCCGGATCCGAAAGAACGAGCCCGTCGACATCATCTATCCGGATCAGGACCACGGCGAAGCCGGAGTGATGGTGATCCCCAACGCGGTAACTATCATGCGGGGATGCAAGGACTTTGCCGCGGCCAGCCGATTCGTCGATTTCCTGGCCTCGCCGGACGGCGAGCGGAGAGCCGTCAGTTTCTCCCCGTCGCAAGTGCCGTTACAGTTGGGTGTCGCGGCCATCTCGTCTCGTATTTGGCGTGTGGAGTCACTTCACGTTATGCGCATCGATTATGCGGCCGCCGCGCGCAAACTCCCGGAGATGGAAAAGATTCTGGGCGCCGCCTCGAACGGCCAAGTCGATTCTAAGAGCCAATAACATGGCGCAAGCGGGCACGCCGAAGGGCCTCCGGACCCCCGAACCCTTGCTCCGCGTCCCAGCGAAGCCCGTGGCCTGGGCGCCCGCGATCCTCCTGTTAGTCGCCGTCTGCCTGCAAATCCGATCAGCCGCTGCCGTTTGCGGAATGCTTTTACGTCAGGTACCCGAAGGTCGCCTTTGGGCACTGGCCGCGCGGTGGATGTGCGCTTGCATTGCCTGCGGTTGCACCGTGGCGCTGTATCGCGTGTGCCGGCGATTTTTGGGATGGTGGCACGCCGCCGCGATTTCCGCCTTTTTCCTTGCCTCTCCAGTGGTCGAGAGAGCGGCTTGGCGGGTGATGCCGGGGCCGGCGCGAAGGGCTGAGTGAACGGGATACCCGGTTGGCGGGATCCGCCGGCTAACGCCGTTGGATGTAGACGACATGGGTTTGCATGAACTCATACAGGCCGTGTTTGCCATCCGCGCCTCCGATGCCGCTCTTGCGCCAGCCGGCGTGGAAGCCCTGCATGGCTTCGAAGTTCTCGCGGTTGATATAGGTCTCGCCGAAACGGATCTCCCGGCAGGCCCTGAGGGCGGTGTCGAGGTCGCGCGTGTAAATCGACGAGGTCAGCCCGTAGTCGGAATCGTTGGCGCAGGCGATGGCTTCGTCCAGGTCGTCGAAGGTCACAACGGGGATTACCGGGCCGAATACCTCGCGGCGGATAATCTCCATTTCCTGGCGGCAACCCGTGAGAACCGTGGGCTGGTAGAAGTAGCCGCCCTCGCCCGCGCCGCGCCCGCCGCCGGTGGTGAGGGTAGCGCCGGCCGCCACCGCGCCGCGCACCAGCGCATCGACTTTCCGGAAGCCCGCCTGGTTGATCAGCGGGCCGTAGTCGACGGATTCATCGGCCAGCGGGTCGCCGAAGCGAGTGGCCTTCATGGCCGCGGTCAGCTTGTCCACAAATTGATCGGCGACGCTGCGCTCGACGTACACGCGCTCGGCGCAGTTGCAGACCTGGCCGCTGTTGATGACGCGGGAAGCCTTGACGGCTTCGACGGCGAGCGCCATATCGGCGTCGGCCATGACGATGGCCGGGGCCTTTCCGCCTAATTCGAGGTTGACCTTGGTGATGTTGGGGGCGGCGGCCGCCATGATGGCCGACCCGGTCTCCACGCTGCCCGTGAAACTGATCATGCCGACGCGCGGCGACCCAGCCAGAGCCTTGCCGGCTGACGCGCCGCGCCCGTGGACGATGTTGATGACGCCCGGCGGCAGATCGGTTTCCGCCACCAGTTCGCAGAACTTGACGGCGTTGTGGGGCGTTTCCTCGCTGGGCTTGATCACAATCGTGTTGCCGGTGATGAGAGCCGGGGCGGCCTTGCGGGCGATGAGAAAGAACGGGAAGTTCCACGGAAGGATGCCGCCGATCACGCCGATGGGCTGGCGAAACAGAAGGATAGTCTCGCCGGGGCGATCGCTTTCGAGAATCTCTCCCTCGATGCGGCGCGCCCATTCGGCCATGTAATCCAGATAGTCGGCGGTGAAGGCGACCTCGACGCGGGCCAGGCCCAGAACCTTGCCCTGCTCTTCTGTGATCAAGCGGGCGAGCGGTTCGGCGTGTTCGCGTATCCTGGCGGCAATCGCCCGCAGGGCCTTGGCGCGCTCGATGGCCGGCCGTTTGCCCCAGCCGCTTTGGGCCGCTTCCGCCGCCGAGATGGCCGCATCCACATCGGCCTGGCTGCTATCCGGCACGGTGCAGATCGTCTGACCCGTGGAAGGGTTGGTCACTTCGATGCGATCCGCTCCGCTCGAAGGAACGAATTTGCCGTCGATGAAATTCTGGTAGTGCACCATGAGCATATTCTAATTAATTCGGTGACAGGCTACGAAACCCCTAAACTGGACGTCCGCCGAGATTGGGGGGTCCCCGATCCGTCTTGCTGGACTGGCACCACCGGCGCCACGTGATAGTATGAAACTCGAAAGTCTTGTGGGGTCTTGGAGCAACACCAATGCGCGGACCCATTGCCTGTCTGTTTCTGGCGGCTGCACTCTGGGCGCAACAGGCCCCCATTCCGGCCGAAGTGAAAACGCGGCTCGCCGCGCTGCTTCCCAAGGGCGGGGACGCGGCGCGCTTCTATTCGTCCGACCTCTACCGGTACATGGACGGCGGCGCCGATATCTATCTCAAGTACGGGCTGGTGGCCATGGCGCATCGCGAGTATAAGCGGGCGGGCGTCGACATGACGGTGGACGTATTCGATATGGGCCGCCCGCTCCAGGCTTTCGGCATGTACTCGGCCGAGCGCTCTCCCGAATATCACTTCATTGACATCGGGGCTGAGGGTTACAGCAGCGAATCGACGCTCAACTTTCTGCAAGGGCGCTACTACGTGAGGCTGTCGGCTTTCGGCGACGGGGCGGCGCCGGCGCTCGATAGCTTCGCGCGCGCGATTTCGCGAAAGATCGGTGCGGACCGATCGCTGCCGGGCCTGCTCGACATTCTGCCGCGCGAGAACCGCGTGGCGCGGTCCGAGAAGTATCTGGTGCAGGCTCCGGCCGGCCATGACTTCCTGGCGCCTGCACTGACGGCGTCTTACCGCTTCGATGGGAAGGCGACCACTCTGGTGATCTCGCTGGCGGCAGATGCGCGCGAGGCGAACCAGAGAGTAGAAAAGCTCCGCCAGTATTACTCCCAGTCGGGCGGTGAAGTCATCTTCTTCGCGCGCGGGCGCGTGGCCGTACTTTGTCTCCATGCGCCGGCGGACGCGGCCGCTTTTCTGGACAAGGTGAAGCCGTGATGGAACTGGGCCGGAGAAAGTTCATGGCGTTGCTTGCGCCGGCGCTTCTGCCGGCCACCGCGCCCGCGCTGAGCATTGCGCACTACAAGTCTTCTCCGGCCGCGCCCGACGGTATTGCGGAGGAGGCCCGGCGGTTGACGCGCGGCGCCATCGACGCGCTGGGCGGCATGGCCCGTTTCGTTTCCAAGGGTAACGTGGTCTGGGTGAAGCCGAACATCGCCTGGGACCGCCGTCCCGAACAGGCGGCTTGCACCAACCCCGATGTGGTCGCCGCGATAGTTGAGATGTGCTTTCAGGCGGGCGCGAAGAAGGTCGCGGTGGGCGACAATCCCTGCAACTCGCCGCAGCGCACTTTTCCGCGCAGCGGCATCCAGAGCGCCGCCGAAAAGGCCGGCGCGCAGTGCTATTTCATGGATGAACGCAAGTTCCGCAAGATGTCCATCACGGGCGCTCATGTCCTCAAGGAGTGGGAAATTTATGGGGATGTGGTCGAGGCCGACCGCGTCATCAACGTGGGGATCGTCAAGCAGCACAGCCTCACCAGCGCCGTCCTCGGAATGAAGAACCTGATGGGCGTGGCGGGCGGCGCGCGCAACCGCTTCCACCAGGACATCGCCAACTGCGTCGCCGACCTGGCCGGCTTCATCCGGCCGCAACTGGTGGTGCTCGATGCCGTGCGCGTGCTGGCCGCCAACGGGCCGGCGGGCGGCAACCTGGCCGACGTGAAACGCCGCGACACCATCGTGGCGGGCGTGGACCAGGTGGCGGTGGATGCCTTCGGGGCCACGCTGCTGGGCCTCCGGCCGCAGGACATCGGCTACGTGGTGGAAGGCCACGCCCGCGGCCTCGGTAACATGAATTACGCGGCGCTTTCGCCGGCGCGGGCGGAGGTATAGATGGCTCGCAAAACGCGAACGACGACGCTGGTGTGGCTCCGCCGCGCCGTCCAGACCGCGTTCCTGCTGCTGTTTCTCTACCTGTTTCTGGAAACGGTATATCACCCCATCAACCGCGTGGGCGGCGGGGTAAAGTTCTTCTTCCAACTCGATGCGCTGGTGATGCTGATGGACTGGCTGGCCTCGCACGCGCTGGCCGCGGGCATGCTGCTTTCGCTCGCCACCGTGGCAGTCACTTTCCTATTCGGCCGCTGGTTCTGCGGATGGATTTGTCCTTTCGGCACGGTGCACCACCTGTGCTCCAGCCTGCGCGGCGGCAGGGTGAAGGCCAGGCTCGACACCGGCGGCTATGGCCGCTGGCAGAAGGTGAAGTACTACGTGCTGGTGATGTTTCTGGCGGGCGCGCTGCTGGGCGTCAATGTGGTGGGCTGGCTCGACCCGATTTCGTTTTTCTTCCGCGGAATGGCGGTGGCCGTGTACCCGGCACTGAACAGCGCCGCGGACTCGACGCTGGTCAACGACTCTCTGCGGCGGCATTTCCTCGCGGTCGAGCAGCCGCACTACTTCGGAAACGTCCTGATCGGGGTGCTGTTCGGCGTGGTGATCGCCCTCAACTTCTACCGGGCGCGCTTCTGGTGCCGGTATATTTGTCCGCTCGGGGCGCTGCTCGGAATCATCGGCAAGAACCCGCTGGTGCGGCTCCATAAGAGCCCGGACGCCTGCGACAATTGCCGCCTGTGCCTGGCCGATTGTCAGGGCGGCGCCAACCTGCCGGACACCCTCGAATGGAAGCCGGCGGAGTGCTTCTACTGCTTCAACTGTGAGTCGGATTGCCCCTCGCGGGCCGTAACTTTCAGCTTGGGGACCAACCTTTTGAAGCCGCCGGAGGACTCGCGGCTGAACCTCGGCCGCCGCCAGTTGCTGGCCTCGGGCGCAGCCGGCGTCGGGGCGGCGTTCCTGTTCCGCACGCATCCGCTGGCCGGTAAGCGCTCCTACAACCCCGAGCTGGTGCGGCCCCCGGGCGCGCTGGGTGAAGAGGCATTCCTCGCGAAGTGCATCCGCTGCGGCGAGTGCATGAAGGTGTGTCCGACCAACGCCATCCATCCGGCGGCGCTCGAAGCTGGTCTCGAGGGCATGTGGTCACCGGTGATGAAGATGACCATCGGCTACTGCGAATACGAGTGTACATTGTGTACCGAGGTTTGCCCCACCGGCGCCATCCGGCTGCTTACCGTGGATGAGAAGCAGAAGATCAAGATCGGGCTGGCGTAT
>Ga0182027_10008188_pt1 | contig 15259 bp, 14 predicted proteins | sample 712E1DmetaG_FD_121300 | JGI IMG/M metagenome (GOLD analysis project Ga0182027, IMG submission 121300) | Permafrost microbial communities from Stordalen Mire, Sweden - 712E1D metaG (Illumina Assembly) | ecosystem: Environmental > Terrestrial > Soil > Wetlands > Permafrost | place: Sweden... | reverse complement strand
GGCAATCACCGTGCTGCAAGCGGCGCACAGCCCCAACGAATCCGCAAAAGCCCTGCGCGAAGCCGCTGACTTCTACAAGGTGGACGTGGCCGCAGTCACGACCAAGGTCAAGCAGGAGTTCGCGGCCAAGGAGAAAACGCAAGCCGCCCGGAAGGCAACGGAGAAAGCAAAGCCGAGCCAGCAGCGCTCGACAGCGGCGAAGAAGGCAAAAGCCGCGTAGCGTCAAGCTGTGAACATTGATCCAGATGCGGGGTCCGGTACTCGGACCCCATTTTTTCCCGGCGCCCGTCTTCCCGCCCTGTGATGTTCTGCCGCTTCGCGTCAGGCTCGTTTGGCCCACCCGACGGGCTTGAACGCGATGATAAGGAGCGATGCCGCAGGCCAAGAGAATAAATAGGCATCTTCAAAATTTCGCGCAGGCAAGAGCGGCTTCCAGGTGAGATAGAATTCTCAGCATGGACTTACAGACATTGGCAACCGGTGCGCTGGGAGGAATCGGAGGAGGTGCAGCGCTATTCGGCTTCCTTAGCAAAGTTGCGTTTGGAAGGCTGGAAGCGAAATGGAACAAGGATCTAGAAGCCTTCAAAGACGGCCTCAACGCACAGCAAAAGCGCCTCCAAACACAACTTGACAACTCTCTTTTCGTGACTCGCGCTCATTTTGAAGTTGAGCTTAATGCGATGAAGGAGGTACATCAGCGTTTGGCTGAAGTGAAGATTGCCTTCCAGGCCTTGCATCCGACAAGTCAGAGAGACCACAAGCATGAAGAAGAAATAGCCAGCCAGGTAGAGAAGTTACGTGCATCTACTGAGGCGTACTCTGCGAAGTTGGCGGAATGGGGCGCATTCCTCGATATTTCCCTTTACGATTCATTCGAGCGCTGCTATTACGGAGCGGATGAGGAATGGAAGCGACTTTCCAACCCTGCATCCTTAGATCGCGACGGTGCGTTGAATTGCACGCAGTTTTTTGATAATTATCGGGCATCTTGCCAGGGAATTCGTGACCGGATCAAGAAGCTCGCAATCTTGCCAGGGAGCTAGGATAAAACTCTGGACAAAGGTCTGCGTTGTCACTTGGTACTAATGAGCGATTGGGTCGCACTTTGCGCTGGGCTGTCTAGATAAAAGCATCTCCGAGGTTCCAAAGCTTAATCGTCTTGTCCCGGCTTGCAGAAGCTAGAAGGTGCCCGTCAGGACTAAACGCCAAGGAATACACTAGCCCGTTGTGCCCTGGTAAAGTCCCTACTAATTCCCCACTGGCGGTATCCCACAGCTTGATTGTGACTCCGCCCCAATTTCCAGAAGCCAGGGTGTGACCATTTCTGTTGTAGGCTATCGATGTGACAACATCGGTACGGCTTGGAGTTAGAGCGCTTAGCTCTTCACCACTTGTCATGTTCCAGAATTTGATGGGCTGCTTCCAGTCGCCTGAGCTCGAGGCGAGGTGCCGTCCATCTGGGCTAAAGGCGATCTTCGGAACAGATCCACAGTTACCTTGCATGGTACGTATTGATTTAAACTTGGACATGTTCCAAAGCCTGATGGTTTCGTCGCAGCTGCCGGAAGCCAGTGTCTTTCCATTAGGACTGAAGGCGACGGAAAGAACCATATCTGTGTGGCCTTCGAGTGTGTGAAGCAAGAGTCCACTGGTCACATCCCATATCCTGATAGTCATATCGTTGCTTCCCGATGCCAGGGTGCGACCATCGGGGCTGAAAGCCACGGACTTAACCTCACCTGTATGGCCAGCCATGGTTAACAACAGTTGGCCTGTGTTCCTATCCCACAACTTGAGAGTCTTATCATTGCTCCCGGAGGCTAACGTAAGACCGTTTGGGTTAAAAGTCACTGATGTCACGTATGCAGTATGCCCTTGAATAATGCGGAGAGATTCGCAGCTTTCAACATCCCACAGCCTAATAGTCGTATCGTGACTTCCAGATGCAATGATCCGCCCATCGGGGCTGAACGCGATGCTAGCAACTGAATCGAGATGCCCCTGTAGTGATTTGGGCGGCGCATGCATTAGCTTCTGTGTGTCTGCCGCCTGTGCATCGGGGGCATTGATGCTTAGGCCACCGAGCCTAACTTTGCCAGCAGAATAGCCCTGCTCCTCAGCTTTGCGAAACCAAGCATCTGCCTCAGCGCTGTCCCAGGGCACGCCTTGGCCACTGTAATATAGATTCCCGAGGTCGAATTGTGCTTCGGCGTTACCTTGTTCCGCAGACTTGCGAAACCAATACGCCGCTCTTTCATAGTTCTGCGCCACTCCTTGGCCGTTGTTGTACAGCACGCCGAGCCTCACCTGGGCCGGGGCAAACCCCTGGTCAGCGGCTTTTTGGTACCACGATGCTGCTTGCTTGTGATCCTGTGCAACTCCTCTGCCGTCGTCAAAAAGCACTCCAAGTCTAGTTTGAGCAGAAGGATAGTTGTTGTCAGCTGCTTTGCGATACCAAGTGATCGCCTGCGCGTAATCCTGCGGTACTCCTCGTCCGTCAGCGTACAGGCCTCCAAGCCTCACTTGAGCTTCGGGGTCTCCCTGTTCCGCAGCTTTTTGATACCAAAACGCTGATTGGGAAAAGTCTTTCGGCACACCTTGGCCATTCCAGTAAAGAGAGGCAAGATTGAACTGTGCATTTGAATATCCTTGATCTGCTGCTTTGCGAAACCACGTTGCCGCTTGCGCGTAATCTTGCAGTGCTCCTTTGCCGCTGTCGTATAGCAGCCCAAGGCTATTCTGAGCCTTGGCGTCTCCCCGCTTTGCCGCCAAGCGAATCTGAGTTGTGAATGATCCTAAGCCCAAACGTATCGCAATCCAATCCATTTTCGAGTAGACCAACCATGCGATGAAAAAGACTGCACAAAGAATGTTAACGGCCTGCCAATCAGACCGCGCCATCCGCGCTGGCATCACGGGATTGAAGAGGAGTGCGACTGCGGCGAAAGCCCATGTCCATGGAATGTTGTGTTCCGTATACCTTTTCGTGGCGAGGAAGGCGGATACCGTGCAGATAAGGACGCGTAGAAGCACATATGCGAAATAAGGCCAGTCCGACGTAGATGCAATCAGCAGTACCGCCGTGCATACGCCAAGCAGAACCATCTCGTTACTTACGCTTCTTTTCATTAAGCCATTTCCTTTCAAGCCTAACTACGCGGCGTGTGCTTTATTCCTGTAATCTATTCAGCTTTGTTTAGACTGAGGATTGTTGCTGATTTGCGAAGGTTCGCAAGATACCTTTGTGCAGGCAAGGCGTCAGTTCGGTAAAAAGCCTCGATGCGCCCGAAGTTCATGCTTTAGTTCCTCGCGCAGCACCTTGCTCTTCTTGAGGCGTGCGAAGAATTCATCGAGAAGGCTGACGACGATAGCGTTGACGCTGACGCTTTCGGCTTCCGCCCAGTCTTTGAGCTTGGTACGGGCTTCGGCTCCGACGTGGAGAAGTTGAGGATTGGTGAGATCCATGCCGGCCTTGCGGGTCTGCTGAATATCGACCTCATCTTGATCCACGTGGCTTAACGCAAAAAGGACGATCCTGGCCAGATCGCCCTTTACGCGGGATTCTTCAGTGATCGCTTCGCGGAGATCAAGCGGAAGGCGCAGTGTCATTCCCGGCCTGTCTTCCGTCCACCGCTGTCCCTCACGGTTCACCTTGCGCGTTCCACCCCCCGGACGTAGACCTGTCCGTGGGGACCCCGGAGTTGCCGCCTTTTTGGCTGCTTTCTTTACTGACTTCTTGACTGCCACTGGCATCCCTTCCTGCTGTTACTGTTAATCTGCTGCTCCGGCCGGTTGCTCCCGTCATCGGTGAGTACGGGCCGATGAATCTCACGTCTTTCTCGACCCTCACGAAGAACCTGTATCCCGGCCGCACGACCATCGTGGGTTGGATATTCAGGTTCCGGCGCGTGACTTCCGTGCCGAGTTCGCCGACTTGCTGGCCAACTGCCTGTCCCACCGTCTGGCCGACGCTCTGCGATTGCAGGACCGAGGAATTCGTTCCCTGGCTGACCTCGATACCTGCGGCGAAGACGGAAGTCAGAAGCGCACCGGAGAGAAGCCGGCCCCAGTGATTGTTCACCTGGTCCCGGAACCCGGCAGCGCCCGCGCTATCGTCCCCTTCAAATCCGCCAAGAGCGAGACTGGAACCATCCGGGAAAATGATCCTCCGCCAGACGGCCTGTAAGGCATTTTGTCCGTAGCCTACGTGGGCGTTGTAAACACCAATTAGTGTACTCCCGGAAGGTATTAAAATGTACCTCCCAGTAGCGGAATCATATACATTTTCACGAACTAACGCGCGGATCAGGCCGGGAAGATCGGAATTAAGCTGTTGTTCAAGAACCGCCGGGATCAGCCACCCGGCCTTGACCTCGAATTGGCTCTGAGCAGGCTGGCGTGTCGCAGTCAGGTACTCCATCTCTTGTTTTGAATGTTGCTGGCCAAAGGCCCCCTTTTGCTCTTGATCGTTCTGGCGGTCATAATCTGACCGCTGTTCGGCTGTGCCGGCCGTACCGGCCTGGGCGAGGGCCGTCTGAGGGGAGCTTCCAGTTCCGCCCCCAAGCATCGTCCGGGCATTCAGCAGAGCGGATTGAATAGCGCCCAGCGGATCGGAGCTGGTCGATGCTGTTTCCTTGGAAGTGCCAGGGAGGTTGCCCTTGACCGAGGTTGGAGCCTCCATCGCCTCGCGCTCCCGGTTGTATTCGTCGAGCCGCCGCTGCTCGGCGTAGGACAACGAGCCGTTGGCGGCTGTCGAAACCGGGGTCTGCCGATACTCCAGAGGTGGAATGGATGCAGTCTTCGAGGAATTACCCGGCGCACCCGGCTGAGCCGGACGGCCTGCCGGGGTCTCGCCGGTCAATATTGATGAACGGAGCGCGGAGGTATCGGGGACGTGGGTTTGCCCGGTATTCAGGCCACTACGCGCCTGATCGGACAGAAGCCCCTTTTCGACGGTCGTAGCCGGTCCCGCACCGACCCTTTGTGTCTCAGTCTGCTTGACCGTTTTCTTGTGGCGGTTGGCCAGGCCATGCCGCATATAGGCCGCGGCCAACACGACCAGCGCGATCAGAATAATGCCGGCCAGAGGGCGCAGCTTGCGGGCCTTCGGCGTTACTGAACCGTTGACGCCACGCACTACGCTATCCGGCTGCGCCGCCGCGAGGACTTCTTCCTGATTCTCTTCGCGCTCGCCTTCGAGATTTACCGGCTTGGGATTTTCGTCTGGCTTAATCATCGTCAGTTTTCCTTTCCGGTCTGGGAGTAGGGCCTCTCGCGCGTGATCGTCACGCGGGTCTGCTTCTTGCCTACGCCGACCACGAGGATTGCTTTGTCGAAGAGCCTGTCCACGATGTAGCGCGATCCATCAACGCGAAAATTGACCAGCTCCGACTTGCCGTTGACCACCAATAACAACGTCGGCAGTTCGCGGAAGCGGCCATCGTTCGGATAGATCAGATAGGTGTGCTGGCCATCATCGAAGACATGATCGGGGCGTAGATGCTCATCGCCAGAGAGCCGGTAATCGAGATAGAGCCGGTCCACTGCGTTGTCGGCCATCGGCACGACCCCAGCTTTCTTGTCCTTTTCGCGCCGCTCCTCGGCAATGGCCTCGGCGTTACGCTTGGACTCGTCCTGCCGGACCGCGAAGGCAACCCACTTGGCGCGGTCCTCATCGGGATATTGGAAGGCCAAGCGTGAAACGAAGCGCGTGTGATCGGAGACCAGGCGCACAACGTAGGTGCGCTTGTCCGTCGGCACAATCAAATCGGTCTCAAGGCCCGCCTCAATTGGCTTCACGATGAGAATCGGCGTCTCGTCGAGGCCGGAGCCAGAGAGAACCGGCGTGATCTCCCAACGGCGGGAGTCGCCAATCTGCGGCTGGCTCTGGAGATGCTCGCCCGATTGGAGTTCGATGGCGCAGACGCGTAGCGGAGCGCAAACCAGAACCGGCATCCCCTGGCCGTAGATGTAAACGACCTTTCCGTTCTCACCCTGCGTCGGCATCGACACGCCCGCCTCCCAGAGGCGAGAAACCTCCGCCGCACTGAGGCCCACGGCATTCAGGTCAGCGTGAGGCAGCTTCCAATTCAACGGGACGGCCACGCCTTTTTCCGTTGAGTCCGTCGATTGGGATGCCTGTCCAGCAGGTATGCTGCTGACAATCGGCGGGACACTGAGTTTCGGAACTGGGATCGCAGGAATCGGCGTGAGTGATTGCTGCTTGGCCGCAGGGTTATTCGATTGTGCCTGAAGCGCGGTTTCCGCACCCTTGAAGTTGTAGCCGGAAAGATCTTGCTTCTGTTGGGGTGTTAACGGCGTAGTATTTTGCGCACCAGCCGCCGCACCTGTGAGTGCAAGGACCACTGCGATGTTTACAAGTCTTGTCATTGATTCTGTCCTCCGTTCGGCTTCTGAGCGTTGCTGCTTTGGGTGTTGCTGTTTGACTGGTCAGTGGCAGTCGAAACCACTTCACCCCAGGTCAGGTTCGTTACATAAAGGCCAAGAGGATTGACTAGTGCCTGCCTTGCGTCCGTCACTTCCTGCGTCACAACGGAAACGAAGGCGCGGTATCTGTGGCTCGACATCAAATTGCCGTTCAGATCGCGCGTCACTTCCGTCCAGGCCACTTCATAGGTTTTGGGCGACTGCTGGACGATGGATTCGACCGAGGCGTCTACGGTCTCTTTCGTCAGCAAGTCGAAGGGTGAGTTCTTCGAGTAGAACTCCGTAATTGCAGCCGAGGCCGGCGAGTTCTGCCCTGTCTCGGCATAGACCTCATCGACCAGCCGCCGCTGAGCCACGGCGTCTGCAATTACCGTTCGCAGGTTCGTCACCCATCGGGCGACGACCGCTTCCTGCAGGCGCACATCTTTGACCGCGACCTGTTTGGCTGGAATGACCGGAACCGCCCTGCCTACATCGTCGAGCGCGACGACGTAGGGAACAGTGTTGGATCGGTAACCGATGGCGACCATGCCGGTCACACAGACCAGAGCTGTCGCCATCGAAAGAAATGCCGCCAAGCGCCAGTTGTTCCGGCTCTTGATTTGGTCACCGAACCGCTCGTCCCACTCCTGGCGGGCACGGAGGTACGGCGTCTGTACGATTGCTTTTTCTGTCACGAGCTACTCCTCTCTCTCGACTCGCAGTTGCGCAGATGGCGAATGACCTGAGCCATCGTGCGGGACGTGGACGTTGGTGGCGTGCTGGGATAGTGTCTGGAGATTTCTAGCCGTTGAAGACTGCGCCGGTGGAGCCGACGGAGCACTTGCCGGACTTTCAGCCGCAGAGGGCGGTGGCGGAGGTGGAGGCGGTGCGCTCGGCGCACTCGCTTCCGCTGCACTGGGAACTGGCGGCGGAGGTGCACTCGCAACTTCCATCGCAGCATCGCCCGCGCCACCGGCAGCGGCCATTCCGGCACCGCCTGCCGCGCCAGCTCCTTCGGCGGCTGCGCCTGCCGTTTCGGTTGCCGCCAGAGCACCGCCCGCGGCTGCTCCCGCGCCTCCGGTTGCCGCGACTACAGCGACCGTCGCGGCGGTGAGAGCCGCACCTTTTGCGACTTCCATTCCCATGCCAACCAGGTCCGCCGCGCCTGCACCCAGAGTTCCCGAGGCGACAGAAGCCGCCATCTTCGGGATTAGCCACGACGCGAAGGCGAAGAGCAGCATCGACATCAGGGTTGGGAAGATTTGGGTGATGGGCAGATCGGCTGTATATCCGTTCATCGTGGCAATCCAGTTGGCCGAGATCGTCTTGAAGACTCCTAGCATCAGGTAAATCAGCATCAAGCGGACGCCGGTTGAGATTGCCAGAGAAATGTACCTTTCAAAGTAAGGCGCAGTCCACCGGCTACCACCGAAGCCAAGGAAGATGTAGCCCGCCGACATGACGATAATCGCTTCGAGCTTGGTGACGACGTAATGGAGCGTGATGATGATGTAGGAGGCGAGCACGATGCAGGCCGCGAGTATCGTCGTAATCGCCCCGCCTGGCTCCGAGAGCAGGTTGACTGCCGAAACCTTTGTAAAGAGGTCCGAGACGATCTGGAGACCCTGCATCATGATGTCTGACGGATTCTGCACAACCGATACGCCAGCCGCGTTCGCGCCAAGTTGCGCGAAGCTGTTGACGATAGCCGGTATCCAGGTCTGACCGTTGATAAGCACGGCATAGAAGAAGCCAATGACGAGCAGCTTCTTGATCAGGCTCATGAACAGGCCCATGAAATCGTGCTCACGCAGGAATTGCGGCGCGCTCCATGCAAAGTCGAGTGTCGCCAGCGCGTAGAAGAGGTACGTTGCCTCTTGCATGATGGTGGGAATCCATGCGTTGGCCGCCTGCCCTATCTGATCAAATGTGCCGCCGACATCGACCGGGGCCTGCGCATGAGCAGTGGCGGCCGAGGCCATCGCCGCAGCCGCCACAAGAAGGAGTCTCTGTCTTCGCGCCATCGGGTGTTCCCCTTTAGAATTTCACGCCATCGGATTTCAGTTGCGGTTTGCCGAAGAAGTTCGCACGCTCATTCGCCGTGCAGATTCTTCCTTCGTCCGAGGAGGACCACTCCGCGGGCGCTTCCGCCTTTTGCGCATTGCACAACGGCGTCAGTTGCTTGCGGAGATCCTCATGCTGGGCAAGAAAAGACGAGATGCCTTGCGGCGTCGCCTGTGCAACGTCGCCGCCACCGGCATTCTGAAATGCCGTTAGAATCTGGCTCTTCTCCGCCGTCTTGCATCCGGCCAGCATCAAAACAACGCCGATACCACAAACCGAAATCCACTTCATTGTTCTCTCCTAGAAGGTCACGCCGTCACTTGTGACCTGGGTTTGGCCGAAAAACTGGTCGGAGTTGGCCTGCTTCGTCGCGTCGGCCTGAACCATGGCGCTCTGATACGCCGACTTGCTCTGCATATCCGCCATCATCAGTTGGCGCAACTTCATCAACTGTTCCGCCTGATTTTCGGCAATCTGGTTTCCGACCTCGATGGCCTGCATTCGCCCAACAGCCGACTGGCTTTGGCTCTTGAGGCTCTGAAGCAGGGCCGAATCGCTATCGAACTGCGAGTTCTGGACACCAGCGGCCTTCAGCGCCCCAAGGGTGCTGTCAAGGCTCGTCTGGCTCCAGGTCTGATACGACTGACCATAGTTGGTAGACGGACTGTAACCGGGAAAGCGGAGCCGGAAAGTGCCGTCCATATTGCTCAAAGTGTAAGAGAGCGCCTGCCCGGTGTTGACGATCTGGCGCAACGTCGTGATGTCCGAGGCGACGGTCCCAAAGAGTTGATCGGTGATGGTGATTCCGTGTTTGGCCATGTCGGCAAGCTGGTTGAGTTGGTTTTCGACCATCACGACCTGCTTTTCGAGCTGACCGGCCAGCTCGACATAGTTGAGGATTTGGGTATACTCGGTTGCGAACAGGCCCGGTACGCCAGCGTGCGCCGGCACCGGGCAGACTGTCTCGACCGCCATGATGGCGACGAGAGCGACTGATGTTGCGCTCCTAACCAGCCATTTGGATTGCATGATTCGTTACTCCTTCGTAGTAGTCGATCCAGCCTTTGTCCACCTTGCGTTCTTGCATCCATGCCGAGATCCACGCTGGACCCAGTTGCTCGGCAAGAACATCGATTCGCGCTCTGTCCTTCTGGCCCGACACCGCCAGAAAGGCCAGAGCCACCGGCCCGAGGCGGAAGGAAATCATGCGACGACCAAGCCGCTGCACAATGTAGTAATCCCGCTTCGGCGTAGCACTCTGAAGTAGCTCGATTTCCCGGCTGTTCAATCCGGCGTATTCATAGAATTGGCGCATCCCCTCGTTGCCAGCCTCCGAATTCGGCAGGTAAATCTTCGTTGCCGTGCTCTGGAGGATCGCCGACGCAATCGGCGACTCCTTCACATCGGCCATGCTCTGGGTGGCAAGAAGAACGACCGCATTCTTCTTGCGCAGAGTTTTGAGCCAGTCCTGAATCTTGTCCCGCCAAGCCGGATGCTTCAGGAAGAGCCAGGCTTCGTCGATGGGAACCAGTGTCGGGCTGCCATCGAGGGCGCGCTCCATTCGGCGGAAAAGATAGAGCAGGACTGCCATGACCGTCGCTTCGCCATAGGAGCCGCTCAAGAGCGTCTCCATCTCGCAGACCACAAACCGCGAAGTCGCCAACCCGTCATTTCGGGCGTCGATCAGCCCGCCCAACGCGCCGTCAATCACGTAAGGTTGCAATCCGGCCTTGAGCTTCTCGTCTTGGAGGTTGGCTTCGAGTTCGGTCAGGGTCCGCCGTTCGCGCGGGGCCGAGGCAAGTTGCTGAAGAGCGCGGTGAATTGTGTGCCGTTCGGCCGGGCCGACCTCGACCTGCTGCATTCGCAGAACGGTTTCGACCCACTCCTGTCCCCACCCGAACTCCGCCTCATCGTCGATGTCGCGGAGTGGCTGGAAGGACAGCCCGCCTTCGCCGATGTCGTAGAAGCGGCCGCCCGCGGCCTTGCACAGTGCATACAGGGAGTGCCCTTTATCAAAAGCGAAGACCTGTGCATTTGGATAGCGAAACCACTGCGCGACGAAAAGCGCGAGACAGACGGACTTGCCTGCCCCCGTTGGACCGATCAAAAGCGTGTGCCCGACATCGTAGTCGTGCAGGTTGAGCCGGTACGGTATACCGCCCTGCGTCGCCGCATAGAGCAGCGGAGGCGAATTGGGCGGCATCAGGGCCGACGGATTCTTGCTCTCCCCTGCCCAGACTGAGGAGATCGGCATTAGGTCCACATAATTGCGCGTGTGAGCAATGACGCGGCGCACTTGCGCCACACCATTACCGGGCAGTGCCCCGAAGAATGCGTCAACTGCGTTGATATCCTCAACCCTAACGCCGAAGCCACGGTTGATAAGAGCCTTGCGGAATTCGCCGATCATGTTGTCGAGGAAGCGTCGCTCCTTGTGCTGAAGCACAATCGACGATGAGAAGTAGCAGAAATGCACATCGCCGGAGGTGGCCTCGGCCAGTGCGCCATCGGAGTCCGAAACCATCGTCATTGCGAACTGGTTAAACTGGCCGCCGCCGCTCGACTTGAATACCTGATCCTTCAAGCCGCGCTGCTGAAACTTCCATTTCTTGCCGATCTTTGCGATGACGCCCTGGGCTTCCGATGGGTCAAGCAAAATTGCCCGCGTGTTCCAGCGGTATTCGCAAGGAATCGAATCGAGCACTGACAGCGCGCCGGGGTATGTCGAACGCGGGAATCCATCGAGCGTCAGAGTCCGCAGATGCCGATCCCCCATCATCGGCTCAGTTCCACCGCGCAGGTCTTCCATTGAGAGCAAATCATTCAGGAAGACCGGAATCTCCGGCTGCATCACGGGGCCTTTGATCCCGGTAATGCAGCGGCGAAGATATGCGAGCAGCTCGTCATCAACGCGCTCGTATCCATCGCCGAGTTTTGTCACTTGGGCCTTCAGGCGCGTGACCGGAAGCTGAGCCGCGAAGACATCCTCGAACTGCCGGACCTTGGCCTTGAAATACCGCAACGCCTCGGCCCCCGCGCCGTCGTTCTTATTCGATGAGCCAGAGATCATGAAGCCTTCGAGCTTCTCGGAAGCCACAAGCGGCGGCAGGTAAGTCAGCGCAAGGAAGTATTCGTTCTCGAAGTGCGTGCCTTCCTGTGCGAATTGCTCCCGGCGCTCGCGATCAATCAACGCCGTTACCGGATCGGCGAATGCGCCCTCCGGCGCATAGCCACTAGAAAACGAGCGGATGCAATCGACCTGAATCATCCAGCCGCTTCCCAGGCGCAGAATACGATTCAGCCGCCGGGCGACGGCGGCCATCTCGGCATGAGTTGCCGATTGCAGGTCGGGACCGCGATATTGCCATGCCGCAAGCAATGACCCATCGCGCTGCAAAACAATGCCGTCATCGACGAGTCCGAACCAAAGGAGCAGGTCGGCCAATCCCGTAGGCTGTTTGCGCGTCTCTCCAAACACTTTTCTACCTCCAGCCTCTCTTCGGCGTTTTGCCAAAAGCAGTGACCCCGCTTTTGGCGGGGTAGAAATCCTTATAGCCGAGATGGCGGCTGTAAACCTTCCGCATCATCGGATCGGCCTTGCCAATTCTGGCCAGCACGGCCACGATGGTCCAGAACGCAATGATTGCCATGAGGAAAGACAGGAAGCTCATCACAGTCACAGCCATCATTGCCGTGCCAAGTCCAGCCATGATGACCATCTCTCGGTCTCCGCCCAGCAATTGTTGTGGCCTGCTCAACGAAGTCCGCATGATCGTCTGCTCTGGCCCATCGAAATCTAAATTCCCCATCTCATCCTCCGAACTTGTGGGGACGGTTGCTTTCAGCCATCCCCACTGGACCTTGATTCAGCTATCCCCTTGCAAAAAGATGAAGGGCAGGCTGAGAAACTGCATGAACCGGCTGGAGCAGCGAAACCTCCGCGGCCTGGCCGATAAAGGACGACATCACCTGCGCGGCGAAGACGACCAGGCAGACGGCGATGCCGATCTGCAACAGGCGTTTCATCGTCTCGCCCATTTCGCCGCTGGCGAAGGCGAGCGTTGCGCCCAGCGCGACGATGGCGATCACTGAAATGGCGTAAGCGACGGGGCCAGTCAGGGAGGTGACCAGCGTGTTGAGAGGGCCTTCCCAGGGAAGGTTGCTTCCGGTTTCCGCTGCAAAGGATACGGCTGATCCAATGAGCACTGCCAGGGCCAAAAACCCGGCGTTCCGCGTCCGGCTGAGAATGCCGCACGATTGTGTATCGAGACGTGTGAGTGTACCTTGCATCTTGATCCTCCATGTGCCCTCCGGCACGGTTTGCGAAAGGCACCCGCAACGCCCTTCATGTTTTCGTCTCAGCTCCGGCGCGAAGACCGGAACCACTGCAAATCAAACCTGCGTCAGCACGTAGCGGCCATTTTCGTACCCGGTGACGACGGCCACTTCCTGCACTTTGCGCCCCTGCACCGGGTCGTTGACGACCGAGATGACAAGATCGACCGCGCTCCCGATCATGCGTTGCTGAGGCGCATCGGTTGCTTCGCGTACCAACGCCTCAAGCCGGTCGAGCGCCTCCGCTGCGCTATTCGCGTGCAGCGTCGAGACGCCTCCCGGATGCCCGGTATTCCAACTCTTGAGTAGAGGAAGAGCGGCAGCTCCATCGCGGACCTCGCCGACGACAATCCTGTCCGGCTTCAGCCGCAAGGCGACCTTCAGGCACTTCAACTGATCGAACTCCGTTGTCGCCAACATGCTCAAGCTGTTGGCGGAGTCGAGTAGAAGTTCCTGAGTATCTTCGATCACGAGCACCCGATCACCAGGCGTCAGCGTCCCGATCTCTTCGAGAATGGCGTTCGCAATCGTCGTCTTGCCTGCACCGGTCCCGCCGACGACAAGAATGTTTTTGTGCGCGATAATGGCCTGCTGAATCACCTCAAGGTGATCGAGATTGCGAACAGCGGCGATAAAGTCTTCCTGCTCTGAGCGCCGGTTACGCGGATCGTCTTTGGTTGTCAGGATTCCCTGGCGCTGAAGATCGCGCAGGCTGCGCTTTTTATCTGACTTCACACGAATCGCAAACGATGGCGACAAAACGACCGGCTCAATCAAACCAGCAAAGCGGTACTTCCAGATCGGAAGCTGTGATTCGAGTACAGGCTTTCCTTCGGTCACGGTCGTCTTTTGCATTGAGGCAATGGTCATCATCGCCCCGCGCGACTGGCGGCTCGCGAGCTCGCCGATGTGCTCGAAGGCGGAGCCAGTCCGCTTGACCCAGATGCGGCAGTCCTCATTGACGAGAATGTCCTCGATCCCGCTCGACTGATCGAGCAGGCCGCAGATCATCGGCCCCAGTTCGTCGCGGAGCTTCTCCTTGAGCCGTTCCTGCTTCTCGTCCGAGTGGGAATCCTGAATCACAAGTCCCTCGCGTTTTGGGTCATCCCGGCCTTGCATAAATCACCATAGGGATGTACATTTCAATACGAATACATCTAACACCAGTTCCCGGCTTTTAGCAAGTCCGCTGAAAAGGAGGCTGTATGGATCGAACCAGAAACGCTGTCGAACGGATGCTCGGCGCTCTCGACGCACCGGCCTACGACCTCGGTGTCTTGAGCAAGCGGGGAATGCTCCCCGGCTTGGCGAATTGCACCGTCCAAGCCGTTCTTGCCCGGATTCCTCTCCTCAAGGCCCACAATGCGCGGGGCGCGCACATCTATATCCGGCCAGCCGGTGAGCACCGTTACACCGTCCTCGATGACCTCTCGGCGGAGGCCGTTGAACGGCTTGCCGCTGACAGCTACGAGCCATGCGCCGTGGTCGAGACCAGCAGCCGTAACTTTCAGGCATGGCTCAAGCACTCGGCAGTGTACTCGGCGGCGCTATCCACATTTGTTGCGCAGACTCTTGCCAGTCGCTATGGTGCCGATCCGAACGCCGCAGACTGGCGCCGCTTTGGCCGGCTACCCGGATTCACCAACTGCAAACCCAAGTACCGGCAGGAGAACGGACTCTTTCCTTACGTTCTATTACGGTCGAGTTCTGGACTCGAGTTCAGCGCGGCGGCGCGATTCCGCCTTGAGATGACAAGGCTCTATCAACTTCATGAGCAGCAGCGCGAGGCCCGCACTGCCCTACATCAGGCGAGGCCCGTACCTGCATCCAGCCCGCCAGCCTACCAGAGCCTCTCCCTTGAGCGGTTCCGCAACGCCGCCAAGTTCCACGACCGCCCCGCCGCCGCAGACATCGCCTTCTGTGTTGCCGCCATCTCGCTCAGGATGCCGGACGATGCGATTGCCGCTGCCCTTGACACCAATTACCTGTCGAGCGATCCCAACCCCTCCCGGCGCGCTACCTACATTCGCCGAACGATGACGAAGGCGCGATCCTGGGCGAAGCGGTAAGCGCCATGTGTGCTCAGGTACTCGCCCCTATGCTTCCGCTCCGAACCTCGCTGTGCCGGATCTCCGGACTTACCCTTCTTTCAAACGTGTTGCCTCTGCAAATTATGCGGCTGATTGAGGAGCTTGAACAGGCACGCTCCACTTCAGTTTGCCTTTCTGTTTGCGTTCAGCGTGCCGCGCTCAAAGCACCCACGCCCAGCGGACGCACGCTCTCCCTTCAGAGATTCTTGTCTTTCAGATGTGGACTCCTCCCCCGAGGCAAGCTCTGGTCCCCTTCCACAAATCTCTTCCACTCGCCTTGGGAGTGGGCCGCGACGGCACACCCTCCGGGCAAGCATGTACCGCATCCAGCGGACAAACTT
>Ga0182027_10008187_pt1 | contig 15261 bp, 15 predicted proteins | sample 712E1DmetaG_FD_121300 | JGI IMG/M metagenome (GOLD analysis project Ga0182027, IMG submission 121300) | Permafrost microbial communities from Stordalen Mire, Sweden - 712E1D metaG (Illumina Assembly) | ecosystem: Environmental > Terrestrial > Soil > Wetlands > Permafrost | place: Sweden... | reverse complement strand
GCAATGGGGCGACTTCAGTTTCGAGAATCGCTCGGTTCTGGTTCAGAGAAGCGTGGTGGGCGGCAGGGTGGACGATGTGAAGACGGAATACTCGAAGGACGATGTTCCGCTCGATGCTCGTCTAGCTGAGGCATTGTTGCGCTGGCGCGCTGCTTCATTCTTCCCGCGAGACACCGATTGGGTTTTTGCCAATCCGGTAACGGGAAGGCCGTACCACCAGGAGAGCTTGCGGAAAAGGCAGCTCCAGCGGGCTGCGAAGCTCGCCGGGTTGGGAGAGGACATCGGGTGGCACACATTCCGCCATACCTATCGCTCCTGGCTCGACGAAACGGGTGCTCCGATGAAGGTACAGCAGGAACTGATGCGTCACGCTTCGATCCAGACGACGATGAATGTCTACGGGCGTGCGATGACGGAAACCAAACGCCGGGCAAACAGCCAGGTTGTGGAACTGGTGTTCGGCCCAAACTCGCAGCATTCGCCTGAAAACACGGGTGTAGCGACCGTCCAGTAAATGGCAGTTGTTCCTAATGGGGGATAACGGGGACTTTCCGGAAGCGACCAAAATCTGTAAGTTATTGATTTATTTGGTTGCGGGGGCTGGATTTGAACCAGCGACCTTTGGGTTATGAGCCCAACGAGCTACCGGGCTGCTCCACCCCGCAATGACAGTTTATCAACTGCACAGATGCGGGTCAAATGTAGGGCAATTGCAGGAATGAGAAGTACCCAGAAGAGGCACGGAAGTAGCTGCACAAATGCGCGCCTGGCCGGTGAGTGAGCGGGTGGGCAACGTCCGCAACAATGATTCCGAACTACTTGAGCAATTCTGACCGGTCTGAATCCCTCGAACAGGGCGACAATTCCCTCGACGCTCTATCGGCATTCCAGCAGCCGCGTTCCCGATCCAGCAGCCCCATCCCAAAGGAGCACCCATGCCCGATCTGAATTCCTCCCGCCTCTCCGACAATACCGCCGGAGGTCTTTCCTACATTACGATCATCCCGGCCATCGTCTTCCTGATCGTTGAACCCTACAAGAAAAGCTCCTTTGTCCGCTTTCACGCCTGGCAGTCGATCTTCTTCTATGTAGCCTGGGCGGTGGTTCACATCCTGGTCGAGATCGTGCAAAATCTCGTCCCAACCGTCGTCTTCCTGACCTTGACACTGTGGCAGTTCGTGGATCTAGCTTTCTTCGTCATCCTGGTCATCGTTTTCATCAACGCCTTCAACGGCAAGCGCATCAAGCTACCCATACTCGCCGCCCTCGCCGAGCAGCAGGCCAACCGGTAACTGGCCCTTCAGCCGCGGCAAACGCCGGAATGGCCTCTCTTCGGAGGCCGTTTCTTTCTACCGCCGCCGGCCCTTCTTGCCCAGCTTTTTCCGGGCTTTGAAGGAACGTGCCGGCGCGGCATCGGCCTTCTTTTTCTTCGTTTTCGGCGGGGACTTTGGGACCTTCTTGCCGGTCAGCGGCAGGCCCTCTTCCACAATCGAGAATTGCAGCTTGCGTTCCTGGGCCAGGATGCGGTCCAGGATCACCTGCACGCGGTCGCCGGCGCGGAAGCGGCGGCCGGTGCGCTCGCCGATAATCTCGTGGGTGTTCTCGCGCCAGGTGTAACGGTCGCCACGCAGCGTATCGATGGGCACCAGCCCCTCGACGAACAGGTCGGTCAACTCGACAAAGAGGCCGAATTTCGCCGGGTTCAGCACCAGCGCGGCAAACTCCTCGCCCACCCGGTCCTGCATGAAGCGAACTTTCTTCCACTCCACCAGCTCGCGCTCGGCCTCGGCGGCGCGGCGCTCGGTCAGGCTGGTCTCCTCGGCGATCTGAGCCAACTCGGCTTCCGGAATCGGCGGCTCAATCATCGCTTTGTCATCCTGAGCGGAGGTCGCCGCGGCGACCGAAGTCGAAGGACCTGTTTTTCGAGGGCGAGTATTACCGGAGAATCTCGTTTTCGCATCGCCTTCATTCGGATGCATCCACGGTGAGCTGTGCCGGCCTTCGGCCACCCTTCCCTCGCCTTTCACGCCGGCCCTCAGCAGCGCCTTGGCAATGCGATGCACAATCAAGTCGGGATAGCGGCGGATCGGCGAGGTGAAGTGCGTATAGGTGGGCGCGGCCAGCGCAAAGTGGCCCTCGTTGATCTCTGAATAGCGCGCCTGTTTGAGCGAGCGCAGCATCAGGTAGCTCAGAATCCGCTCCTCCGGCTTGCCTTCGATGCGCGCCGCCAGTTTCTGATACATCCGCGGCGTCACAGGAATGTCTTCGGGCACCTCGTGCATCCGTGGATTGCGCCCCTGGCCGTGCATTTCTCGCCGCTCTCCGCGGGTCTGTATGCGCTTGACCGGCAGAGCGCCGAGGCCCAGCGAGTAGCCGAAGCTGGCCGCCAGCTCCTCGAATTGCACCACGCGGCGCGGTTCAGGCTTCTCGTGAATGCGGTAGAGCGACGGCACGCCCAGGTCCTCCAGCCAGGTGGCCACGCATTCGTTGGCCGCCAGCATGAACTCCTCGATCAGCCGGTTGGCCCAGGTGCGCTCAGACTTAGTGACGCCGCGCATCTGCCCTTGCTCGTCGAACTCGATCACCGGCTCGGGCAAATCAAAATCGATGCTTCCGCGCTCCTCGCGACGCTGGTTCATCAGCCCGGCGAGCCTGCGCATGCGCTCGAACTCGGGGACAAGCGTGGCGTAGCGCGCCCGCACTTCCGGGTCGCCTTCGAGGATGGCGTGGACCTCCGTGTACGTCATCCGCGCGGCGGAGCGGATCACTCCCTCGACAATCTCATAGCTTTCGACGCGCCCGCCGGAGTCCAACTGCATGATGCAGCTCAATACCAGCCGGTCTTCGCCGGGGCGCAGGCTGCAAATATCGGTCGAAAGCTCCTGCGGCAGCATGGGAATGGCGCGATCGGGGAAATAAACGCTGGTTCCTCGCAGCCGCGCCTCCAGGTCCAGGTCCGTCCCCGGCCTGACATATTCGGCCACGTCGGCAATATGCACTTGCAGCTCGTAACCTGCGCCGTTGGCGCGTTCGGCCACCAATACAGCATCGTCGAAGTCCCGTGCCGTTACGCCGTCGATGGTCACAATGGACAAAGCGCGAAAATCGCGGCGGCTGGCGGCTTCTTCGGGGTCAAGATGCGCCACACTGCGCGCTTCAGCCAGCACTTTTTCCGGAAAGATCCGCGGCAACTGGTGTTTGCGGATCATCATCTCCACATCCACGCCGAAATTGTCCGGAGAGCCCAGAATCTCAATCACCCGGCCGACCGGCGGTCGCGTCGGCGTCGGCCAACTTGTGATTTCAACATCCACCACCAGGCCTTCCAGATCGTCATATGCCGCTGCCGCTTTCGCTTCATTACCCAGCACCCGGTGCGGCGTGGCCGCCTCTATAGCCTCAGTCAGTTCCTGTCCGGCGGGAATCAGAATCGGCTGCGTCATGCGCTCATCGAAGGGCACAACTGAATGCCCCTGCGCCTGGCTGGAACGCGCATAGTGAAAAACGCCCACCACAGTGGGGTTGCGCCGCTCCAACACCCGCACGATCCGGCCCTGACGGCGCCCGTCGGCCTTCGGAGGTTCTACTTCGACCAGCACCTGGTCGCCCTGCATGGCGCCGTTGATCTCGTTTGGCGGGATGAAGATGTCTTCCTGTCCAGACGCCTGGCGCACATTTGGCCGTACAAATCCGTAGCCGTCCCGGTGCAGATCGAGCCGCCCTGCGGCCAGATTTTCGCGCGTCCCCCCCACGCCGGTAATCACCCTGGGAATGCTCCAGTGCTCCCGGTCCAGCAGGAGGAGTTCGCCGCGCGTCGTCAGCCGGGAAAGTTGTTCCAGCAGCAGGCGCCGCTCCCGCCCGCCGCCCAGTCCCAGTTCGCGCACAAGTTGCTTGTATCCGGCCTTTTGACCGGCAGAGCGGGCAATCCTTGCCAGCAGTTCACGATCGGTCATACGCTAAGAGTAGGCTATTGGCAGACCGCCGCGCTGTTTCTTGTCCAACCGCGCGGCAAAGAACAAATCTGGCCTTGCCGCGTTGCGGGCACGAAATCTGTAAAAAATAAATTGGCTACAGGTTGCTCTTTTTACAAACGTGCTCGATAATTTGTTTTCCAGGTCTTAGAATAGCGGAAACGGTACATACTTGGCAGACCGCGATGAGGTAGCATCGTATTGCGGTCGCAGTTGGGGTCGCCGGAGGCAAATTGTCCGGCGGTCCGTATACAAGATTCATGGGCGCACGGCAGCGGCCTCTGCTTTAGCGGCCCAGACTTAGCACGACCGGAAAGGAATTGAATACCTTGAGCGCTATGTGGAAACCCAGCCAAACTGGATCTATGACGCCTACCATCACCCCGGAACCGCCGCGCCCGGCCGCGCCTGCTCCTGCCTTTGAAAACACTAGCCGCGCCGTTGTTCCGCCAACCGATCAGGCCACTGTCAGTAAAGGCCTGTTCATCCGGGGCGAGATCACCGGCAACGAGTCGCTGTTTATTGACGGCAGAACCGAGGGCACCATCAACCTTCCCGGCAACCGCGTCACAGTGGGCCGGAACGGCCAGGTTTCCGCCAGCATTTCCGCCCGCGAGATCGTGGTTTTGGGCAAGGTCCGCGGCAATGTCACCGCTACAGACCGCGTGGACATCCGCGTCGAAGGCTCTCTGACCGGCGACGTGACCGCCGCCCGCATCAGCATCGAAGATGGCGCCTTCTTCAAGGGCGCCATTGAACTACGCAAGCCTGAATCCAAGCCAACCGCTTCGGGCGCCCCCTCCGCGGCAACGCTGGAGCCGCCCAAGCCGGCCCTGGCATAAGGTCAAAGCCTCGGCCTTCATGGCGAGGCACGGGCAGCAGCTCCCTCTACCGCAGCGACAGGAAACTGCCGCTGCGGATTCCCGTCTTTTAAAAGCGCCCTCGCCCTGCCGAAAAATATCCCTTCAAACTACGTTTACACGCTTACGGAATCTTCCCCCTTACTTCCGGAATCAAACCAGCGTAACGATTCAGCTTGAAGGAGTTATCGTCCATGACTTTATCTGCCATAGAAGTCGATCACTTGAAGCAAGCTCCTACTATCGAGGGCGTGTTGCCCGTCATCCTGCACCGCTGGAGCCCGCGCTCCTTTGCCGACCGCAACGTAAGCACCGCCGATCTGAAAAAGCTCTTTGAGGCCGCCCGCTGGGCCCCTTCCTCCTACAACGAGCAGCCCTGGCGATTCCTTGTCGGCCTTCGCAACTCAATTACCTACAAGAAGATATTCGACGCGCTGATGCCCTTCAACCAGGGCTGGGCCAGCAAGGCCCCGGTGCTGATTCTGGGCGCGGCCAAGACCAAGTTTTCCCACAACGAAACACCCAATGGTTTCGCGTTTTATGACCTGGGCGCCGCCGCCGCATACTTTGTCTTGCAAGCAGCTGCGCTCGGCCTTTCCACTCACCAGATGGCCGGCTACGATCAGGCCGCCGCGCGCGCCACCCTCGGAATCCCTGAGGATTTCGCTCTTGGCGCCGTCATCGCTCTCGGCTATCAGGGCGAACCCGCCTCCCTGATCAACGGGCAATTGCTTACCCAGGAGATCGCCCCACGCCAGCGCAAGCCGCTAAGCGATTTTGTCTTATCCGCGTGGGGCGAACCGGCGGACCTCGGCTGACGGCCGAATCGGCGAGTGTGCACGCTTCTTGCAACAGCGCCTCCGGCTGCCGCGCTACAGTGGAGGCTGAGGGCAATTCTCGTGACCGGCAAGCGGCCATCCAGGCAAATACCCGCCCGCAGGCGCAGCCACCGGCCCAGCGCGGCGCAACGACGGCGCCTGGGCTGGCGGGGCAGCTTGAGCCTGGTCGCAGTCGCGGCGATTCTTATTCTGCTGGCCTGGGGAGTCATCGCCCGCCGGCTTGCGCCCACCTCGATTACTTCGCTAACTCGCTTCGACGCTATCATCGTTCTCGGCTATCCGGCGGACAGTGACGGCAACCCCAAGCCGATTCAGTTGGCTCGCGTAACCGAGGCTGTACATGAGTACGAGCGGGGAGTTGCGCCGCGGCTCATTTTTACCGGAGGAGCGGTTCTCAACCGGTTTGTGGAGGCGCGGGTAATGGCGCGAACCGCCCAGGCCCAGGGCATTCCGGAGTCCGCTATCTTTGTGGAACCGGAGGCCAAAGACACCATTCAGAACGCTTGTTACGCGGTGCGCATCATGAAAGCCCACGGCTGGCGCTCGGCGGAGGTGATTTCGTCCGCCAGCCACCTACCCCGCGCCGGGCTGATCTTCAGCGGTTTTCCGCTGGAGTGGCGGACGCATTCCGCTCCGTCACTGGGTCCGGAGCCTGCTGCCTATTCGGACGCCGCCGCGGCGCTCGAAACTCTTAAGACCGTGCGCTACCTTGTCTGGACGCGCCAGATGGAACGCTGCCAGCCTTAATCCGGCAAGAATGCCACGCGGTCTCCGTTGTCCCCCATCGGCATAGTCCTGTAAGCTGGTTGGTGATGCGCCTCCCAGTAAGAATCTCCGCCTCGCTTGCAGTCGTTGCCGCTCTGGCACTCTCGGCCGGAACCCGTGCCCAGGCCCAGAGCACCGCCTCCCCCACCGCCGGCAACGGAACCTATATTTCCGTCGATCCATTGGCCAATGTTCGTTATGACAACCGTTACGACGTTTCATTAGGCATGGCCTACGGCCGCATCAAGGCTGGGCCGACCCTGTTGCATGGGGCTGATCTGGGCGGACTAGATTTGAACGGCTCATACTGGTTCAGCAAGCATTGGGGCCTGGAGGGCTCGGGCCGCGGCTATCTGGGCACCAGTGGGGCCGCGCCCAACACCATTGGCGTCAAGGGGCCCTTTGTCAGCCAATACATCTTCGCCGCCGGTCCCGAGTGGCTGGGACCGCACAACAAGCATGGCGCCATCATCGCCCATGTCCTGGCGGGCGGAGCGTATGGAAATTTCGAGACGGACCTGCACGGAAACTCTCCGTCTCTGATCGGTTTCTATAACAACCAGATCGCTCCGGCCGCGGTCTTCGGCGGCCATATTGATCTGAACCGTTCAGCGCGATGGGTCTTTCGCATCACGCCCGATGCGCTCTATACCCGCTACGCCATCAATTACGGGCTTAAGGATAGCTACAACAACTGGCACTTCGGCATCTCGGTCGGAGTGGATTACAAGTTCAAGAAGAAGCGGTAAAGCGGCGTTTTCCAGAGCCGCTTGCCGGTTTTCCCCAGGCATAGCAAGCAGCGGCAATTTTTCTCAAGCTTGGCTACCCGGCGAAGGCAGGGTCGAATGGATATGAGAGACACACTCGGCGTATTGCTTGCCGGCGGAGCCGGAGAGCGGCTCTTCCCGCTCACCCGCGATCGCGCCAAACCGGCAGTGCCTTTCGGCGGACACTACCGCCTCATCGACATCACCCTCTCCAACTGCATCAACTCCGGCCTGCGCAAAGTCTACATCCTCACCCAGTACAAGGCGCTGTCGCTGAACCGGCACATCCGCGAAGGGTGGACGGGGATTGTAGCCCAGGAACTGGGCGAGTTCTTCGAACTGATGCCGCCCGTGCAGCGCACCGGGGCCAACTGGTACATGGGCACCGCCGACGCCGTCTACCAGAACATTTACTCCATTGGCAGCGAACAACCCAAGTACATCATCATCCTGGGAGCCGACCACGTCTACAAGATGAACTACAGCCGCATGCTGGAGCACCACAAGGAGATGAATGCCGAGGTCACGCTGGCGACTATACCCATTCCCTCCGGTGAGATGTCACGCTTCGGCGTGGTCGAGGTGGCCAGAAACGGAGACGTCCTCGGATTCCAGGAGAAGCCGGCTTCCACCAGCTTCCGGTCGCCCTCCGATCCCAACTCCGTGGATGCCTCGATGGGCATTTACATCTTCAACACCGAGACGCTGCTGAAGGCGCTGATGGCCGACGCCGAGGACCCGAACTCGAAGCACGACTTCGGCCACAACATTCTGCCCGGCTTGCTGGGCAAGCGGAAGGTGGTGGCTTACAGTTTTGTGGACGAGAACAAGCAGCGGGCGCTTTACTGGCGCGATGTGGGCACGCTGGACGCTTACTACGACGCCAACATGGACCTGTGCTCGGTCTCGCCGACCTTCAACCTGTACGACAAGAACTGGCCCATCCGCACGCGCGTGCGCCAGTATCCGCCCGCCAAGTTCGTCTTCGGCGAGCCCGGCCGCACCGGCATGGCGGTCAACTCGGTCATCACCGCTGGTGTCATCATCTCCGGCGCCTCGGTCTCCAACTCCGTCGTCTCGCAGGATGTGCGCGTCAACTCCTACTCCGAGGTGGACGCCAGCATCATCTTTTCCCATGTAAACATTGGCCGCCACTGCCACATCCGCAAGGCCATCATCGACCGCGACGTGCATATTCCCGAAGGCACGGTCATCGGCTTCGATCCGGTCGAGGATAAGCGCCGCTACTTCGTCACCCCCTCCGGGCTGACCATCGTCACCCGCGACGCATCGCTGTTTGAGAACCCCGTCGAGCCGGAGTTTTTGCAGCGGTATTAACGGCGGGACGTTATTCAGGCTTGAGGCGCCCGGGCGAGCCCCGCCCGCCTGAAGGCACTGTCGTCGCCGGAATTTGGAAATCGGGGTTCAGGTAGGGCTTCAGGTCCGCCCATCGGAGGGCGAGTGGGGCCGGGGTGCAGATGCGACAGGCGACGGCGTTGGTCTGGAAGATGATGGTCAGGCCCTTTTCGTCCAACTGCCAGCTTTTGGAGTTCGTGACAACATCATGCACGTTCTTGGCCGCGATGCCCGGCGCCCAGTCGTCCACATAGCTGTGGCCCAACCCCGGATCGAGCATCTGGTGCAGGTAGCGGTCGCAGCGCTTTTGCAGTATATCGGCCCAGCCAGAATCGGCTCGAAATACGTCCTGTGGCCGAACGTCACGCTTCTCGGTGGTTTGGGCGAGGCGGCTGAATTATTTGACGCTATCATGTATGTGCTCTGGGATCCGGCGATTCCACCTGCAGGACAACCAAACTGCACCCCAGCCACAACGAGCCTTAATTACAAATCGACTGCAAGTACCTGCGCTTCAATCCCAGTGCCACTGGGGTCGGTAGAATGGAAGTGGTCTGCCTGCACAATTAATCAGTTGGCAGCACCTGCTGGCGTTGTAACCCCTTCCTGGATCAAGCAATGCGGGCCTGGATTCTCATACCCAGCGGCCGCAGGCGGTTACCCAACGTGGAACTCATGTGACACGTCAGATATTGGCAAATGTTAAGCCCACGCTTTTGTAGAAGGAGACGATATGAAACATGTCTACCCTGTTGTGGTGAATCTAGCGACGGTTGTCCTGTTGATGGGCGCTTACAGCATTTCCCTTGATGCCCAAGATGTTCCAGCCGCCAGCCAGTCCGATTCGATTTCTGTAAGCATTGCGCTTGAGAATGATCACGTTCCAGTAGGTAAATCCCCCTTGGTTTTCTTGACGGTAAAGAACCTGACTGATCGCGATGTGCCGCTGCATACTAGCGTTCATATGTACCGGGTCCATGTTCAAGGACCGAAAGGCGAACCGCCAACAACGTTACTTCAACGGAGGACTACTGGAAAACTTCTACCGGGAGAATCGATTGGGAGAGGCGATGAAGTCGTATTTCCCATTCCGCCCGGCGAATCCAAAGTTAAGGAGTTCGAGTTAGCAAAATACCACGGTCTCAACGTGCTGGGAACATACGCTGTTTACATAGAAGTCTATGACGAATCAGGTAAATGGCTTCGCACCAATACCGCGAAGTTTGAGCTGCAGGCGCCGACTCAATAGATTGCAGCGAATCTCCAAAGTTGGGTCAAACTTTTCCATAGCGAAAAATGCAACCGTAGGTAACCTGAATCGATCTTATCGTTATGTCCGAGGTCTATTGACATCGTAGGTTGTAGAGAAAAGACAATGAAGTTACAAGTTATATCGCTTATTTACTCGTGTGTTGGCGCTCTAGTATTTTGGCGGGTGGCCCAGATCTGACAAGTAGAAAAACTGGGTGCCCCAGGTCTCGCATCTGAGACCTGGGAGACCACGAACCTCAACCGATGAGCCTTCCTCTACTCTGCACCGTCACCCTCTAAACCGCGGCACACTCTACAGTCAGCGTAGATGGGCGAAAACTCTTCATTTTCATCGCCATGCGCCCGTTACCTGCTCTTTTTGTGCCGCTTCCACAGAATTACTGTTCAATTCTCGACAACCCTTCGCTCATTTTCGGAACCTTGTTGACAGCCTATCCGCTCAATCCGGCGCCTAAAAAGGTTAACCCCTCAAAGAACTACAACCATCCAGACGAACATTGAGCGCATATTCGCAACCCTTCATGCGAACATTTTGCGTTTATTCGGAACCACGTAAGCAGACATTTGCGGCGGGTGACCCCGCCAGGCCAACTTCACACCCGCCAGCTCTCTCCCCGCCCCACGGAACCAACCTCCCAAATCCCGCGTATTAGCAAACTATGCAATGCGTGGGCACATTAAGCTGGAACGGGATGGGGCTGGCGTCGCCAACCAGCAACAAAAGCCTGTCGCCGGGGACCCTGGCCCGGCCATTGCGGCGTACCATGGAAGCGCCGGGGATTGGCGCTCCAAGGGTGCATGCCGCCGGTCCTATGCAGGGAGGCAAGACGATGGCTCCAGACGCCGGCCAGCCGAACCCAGGGGTAAACCCGCTGGAGATCGACTGGTCCCAGGTCGTCCAACGCTGCATGGACGGGGATTCCGGCGCATGGGCTGAGCTGGTCCGGACGCACCATAGGCGTGTCTACGGGCTCTGTTACCGCTTTACCGGCAACCCGGCCGACGCCGAGGACCTGACCCAGGACGTCTTCCTGAAGGTTTACTCGAATCTGGCCAGCTTCGACACTCTGCGCGGCAGCCTGCAGGTTTGGATCACAACCATGACCCGCAACCTGCTGGTGGACAACTTCCGGCGGACCCGCAACCAGCGCGCGACCGGCTCATTAGATGAGGGTTGGGAGTCGGCCGAGGAACTGAAGCCGGTGGACCGGCTCACGGCCTGCGGACCCTCGCCGCACGAGTCGGCGGCCCAGAAAGAACTGGCAAAGATGGTGCAGGATGCCTTGGCGCGCGTCTCCGTCGAGCTGCGCGAAGCAGTCATTCTAAGGGACTTGCAGGATATGGACTACAAGGAGATTGCCCAGGTTCTGGGCATTCCCGAAGGGACAGTAAAGTCCCGCATCAGCAGGGGCCGCGCGGAACTGGCGAGGCTGCTGGAACGTACTAAACGGGAGGTGATGTAATCATGGCAGAGCGCACACACATTCCGAGTTCCCCGGCCTGCGGCCTGTGGGAGACTCTATTGGCGGACGCGCTGGACGGGCGGCTGAAGCCCGAGGACGAGGCGGCCTTTGCCGCGCACATGGCCGTCTGCCCGGCCTGCACGGCGCTCTTCGATGAGGCGCGCAAGGGCCGCGAGTGGCTGGAGTTTCTCTCGCCTGAGCCGGAGGTGCCCGAGGGGCTGCTGGACAGGATTCTTGCCCAGACCGGCCCCGGGCAAGTAGCGGGCTACGGCCTGGCAACCCCCGGCGGCAATGTTCTGCCGATGCCTCCAGCCTGGCAGCGTCCCGGCTTTGTGGGCCACGTTCGCCGCTTCGCCGAACCCCGGCTGCTGATGACGGCCGCGATGGCCTTCTTCTCCATCTCTCTCACGCTCTACCTGACCGGCTTCCGGTTCAGCAACGTGCGGCTCGCAGATCTGCGCCCCACCGCGGTGCGCTCGTTCATGGAGCGGCGGCTGACCATGGCCTCGACACCCATCATCCGCTATTACGATCACCTGCGCTTTGTATACGAGGTTGAGTCGCGGATGCGGGAACTGCGCCGGACTACACAAGGCGAGGGGCAGGGCGAAGAAAACCAGCAGAAGCCGAAAAACGCCGCGCCTACTTCACCGGGAGAATCGAAACAGAATCCCAACCATAAGGATGGGGGCACTCGCGTGGATCCCCCGCAGCAGTCGGGCAACCCGGCTCTCGGGCTGGAGCGCGGCGATTCCACTGACTTTTTAGAAGCATCCCTGACGTTATCTTCCCAGACGATTCAGGCTCGGTCCGCACTTTCCGGCGGCTCCGCAACGGCACTACGGGAAAGGAGCACAGTATGGACTGCGTAAATCACATCGGTGTAAGCGCAACCGCCTATTGCCAGAGTTGCGGCAAGGCGCTCTGCGCCGGCTGCGTGCGCAACGCGGCAGGAGGACAGCTTCTCTGCGAGCCCTGCTGGATGACATGGCAGAGCTATCAGCAGCCCTTTGCCGCGCCTCCTGTGGGCGGACCGAACCCCTCGGCCGCGGCGGTGCTGGGACTGATTCCCGGCGTGGGCGCCATGTACAACGGCCAGTTCTTCAAGGGGCTGATCCATGTGGTGATCTTCGCGGTGCTTATCAGCATCACCGACCACTACGGGATATTCGGCATCTTCATCGCCGCCTGGATACTCTACCAGTCGTTTGAGGCATTCCACACCGCCAAAGCGCGGCGCGACGGCCAGCCTCTGCCCGATCCTCTGGGGCTGAACGAAGTGGGAAGCTGGCTGAACCTGGGCGCGAAGCCGCAGTATCCGGGGCAACCGGGCGCCGGGCCTGCTCAGCCTGCGCCAGGTCCAGCAGGACAGGGTCCGGCTGCCGGAGGCTATCCGCTACCCTATGCGGGGCAGTATCAGCCGCCTTATGGGCAGAGCCCCTACCAGGCTCCGTATCCGCCGACTCCGGGTTATGTCGATCCGGTCATACCGCCCATACCGCCTGTGCCACCGATCTACTGGCGGCGCAAGGAGCCGATCGGCGCCATCGTACTGATTGCCCTCGGGCTGTTGTTCCTGTTGGGGCAGATGAACCTCTTCAACGGCCGCCTCATGGAATATACATGGCCGCTGCTGCTGATCGGCCTAGGCGTCTGGCTGATCGTTCGCCGTCTTGGAGAGTCGCAAGGAGGTTCCAAATGAGCCGTTACATTATGATTCGCCGCCTGCGCGGCCCCGCGTTCCTGCTGCTGGTTGGCGCGCTTGCGCTGCTCAACCAAGCTGACATCATGAGCTGGGGCAAGAGCTGGCCTCTGTTTCTCATTCTGGCCGGCGTGTTGGCCCTGGCCGAACGGGCTGCGCTGGCCGCCGAGGGCGGCTATCCGCCCGTGCCGTATCCCGGTACACCTTATCCCGGCGCGGTTGCTGGCAACCCGCAGAACCCGGCTCAGCCAGGCGTATCCATCGTCCCCGCTGACTCGGAATACTACGGAAAGGACTCTGAAGGAGGGCAATCATGAGCTACGTACCTCCCAACATGCCTCCGGGCAGCGGCGCGCCGCCCCCGATTCCTCCTTACGATCCCAAGACCCAATGGCGGGTCTACCGCGAGCAGCAAAGAGCCGCATGGCGCGCGCAGCGCGATGCCTGGAAGGCCCAGAGCCACGCCTGGAAGGCGAGCTACGTGGGCGCATACGGACCGCGCGTTCCCTCCATCGTCGGACCTGTCATTCTGATTGCCGTGGGCGTGGTGGCCATGCTGGTTTACACCGGCCACATCGCTGCCGGCGACTTCTGGGGCTGGTATGGCCGCTGGTGGCCGCTGCTGTTGATCTGCGCCGGCCTTGCCCTGCTGGGCGAGTGGGCGCTGGACCTGCGCCGCGAAACCCCGGTGCGCCGTGGCGGCAGCTTTGTGGGTATCCTGATTTTGCTCGCCATCCTGGGCGTTTGCGCTGCCGGGTGGAACAACTGGTGGGGCCCCTTCCGCGCCCACTTCGGCGACCAGGGCGACGACTTCTTCAATGCCTTCGGCCTACCCGAGCATGACAGCGACCAGCAGGTGCTGAACTCGCAGATTCCCGCGAATGCCGCCATCGAGATCGAGAATCCTCGCGGCGACGTGAGCGTGACTGCGGGCGATGGGTCCACCATCGAGGTGCAGGCGCATGAAGTGGCCTACGCCAATTCCGACTCTGAAGCCACCAAGATATTCGACGCTGAAAAACCAAGCGTGAAGGTCAGCGGCACAGCCGTGCTGGTCAAGTCGGAGAGCAACAACAGCGGCCGGCTCAACCTGACCGTCACCGTACCGAAATCGGCGCGGGTGACGGTAAACGCCAGCAGAGGAGACGTAACCGCGGCTGGCCTGGGCGCCGGCATCAACGTTTCCGCGCCACACGGGGACGTGCATCTGAGCGCAATCACTGGCTCGGTGCAGATGCACTCCTCCAATGGCAAGCACGACTTCTCCGCCCATCAGGTGGACGGCGACCTCACCGTAGACGGCGACTGCAACGACCTGACCTTCTCCGAGATCAAGGGTAAAATTACGCAAAACGGCGAGATCCTTGGAGATGTGCATCTGGAGAACATCTCCGGCTCCGTGCATCTGCACACCACTGTGACCGATCTGGAACTGGCGTCGCTGCCCGGCGATATGACCCTCAACTCCGACGACCTGCGCGTTGCGGAAGCTAAGGGGCCGGTGCATGTCGTCACGCACGCCAAGGACATCGACCTGAGCCAGATCTACGGCGACAGCTACGTGGAAAACCGCGACGGCCGCATCTCCGTGGAGCCAGCCGGAAACTACGGCGTTGAAGCCAAAAACAGCAAGGGCGATGTGGAGGTGACTCTGACGCCCAACGCCTCGGCCACGGTAAATGCCCGGACGCACAACGGAGATATCGTCTCGGATTATCCGATGCCCTCCTCCGAAGGCGAGAACAAGCTGGCCACGTTTACCATCGGCTCCGGCGGAGCGCGGATCGCCCTGAGCGCGGATAACGGCGATGTGCACATCAAGAAAGGTTCGACAACCTTCCCCTCGACGCCGCCAGCGCCGCAACTGCCCATGCTGAATGTTCCGCCCTATCCCAAGACGCCGGACCTCTCCAAAACGCCTCATCTGAACAGCCACAAGGCGCTTCCCTCGCATCCAGCAACAAACTAGGGTCTGTTTAAGCCCTCCACGCAAAAAGGCCCGGCGCTTTCGCCGGGCCTTTTCACATTCCTGCCGATTTCCGCTACGCCAGAAGGCGCTTGATCTTTTGGTCAATCACATCCTGGGGCACAAAGCCCACAATCTGATCGGTCACCTTGCCACCCTTGAATAGCAGCAAAGCGGGTATGCCGCGAATCCCGTAGCGCGATGGCGTGGCGCTATTCTGGTCCACATTCACTTTGGCCACCTTCAGCTTGCCTGCGTACTGCGCGGCCACACTGTCCACGATGGGCGCGATGGCCTTGC
>Ga0182027_10008186_pt1 | contig 15262 bp, 7 predicted proteins | sample 712E1DmetaG_FD_121300 | JGI IMG/M metagenome (GOLD analysis project Ga0182027, IMG submission 121300) | Permafrost microbial communities from Stordalen Mire, Sweden - 712E1D metaG (Illumina Assembly) | ecosystem: Environmental > Terrestrial > Soil > Wetlands > Permafrost | place: Sweden... | reverse complement strand
TTGCGAATAAAAATGAAATTGAGAAAGTAAATAGATAAAGGATATTTTTAACCCAAATATCATATCAATGTCGTTTAATTAAGCATACTAACCTCACCCTAAATCCCTCTCCAATTGGAGAGGGACTTGCCCCTTCTCTGATTGGAGAAGGGGTTTGGGATGAGGTTTTCTCATAATTAGGATACATAATTTTTCTTAATTAAACGATATTGCATATCATGTAGGTATATTCCAGTCAACTATTAATGTGCTATAAGTAACTGCGAAAAATAAAGAGTAGCCACCAAAACGCCAAGTCACTCAAACCCACAAAAATATTTTGGTACAACTTTCGTGTTTTGGTGGCAATTAACATTTGATTTGAGACATTTTCTTATGAGGCTAAAGATTATATGCTAAGAAACAAATATTTGTATTGGCAAGTTCTTGCAACTACTGGATTTAGTAATGCATTTGTCAAATATCCACATTATTTTATTTCATCATCAGGTTTTTGCTGCTGATCATGATCTTGTTGTTTTTCTTCTTGTTGATCTTCTGCCTGACCTTTGGATTCTTCTTTTGTCTGCCAACGTTTTCTTACTATCTTCATTTTTCTATCAGATGAAATAAGAAAGCTGTATGGCGTTTTATTTTTCTCAACTTTTAAGTTGCGTTCCGAATCCTTTAAAGCACTTATCGGATCATTAAAGCCTTTTATATCTGAAGAAAGAACTTGCATTGTACCACGGGTATAGCCAAAATAATAAAAGGTCTTTTCATCTATTTGCAAATAAACATCCATTATATCTCCGGTATGTTTTTTATAAATTTCAACATACCCTTCAACATATTTATTTATCGGGCGTCCGGCAATAAAACCAATACCAATTTTGCCGTTCGACCTATACGACTTCGAATTTTGGTTCCAGGAAAACTTTACATCGTTAAGAAAAATCGATTTTGAAAAAGCTTCCGGCAAATTTTTTACTTTGCCTTTGGCAACCTCATCAAAATATCTATTCAAGGTATCTAAACCAACAAGACTTGCTAAGTCTCTTTTCATACGTGGCACTTTAATATCAACAGCTGGTTTCATTGTCAAGAGGCTGTCTACAAGTTTTGACATTGCCTGCATTGATTTGCCATACATAAAAAAATCGAGGGACATCATTAACCTCAGGTCAATTTTATTGTCTTTCAGGTTGTGATCAACTGTTCCTGCGGAATTAATTTTAAACTGACCTAAATCGACACCAAGTTTAATAAGGCCTTCATCATGGAAAACGCATGTTTTCGTGTTCAACCCTATCAACTGTCCCGGTAAAAAATGTGATTTTTGTTTTTCCCTCGATGCGATAATATATGTGTCCGTATCTTTATTATACCTTAACAAACCATTAGTATTGCATATTGCACTATCGTTGAAATTTTTTCTTGTGCCAAACAAACTTGAATAAAGGTGAATAGAGTCTACAGTCATTATTGTCCCAAGATTTATAGGGTTCCTGTTTAATTCAACAAGTTTTTCTTTAACAGGAATGCTAACATCAAGAGGTTCAATGATCGATTCAAACTTAAGCCAGGATGTTTTATAGTTTGGACATGAATCTTTTATATGAACATAACCGTCAAAATCCATGTATTTATGTGAGGCATCCAATCTGACTTTCCCCTGGTATTTAAATGCAGGGCTAAGTGTGAAATCATCTGGCTCAACAATAGTCCCTGTTGCAAATGTTTGTTTTGTAGTATCGACACCTATTGAAGAAAAAGTAATGGTTTCGATTTTGTTGTTTTCATCTATATAATCGTATTTTCCTTTTGCTTCAAAGTTGTACCTTCCTAAAATAGTTGCATCTGTCTTGTAAATATTGTGATATCGCGTCTCGGTATTCGCCAAAATTTTAGAATTTGTAAATGGCCTCATCCTGGCATCTGATTCAATAATTACTTTTTCATCCACAGGATATAAACGAGCGTCCGCAATTTCGATGTATTTCACCTGATTGGCAACAATCAGGTTATTTTCATAATCGTAAATTGCCAAAGGCGATATAAAATTTAACGAATCTTGTTCGTGTTTGATTGAAGTAAATTTAGCGCCAACTAAAGCCTCGTTTTTAAAGCCGTATTTTACACCATCGGTAGAAACAGGGTTTTGATGTTTAGAAATCATATCAAGCTCTTTTCTGTCCATTTTCCATTTGAACTCCTCAAGTTGGGCGATGTATTTATTTTCAGGAAATTCAGTCACAGTATTTAAGTCGTTCGAATGGAAAGTCCCGATACGGGTACTAAAATCGATATGCGTATTAACATTTTGGGTTAGGACTGTAAACCCTTCTTTATGAAGTGAGCGAAGTTTAAATTCAGAAACTTCGGCATCGATAGTTTTAAATTGGTAGGTATAATGCTTCGAAGAAGACAGTGCTGCCGTAAGATCCATAGTACCATTTCCCGACAATCCTTTTGGTGAAAGGTTTAATTCCCCGTTTAGCGAAGTTTCGGGATTAAACATTTGAAATGGTTTCGTCTTATTCTTAAGCTCCATCAGATCGGAATAAGGGATCCAATGTACATTAATATCTTTTCCTAAAACCTGGGGAAACTGAATGCCAGAATTTACAGGCTGTAACGTGAAATCAGGGGCTGTTGTATTCATGCTATCCGGGAAAAATGCAAATTCGCCAGATTTTGTAATAGATGCAAGATAATTTACAGAACCATTACCTATTAATCCTTTATTTGAGAGGTTTATGTTATTATAGAATTTGCCTTTTTCGCCATAGAGTGGAAACCCATCTTCTGGAGCTTTGTGGGTAAAGCCAAGTGAAAAATCGGGTTGTAAAATTAATTTTTCAGAAATAGTAGGGATTATTCCGGCAGAAGAAAATTGTCCTTCAAATTTCATGCTCTCTTTTTTGAAAGTGTTGAGGCTGTCGAACCTGTATGGATCAATCCGGAAAAAGAATTTTCTTTTCCTCTGATAAACGCCATGTACGATATTGGGATTATCAAAATACACATAAGAATTGCCGCGGCTTCTAAAGACGGGATATTCATGATGAGATTGAACCCCCGATTTATTATCGGGTTTGTCAATAAGAACATCGCCTGTAACATCTTGAATGGTATTTTGAACATCTTTATAAATCGGCTTCCCAAAATTGTCCCTTCCGGTAATCACCTTTACATGAATTGAATCGACATCCTTTAAAGTAATTTTAAATTCTTCATAATTAAAAAAGAAATTTTGGCCATAAAAAGTAAACAGGCCTGCTTCAACGGTTCCATCAAACTGGAAGCTGCGGTTATGTTTCATTAAAATTGATTCGTCTTTTGGATAAATCGCCACATTCTGACTATCGCTAACAAAAATACTCGGGACACCATTTATTTTTAAATCATTGTTTCTAAGGTCGATCGATGCATTTTCAAGTGGGGCATTTGTCGATGACATAATTCGTAATACATCATAATCAATTTTACCAATACTTGAGTTTAGGTTGTCATACAGCCGCTGTTTAATTTCTATTGTTTCAGTAGAAGGGTCATAAAATATAAATCCTTTTACAGATAATGGAAATAGAAGTGTTCGGATGTTATCTAATGGTTTTTTTAAATATCTGGCGAAATCTTCAGCAGAAAAATGGTTACTACCTTCAATTTTTGCAAATTTCTTCAGTAATACCAAAGGATGGGACTCATCATAATATTGTAAATCTGAAAATTCTTTGTAATTAAAAAAGTTCAATGATTCGAAAAGGGCATTTCCAATCGAAGACCCGGGATTTGTAGTTATTAGTATTATTGGCTCATCAATTCGCCAACGCAACTCCTCAAAATTCATGTCGAGTTTATGATACGAATTCAGGAATGGACTTTTTGCAGAATAATTTTCGGATTTTGATAATGAAATTTCTTTATTGTTTGTTGTATAAGTAAAAAATAAGTCGCCATGATAAATAGAATCTTTTTCAAGATATATTTTTACTGCTGCATCAACGCCAATAACTTTTTCTGGCCTGAATATAAAAAATAAAGAAGTTGCTTTAAGTCTTAACGTGTCCTTTCTATAAAAGTCTAAGCGCGCTGGTTTTTCTTTACTTCCTTTTCCTACTAATTTAGCGCCCTGCATCGAGAAACCTCCTTCATAGTCGACATTTTTATATAATTCCTTAATCACGAATTCTTTTTTATATGAATCGAATTTAGGAAATGTAGCATTTGAGGTGTTCATAATTAAAACCGTATTGTCTTCTAAATGCCCCAAAAGTGGGGTATCAAAATATGTTTTATTTATAAAACTTACTGAATCTGCTTCATAAGATGACTTGGTTAAATCGATTTGATATTTTCCAAGATTTGCAGAAATAATATTCCTGTCATAACCAGCCCTTTCCCAGGTTACTAAACCATTTTTTCCATGCCATTTGTTTTCTAAAAGATGTAATTCGCCACCCGTATTAAAAATTTTGATACTGTCTCTTTTAGCATAACATACCAAATCTGTTTTTTCAAGTATTACATTCAATTCACCATTTAATTTATAATAAAAATTCTTTGATGTTGGCTTCCAAACCAGTGATGGTGATTGATAAATTATATTTTCTGAAATTAAAATATAAGTATTTGATATTAGCCTTACCATTTGAGAAATTGAAGTATTGGGTGCCAGGCAGATATAAACCACACCTTCAAGCCAATGATCGAAACTTTCTTTTGGATGTTTGTTTTTAATAAAGATATTTAAGGTTTTTAAGAAATTATAAAAATCTGGATTGGGCCTTATTTTTTTATCTACCAGGCTTCTGGAAATGTAAATAATTTTTACTTTTTCAATAGCATTAAACCTGGATGAATCCCAATTATAGGAAAATTCATGGAAGATATCAATCAATTCGTCTTCTTTGGTCGACCCGGTAAAAACATTTACTTCTTTGACAAAAGATTCCGCTTTACCGCTAAATTGCTTGAACTGCTGGGCATTTAATCCTGTATATGTAATTAATATAACAAGGATTGTTGCTAAGCCATAAACATGCTTTGCCATGATTAATTGGTTTGGTTGTTTGTTGCTAATTTAAATTAGAAAAAGCAAAGTATGCTTTTAGCCTGAGAAAAGATATTGGATAATTGTAAACAATATCGCGACGCTGACTGACTATGCAGTTCATTTAATGAGGATAAGAAGAATTTGAAAAATGATATAATTCCAGTTTCTAAATTATAGAATACTTTGAAATGATAAATTCTAAGTAATATAAATAGTTGTTAAAATTATTATAATCCTATAATTTAGAAAGAATGCAAATTGCGCCTAAATAACTTTTTATTTCTGAAAGCGTATAAAATAACGTACTTTTAAATTCGAATATTTACATTAATTGATTGATAAATAAAATTTAACATTATGAAAAGCTTATTGCTCAAAGTTATTGGGAAATTGAAAGGTTTAAATAAAATTTACTTTTCGTTATTGGGGATAGCAGCATTATTATGGTTTTTATTGCGTGTTATCCCAAAGCCATCCAGGGCATCTTACCCCTGCCAAAGGGTTGCATTCCCGATTGCTTCAGGTTTTATTATCTGGATTTCTGTTAATGTAGCTTCTTTCCTGGGTATTAAACAGCTTGCATCATATTATAAACAAAAAGGCAAACTGCTTGCATTTTTTGCCTGTATCGCGCTGGCAATTTTTTATTTTGCCTGGCTTACCTTTTTCCCAAATACCGAAAGCAATGCAAATGTTACTTCGGGCAGCGAGCTTTTTGTGCCTACCGATTCTGCAAATTCCCCTATTGGGATTGCACGCGGAATTTTCCCAGGCAGGGTGGTTTGGGCTTTCGATACTACATTTTCGAAATGGACCGTTACAAAAGGGAAATGGTGGGATTCTCTTTATGTTAATCAGGTTGTAGTATCAAACATGATTGCAAATTCAATACATCAAATTTCAGGTAAAGAAAATGACACACTTGCGTGGGATACAATTTTTAAATATTTTAATTACCGTCATGGCAAAGGCAATGTCGGGTATACGGCAGGGGAAAAAATTGCCATCAAACTTAGCCTTGTTCAATCAACTGATCCATCAAGTGATGGAGGAAATATTAATTTTACTCCCCCTCAAACAGTGCTCGCGTTATTGAGGCAATTGGTGTACAAGGCAGGCGTGGATGCCGATAATATTACATTTTACGATGCAATGAGAAGTATTCCAACGAGTGTTACAATAAGATGCAAAAAAGAATTTCCAAAAGTACATTTTGCTGGCAGTGAAAAGGGACAATACCAGGAAGCAGTTGTCAGAAGTACAACTACCATGCATTGGTCAGAACCCCTGACAATGGAAATCAACGGGGGAAACACGGCTTACCTGCCGACGATTATTACACAAGCTTCTTATATCATAAACCTTGCAAACCTTAAAGGGCATCATCTGGCAGGTATAACCTGCTGTACAAAAAACCATAATGGTTCATTTTTGTCTGATGGCGATCCGAATACTCCCCATGCTATAGGAATGCATTGCTATTTTACAGTTCATGACTATACTATTAATGGTGATCCTGAATGGTCATTTAAAGGAAGAGACATGGGTACATATAATTGTTTTGTAGATGTAATGGGGCATAAAGACCTGGGAGAAAAAACTATGTTGTTTATCATAGACGGGTTATATTCCGTTCCGTCTGAAGGCGTTGATAATACTCATGTTTTAAGGTGGCAACAAACCCCTTTCAATAACCATTTTTCGTCGAGTATTTTTATGTCGCAGGACAATGTGGCGATTGAAAGTGTTGCATTGGATTTTTTCAGGACAGAACAGGCAATAAACCCAAACATTATTTTTAATTGGGAAGATGGTTCCGGTACACACAATGTTATTTATGGTAATGTCGATAATTATTTGCACGAAGCTGCACAAGCTGATAATCCTACTTCCGGCACTGTATATGAACCAAATGGGGATGGAGTCAGAATATCAAGTTTAGGTGTACACGAACATTGGAATAATGCAAAAGATAAACAATATACCCGTAACCTTTTTGTAAATGGGACTGGCATTGAACTTGTTTCAATTCCATCAAATATTGTTTCAAATAATAAAGACACTGCATTAAATGCTACTTTTACTATAAGTAGTGGAGGTAATCCTGTTAAAAATGCAAAGATTGTAATAAATGGTTCTAATTTCTTTACTAATGAGTTTGGGAAAGTCACTATTGAAAATCTTAAATCTAAATCAGGACTTCAATATAAAGTAAGCAAAAATGGTTATTCTGATGTATCCGGACAAGTTGATATTAATGAAAATGTTGATGTAAATATAGAACTCACTGTTGGAATACAAATAGTAAAATATTTATCAGGTTTAGAAATATTTCCAAATCCATTTAAAACGGAGGTTAATATAAAATACAATATTGAAAAAAGAAGCAAAGTTTCTATTAGTATTTACAATACTTCTGGACAATTAATAAATACAATAGTCAACAAAGATCAAAATATAGGTAATTATATTCAAAAGTGGGTTCCATCTAATTCACTTCTTCAAGGTATATATTTTGTAGAAATTTCTTTAAATAATATAAAATCTCAAAGCATGAAAATATCTTATGTGAAATGATTTAAATAAGCCAATAAAAAATGGTTTAGGAATAAAATTCTCAACCCATTTTTTCAATAAATATTTTTTATGATGGCATCCTGCCCTGCGACTGACGTTCGAGCATCCAGCCTGGATATTCCGCAGATAATGCGCTTATTGCATCGAGTTTTTGAATATCTTCTTCTGAAAAAATCAATACAGTTGAAGCGATGTTGTCCAAAAGTTGTTCCTGTCTTTTGGCGCCAATGATTATACTTGTAACCGATTTCTTTTGCAACAGCCACGCGAGTGCAATCCTTGCTGCCGATGCATTATTGTATTTCTTCCCAATCTCAGTCATTTCATCGATTATATCATAAGCTTTCTCTTTATCGATTGGGGGAAAATCAAAAACATCCCGTCGGCTATCCCCTGCCTTTTCGTTATGACGCGTAAATTTGCCAGATAAAAAACCACCAGCCAGAGGGCTCCAGGGCATCAGGCCAATTCCTTCGCTTATTGCCATAGGTACAATTTCTCTTTCCACATCGCGACCTGCAATGCTGTAAAAATTTTGTGTTGCGCAAAATTTTGTCCAGCCCATTTTATCAGCAATGCTGTTCGCTTTAACTACCATCCAGGCGGGATGGTTGCTGATGCCCAGATATCTCACTTTGCCGGATCTCACAACATCCTCGAGGCCACGCATGGTTTCTTCCAAAGGCGTTAAATAATCGACGCCATGAATGTACAAAAGGTCAATATGAGTTAAATTCAACCTTTGCAAACTGTCGTTGACTGAGTCGAGTATATGCAACCGGGACAGGCCAACCTGGTTTGCACCCGGCCCCATTCGTATCCTGAGTTTGGTGGCAATTACAACCTGCTGGCGGTTGATTCCAAGTTGCTTTAAGGAATTTCCAAGATATATTTCTGAAAGTCCTTCAGAGTATCCATTGGCAGTATCGATAAAATTAATGCCATGGTCCAATGCAGTTTTTACAAGCTTGTTGACTTCATCCTGCGGTAACTGCCCTATTGCCTGCCAATAACCTTTTCCTCCAAATGTCATGGTCCCCAAACAAAGTTCAGAAACCAAAACTCCCGTTTGTCCCAATAGATTGTATTTCATAGTTTATATTTTGATTTTTAGTAATAAAGAATTTTAAAGAACCAATGTTTAATAAAAAGAAACTCAGAGGGCTCCGCTAAGAATACAAAGCTAATAAAAATAGGCCTTTGCGAGCTTTGTGCTTTCTTATTTGCAATCCTTTGCATGAACATTTCAGGGCTTATTTTAGTTAAACATTTTATATAATCGCCTAATTAATAAACATCCAAAGCAGCCTTTTGGTTTATAAAAGTAAGAGTTAAAATTAATTCAGTCAAGAGTAATTTTAATTTTACAAAATTCAAAATGAATGTTGAGTTCAAAAACCTTCGTAATTCATTATGTTGCATGTGTCGATTTTTCTTGTTATTTTTAAAAATTAAAGTTTTATAAACAAAAGTATTGAGCTAATTATAAACTTAGATTTATTCTTACTTGACCTAATAAAATACAAGTTAATTAAAGATCATGAAAACGGCCAGAATTACAATTCTTCTTATCATTTGCAGTTTGCAGAATTTAATTTCTCAAACTATAAAAGTGTTTCAGGGAGGCTATGAAAACGGTACTGCTGCTTATCAGTATTATGAAAACGAAAATTTCGAAAGGATTTTCCAGGGAAGTTTTAAATATAAAGGTACAGTAATCGATGGATCCAAAGGTAAGTTAAATTTGGCTGTTTCCGGCCAATATGCCAAAGACAAGAAAGATGGAAAATGGGTTTATATACTGTCAGATCCTGATTTTAAAGGTATTACTGAAAATATTTCAGGTAGCTACTTTAATGGTTTGATGGATGGCGAATGGAATTTAGTTGTATCACAAAATAATACTAAAAAAAGTGTCATTAAGTCGACAGCTTTTTTCAAAGACAATAAACTGATAGGCGATTTTAAATTCGATATTAGTTCGCCTGTTTATAAAGAATATGCAACTGTTTCACTAAACGGAATTTTTAATAATTCCGGCTTATTTGAAGGGGTTTGGACTACTTTGTACACGCAGGGAAGCATACAATACGAGGAGGTGCGAAAGTATAGGAAGGGTATTTTGTTTTGGATTTTGCACAGGAGGCTTTCTGATGGTAAAATTTTGGAAAAGTTTGATAGTACTTCATTTGTCGATCAGTTCTTCCAAAATTACGATTCCGTAAAAAAGTGTTCAATTATTAAAAACCAGAAGTATGTTTTTAAAGAAAATCCTGAGAAATATTCAGGTACATTAGATATTCCGGTCGTTTTGACAAACTTTTGGACACAGAATAACAAGAGTATAAATTATTACTCAATTTCAGCCAATAATCCAATTTTCCTTATCGAACACGGTTATGAACCAGCCTTGCTTTTCCGCGAAAGGATAATTATAAACTGGAATACTACCAAAGAAGGCGAAAAACAATTGTGGCAGGAAGAACAAGACAGAAAAGCCAAAGAGGAACAATATAAAGCAGAAATAACAAAAGGTGATACAGCGTTTTCAAAAAAACAGTACTCAGAAGCGATTAAATTTTATAACAACTCTTTAATATTTAAAGATGATCCTTATCCAAAAAACCAGGCCTTAAAGGCACAGCAGATTATAGACCAGGAAATAAATGCAAAAGAGCAGGAACAAAAAGCAAAGGAAAAGGCTTATCAGGAAATTATTAATAAAGCAGATAATACATTTAATGAAAGAAAATATGATGTTGCGATTGAATTATATAAAAGTGCACTTAATATACAGGACGAGCAATATCCGAAAGACCAATTGAAGGCTATTAAGCAAATTCAAAATGAAGAAATCAGGTTAAAGGTAATTCAGGATATTGATAAATACTGGATAAATGTCGATGCCGGAACATTTAAAATGGGATGCCTCCGGAGCGATCCTTCATGTTTAAAATATGAAGAACCTGTTCATGAAGTCGCGATAAGCGCTTTTAAAATTTTAAAATTTGAAGTTACCAATTCACAATACAAAGTTTTTTGCCAGGTTAAAGGAAAGAAAGAACCAAAAGGGCTAGACAGTTTACCAGTTACAAATGTTTCGTGGAATGAGGCTGTTGAATTTGCTGAATGGCTTGATTGCCATTTACCAACTGAAGCTGAATGGGAATATGCTGCCCGCGGGGGAATTAAAAACAAGAAATATATTTACAGTGGAAGTAACGATCTGGATGATGTTGCATGGTTTCATGATAATTCTGCTAATTCTGCCCATGCCGTTGGTACAAAACAACCAAATATGTTGGGAATTTATGATATGTCTGGAAATGTATGGGAATGGTGTTCAGATTGGTTTGACGATTATAAGGCAGAAAGTGCAATTGATCCGAAGGGCCCTGTAACAGGCACACAGCGTGTAAAACGCGGAGGCAGTTACAGCGATACAAATTTTGAAATTGACTTGCGCGTAACAAACCGTTCCAGTGAACCACCTGAATCGACATTCTATAATCTTGGCTTTAGGTTAGTGAAGAAATAATTCCGGATACTGGATTATGGATGTTAGAAACTTTATGCTGAAAAAGGTTTCAATATAAATTGTCATTAATTTTGACGTAAGAATGTGCAGATTTCGGTAATTATTATATTAACATTTCATGGAACTACACCGATGTTTGTTCTGTCAGCAATCTATTATTAAAACAATAAGAAATATTCCAACTATTAATTATTTGGTACATTTGCTATATTTATTTATATTTTCAAATCCTATCTCAGATATTTTGTTTTTTTAGAACAAAACAATAAAAATTTTAATAATGAAAAAATATTTGGTTTACTTATCTGTCTTTTATTTTGCGGCGATTGCGGTTTCTTGTAGTTGTTTTCGGCACAAGATTGAACCCAATGAAAAAGATGAATTAATATCACATATTGATTCAACCATTAAACCAGGAGATGATTTCTTCCATTTTGCAAATGGGAAATGGTTCAAAGCGAACCCAATTCCTGCAAGCGAACAAAGCAATGGTATTTTCCAGATTATCGAAGATACAATCAATGCCCAGGTTCGAAAAATTTGTGAATCGTCTGCAGCACTAAAAGATGCACCAAAAGGCAGTATAAAACAAAAAATCGGAGATTTCTATTATTCGGGAATGGATAGTATTTCGCTTAATTCAAAAGGTATTTCAGATATAAAAAGCGAATTTGATAAAATTGATGCTATTACAGATACGCACGGCCTGGTCGAAGAAGTTTTATTCCAATATAAATTCACCAGTTCGCCCATGTTTGATTTTGGGGTGTCGCAGGATGATAAAAACAGTAATAAATATGCAATAACTATTTCGCAGGGAGGCTTAAGTTTGCCTGACCGCAATTATTATTTCGATAAGGATCAAAGAGCTGCAGACATTCGTAAAAAATTTATAGCCCACCTCGAAAACGCATTTAAAATACTTGGATACAAAGAATCTAAAGCTAAAATAACGGCTGAAAAATTGATGAAATTAGAAACAGCAATTGCAGCATCATGCCGGAAGCGCGAAGACACACGCAACCCCTGGAGAAATTACAATAAAGTCTCGTTTAAGAATTTTGTTGAAAATAATCCAAACTTCGAATGGATTTTCTTTATCAATGGATCGGGTTTACACAATATAGATTCACTAATAGTGAGGCAACCAGAGTTTCTGACTTCATTAGATAAAAATTTAGTTTTATTTTCTATCGCAGATTGGAAAAGCTATTTAAAATACCAGTTATTTAGAAGCATGGCCTGGTATTTGGATGACAATTCCTATATCGAATTTTTCAATTTTTACTCGGTTACTTTGCAAGGCGTAAAAGTACCAAAGCCAAGATGGAAAAGGGTTGCAGAATTGACTAATTTATCGTTGGGTGAATTGATCGGACAGGTTTATGTGAATGAATATCTGCCAAAAGGAACTAAAGAAAAACTCCTCGAAATTGGAACAGCCATTAGAAACGTATATGCCGGAAGAATTAATAATCTTGATTGGATGAGCGATGCAACGAAGCAGAAAGCGCTTAAAAAATTAAACGCAATTATAATGAAAGTAGGGAATCCTGATAAATGGAAGGATATGAGCAACCTGCTGACGAACCGTGATTCGTATGTTAAAAATGTAATGAGTACGAACAAATGGGAATTCGATTATATGATGGCAAAATTTGGCAAGCCTGTTGACAGGACTGAATGGGGAATGGAGCCTCAAACAAATAATGCATATTACAACCCATCAAATAATGAAATTGTTGTACCTGGTTGCAATATTATTGTTCCAGGATATGAACATAAATTGGCTGATGACGCATTGTTGTATTCAATTATTGGTTTTACATTCGGACATGAAATGTCGCATGGGTTTGACGACCAGGGAAGCAAATATGACGAATTTGGCAATTTGCATAGTTGGTGGACTGCTGATGACAGTATTAGGTTTTATAAAAAAACAAAAATGATAGTCAGGCAATTCAATGATTATATTGCAGTTGACAGCCTTCATATAAACGGTGAACTTACACAGGGAGAAAATATTGCTGACCTGGGCGGCATCATGATGGATTATGAAGCTTTTAAAAAAACAAAACAATACAAAGGCCAGGAAATTATTGCCGGGTTAAATCCGGATCAAAGATTTTTCCTGGGATATGCCTTTGCATGGATGATGAATGAACGTCCTGAAGCTATTGCAAACCAGGTGCGTAGCAATGAACACTCACCTTCACAGTTCCGGGTTATTGGCCCTTTGTCCAACATGCCTGAGTTTTATGCAACTTTTGGAATTAAAAAAGGAGATGCAATGTGGCGCGAAGACAGCTTAAGGATTAAAATTTGGTAATTCAGGAACCCGAAAAAATATTTATGCCTGAAATTCAGCTTTTACAAGGCGATATTACAAAACTTGAAGCAGATGCTGTTGTAAATGCAGCAAATAATTCTCTACTTGGCGGAGGTGGAGTAGATGGCGCTATTCACAAAGCAGCAGGATCTGAACTTTTAGTTGAATGCCTTTCATTAAAAGGTTGCCCGACCGGAAGTGCAAAACTGACTGGTGCATATAAACTGCCTGCAAAATATATTATCCATACTGTTGGCCCGGTTTGGAGAGGCGGAACCAACAATGAAGAAAAACTATTGGCTTCCTGCTATTACAATTGTCTTGAAATTGCTGAAAACAAGAAATTGAAATCTATTGCATTTCCGAACATAAGTACTGGAGTTTATAAGTTTCCAAAAGAAATAGCTGCCAAGATTGCAATTTCGGAAGTAAGTAAATTTCTCGAAAAAGCAGCGAACATTCAAAAAGTAATTTTTATTTGTTTCGATAGCGAAAATTATGAAATTTATAATTCTAATTTAAAGCTTTGAAGACGCGAAAATTTGATGATATTAGAAAATTGAGGAATGAGAAGGATTGAATATTGGAATATTTGAAGATCAGAAGAACAGAAAATCTGAAGAAGTTGAGATATTTTTCAAATTAGAATATTAGCAAATTGTTACTTTAATACAATAGAACATCAGTACATTGGCACATCAACACATTAGAACATTAAAAGAATGCTACAAAAGAAAATATCAAACTACCTTTCATTAGTAACATTCAGCCATACAATATTTGCAATGCCTTTTGCCCTTATCGGCTATTTTCTGGCAGTAAAGTTTGGAAAAGGATCATTTTCATGGAGTACGATGGGTTTGGTAATTTTATGCATGGTCTTTGCCCGTAACGCAGCTATGGCTTTCAACAGGTTTGCCGACAGATACATCGATTCGCTTAACCCACGTACTGCTTTTCGCGAAATTCCGTCAGGAATAATAAAACCAGGTTCAGCTTTAATTTTTACAATAATTAATTCGCTGTTGTTTATTTCAGCAACATGGTTTATTAACCAACTTACTTTTCATTTGTCACCGGTTGCATTGTTCATTATTCTGGGGTACAGCCTTACAAAACGGTTTACATATTTTTGTCATTTTATTTTAGGGCTTGGACTTTCGTTAGCGCCTATTGGCGCATATTTAGCCGTATCTGGCAATTTCTTCTGGCTTCCACTATTATATTCCGGTATTGTGTTGCTTTGGGTTAGTGGCTTCGATATTATCTATGCTTTACAGGATGATGATTTTGACAAAAAGCAATCTTTGCTATCCATTCCTTCCAGGTTTGGAAGAAAGAATGCTATAATTCTATCTTCTGTGTTGCATACTTTCAGTGCAATACTCGTGTTGATAACCGGATTAGTTTCAAGTGTTGGAATACTTTACTGGATTGGCTCTGTTATTTTTATTGGATTATTAATTTACCAGCATTTATTGGTTAAACCAAATGATCTAAGTCGAGTCAATTTTGCTTTTGCAACAATGAATGGTATTGCCAGTGTCATTTTTGCAGGCTTTGTGGTCACTGATATTTTGATCCGATAATTAATTCAGATTATTTGGCCATATTTGCAGGTAATTATATTTTTGCATTAAATAATATTTTAATTCTATGGATTTAAAAGAAATATTATCAATTTCTGGTCATAGCGGATTGTACAAATATATTTCGCAAGCCCGAAATGGTATAATTGTGGAAGGCATTGAAGATAAAAAACGTATGAATGCTTTTGCAC
>Ga0182027_10008185_pt1 | contig 15262 bp, 5 predicted proteins | sample 712E1DmetaG_FD_121300 | JGI IMG/M metagenome (GOLD analysis project Ga0182027, IMG submission 121300) | Permafrost microbial communities from Stordalen Mire, Sweden - 712E1D metaG (Illumina Assembly) | ecosystem: Environmental > Terrestrial > Soil > Wetlands > Permafrost | place: Sweden... | reverse complement strand
GACAAGGTTCACATCTCCCACGACATCGTCCACAAGCACGAGAGACTGCTGACTGGCGGGGTCTGGGCGAACATCGAATTGATTTATGACGATTCGCTTGGGGAGGACGGAGCGATTCGCCCGTTCGTGATCGAGAGGTTGGCCCCGATTCAAATCGCGAGCGCGAACCTTGAAGAATTCCTGCAAGGCCGGGCGGTATTTACTCGCGACGAGTGGATCGATGTCCTGTTGCGCTCCATGGGCTACGAGCCGACTCATGGGGATTTTACGATTCGACGAAAGTTGCTTTTCCTCCTGCGGCTCGTGCCAATGGTGGAACGGAACTATAACCTGATCGAGTTGGGGCCGCGTGGCACTGGCAAATCGTATGTCTATCGCGAACTGTCGCCTTACGTAATTCTTCTTTCCGGCGGTCAGGGCGGCGTGCCTGACCTTTTCGGATGGAAAAACCGGAAGGACAAGCCGGGACTGGTGCTGAAGTTTGACGTCGTGGCGTTCGATGAAGTCGCAGGCTCCAACTTCAAGCAGGAAAGTGACAAGCAGATGTATAAAGGTTACATGGAGCAGGGCTCGTTTTCGCGCGGTGATGACAAAGGCACGCTTACGGCGAACGGCGGCATCGTTTTCAACGGCAACATGGACGGAGACGTGGAGACGACCGCGCGCGTCAGCCACCTCTTCGCCGCGCTGCCGGAAACGGTCCGGCACGACATGGCATTCCATGACCGTTGGCACGCTTATCTGCCGGGTTGGGAAATGCCGAAAATGCAGCCGGGATATTTTACGAACCACATTGGCCTGATCGCCGACTACATGGCCGAGATTTTCCACGCGCAGTTACGAGGTCGGAACTATACGGATGCCTATGATCGCTTTTTCAGCCTCGGCAGCCACGTAGAAGAACGTGACCGCAAGGCCATTGTCCGCACCACTGCGGGCTTGATCAAGTTGATCCACCCAGACGGCAATTGCACGAAAGACGAGTTGCGTGAATATCTCAGCTTCTCGGTGGAACTCCGCCGCCGGGTGAAGGAGCAACTCAAACGCATGGGCGGCATCGAATACTCAAAGGTGAATTTGTCATTCATCGACCGGGAATCGGGCGAGGAAACGTTCGTGACGTGCAAGGAGCTTGGCTCGGTGCAAATCATCCCGGATGGGGTGCTCGCCCCCGGCGACCTTTTCACCGTGGGCTTCGATAGTGGCGAGAATCGCTTTTCGCTCTACCGCATTCAGATCAATGCTCTCCCAGGTGGTCACCACTTCAACGTCGTCGGGACGAATGGCAAAGGCATTAAAGAGAGCGCCCGCATGGCGTTTGATTACCTGAAAGGCAATGCCAAGAAGACCGGCATCGACCGCGACGTCGGCGCTTATGACTTCAACATCCAAGTGATCAGCCTCATGCAAGGCAAGGATGCGACCGACTTGGGGGTCGCCTTTTACATCGGTCTGATGTCCGCTTTGATCCATCGTTCGATTGCTCCAGGCCTGGTGGTCTTGGGGCAGATGAGCATTCATGGCGTTCTCAGCCGCGTGGAAGGCCTCGGCGACAAGCTCCGTATCGCGATGGACGCTGGCGCGAAACGCGTCATGATCCCAACCGAAAACCGCCGCGACTTCGCCGAATTGCCGGCAGAGGTCATCGACAAACTCCAAATCGACTTTTACAGCGACCCATCGCAAGCCGCATTCAAGGCGCTGGCTGAAACCTGAGCACTGCTATGCCCCAACCAACATTTCCTCGCGGCTCCGAATGGAGAAAGTGGGACCTCCAAGTCCACACGCCGTTTTCTGCCCTAAACAACGGTTTTGGAACCGACTTCCCCGCGTATGCTAAACAACTGATTGAGAAGGCATGCAGTGCAGGAATTGCGGTCGTCGGCATCACGGACTATTTCACAATTGAAGGGTATTCCGCCCTCCGTAAGTTGCTCGCCGACGAACCGGCGTTAAGGGCACTCGTTGGCGACGATCATGCGGCAAAGGCTGCCGGCATTCTCTTTCTTCCCAACATTGAGCTGCGCACTTCCATTATCGTCCGCGACCCAAAAGGGGCTGACAGTCGCGTGAATTTCCACGTATTCTTCTCAGATACCGTTTCGCCCGACCACATTGAAGAACACTTTCTTCGAGAGACTAAATTTACTGCGGAGGCCAATCCGGACAGCAAGGACGAACGCTGGGCGTTGACACCAAAAAATTTGGCGGAGTTGGGAAAACGGCTGAAAGAGCAGCACGAAAAGTTTCGGAAATACACCGACTTGTTCGTCGGGATGATGAATGCGGTCGTCGATCACTCCGAAGTGAGCGAGATTTTGGAGAACAAGCCTTCGATATTTAAGGAGCGTTACCTGCTCTGCTTGCCGTGCGACGAGGATCTTTCAAAATGTAGTTGGGATGGGCAAGGGCACTTGGCTCGGAAGATACTCATTCAAAAATCCCACCTGCTATTTTCGGCAAATGAAGGGACGCGCGCATTTGCCCTTGGGAAGAAACACCCCACCCCGGAAGATTTCAAAGCCGAATTCAAGAGCCTCAAGCCATGCATTCATAGTTCGGACTCCCACACTTTTGCTGCGATGTTTTCTCCGGACCGAAATCGCCATACATGGATCAAGGCCGATCCAACCTTCCACGGCCTGCGCCAAATCCTCAACGAACCTGACGACCGCGTATTTGTAGGCGAGCTTCCCCCGAGCCTGACGCGGGCCGCCCGACGCGCAACGCGTGTTGCGAAGCTTGTGGAAATCAGAAAGACAGCGACGGCTACGACCGCCGAGAAGTGGTTCGATTCCTCAATCCCACTTAACAGTGAGTTGATCGCCGTCATCGGTAACAAGGGAAGCGGCAAGAGTGCGCTTTCCGACATCTTAGGATTGCTGGGAAATACTCCGAGGTATGAATCCTTCAGCTTTTTAACCGCTGAAAAGTTTCGCCGCCCAAAAAACAATAAGTCCCGCCAATTTCAAGCTGCATTGTCGTGGGCTGATGGCGCCGTGGATTCCGTTTCGAGTCTCGACGTGAACCCCAGTCCCGATTCCGTGGAAAAGGTGAAATACATCCCGCAGAGTTACCTCGAAGACATCTGCAACGAGATTGGGGCTGGAAAAGGAGGGCGATTCTACAACGAACTTCAGCAAGTCATATTTTCTCACGTTCCAGAAGTGGATCGGCTCGGCTTTGGAACGCTGGATGATCTGCTTGCGCACAGAAGCGAAGAGACGAATCAGGCAATCGCGCAATTCGTAAGCAAGCTTCAAGAGTGCAATGCGCAGATAGTCACCAAGGAGGAACGATTGCTGCCGCAGCATCGCAAGGCACTCGAATCTCAACTCGCCGAAAAGAATCGCGAATTGGACGCACATGCGGCAACGCGCCCGGTGGAGGTTCAAAAGCCGGATGCCGACCCTGCCGCCCTGCAACACTCCAAGGCAGCGACAGAGGAACTTGAGAAACAGCAAGCGGAACTCAAAGCACTGGAGACCGAATTGACTGCCCTTCGGGCCAGCGACGCAATGGCGGCAAAGAAACGTTCAACCGCAGAAAAGTTGATCGGAAAACTCAAAAACCTTGAGCGCCATGTTGAAGAGTTTCTCCGGGAGGCCAAGCCGGAATTGGACGAACTCAATCTCACCGCTGACGACGTGGTAACTCTACAAGTCCGCCCCGCTCCGATTGAGGCAATGCTCAACGCTCTCGGTTCAGAGCGCCAAGCCATAGCGGAAAAGCTTTCTCCCGACACAGTCGGCGGGCCGGAGTTTAAGCGGAAGGCTGTGGTCACGGCTATCGAGGGGCTTCAGGCGCAACTGAGCGCCCCCCAACGAGCCTACCAGGCATACCTCCAGCTCTTGAAGGAATGGGAAGCAGGAAAAGCGAAGATCATCGGGACTGAAGACTCCTTGGGCTCAATCAAGGCTCTGCAAAAACAGTTGAGTGAATTGGATGGTCTGCCTGGGCAGCTAAAAGCATTGCGCAAGCTGCGTAACCGCAAACTGCTCGAAATCTTCCGCGAGAAGCAGAAGCTGCGGAGCTACTACGAGACCTACTACGGCGCGGTTCAGGATTTCTTGAAGCAGCATGCCTTGGCGGCAAATGAGCGATTTCAACTCACGTTCAATGTGTCGATGGCGGAGAGTGGTTTCTCGGATGCTTTACTCGGGAGGCTAAACCGCCGTAAGATCGGGCCCTTCATGGGGGACGAAGAAGGCGCGGCTGAAATGAAGCGACTTCTTGATCACGCGAGTTTCGACTCTGCACTCGGAACGCTTCGCTTTACCAAGGCACTTTTCAAGAAAATGTCAGAGCGCGATGGGAGGCCTCTGTCGGTGAAGGATCAGTTACGGCAGGGCATTACATTACAGGAGCTTTACGATTTCGTCTTTTCGCTTGGATTCCTTTCGCCAATCTACAATCTCCGATGGGACGATAAGGGGCTGGAGCAACTTTCACCTGGCGAGCGTGGAAATCTTCTCCTCATTTTCTACCTGCTCGTTGATCAGAATGACATTCCGCTGGTAATCGACCAGCCTGAGGAGAACTTGGACAACCAGACGGTTTTCAAGACTTTGGTTCCCTGCATTAAAGATGCAAAGAAGCGCCGACAGATGGTCATGGTGACCCACAATCCAAATCTCGCAGTCGTATGTGATGCCGAGCAGGTCATTTGTGCAGAAATGCAGAAGGATCACGGGAACGCGGTCCTCTATACCAGCGGCTCAATCGAGGATCCAGTCATCAATCGTCGAATAGTCGATATTCTGGAGGGAACGCGACCCGCTTTCGACAAACGCGACGATAAATACATTCCTTAAACGCCGACATCCGCCATGCCGATTTTTTACCGAAAAGCCATTGAAGCCGCGATTCACCCTGGCCGCGCTGATTGGCTGACGGAGGCGAACTTAATGGATTGGGACGGTTTGGTTACCGCGTTGAGTCACCTTACACCAGAGCAACGCTGCGATGCCATTTACCTCGACTGGTTGCTGCAACTCAACAGCCCGGCTCGCTTGGCGTTGCTTCAGGTTCGCAATCTTCTCATCGGGCGGGGGGCGCTCGCGGCCAATTATCTTGCCGAACTGGCGCAGAATGCCAACGATGCCTACGACGAAACACCTGAAGGAGAACAGGGAGCGCAGGTTCGCATCATTCTGGAGGGCCAGTGGCTATTCGTCAGCAACAATGGCCGCAAGGTAACACCTCTCAATCTGCTTGGGCTTTCCCGCTTTTTTGTCCACGCGGGCGGCGGGATTGTGGACCTTAACGAGCAAACCATTGGCCGCTTCGGCATAGGTTTCAAATCATGCTACCGCATCGCTTCCAGCGTGTTAGTGCATACCTGGGACGAGACAGGCCAATTTGGCTTCAGGCTCGCAATTTGCCGCGAGGGAGACGACGAGTCACGTTATGAAAGTGGGCGGCTGGAGCGCCTAATTGGAAGACTTCAAGCCGTTGGTGAGGCAACCCTTGACCCAAACCTCCGTAACCTAAACTGGCTTGGATATTGCACGCCCGAATTTCAAAGCCAACTGCCACCTGAACTCGACGCAATTACCGCGCCTCTCCGACAGACCAGCCGTGGAACTCTCTTCTGTTTCCGCATCCGACCAGACAAACTAGCGGAAGTCCAAAGTCGCATTTCGGGTCAAGCCCATGAAGTTTACGAACTTTGCCCCTTGTTCCTGCCCAAAGTGCGTTTGGTTCAGCTCGGCCGCCATGTGCTTCGCATGAGGGAAAAACGGCCTGACGCAAGTAACGACCTTCAAGGCCAGGTTACCGCTGCCAAAATCGAACTTACTACGGAGTCCGATGGTGACCGTCCGTCAAACTCGCGCTTCTGGCGCTTGAAATCCACTGACGGCGATTGGCAAGTCGCGCTCCATGCCGACAGCGAGTTCCGACTCAAGGTTGGCCAGGAGGAGGACGAGCACGGCACAACGATTAAGGATGGTGCGGCCTATGCCTTCTTCCCCTTGAACGCTGTAACTAGGACATGGCCCTTTCGTTTACACCTGCACATCGAACTGCCCACCAATCTTGCCCGTGACGATTGGAACCCTGACGAGACAGCCCAAGTTCACCATCAAATACAACGAGCTGTTGCGGGCGTCGTGGCCTGGCTAGAGCGCCACACCGATAAGTGGCACCCTGATTGGCGCATCGAGTCCCTTGCAGCCAGAAAGCCCAATCAAAACGAAACCTGGGCCTGGCAACTGTGGTCGCGCCTATGTGCGGAGCGCGACCAAAAGAGAGTAGTCCGCAGTCTTGACGGAAGCTTCGTTTCTGCCGAATCCACCAAGGGAATTTACCTGGTCGAACGAAGTGAGGTGTCCGCCGCCTGGCAAAAGGTGCTCCAATGGCAGCCCTCCGCCGCGGACCGGCCACAGTTGACCGCCTTCAACACGGACGACCTATTCCCAGTGACCGAAGTGTCCGCAAAAGACGTGGCTCAGATCTGTCAGGATACCCTTGTGGATTTCGCCCAAGACGGCGACCGACACCAGACAGTGGCCACGGCCTTTTTTGGCTGCCACAATCTCATGTTTCACCGATCGCCCGGATTGGTAGTAGATTTCTTAAAGGCGATTCGATGCCTCAGCGTTTCAGGGGTGAAAATTCCACTCATAGAGCTTTGTGAACAGCCAGGTGGGGCTGAACTCACCTCCGATTGGCATCAGACCATCAAAACCATTGAAAGCTGGTCGCGAGACGTTTCATGGGCCACGGTCCCCGTGGGAGGCAAAAGTCTATCTGAGCAATTCAAAAAGCTCTCTAAACCCGAGTTCAATCCGGCGTGGTCCGAATTGGCAGCTCGACTTGCAACTGACGAACAGTGGAAAACTTTAGGCGACCAGTTTTGGAACGCGCCGCGCAGCCGGTGTCCCGTAGCGGCGAAGCCATCTGCGCTGATATGTCTTCGCGTGCCAGGCAAAAACGGGGGCTGGCTGCCAATCTCAAACCTCTGGCTTGATGACGATTCAAAAGTCGATTGCTTTTGTGGATTGCTAAAAGAGTGGGACCGTTCGTGGACCGACACAAAACGTAAAGACATTAACGAGAAGCTCAAGGTATGGGACCTGTGGGAAACTTGGGAGCGATCCACAAAGACCCTTCTAAAAGATAAGTTGCCCGGTGTTCTGGCCAAACAACTGGCAGAGAATGCCGAAAAGGACGCCTTTGCGTTGGTTTTCACCAACGCGTTCGAGGCCGCCCGGCGTTGCTTGGATGACGTATGGAAACATATCGTCGAAGATTCTATAAAAAAAGCGGTCGGACGATTGATCAGCGCTCAGATGACGGAAGCTGGATTCAAAAAGAAGAACGTTGTTAGTCGCACGGTTTCGGAATCCACCCGTGACGCGCTGAACCTCTTGCCCGGATACGTCACAGCGCCTCCTTGGCTTACTGACGCAACCTACCAAAGCATCGCCAAGCTCGGCCTTCAATCAGATTGCGATTTCGAGTTTTTGAGCCACACGGACGTTGCCAGCGAGCAGGAGAGCCTCGCTCGTGAATTACTTGAAAAATTCTACCAGTGGCAAGCAGCCGCAGTCACGCCGACGGCCATGACAGGGTTGGGACAGATCAGCGACGCCACCAGTTTGGCCAGGCGGCGCGATTGGCTATTGGGCCTCGGCCCACAGAAAACCAGACGTCTTCGTGACCTGATTGTGCCTACCTCCACCAAACTTCAGATGACTGCGGCAAGCCGACTCAAGGCCATGTTGCTCGCACAGGCCAAGTGGGACGGAGAGGATCTGCCCGCAACATTGGTTGAAATTGCGTCTTTGGCTGGGGCTTGCATTCAACCCAACAAACTACAGATGGATGCAATTCCGGGCACGCTCACGCCTTTGGAATACGAACAACTACCCTCTGAAGCGACGGTTTTAGCCGACATTCAAGAACTTGTCCGGGCAAAGGGTTGCCGGCTTCTCGGCAGTCCTAGCGAGTTGAATCTCAGATGGCGTTATGAAGGGGATATTGTTGCGAGGCTTGATGATGCTCTTTTCGCGATCGAAGCAGACCGAATCATCGTCCACCGCTTTCGGCCTCCGGCGGATGAGGAACAATGCAAGCGCGTGCTCGCCGTGTTTGAAACCAACACTACCGTCTCCCAAGATTACGAGGCGGAAAAGGTTCAGTCGCCGTTTCTGTGCTACCAGAAACATCGCGAAACGATACGCCAGACTCTCTTGAAGGAGTTGGTTGCTAAGGTTGGCTATGAGAAGCATCACATCCTTCGCGAGTTATTGCAGAACGCTGAAAGCGCCTATGCGAGCAAAAGCAATCCTCCCCCAGATGCGTGGTTCGAATTCTCGATCGTGGCAGCGTCTCAGGCCGGACAGAGGAAAGTTGTCGCTCGCCATGCCGGTAGGGCTTTCAACGAGCCGGATGTTACCGGGCACACTCGGGATGATGTGGGGCGTATCTGGCGGCTGGCGGCTGAAAGCGAACGCACCGCTGATGAAGTGGGTCGTTTTAATCGCGGGTTCAAGACCTTGTTCACGGTTGCCGTAAATGGATCGGTTCACATTCGCAGCGGCGATTATGATTTCGAGGTGATTGATTTGCTGATGCTCAAACCCGCAAACCCACAGCCTAACCCAGCTAAACATTCACCCATTACCGAGTTCACTTTTGAAGCGGAATACCAACACGCGTTGGACATGCTCCGGCTTGAATCTGCACCCAATCCTAATTCAACCCTCCGCGTGGTCAATGCCTCCACCTTCGTTTTCCTGGCGCACTTGCAACGCATTTCCGTGAAATTTGAACAGCATGGGTTTCACTGGCGCATAGCGCGGACCGACGATTCGCCTGGTTGGAAAAGCATCATCATCGCCAAAGACGGAACCGCATCTCCCGAACGTTTCCTCGTTTTCTCGGGCGCGGTTTCCCCTCTTGTTCCCAACGATCTCTGCCGCCGTTACGCTGCTGCCGTGCGGTTCGACGCCAACAAGTTGCCCGCCCTGCTCGATAAGTCCTGGCGAAAGTTTCACTTGACCTTTGAGACGGAGCACGACTTCCCACTCGATTTTCTCGTCAACGGCGATTTCGACGCCGACCAAGGCCGGGTGGGTGTGCGTAACATCGCTCGAAGCGGTTTGGTTGAGCTGGCTTACGATGCGGTTATTCAGCGCGCTGAGGCCGAGATTCGCAAAAGCCCTACCTGCGCTGTGTGGCTCGCGTGGGCTCGCGTCCTCCACCTGAAGGACGCTCCCACCGAACTGAACGCCAGCAGTGAACTGCGCCCCTTGCACCGCCATGCCGAAAAAGCGGCCGCACAACTCAGCGCTATAGTTCCGCATGCGGGCGGATTGGTTGCCGCCTCCACACTGGAGTTCCCCAGCGTGCTCCTTCGTCGCCTCGGCAGCGTTTTTGGGCCACGCTGGCATTTCGAGCAACGGCTTTGGATAGATGCGGACATTGCCTCTGCTTTGCCCGATACCGCTCATGATCATGGTCGTGTCACTTTCCTTGATTGGGTGCTTTTGCAGCAGCCTGACTCGGCCATCTTGCGACTCGTCGATGCCGACATTAAATCTGAAGCCTTCACCCGGCTGCGCTTATCCGGCCCGGAGAAAGACGAGTTTGATAAAGTAAAAATCGCTTTGGCTGAAAAACTCCGACCGGCCGTCATCCACCCACCCCCCGAGCCGGAGATTCCGGTTGTGGAAGCGTGGTCAGTTGAAAACCTCTGGCATTGGTGGGAACGGCGTAACAAGCCCGTGTCGGAATACACTCTCGAAGGCACGGAGAATTGGCGGCTACTCTATGGCAACGACGCTGCCGACACCAATGCTCGGCAGGCACGGCTTAAAAGTGATCTGCTCTCCGTTTCATCAGCCATTCCGTCACCGGACGGTCTGCGCATCTGGTATCGCCTTTTCGGTATCGCGTGTTTGATGTCAGCGGGGCGACGCATGTCCGAGGTTCGCTCTTTCTGGCAAACCGAATTGGATGGAAGCCAGTTTTGGGAACGCACGAGCGCGAAGACTTTTAGCCAGGGCACTGATGCTCTGTTTGCGGAGGTGACAACCCGCCCTTTTAGCACCCTGACGGCCAGCGGTGAAAATGCTTACTTCTGGCGCCGCGTGTTTTACGACATTCGCAAAATTCATCGGTTGGTCTGGGAGGACCTGTTCCCCGCAACCCTGCTGGAACTTGTGCATGTCGGCCGTGCTGCCGACCTGCTCAACTTCCTTAAAACCGGCTACCTCCCTGGTCAAAAACCTTGGGTCGGTGTCTTTGGTCAGAGCGCTGGGGCCCCCTTGTTTTTCGTCGTGCGCGAGTTGTGTCGCCTCGGTGTAATTCCCGCCAATCCGGAGGTGAAGCGCCTCTCCTTCTTCGTGTCAACGCCTGTCCGACGCGCAATGGAGCGCATTGGCTGGATTACGGCTGATGCAAGCAACCGGGTGGACTTTGAATCGTTGTCGTCGTTAAGCGATGCTCTATACCGTCGGATCGCAGCCGATACGACCTTCGGACCACGGCTGCTGCCTTACTACGACATCCCTCTCTTGCATCTGGGACTTGAAGGCTAACCATGATCGCCCCTCTACAAGCCAATTCGAGAATCATCCACCACTCCCACCCTGAATATGGGTTTGGCCTCGTGCGTTACGTCGAGGAGGATGCCTTCGGGGACACTCGCTTGCAGGTAGCGTTCGACCATCTTGACCAGCTCGTCATTGTCGCTCCCGGCGAGGTTGAACTTGTTCAAGACCCCTTGACCGATGCAGCAAACCGTGCTTGGGGCGAGCTTGAAGTTTTCAAACGCAAGTTGGCTGCCGGCCTCATCATCGGCGAAAACAATCTCACGGGCGGTTTCACCAAGGCGGCTGTTCAGCCTTTGCCGCATCAGGCGTTCTTGCTCGACAAGGTACTGGCCGCAGACCGATTCGGCCACGTGCTCGCTGATGATGTAGGCCTGGGCAAGACAATCGAGGCGGGCTTGCTCATGACCTGCCTGATGCGCCGGGAGCCGCCTCAGCGCATCATGGTCGTCTGCCCGGCCGGACTTGCCCTCCAGTGGAAGGACGAGATGGACGAACACTTTGGCTTGAGTTTCACGATCCTCGGCACCGACTTTCAGGGCAAGCTCGAATCTAACTGGCGCACCCAACCGCTCGTGATCGCACCAATTGACCGCTTGAAGCGCGACGAATACCGGGACCTCTTGGCTCAGGTAGGGATGTTCGACCTCGTTGTCTGCGACGAGGCCCACCGCCTAACGGCACAACGCCGTTTCTTGAGTCAGAAGCTCGAAAAAACCGCGAACTACCGGTTGATTGAATTCCTCGTTGCCAGCCGCCTCATCCGGCACGTGGCCAACGCGGACAACACGCCACGCTCTCCGCGGCTTCTGCTCTTGTCAGCAACACCCCATCAGGGTGACGACGAACGTTTCCTTTATTTGCTGCATCTTGCCCGCCCGGATTTGTTTCAACCCGGCAAGCAACCCGTGGCCACGCAACTGCGGACCCCCGCGCTGGTTGAAACGCTGACGCGCACTCCGAAATCGCGAGCGGTGGATTGGGATGGTAGGCCTCTTTTCAAGGGACACACGGCAACGACCCTCGACGTGCGCTGGACCGTGGCCGAAACCGAGGTTTCGCGGTTGTTGACGGAATATATCCTGAAGAGCCTCGACTTCGTTCGCGATTCCGACCGAGGCACCCAACTCGTGGTTCAGTTGGTCATGCACACGTTTCACAAACTGGCCGCGAGCAGTTGGCCCGCATTAGAGAGAGCCTTGCAACGCCGACTCGATTCTTTACAGGGCCGGGTTGAGCGGTTGTCCGAACTCTTGGAGGGCGACGACGACGATGAGCAGAACGACGAATTCCGCGACTTCACTTTGCCCGCCAGGACATTCTTCGATAGTGAACGCTCCCTCCTCGATGATTTGTTGAATCGTTTGCGCAACTTGCCGGTGGATTCCAAATGGCATTCCTGCTCTGACCTCCTCGCAGAACTCGGACGCACCGAACCGGGCGCGAAGGTTTTGATTTTTACGCAATACCGCGCCACCCAGGACATCCTCACGAGCAGGATCGCCGCCCTTTTCCTCGGTTCGGTGGTGGAGGTAATTCATGGCGACGTTGAAATGGAAGATCGCCGTGCCGCCCGCATTCGGTTTGAACGCGGCTCCCGTTTCATGGTGTCCACCGAAGCCGGCGGTGAGGGCATCAATCTTCAAAAGGCGTGTCATTTAATAGTTAATTACGATCTGCCGTGGAATCCAATGCGTTTGCAGCAACGCATTGGTCGCCTCGATCGCTACGGTCAAAAGCAGGTGGTGCATGTTTTCAATCTACGCGTCCCCGATTCTTGGGACCAACACATCTCCACCCGCCTTTTGGAACGTCTCGACGTGATACAAAAAACGATGTCAGCGGCCGGGCCGGGCAACCTGGAAGATTACCGGGAGATGATTCTCGGGCAGGTGGCAGAACAGATTGATGCCACCAAGCTCTTCACGTCGTCTCAGGCCGGCCACGGCGTAACAGACGACCAGATGGACTCATGGATCAGGTCTGCGCTGGAATCAATGTCGCGTTGGCGCGACCTGTTCGGCTCCGATTTGGGAATGGCAGACAATGGGGCAAAGTTGAAGCCATCTCTTGGAAGCGCACAGTTCAAACTGGCATTCCGTCTGGCCTGTGAGGCGCAGGGCATCCGGTTGCGTGAAACCCGCAACAGCGAGAACCAGTTCGTTCCCGAGGTTTTCAACTTTGACTTGCCTGCCGCGTTCCGCGATCCGATTTTTCGCCCCTCCCGCACCATGCACGTCGTGTTTGACCGGGAAGTTTACGCAGCCGTTCGGGGACAAGACCTTGGCATTGTGCGCGGTCAACCAATCCGTCCCATCCTCGCAGGCTTCGGCGAGCCATTTACCGACTGGCTGTTTCAAACCGCACTTCATGCCACATCGGGAAACAATGCATTCTCATTCGTGGCTGGTGACCCGTGGCCATTAGGCCCGGGATGGCTGCTCGTTTATGCGCTTCGGTGGATGGGAAAAAGCCGTCGCATCGCATCGCCAGATTCGCTCGTGCTCTGTCACCTGAACGAGGCTGGCGAAACACGTCAGGTGTCGCCCCTCGATGCCTTCAATTTGATTGCGAATAATCTTGCCGCGCGCGCTGCGGCGGGCATCACCCCTACGGATGCGACGTGCCTGCCTGCCCGCAAAATCGCTCAACAAGTGCTGAAAGAATGTGCAATGAACCGCGACACTTTTGCCAAGGGTGCGGCCGGCATCTCACTGCTTTGCGCTGCCCGAATCGAAACCACGAAATCTCTCAAATAACCAACGTATGATCGCGCCGTTGGCCAAATTCATTGATTGGCTGGCCATTCAGGTCTTGGCCATACTGCTTCCGCGCTTCAATGCACGAAACCCTCGGCTGGAGGAAGCAATCCAATTGCTGAAGGGGCCGGATTTTATTCCTGCCGAAAGCCAGCCGGCGCAGGTGGAGTTCAATGCCGGCCAGTCGGGACTGCATTTTCACTTTCCCACGCCGCGACCGGGCGGCTATGCTGAGAACAACATCGTTTACGGTCGGCTCTATCGCTGCACCAAGCGATGGCAGGAACGGCCTGTGATCATTCTATTGCATGGTGGCGGTGGCTTCCCGTGCGCCATGCCGCAGTATTTGAGCCAGCACCACTGCCAGGAGGGGACCGGGGGCGAGGCCGCAGAAGAGTCCCAGGAGAATTCCAGATGCCAGAGCCGTCATCATTATGGCACATCCTAGCCTGAATGGGGTGGCGGCTTCAACTGCCCGACAAGCGCCATCCTTTTGTCGTAGAGGGCAAACACCGTGCTCTCGTCCGGCGATGCGGTGTCGAAAATCCGGCAGGGGCTTTCGACGAAGCCGCGGCGTTGAAGCAAATCCTCCTCGAAGGACTGAATCGGGTTGTCGAGATTCTTGAGAGCGGATTCGACGGTCATTTTTTGCGCTAAAGTCCTTTGGGGGCGACGATCACGATGACTCGCATCCTCTCCGTGGTTTCTGATAAATCCTTCTCCAGCGCATTGGGTTTATCGCAATACCCATCTGGATCGTAAACAAAGCAAATCAATGTCCGGCAATGAGGGTGCGATTTGTAGCGCTCTTTGTCTTCGGCCAATTGCGAGGTGAGATCTCGTTGACCGAGATTCTTACGGGTCATCTTTGCCTCGACGACAACCTCTTCTGGCATCAGCAAGAAGTCCATCCGTGCTGAACTCCCACCATGGCTGGGGGTGGTTTCCTCTGGACGCACATCGTCAAAGTGGAGTTGCAGAAGCGCGTGCATAAGATCCTGGACATCATACTCATCCTGAATCCCAATGCCCGAACGTTTGCCGTGTCGCTTCTGCAATTTCTTTGCGAACAGGGGAAACCTTCTGCAAATTGATCCTACCAGTGACGCTGCGTCCTGGGCGCTTTTCGACAGAAGCCAAGTATCGGCGATGGCAGATCTGAGTCTTGCCTGGATCGCCTGTCGAAGCGAAAAGCTGAGAACCGCCGCCTCCGCCAAGTCATGAACCTCACACCCCGATTCCAAGCTGGTCAAAAGAAGAGCCTCGTCCAGTGGTGCAAAGTTTTGGTCGGCAAAAGACACAAATGATCCGGATACGCTCCCAATCCACCGCGCCAGAGCCAACTCTCGTGAAAGCAATCCCGCCCATTGGCGTGGTGCATTAACCTTATTCTGAAGGCCAAGAATATCGCCAGCGAATTGATACAGCGTCGATTCCCAGAAGCTGCCCCCGCTTAATTTCGACAATTCGCCCAGAGCACCCTTCAGCCACTCCACTTGTTGATCGTCACGGTGCTTGCAACTGGATAAGCCAAGTGCGATTCCAACCACCTCAAGTGGACGATACGCAAACGATGAACGGTCCACAGGAAACAACTCCCGCCTTTGCAGCCGCTGCAAGGCTTTCAGCCATGCGGCTTCATCCGGCAGAACTGGCCGCCACAGCCCAGCAGCCATTCCATAGCCGGCAGAGGCAAGCATGGGTGCTTCGTCGAGGCGCCTCGTATCCAGAACAACCTTTGCCCCATCGAGGTAGTCGGGCACACCGGCACCGGCTCGTTTGAAGACGAAGCCAGCGAAGGCCATCGTCGGCGAAAATGGTCCCACGTTGCCCCTCTGAAATTGATCGAGGCGGGCTAACTGGGCTGCCAAACTTTGGCTCAACGCACTGCTCATAGGAACCACTTGCTTGCGCGAAGCTTGATGTTCAGCATGGCTGGCG
>Ga0182027_10008184_pt1 | contig 15262 bp, 16 predicted proteins | sample 712E1DmetaG_FD_121300 | JGI IMG/M metagenome (GOLD analysis project Ga0182027, IMG submission 121300) | Permafrost microbial communities from Stordalen Mire, Sweden - 712E1D metaG (Illumina Assembly) | ecosystem: Environmental > Terrestrial > Soil > Wetlands > Permafrost | place: Sweden... | reverse complement strand
TTTGTCTGATCTAAAATTGTTGAAAGCTGTGAGGTTCTGAAGAATTCGTTAATCGCTGCCATAATTGGTCTGGCGTTAATAAGTCCTCCGATTGAAATTGGCACATCGGGCTGAATTAAACTCATTCTCTCTTTAACGCTTCTTTCAAGTCTTAAAGCTCCGATTCTAAATGCTGTTGTAGAAACCAATTCTCCAACGCATCTAACGCGTCTATTTGCCAAAGAATCAATATCGTCAACGCCAAAATCACCATGCGCAAGCTTAATTAAAAAGCTTATTGTTCCGATAATGTCATCAACCGTTAAAATTTTTGTTTCCGGCGAAAGAGGATTAAATCCTTCGATTACTTCTAATTTTTTATTCATTTTATAGCGTCCGACGCTTCCCAAATCGTATCTTCTGTTGTTAAAAAAAGTTCCTAAGAAATTTTCTCTGACTTTATCCAAAACTACCGGCTCTCCAGGATGCATTTTCTTAAAAATTTCAATTAATGCTTCACTTGAGTCCTGAGTTTCGTCTTTTAGCAAAGTGTTTTCTATAAAATTAGTTTTTCCGTTTGTTTCTATTTGGGAAAATCTTGATTTTATATCGTCATTTTGGGAAAGTCCGAGAGCCCGGAGGAAAGTTGAGGCTAAAAACTTTCTTCTTCTATCAATCTTTACCATTACTGTTTCGTGTCTTGTTGTCGTAAATTCAAGCCAGGATCCGTGAACAGGTCTGATCTCGGCGTTATAAAGAGTTTTTCCGGTAACATTATCAACCGTTGCTGTAAAGAAAACTCCAGGGCTTCTAACAAGCTGGTTTACGACTGCTCTTTCAATTCCGTTAATAATAAAAGTGCCTCTGTCAGTCATTTGAGGAATATCCCCCAAAAACACTTCCTGATCATAACTAGCATTGGTTTTTTTGTTTGTAAGAATTGCTTTAACGTACAGCGGGGAATCGAATGTAACGCCTTTTGTCAGAGCAATATCGGGGGTATTTGTAAGTTTTCCCAAACGATAGTTTTTAAGTTCCAGCGTCCAGTTTTTTTCGGTAAAATCATCGATTGGTGAAATCTCATCCAGTACATTTCTTATTCCAACTTCCAAAAACCACTTATAAGACTCTTTTTGTATTGATAATAGATCTAAGTTCGGCAGGAGGGAAAAACTTTTTCCCCAATTGATTCTAATACCATCCTTATTGTCGTTTGATTTTTTTATCGCCATTCAAATTATATTAGACTTATAGGATTGTTCAATAACGCCAAAAAAATGGGAAAGGTATTTCACCTCTTCCATTTGAATTCCCATAGAGTGTTAAGTTTATAACATAGCTAATACAAAACTGTCAAGAGGGAATTAATTAATTTTGTTTTCCGGATTTTCCTGTCAAGAAAAAGGAGTTTGACTTTACAAGTAATTTTTCATAAAATATGCGCGTATGAATACCGAAGTAAAAGAACAGTCTCCCGCCGTAACTTTAACCAGAATATTACCGGTTGAAGATTTAATATTGCTAAAAGAAGCAACTATTGGACTTGAAAATACAAGGGTTGAGGTTTTAAAAGCCGAAGGACAAACATATGCTGCCCTTACAACACCCAGGTATGATACGGGGAGAAAATATCTTGTAAGAGCAATGACAAAAGTTCCAAAGGGACAAATTTTAGTATCTATTAGAACAAACGCTCGTAATTTTGGACCTATCGATAGAGAGTTTAAGGAATTAAAAGAAGCAAGAGAAGAAAAAAAAGCTAAGCAAAACTCCTAGAATTATTTCCGGAGGTCCGCCTCGCTTAGACCGAAGTGGTGACCGATTTCGTGGACTACCGTAGCTCTTACCTGCGCTCTTACATCTTCTTCTGTTTGGCAAACCTGCAAAATTGCGTTTTTAAAAATTGTTATCTTATCGGGAATATTACTATAATATATTCCCCTTTTTGTTTGCGGAACTCCCTCGTAAAGCCCAAGCAGTAATGAATAGGGCGGGAGTTTTGATTTTCGAAGTTGGTAGGGTGTTGGAAATTCATCCACAGTCACCGAAACGTTATTCAGTTTTTCCGCAAATTCTTTCGGTAAAGAATCTAAAGCTTCTTTGACTAATTCCCTGAATTTATTATCATCCATTCTTGGAATTATACCACTGAGAAATTTTTGCGGCTGGTTTATTCCGTCGTAGTACCGTCGAACTCAGGACCGTTTGCTTCTGCTTCTTCTTTGGTTTTTCTTAAAATTCCGTCTTTATGATGCGGCGGCGAATAGAGCGTATAAAGTTTAAGCGGTTCCGTAGCTGATTCATTGATAACATTATGCTTTGCGCCTTGGGGAACAATCACCGCGTCTCCGTCTCGGACAAGATATTCGGTTCCGTCTATAATTACTTTTCCTTGTCCCTTTTCAAAGCGGAAAAACTGGTCATTTCCCTCGTGTACTTCCATTCCTATTTCTTCGCCTGGCAAAAGGGACATTAAAACCAACTGACAATGTTTGGCTGTATAAAGCACATGACGGAAGTTTTCATTTTCAAGAGTTAATTTTTCAATATTGTCTTTGTAACCTTTTTTCACTTCATTTATAGAATACTCTTTCACTTTCTAAGAATCAAATTATTTCCCTTGACATAAAAACCCTTATCTGTTAAATTTGTAATGCATCAAGAGATCCCGGTGAAAACCGGGACGGCAACCGAGCCCTAAGCAAAGTCGAACGGGTCGCGGTGCCGGCTCCCTAAAGGGGAAGATGTGGCTAATTATGGCAAAAATTTCTACATTTACATCCGAATCAGTCTGCCAAGGACACCCCGACAAAATTTGCGATTCTATTAGCGATGCAATATTAGACGAAGCTTTAAGAGCGGATAAATTTGCAAGAGTAGCTATTGAAACCTTAGTAACTTTTAATAAAGTTGTAATCGCAGGAGAAATAAGCGCAAATGCAAAAATTAATTATCAACAAGTAATAAGACAAAGAATTAAAGATTTAGGGTTTACAAATCCAGCTTTTAATTTTTCCGATAAGTCGCCGATTGAAATTTATGTTCATGAGCAGTCGCCTGAAATTGCCAGAGGAGTAAAACCCAAAGGCGCGGGAGATCAGGGAATGATGTTTGGATTTGCCTGCCGGGAAACTTCTTCTTTAATGCCTCTTCCGATAACAATTGCCCATAAACTGGCGGAGAGGTTGGATGAGGTAAGAAACAAAAAAATTCTTGCCTATCTTAGACCCGATGGAAAAACACAAGTGACGATTGAGTATAAAAACGGAATTCCTGTAAAAATAAGTGGGGTTGTAATTGCGGTTCCCCACAATGAAAACATTACACTTAAAGAAGTCAAAAAAGATATTTATAATCAAGTTGTTAAAGTTGTTCTTGAACAGTTCGGATATAAAATTTCGGAGAAGGATTTGATAGTAAACGGAACAGGAAGTTGGCATATCGGCGGTCCGGCTTACGATACCGGACTAACCGGCAGAAAAATAGTCGTAGATACTTATGGCGGATACGCAAGAGTCGGCGGAGGAGCATTTTCGGGCAAAGATCCGACAAAAGTAGACAGAAGCGGTGCTTATGCCGCCAGGTTTTTAGCAAAAAATATAGTTGCTGAAAAGCTGGCAGATAAGGCGGAAGTTAGACTTGCGTATTTTATAGGAGCCAAAAAACCGGTTATGCAATATGTGGAAACTTTTGGAACTGCCAAAAAAAGCGAAAAAGTAATAAATGATTTTATGGCAAAAATTTTAGATACTTCTGTTTTTGGAATTATAAAAGGGCTTAATCTGCAGCGCCCTATTTATTTGCAAACTTCCGTCTACGGACATTTTGGCAGAGACATTTTTCCCTGGGAAAAAATTGTGGGTGGAGCGTAACGCGAGGTGAACGAAGTGCAAGGATAACATCCAGAGTCTTGAGTATTAAGAAATCAAATGTCGGATGGCTTGAATTTAGATAGTGTTATTCTTATAATACGCTTGCTATGAATGCGGAGCTCGGAATATCTGGAAACTTCTCCTCTGCCGAAGGGCCAATGCCGCTTTCGCTTATTCTCGACATGGATGCGGGTTCCAGAAGAAGAACAAATCAACAACAAAAAAGAGACCGGGCAAGAGCATTTCACGAGAAATATAACTCAACTCCTCCCCCTGCTCAACCCGATCAACCTAGACCCACTAACCCGAAACACTATCTTGAACATGGCGGACCGGTATGGCGCAGCCAAAAACGCGTAAAAGGACCACATTAAAAATCTGATAAACTAAATATATGGTTTTTTATACCTATATTGTTGAATGTTCAGACGGAACTTATTATACGGGTAGTACAAATAATATTGAGAAACGTCTCCGCCAACACAATGGAGAGATCGTGGGCGGTGCGTTCTATACACGTAATAAAAGGCCCGTTAAATTAATACATACAGAAACTTTCAAAACCCATTTAGAAGCAGCAAGAAGAGAGGTAAAAATCAAGCAAATGACAAGACTTCAAAAGGGAAAATTATTAGTTCCTGTTCAATAACCCAAAAGCGACTTCCTGTTGTTGTTGATTTTATTATCCGGATAGGTTTTCCAGTGCGCTTTCACAAAAATACCTTTTCTATAATATCCGTTTTGGTACCGCAATTGTCCCTCGCTTTTATAAATTCTATGACTCTGCCTTTTTGGTTCGATGTTCCTACTCACCATTTAATCCTTTCGCATAAATTTATAAGCTTATTATAGTACTTTTCTGCTATAATTTATTGGTAATGAGCGCACGAGAAATAATAGACATATACATTTCATTTTTTGAAAAAAGGGGGCATAAGCAAATTACAAATTCACCCTTAGTACCCCTTAATGATCCAACTACTCTTTTTACATCCAGTGGCATGCAGCCTTTAATTCCCTATCTTTTGGGGGAGGAGCATCCTTCGGGAAAACGGCTTGTTAACGTTCAGAATTGTTTTAGAACGCAGGATATAGATGAAGTCGGAGATAATAGGCACACGACTTTTTTTAGAATGCTTGGCAACTGGAGTTTGGGAGATTATTTTAAAGCAGAGGAAATCCCCTGGCTTTGGGAGTTTTTGACAGAAGAACTAAAGCTTCCCAAAGAAAAATTATTTATCACGGTTTTTGGAGGCTACGAAAAAATTGAAGCGGATGATGAATCTTTTGGGATCTGGGCGGAAATCTTAAAAAAAGACGGCTTTAACCCTGATGAAAAAATATTTTTTGCCGATGTTTCAAAAAACTGGTGGAGTAGGTCCGGAGTGCCTGTTAATATGCCTGTTGGTGAACCCGGCGGACCCGATACCGAAGTATATTTTAGGTTTGATGATGTTGAACATTCCGACGACTGCAAAGGCGATAGTCCGGTAATCTGTGAGTGTGGAAAATTTTTGGAAATTGCCAATTCGGTTTTTATGCAGTATGTAAAAAAAGAAAACAGCTTTTCGGATTTACCCCAAAAAAATGTTGATTTTGGCGGAGGCCTAGAAAGACTACTTGCAGCAGTTGAAAATAAGTCGGATATGTTTAAAACTTCTCTTTTTTTAAAAATTGTAAAAGAAATTGAGAAAGAAACGGGGAAAACTTATCAAGAAAATAAAAGAGCAATGCAGATTATCACCGACCATTTTACCGCAAGTGTTTTTATTGCGGGAACAGGAATAATTCCAAGCAATAAAGAACAGGGTTATGTTTTAAGAAGACTAATAAGACGCGGGCTTGATAATTTCTTTGAACTTAAGGATACCCATTCGGCAAACTCAAGGCAGGCAAATATTGAAGCTGTTTTGCATAAAATTGTTGAAATATATAAAGATACCGATCCCTTGTTGCCGGAAAAGTTTGAAGGAATTAAAAACGTAATTTTGGAAGAAGGACAGAAGTATCAAAAAGCATTGAGGGAAGCCAGGAAATTTGTTGAAAAAAACTATCCTTCGACACGCTCGGGACAAGTTGGCGGAGAAATTATGGGAACTGTTGAAATAAAACCAGAAGACGCATTTAATTTATATTCGTCTTGGGGTCTATCCCCAACTCAGATAAAAAGCTCAGGTTATATTTTTGATGAACAAAAGTTTGCGGATTTAATGGAAAAACACAAAAAGTTATCAAGAAGCGCATCTTCGGGAATGTTTAAAGGCGGTTTGGCGGATACTTCTGAGAAAACAATCATGGGTCATACGGCAACGCATTTACTGCATCAGGCACTAAGAGATGTTTTTGGAAGCGGGCTTCACCAAACAGGCAGCAATATTACCTCGGAGCGGATACGATTTGATTTTAATCTTGACAGGAATTTAACCGCCGATGAGATAAAAAAGGTCGAAAACATTGTTAATGAAAAAATTAAGGAAAATTTGCCAGTTAAATTTGAAATCATGCCCCTTGTAAAAGCCAAAGAACTTGGGGCAATCGGACTTTTTGACGAAAAATATCAGGAAAACGTTAAGGTATATTTTGTGGGTAATTATTCAAAAGAGTTCTGCGGCGGCCCGCACGTTGATTTTACAGGAGTGCTTAAAAGTTTTACAATAATAAAAGTCGACAATATCGGAAAAGGTCAGAGAAGAATATACGCCAAAGTTAACGAATAATCTATGAAATTACCAAAACTGCCATTTCCCGCAAAACAGCAGGATAAGAATTATTTCCTCGCTTTAATTTTAAGAAACGAAAAAGTAACAGCTGTAATTTTTGAAAATGCCAGAGGTACAATTAGATTCCTAAATCAGGCGGAAGAATACTTTGACAATACAATTGAAGACGCAGAGACCGAACATTTTTTAGATACGCTGGACAAAGCAATAACAAGCGCCGAACGGGTACTGCCGGAAAGCATTGAAACTCACAAAACTCTTTTGGGATTAAAAAGCTCCTGGATTGAAAACAATAAAATTAAAAAGGAGTATTTGGAAAAGCTTAAGAAAGCAAGTGATGAGCTAAGTTTAAATCCAATCGGTTTCTTGGTTTTTGGAGAAAGCGTAATTAACTTAATTCAAAAAGAAGAAGGAGCACCGGTTACCGCAATCTTGGCAGAGCTTGGAAAAAAATATATAAGCGTTTCGCTTGTCAAAAGCGGAAAAATCTTGGAAACTAAAACTTCGGAAATTCACGAATCCCCTTCTTATACTGTTGATACTCTTTTAAAACATTTTCAAACTCCCGAAGTTATGCCTGCAAGAATAATTCTTTTAGATAGTGAAGAAGAAGACTTAACTCAGGAATTTATCGGACATACATGGAGCAAGAGTTTGCCGTTTTTACACATTCCTCAGATTATGAGCTTACCCCAAGATAGCGCAATTAAGTCTATGCTTTTAGGGGCTGCAACACAAATGGGAGCAAAACTTTTTTATGAATCTCCTATTTCGCTTGACGATGAACCCCAAAATTTTGAACCGGAAGAAATTGTAGAGGAACCTGCAGCCGATTTGAAAAGTGAACCTACTGCTCACAGCCTAAATTATGTTAGCGGAGATAATTCGGCTGAATTTTTCGGCTTTGCAGAAAACACAGACGTTTCCAAAAATCCAATCTCTGAAGTTAAAAGCCAAGCACAGGTTCCTCCCGAGGTTTTGGAACAAAGGATAGATGAAATCCCGCAAGAGGTTAAAGTTGAAGAAGAACAAGCAGAGACAACAGGCGGAAACGCAAGTTTAGTTACTTCAAAAATAAAAAATATAATGCCTAAAGTTTTTGATAGTTTAGGAAAAATAAGACTTGGCAATTTAAAAAACAAAAGAACGTTAATAATCCCGGTTGCTATTGTGATACTTTTGATTTTTTTGATTTTTGTTTTTCTCTCATCCTCAAAAGCTACCGTTACAATTCTTGTAAATCCTAAGGTGGAAGACAAGACTACTTCTGTTACTTTTTCATCTTTAACACCTACCGATATTAGTTCCCAAACTTTGGCGTCCGATTTTGTTTCGGTTTCTGAAGACGGATCAATAACTTCACCGGCAACAGGCAAAAAAGATGTCGGAACTTCTTCCAAAGGAACAGTAACGGTTTTTAACAACGGCAGCGATTCTATTACTTTTCCCTCAGGAACAGCAATTACCTCTTCTAATAATCTCGAATTTACAATGGATACATCTGTAACCGTTGCATCATCATCTGGCGATATTTTTTCGGGAACAACTCCGGGAACTTCTGATGTAGCGGTAACCGCAGCGGACATTGGTACCGAATACAATCTTCCATCGGGAACTAAATTTACAATCGGATCAAATTCCGATGTGGCTGCAAAAAACGATAACGCATTTTCAGGAGGAACAAAAAAACAGGTTACGGTTGTTTCAAAAGACGACCAGGCAAAACTATTGGCACAACTTCCTAAAAATTTAGAAAGTAAAGCGCTTCAAGATATAGAAGGAAAAGCGCCAAGCGGTGAAACAATTTTACAAAATTTCGTAGATGAAACCGTAAGCTCTCAGAATTTTGACAAAAAAGTAGACGATCAGGCAGCAAGCGTTACCTTAAAAGGGACGGTAACTTTTAAAGCGGCTGCTTATAAAAATTCCGATATCTTAGGGTTGGCAAATACGCTTTTTACATCAGGAAATGCGGTTTTAAGCAAAGACAATTTAGGAATTAGTGCAAAAAATATACAAGTTGAAAAAAATAATGATGTGAATGCAGACTTGGATATAAAGGCTAAAATTCTTCCTAAAATTGATAACATTTCTTTAGCAAAACAAATTCAGGGGCAAGATATACAAAAAGCTAAAAATATAATATTAAATATTTCCCAAGTTACTGATGCAACAATATCAATACACCCTAATATTCCATTTCTTTCGGGAAGTCTTCCCAAAGACTATAAAAATATAATAATAGTTGTTAAATCTAATTAATGGGTAAAATTTACTACAAAAAAACAAAAAAAACAGAAAGAAAAAGGATCCTTCGTTTAATAAGCCTTGGACTTTTTCTAACGGGGATTTTAATTGTTTTGTATATTTTTCTGCCTCTTATTTCCTGGCAAATATATTTTGCTCCCGCATTTGCCAATCAGAATATTCAAGCGCCGATTCCGACAAATAATGTATTATCAAGTAGTTCGATTGCATCTTTAGTTGATCAGGCTTCGAGTGTTTTTTCGGGGGTTGATTACGAAAACGCGCAAAACTGGTTTCCGAAGTTTAAATATCAGGGCGGTTCTTTACCTCAAATTGAGTACTATACAATTTCTATACCAAAACTTAATCTAAAAGATTTAGTAGTATCAACAGACAACACATTACTTTCTAAAAATTTGGTGAATTATTTAGGAACTGCAACTCCGCCCAATAAGGGAAATGCCGTTATCTTTGGCCATTCAACACTTCCCCAGCTTTATGATGAAAAAGATTATAAAACAGTTTTTACATATCTTTATAAACTAAGTCCCGGCGATGAAATTATAATCAAAATAAAAAAAGATACATTTAAATACACCATCGAAAATGTAATTGTTACAGATCCGGAAAATACATCAGTTCTTGAGCAAGATTACAGCGATAGCTTTTTAACTTTAGTAACCTGTACGCCTCCCGGAACAATTTGGAAAAGACTTATTGTTAGGGCAAGAATTGAAAAAGTATGATTGAAAGACCTTGGTGGCAAAAAGTTTTATATAATGTTTGGCCTTATCTAAGACGCGTAATAAACAATGCGTTATTCCGCATTGTGAAAGTTGTAAGATCGGGTATTAAAATTGCCCTCGATCAAATAAAATTTCCCTCAATCAAATAAGATATGGATGAAAAAAATTTAGCAATTAACGCAGTTAAAAAAAAGCTTCTTGGTAGAAATCTAGACTACAACGAAATCTACGCAATTATGGATCAAATAGCAAGAAAAAAATTTGGGGACATTTTAACCACTTATTTTACGGCATCCGGATATTCACAGGGTTTTTCAAATCAGGAGCTTTATTACCTAACAAAAGCGATGGTAGAAACCGGCGAAAAACTTACCTTTGAGGGAATTGTTGCCGATAAACATTCCGTCGGAGGAGTCCCAGGAACAAGAACCACACCAATTATTGTTGCAATAGTTGCAGCGGCGGGATTTAAAATTCCAAAAAGCTCATCGCGGGCAATAACATCACCCGATGGAACTGCAGATGTGATGGAGGTTTTAGCGCCCGTTACATTTACCAAAAACCAAATCTATGAAATTGTAAAAAAAACAAATGGCTGTATAGTCTGGGGCGGAAGTTTTAACCTAGCCCCCGCCGATGACATTATAATCCAAGTTGAAAAACCTTTGCTTTTTGAAAGTTATGACAAAATTATAATTTCGATTTTAGCAAAAAAAATTGCGTTTGGATCAAATCATGTTGTTATAGATTTGCCATACGGCGAGAGGGTGAAAGTTCATAATTTAGAGGACGCGGAGAGGCTAAAAGGAAAATTCGAATTTTTGGCTAAAAAATTTAAAATTAAATTAAAGGTTTTAATAAGTAGAACAGAGGAACCCGCGGGACGCGGAATTGGTCCAATCTTAGAAGTTAAGGAATCTTTAAAAGTTTTAGAGCAAACAAAAGATAGACCATTGGACTTGGAAGAAAAAAGCATAGAACTAGCAAGCGAGCTTTTAGAACTTTGCCTTAAAGATTCAGACTACTCGCTTAGAAAAGATATTAAAAAGAAATTTAAAAATAGCAAAGATTGGGCAAGAGATTTATTAAAAAGCAAAAAAGCCTTGGAAAAATTTAAAGAAATTGTAAAAGCTCAGGGTGGAAATCCCGATATAGAAAACCTGGATTTAAAGCCCGGAAAGTATAGTTTCGAAGAAAGAGCCCGAAAATCAGGAGTTCTTAGTGAGTTTAATATTAAAAACCTAACCGTTATTACAAAAATTTTAGGGGCGCCAAAAGAAAAAAGAGCGGGAATATATCTTAATAAAAAGATTGGGGAAAAAATTGACAAAAACGATATTATATATACACTTTTTAGTCAAAACGTGTATAATCTTAGAGAAGGAAAGCTGTCCTTAATAAACTTTCCAATTGTTAAATACGAATGAGAAGAATAATAATACTTTTGGTCATTCTTGCTATATTCACAGTAGGGGCAATAATTTGGTGGAGCAATGGACTTTTACCGGCACACTCTTCCGACAAAACTCCGAAAATTTTTGTTGTCAACAAAGGTGAAGGCGTAAGAGAAATTGCAAACAATTTAAAAAAACAGGGATTAATAAGAGACCCCGTTGTATTTTTTATTCTTGCCACAAAAATTGATGGTATTGACAAGCAAATTCAAGCCGGAGATTTCAGACTTAACCCTTCTATGAACGCTCAAGAAGTTGCTTCAAACTTAACTCATGGAACTTTAGATATTTGGGTTACAATCCCCGAAGGGCTGCGGGCGGAAGAAATTGCCGACATTTTAAAAAATAAAATTCCAAGTTATAAAGAAGACTGGAGGCAAACCCTTGACCAAAACGAAGGATATCTTTTTCCAGACACTTATCTTATTCCAAGAAATGCCGATATAAACTTAGTTCTTTCACTTTTGAAAAATAACTTTCAGAAAAAATACGATAGCGTAAAGAAAGAAAAAACTACAAACTTAAGCGAAGCGGATACTATAATAGTTGCATCAATTATAGAAAGAGAAGCAGTTTACGCAGAGGACCGACCTTTAGTAGCATCTGTTATTATGAATAGGCTTAATATTGGAATGGTTCTTGGATCAGATCCTACTGTAATGTATGCATTAGGCTACCAAGCCGATACCAAAACGTGGTGGAAAAAAGATTTAACCGTTGATGATCTAGCAATAAACTCTCCATACAATACAAGGAAAAATCCAGGTCTTCCTCCTACGCCTATTTCAAATCCAGGACTTTCGGCAATAGAAGCGGCGCTAAAACCTGCAAATACTGATTATTTATATTATTATTCGGATAAACAGGGACATCTTCATTTTGCAACGACCTTAGAAGGACACAACGCAAACATTAAAAAATACGGTCCGTAATAAAGAAGGTTATAAAATCACTTTTTGTCCTTGCAGGAATGCATCTATCTGCCACTTTGTTATTTCCAATCTATAATTGTGGGTTTTCCGTTCATCATCAACGTCATTAGGAGCTTTTATACTGCATTCTAAAAAATTGAATGACATGTTAAGTCTTTTTGTTAAAACGTAATAAAAAGATTCTATTCCCCAACCCACTTCTCCTTTTAACTGACCTAGGTATTTAACTAAACTTGAGGGATAAATTTTGGGACCGGCGAAATAATCATTTTCTATACCGACATAATCACTAATAAATATATTTAGAAACTCTTCTTGAGTTTTTTGAAATTCAGGATAGGTTTGTAAACTTTCTGGTGTTCTGGTCGGAATAAGCATCCCCTTGCTTGAAAGTTTCTTATATTCTCCAACCATTAGAGAAGCTGTATTTTCTGCAAAATCTTGCTTATCGGATTGAAGATAAAAAATACAATCTGCTATTTTTGCACTTTCTGTTTGAGCAAGAAATACCTGTTTTGTCAGCGAACTTGATTCAAAAAGACTTACGTTTTCCAAACTTTCTATAACTTTTCTATCTTCAGGCGAAGATTTATCAACAACAATAATCGGCACTTGAATCCTATTTAGAACTTTTAGCGTGTTGAGGACTACATGTCTTTCTTCGTCTGTTCTAATCCATGTCACAGTGGCGATTGCGATAGGAAATTTCATGAAGTTATTATAACAGAATTATTTTCCAAGTCTTTTGAAGAATCTTTTTTTAGGAGCTTTGTTTACTTCTTCTTCGGGATTTTGACCTTCTTTTACGGAATTTGTTTTTTCTTCGGGTTCTGAATCGAACTCTTCTTCGTCCCCTTCTTCTTCTAGATTAGAAATATCGTACTCGTCCAAAAGATTAAGTAAGCCGTCCAATCCCTGATCAGAAATTATTTTGGTTATATTTTTTCCCGTTTTTGTTCCTAAAAGAAAAACCAAACCTCCTCCGATGACAAGGCCTAAAATAAATCCGTTTGAAAATCTGCTTTCGTTATTCATCTTTATGGTGATGTTTTTTTCTACTGAAAATCTTTGCAATCAGTGCCCCTGTTTTTAATCCTGAAGCCAGCGATGAGATATTAGAAATTGGTCCTGAAACATTCTCGGTTATTATACCTGTATCGTCCAAAATTTTATTTGCCTTTTCTAAAGTTTTTCGAAGCTGTCTTAAGATGAAAAAAACCTGAATTCCTAAAACAAGAAGAAGTAAGGTCAATACTATAATTACCAAAAATAATGCTGTTTGGGCAGGATCTATCATGTAACTAAATTATCTTAATTTAAACCTATTGTCAAGAGCCAGGTTTGACATTTATCTCAATTTGCTTGTCGGTTTTCCTCGAAAATTTATTTATAACTTCAACATCTATAACGCTTTTCCCGGGGAATACCGTTATTGTCTTTTCAAAATTTCCGTTATTATCAACACTTACCGCATTTTTATCTATATAAACCGTCGAGTTTGAATCTGTTTTTCCCAAAACCCTAATTTCTGATGTTAAAATTACTGATCCGTTTTTGGGAGTTGTAATATTTAGCGGCGGGTTTAAAAATGCGTACCTATAAGAAAATAAAATATAACCCAAAAAGATAAGAAAAATTATAAAAATAATAACTGCGGTTTGTCTTATTCTAAATCCGGAAAGAGGAAATTCTTGATTCTGGTCAAGCCCTTTTGGTAAAACACTGTAATCTTTTTCTTCATCAAACTCACGCCTAAAAAGCGCCATCATTTCTTCTTCAGGAAGATTTAAAAATTTAATGTAATTATTAACAAAACCTCTTGCATAAGAAGATGAAGGAAGTTTTTCATATTCTCCGTTTTCTATGTACTCGAGAAAAACTTCTTTTATTTTTGTGCTTTTTGAAACGTCCTTCAAAGACAAATTCTTAATTAAACGTTCTTCTTTTAATTTTTCTCCAAGTATTAACATAAAATATGAAGAGGTTATCCAAGGCTCGCTATAAACTCCTCTGCATCTTTTACCAAAACATCCCGGGGTTTTGAACCTTCAGCTCTTCCTACAACTCCGGCAGCTTCAAGTTGATCTAAAATCCTTGCGGCTCTTGAATAACCAATTGATAGTCTTCGCTGCAGTAGCGAAGCAGACGCTTTATCATGCTGGCATATAACTCTTATGCTTTCTGCAAAAAGATCATCCCGTGCACCATCAACTCCCCTCATTCCTCTCTTAGTAAACAAAGGTTCTGATAAAACTTCTTCTGTGTAATGAACTGGAGGATTTTCATTTTTAAGAAAATCAACAAGTCTTCTGACTTCTTTTTCCGAAACAAAAGCTCCCTGAATGCGCGATGCTTTTGCTTGTTCCGGCGGAATATAAAGCATGTCTCCCCTTCCCAAAAGTTTTTCAGCCCCGGGTGTATCTAAAATAACACGTGAGTCAATCATCGAAGAAACATTAAACGCAATTCTACACGGAATATTTGCTTTAATAAGTCCTGTTATAACATCAACCGAAGGTCTTTGAGTTGCTATAACCAAATGAATTCCGGTTGCTCTTGCCATTTGCGCCAAACGCGCAATTGCATCTTCAACCTCAACCGGCGCATAAGACATTAATGCTTGCAATTCATCTATAAAAATAACTATGTATGGAAGGGTTTGAAAGCCTGCGAGTTCATTATAGGAATCGATATTTCTAACTCCCCGCTCCGCAAAAGTTTTGTACCTTCTATCCATTTCTCCCATTGCCCATTTTAACGAAGCTAAGATCTGATCAACCTCAACAATAACCGGAGTCATTAAATTAGGAATACCGTTATAGCCGGTCAGTTCAACTCTTTTAGGATCAATCATAATAAGCTTGACTTCATCAGGAGTTGCTCTGAATAAAAGAGATGAAATAAATGAATTTATAAGAACCGATTTTCCGGAACCAGTTGTCCCGGCAATAAGGACATGCGGCATTTTACCTAAATCTGCAATCAAAGGATTTCCCGCAACATCAAGACCTAAAGAAACCGCAAGTTTTGATTTGTTTTTACGCATTAAGTCCGAAGAAAGCATTGTTCTTAAATTTACGATCTCCAAAGACCTGTTGGGTATCTCAATTCCTATTAAATTTCTACCCGGAATCGGAGATTCTATTCTTATCTGTCCGGTTGGGGCTTCTGTTGCCAAAGCAAGGTTATTTGCCAAAGACGTGATTTTGGAAACTTTTGTTCCAAGCGGAATTTCTAAAGCATATTGCGTAACCGCCGGAGCTGCATTTACCTCAACTACTTTTGCTCCGATTCCAAAACTCTGCAAAGTTA
>Ga0182027_10008183_pt1 | contig 15263 bp, 14 predicted proteins | sample 712E1DmetaG_FD_121300 | JGI IMG/M metagenome (GOLD analysis project Ga0182027, IMG submission 121300) | Permafrost microbial communities from Stordalen Mire, Sweden - 712E1D metaG (Illumina Assembly) | ecosystem: Environmental > Terrestrial > Soil > Wetlands > Permafrost | place: Sweden... | reverse complement strand
CTACGCTTCACGATGCCCCTCGCGGCGCATCCTGCAAGACTCGCGGCCAAAGTGGTTCGCTGCTCCTTTCTTTGTGGGGCTCTTTCATCCCCTATTCCATGCCGGTCTCCCGGCGCACTCGTATGTGTACTTGGTCCATCCACCGCCGACGTCGGTGACCTGCAATGGCCGGCTCAGGGCGTTGTACGTCGTGACGGTGCCGGATCCGGAAGAAGTTCCTCCCGCGGAAGCCGAGTACGGAATGGTCACTTTTGAAGGCCGCCCCACCGAGTCGTAGTCGGTTTCGACCGAATCGTAACTCCCGGTCGGACTCTGCCGCCTCTGGCTAATGTGAGGCCGGCCCAGGCCATCGAGGGTTGTCCGGGTGTCGGCCGTGGAGCCGCTGCCGTTGAAGTTCAGCGCGCTCTCCGATGCGGTGGGATTGGTCCCATAGGAAGTGTTGGTGGTGGCGTTGGCCGGGTCCTGAACCGAGGATGGCCGCCAGAACTTCGCGTCGTTGGTGGTCGTGGTGTACGTAGTGGTTGTGGTTTTGGAGTTGGCGTCGGTGGACGAGGTCTGCACGCCGCCGGTGCAGTTCCAGGCCGCTGAAGTCGTGAGCGAGAGCGGGAGCGCTGTCCCGGTGACGAAGGAGTTTCCGCAAGACCCGGTCCCGTAGGAATAGGTCGTGAGCGCGCCGTTCCTGTCCGTGGCCGTGCGCACGTTGCCGGTGTCGTAGTTCGTGAAACTCTGGTTGCCGATTATCCCGGTCCTCGCGATCCCGGTCAGGTTCCCCCGCGACCAGCCCTGGGCGACCGCCACGTGCTGGGGAGTGGCCGAGGAGGAGTACAGACTTCCTGTGGCGTCATACGTGTAACCGGTGCTGGCGACCGCGGTGTTCCCAGTCCAATCGTAGACCGTGACCGTGGCCGGGCGATCCACCGGGCCGTTGATGAACGTGGAGTACACAGTGGCGGTTTTTCGCACCAGGCTTCCAGGCGGCGTACTTCCCGCAGCCTGGTAAGCGTATTCGTCCACCTCGGTGGGAAGCCCGTAGGAATTGTAGAGGCTTACCGTTGTCGCCTGCACGCTGCTGCTAGTGGTTGACGGGAGCGTCCGAGTCGCCGCTACCTTTGTGATGGGCAGGACGGGAGCGACCGAGCAGTTGTTGTTGTAGCACGTGCTGACACTCAAGGTTCCACTCGAACCCATGTTGACGGTGCGCTGCGTCTCGTAGAGCCCCTGGAAGGTCAAGGAGGCTTGATTGGTCGCCGGGTCCGCGATGGTGGTGGTGCTGCCCGAGCGTGAGTACGCCCAGGTACCATCGGGCGTTTGTCGGCTGAAACCAGCGGCGCTTCCGTCACCGCAGTTGATGCCGTTGTTGCCGCCCGAGTACGTGTAGCTGATAGTGCCGCCGGTAGGCAGTTTGATGGAGGCGATCCGGCCGGTGAAGGGTCCATTCGGTTGCGTAGAGTAGGTCGGCTCGTACTTTATGACGTACGAGGTTCCGTCCGGCAGGGCGATGCTGGTAACGAGGTTCGCTTGGTGCTGACCGTAGTCCAGAACGTTGGGGCAGCTGAAGGCGGTTTGAACCGTCGTTGCTGTGTAAGTCACCGTATAAGAAGAGGTCGTGGTTTGGGGATTCGTATAAGCAAACGTCACGGGATTGCTGCCGGAAACGGTCAGGGCCGTGGTGTTGAGCGTGTCGGTGAACGTTGTCACGCCACTGTTGTAGCTGGCCGTGATCTGGTTGCCGTTCCGGTCGGTGCTGGTCGCGTCGGTGCTGAGGCCGACTGGGGCCACGGCGGTTCCGTCGGCGTTTGTGGCGGCGGACAGGTAGGCGTTCTGGTACTGAGCGGCGGCGGTGATGGTGTAGCCGGATCCGTCGTTGGTGGGCTGAGTCATGGAAGCGGGCGCGCCGCCTCCGCAGGGCTCGCCACGGAAACTCCAGTCGGAGAGAGTAAGGTTGGGCACAGGGTGCGACAAGCCGAAGGGATCGTGGTAGTAGAACTGGTCGAAGGTATCCCAGTACCAAAACGTGTGGCCGTCGTTTGTGCAACCGCCGCTCAGGGTGGTCCGGAAAGTGACGTAGCCCGTCACGCTCTGCGAAGCCTGGGTGAGGTTGCCCCAGCCCCAGTTGGTCACCGGGGTCCAGGTGGTCGTGCTGCCAACCGTGACCGGCATCCAGACCGAGCTGTCATAAGTCAGGCTGTAGGTGAACGGCAGGCCGCGGCCCGCCTTGCTGGCGATCGGGATCTCGAAGTGAACATTCAGGTTGGCGTTATTGATGGTGTCGAACGGCCCTCCGCTGAAGCTGCCAAATGGCGGGAGGCCCGGAGTCGGTTGCGCGAAGGCTGCGCCGGAGACCAATAGCAATAGGGCAATGGAGTATGTGTGGCTGCGTGAGATCATGACGTGTCTCCTTTACGGCACCAGGAATTCGCTCGACGGCAGGCCGGCATTGGCGCTGGTTGCGGTCACGGAAATGTCCAGAAGCAACGAATTCTGCAGAAAGCTCTGAATTCGCGACGGCGCGAGGATGCCGCCAGAGGCCTGGTAGCTGGCGAAGGTCACTTCGACCGGGAGATTCAGACCGAGATCGTTATCCGGGTGCGTGTTGAAGGCCAGCGCCACCGGCAGCAGAGTCTGGGGATCCAGGTACAGGTCCGTGGTGCTCAGAGTCGCGATCTGCGCGTCGGCGGACACGCTGTGCGTGGCGTGGACGTGATGCACCTGGGTGCCGTCGCGGTTTTCGAGGGCGACATAGGTGAGGGAGAAAGACGAATCCTGTATCCAGGTTTGAACGACCAGGGCGGGCGCGAACCAAGCCGCCGTCGTCCAGCTATTGTGTAGCGGGATGGCGCGGTTCTGCACGTCCGCGGCGCTCCAGACGCCACCGGTACCGTTGCGGGTTTCGCCGCGCTGCCCCGAGGTGAACCCGAAGCTCGTCTTGCTCTTGTCGTAGGCGGCGGCTTCGAGGACCGAGGACCCGGTGTCGGTCTCGGAGCCAGCGGTCCGGGTGACCTGGGCTACGAGCTTGATGTCCTGGATCGCGACTCCCTTGGTCATGGCTGCGAGCGACCGGCTGAGCAGGGATAGCGCCTGCGGATCGCGTTGGATGGTTGGCTGCGGAGCCGTGGTGGTTGGTTGAGCGGTGGCCTGGATGGCTAGCAGCGCACCTAGCGCGATGAAACGGAATGCCCTCACGTGGTCCTCCTCGTTGACCGCGCCCGCGATGGCGCGGTGGATGAAGGGAGTTTAGGGGTTTTAGATTGTGTTATGTCCAAAGTCCCGCGTTTTTTCTAAAAACAGAACAGAGGGACCTCGATCCCCGCCCCCCCCATTGACGATTAAACGGCGGTTTTGTTCTGAATTCGGAACAACACGGGAGTGTTCCTTCAGATTTTGGTGATATTGGCCGGGCGCGCTTCGCTCGATGGGGCGACAGACGCGCCGTCGCCGGCCACGACGACCGCGCGGCGCATGTTCTCGAGGGACCATTCGAAGGCCTGCGGGAGGACATAGGGGAAGCCGCGACCGTCGGCGGGCGTGGTGCAGAAGTGGCGCAGGAGCTCGACCAGCGCGGGATCGCGCCAGCCTTTTTTCACTTCCTGGTCCAGGATTTCGAGGGCATCGGCGACCGCGAGCGAGGGCTTGTAAGGACGCGCCGAGATCAGGGCGTCGAAAATGTCCGCGACTTGAACGATGCGCGCCAGGAGCGGGATCTGCTCGCCGCGCAGGCCGTCCGGATAGCCGCTGCCGTCCCACTTCTCGTGATGGCCGCGCACGATGGGCAGCACCGCGGCCAGGGTGCGCGCGGGACTGCAGATCTCCTCACCCTTGAGCACGTGGTTCTTCATAACCGCCCATTCGCGCTCGTCGAGCGGGCCGGGTTTGAACAGAATCGCGTCCGGAACCGCGACTTTGCCGACATCGTGCAGGTAGCCGCCGCGATGCAGGGCGATCAGTTCCGCCCGGGACAGGCCTAGCGCGGCGCCGAGAGAGGTGCTCATAATGGCGAGGCGCTCGCAGTGGCCGGCAATGAGGCTGTCGCGGTGCTCCACGGCCTGGGCCAGGGCGACCAGCACCGCGTCCGCCTCGTCGAGCGAATCGATGGCCTGCTTGTGACGCAGCATGGCGCGGACCCGCACCCGAATCAGGGCCGGCGGCGGCTGCACCAGGAACGCGTCCGCACCTGACGAGATTCCCTCAATCGCCAGGTCATCCCCCTGCATGCTGCTTAGAAGAATGATGGGAATAAAGTGGGTATTCCGGCTGGCCTTGATGGCGCGGCAGAGATCGAGGCCGCTCGATTCGGGCGTGACCTGCCCGAGAACGATGAGGTCTACGCGTTCCCGCTCGATCCGTTCCCAGGCTTCCCGGGGATGGGAGCATTCGAGGATGCGATAGCCTTCGGCTTTGAGCACGCCCTTGAGGACACGGCGGTTGATCTCGTGTTCCGCGAGGATCAGGACCGTTTCGGGCGGCGCCCCGTCGACTCCCGGGAATGACTCCAGCAGCCGGGGGATGGACGGGATCGGGTTCGAGAACGGGCCGGGAGCCGCCACAGGGGTCTCAGACCGTGTTTATCGGCAGGATTGGGCAGGAGTTTAGGGTCCGCTGGTGTCCGCTCCCTTACGGTCGCGGTTCGGAAGGGGGTCCGCTCCCTGACGGTCGCGGTTCGGAAAAACAGATACGGAACCTAGGACCCTAGGCTCGGGCGGCGATAGAATACACGCATGACCCGTCGGGAACTGCTGGGATCGGCGTTATTGGCGGCACGCGGGGCGGCTGTGGGAACGGACGACCTGGATTTCGCCTCGGCGCTGCGCGCGGCCGCCGCGATCCAGGCGAAGAAAGTCTCGTCCGTCGAGCTGACGCGGCGCGTGTTCGACCGGATCGACAAGTACAACCCGAAGCTCAACGCCTTCGTGTACCAGATGCGGGATCAAGCGCTGGCGCAGGCGCGGCAGGCGGACCAGGCGTTATCGCGCGGCGACCGTCCCGGTCCGTTCCACGGCGTGCCGATCGCGGTCAAGGAGTCGTTCGCGGTGGAGGGAGAGCCCGACACCTGGGGCATTCCCGCGTTGAAAGGCAGCCGGGCGCCGGCGAACTCGGCGGTGGTCGAGAGGCTGCTCGGTGCGGGCGCGGTGCTGGTTGGAGGCACCAATGTGCCGTTCAACCTGATGGACTGGCAAAGTTATAACGATATCTACGGCACGACGAACAATCCGTGGGATGTGACGCGCACGCCGGGAGGATCGTCCGGGGGAAGCGCCGCCGCGCTGGCCGCGGGCCTGGCGTATCTGAGTGTGGGAAGCGACATTGGGGGCTCGCTGCGCGTGCCCGCTCACTTTTGCGGCGTGTACTCCCACAAGTCGACGCTCGACCTGGTCAGCATGAGGGGTCAGATCCCGGGCGGGGGCTCGGGATTGCCGGGCTTCACGACAGGACTCGCGGTGGCCGGTCCGATGGCGCGCAGCGCGGCGGACCTGATGGCCGCGTTGGGCATCCTGGGCGGCCCTGACGGGTACGACCGCAAGGCCTGGTCCTGGACTCTGCCGCCGCCACGCAAGCGCGCGCTCAAGGAATTCCGGATTGGATACACGCTCGACAGCCCGATGGCGATGCCGACTTCGGAAGTGCGGCCCGTGCTCGATCGCGTCATCGCGTCGCTCGAGCGGGCGGGCGCGCAATTGCAGCCCGGCTGGCCGGCGGGGTACGACCTGAACGCGGCCTTCGAGAGCTACATGTTTCTGCTCGGAGCGTTTTCTTTCGCCAGCGAAGGAAAAGAACAGCAGGAAGCGGAGCGCAAGCAGCACGAACAGAATCCGTCTTTGTACGGCGCCGGTGCGCTCAGCTCATACGCCCAGTGGCAGCAGCGGCGTTTTGCGCAACTGGCCGCCCGCGCGATGTGGCAGAGATATTTCGAGAAATTCGACGTATTTCTGATGCCGGCCGGTTTCACCGTGGCGATGCATCACGACCACCAGGGAGACATGAACACGCGGCTGATCGAGACTCCGGATGGGAAGCGGCCCTACATGCAACTGATGCCCTGGATGGTCACGGCCACGCTGACAGGCTGCCCCGCGACGGTCGCGCCGGTGGGCCTCAGCCGGGGCGGGCTGCCGGTGGGCATCCAGATCCTGGGCCCGTTCTGGGAGGATGCCACGCCGATCGAGTTCGCGGCGCTGCTGGAGCGCGAGGTCGGGGGCTTCAGAGCGCCGCCGGGGTATGAGGTGCCAGATGCAGGAGCTTGACCGAATCACCGTCGATCCGGACCAAATGGGCGGCGTTCCCTGCGTGCGGGGCCTGCGTGTGCCGGTGGCCACCGTGCTCAGAATGCTCGCCGGAGGCATGAGCGAGCGAGAAATCCTCGCCGACTATCCAGACCTCCAAGGTGAAGACATCCGGGCCTGTCTACGCTTCGCCGCGATCTCCGCCATGGAGCGCGAGCTTCCGATACTCCGCCCCGCTTGAGATTCTTCGTCGACAACCGGCCGCGCTGCCCAACTCAGCAGGCTCAAGGTCGCCGCCAGCGCGCGGCTCAATGCATTTGACAACATATGGACTGCATGTCATACTGCCACTGTGAGCTGGGCGGTCGAGATCGGCGACGAGTTTGAGCCGGAGTTCGACGAACTGCACGAGGACGTGCGCATGGAGATCCTGGCGTTGGCGCGGCTCCTGCAACAATTCGGGCCGCAACTGGGCCGGCCTCGGGTTGACACGCTCAACGGCTCGCGCCACGCGAACATGAAGGAGTTGCGGGCGAGCGCGGCCGGCGGTGAGTGGAGAATCGCCTTTGCCTTCGACAGAAGGCGGAGGGCGATCCTGCTCGTCGCAGGGGACAAATCAGGCGTCAGCAAGAGGCGGTTCTATCGGGAGTTGATCCGCAAGGCCGATGACCGGTTTGACCGGCATTTGGCCCGGCTCAAGAAGCGAGTTAAATCATGGCCACCAACGTAGACGACAAAATCAAGAAGCTGAGCGCCGCGCAGCGCAAGAAGGTCGAGGCCCGCGCCGCCGAGTTGATCGCCGAGGAGATGACCTTGCGCGAGTTGCGGCACGCGCGCAAGCTCACCCAAGTCAGAATGGCCAAGAAACTCGGGATCACCCAGGACAGTGTCTCGCGCCTGGAAAAGCGAAGCGATCTCTTGCTGTCTACGCTCCGGAAGACCGTGAAGGCCATGGGCGGGAAGCTTTCTCTTGTAGCCGAGTTTCCCGACCGCGAGCCGGTTGTTCTATCCGGCATTGCCGAAGATCATCCGCGGCCCAAGTCCACGGGCAGAAAACGCGCGGTCGCATAGAGAACCAGGCCGTCCTACCCCCGCCGCGCGGCCCAGATCAGCAGGGTGAAAATCACCGCGGGAATCATGGCCAGCATGGCGTAGAACAGAATCCGACGGAGCACGGGCGTGCGGCGGTGCTGCCAGTCGTGGAGCTCGGGCCGGTCGGAGACGGCCACCTGGTCGAGGTGGGCGAGGTCGTGGGCGAAGTCGCGCGCGGTGGCGTAGCGGTTCTTGGGATCGCGCTCCAGGGCGCGGTAGAACACTTCCTGCAACTGGGGCGAAATCGACGGGTCCACCTCGCGCGGGGGGATGGGATTATTGAGCAGCCGGTCGTTCATCACCGTGAACGGATTGGGTCCGGTGAAAGGCGTCTTGCCGGTCAGCATCTCATAGAGGATCACGCCCAGCGCGTATAAGTCACTGCGCCCGTCGCCGCGCTTGCCCTTCACCTGCTCCGGGGAAATGTAATCGGGCGAGCCCATCACCTGCGAGAGCTTGGCAAAAGTCAGGCGGCGCGAGCCCTGGTTGCCGGCGATGCCGAAGTCGATGAGCTTGATGTGGTCTTCGGCGTCGATCATGATGTTTTCGGGCTTCAGATCGCGGTGAACCACGCCCTTGCCGTGGATATAGACGAGCGCGTCGCAGATGGCGATCGCGATCTTGATGGCCCTCTCGGGGGGAAGCTTGCCGCGCTCCGCCAGGAGTTGGCGCAGCAGCCGGCCTTCCACCCATTCCATGACCATGTAGACACGGCTGCGGTCCGCGTCCGTCATGACCTTCATCACGTTGGGATGATCGAGCTTCTGGCCGATGGCCTGCTCGCGCTGGAAGCGGTCCCAGAAAACGGGGTCGCTCTCCATTTCGGGATGCGGCACCTTGATGGCGACGGGCCGGCCGGTGTTGAGGTCGGTGGCGCGGAAGATGGAGGCCATGCCGCTGCGAGCCGCGACGCCCTCGATACGGTAGTGGTCGAGCTGGTCGCCGGTATGGAGCGGAGTCATGCGGGGATTAGCGCAGCTTGTACGGCCTGCCGCGGTACATGCCGACGCGTTCCACGTTACGCACGCGGATGAGCTGCACGCTGATATTATCGCTGCCGTCCCGCTCGTTGGCAATCTCCACCAGAGTACGGACGCTTTCGTCCAGGTCCTTGGTGTGCGAGACGACGGTGGCGATTTCGGAGGGCTCGACGGAGGCGTGAAAGCCGTCGGAACATTGGAGCAGGATATCGCCGGGGAGAAGCAGATGTTCGGCGGTTTCGGCGCTGACGAACATCTCGGTGCCGACCGACCGGCTGAGCAAGTGGCGCGACTCCAAGCCCGCCGCCTGCCGGGCCGACATCACCCCCAGGCGGACCTGCTCGTTCACCAGCGTGTGGTCGCGAGTGAGGGTCTCGGCGCGGCCGTGGCGAACCAGGTAACAGCGGGAATCGCCGACGTGGGCCACGACTACGCGATCATAACGAAGCACGCACGCGACCAGGGTGGTCGCCATAGAGGTCCCGCTCTTGGTAGCGGCCATCCCGGTCTCGAACACGTGCGTGTTAGCGGTTTGCACCAGACGCGGCAGGAGCGTCCCCGGCGCCTCCCCGCCGGAGGCCGAGCGGAAGCCGGCAAGCAGGCAGTCGACGGCGGCTCGCGAAGCCACCTCGCCTAGTTCCTGCCCGCCGACTCCGTCGGCTAGAGCAAACAGCCAGCCCGTTGTGCGCGCCAACTCCGGAGTTGCGGGGAGCACGTAACCGAGAAAGTCTTCGTTGTGATCCCGTACCCGCCCGCAATCGGAGAGCTGCGCAAATTCGACATCAAGCATTTACATTCACATCGTCGAGGCAGCCGGAGAGCGCTGCCCGACCAGCGTTGTCCGCCCGGTAGCCTTGCTGGTGCGGACAAAGTAGATTCCTCCATATACAGCCCAGACCAGCGCGATGCCCAGCGCCAGCAGGGGTTCCATCTTGGTACCGAAGCCCATGAACGGACCCACCAGGTAGAAGATCATGCACGCCAGGTTGGCCAGCAGGCCGAACACGGGAATGATCACATGGCGCAGGATGCTGAACTTCGGGTGCCGGTGGTAGGCCACCATGCAGATCACGCAACTCAGGCCATACAGCAGGAAGGTGCCGAAGTTCGAGGCCAGCGTCACCGTCAGCAGCGAGTTCGGTAGTCCCGCCAGCGTGTCGTGCGACATATAGCCGACGCTCGACCAGAAGCCCTGCGGAAGCGCCTTGATGGCGGCGTCGGCGGGTGCGGCGGCATCGCCAAACAGGAGGCATACGCCGAGGACCCCAACTACCGCGGAGATAACGGCCAGCGTCCAGATGGCCCGATGGGGCGACAGGTTCTTGGCATGCAGCATGCCGAAGTGCTCCGGCACTTCCTGATCTTTGCCCATGGCATAGGTGACGCGCGCGCCGGTGTTCATGCACGAGAGCGTCGTGCCGATGATGGCCAGGAACACGGTGAAGGCCTCGATCAGCATGAAGACCCGGCCGTTTCCGGCGCCGAACAGGGCGGTGCCGACCACGATCATCATGTCGCCGATGGGCGCCGATGAGGTGGAGGCATTCGCCATACTGTACCCATTGTTGAGGAAGTAGTTAGCCGCGAAGTACTCAAACAGGTAACACACCAGACCCTGGATCAGCAGCGACGCGAGCACTGCGATGGGAACGTGGCGCTTGGGGTTCTTGGCCTCGCCGCCCATGGCGGTCACCGACTCGAATCCCACCAGAATCAGGATGGCCACGGTGGCCTGCACGAAAACCCAGCCCCAATTGTGCGCGCCGATTACGGAAGCGCCGGTCGGATGGCTCAGGAAGTTGCCCTTCTCGTCCGTAGCCGGGTAGGCAATGTGGAACGGCACGGGTTTGCCGGCGGCATCGAGCTTGGGCTTGGGCCGGCCGTCGGCCTCGCGCAGAATCGTCTCGGTGGTCTGCCCGTTGGCCACGGTCTTTTCGGTCGCGAACTCGTAGGTATACGCTTCGCTCGAAGTCGAATCGAACTGGTAAGCCACGCTTCCCGGAGGATGACCCATGCGGAAGCCGAGCGCCAGAACGGAGAATACCACCAGGGCGGTGATCTGAATCACGTTGATGGCGATGTTGACCGCCGTCGAGCCGTTTACGCCGCGATGGGCGATGTAGGCCACCAGGAAGGAAAACACCACCGCAACCGCCGCCATGAACATCGGTCCCGGATTGGTCGCGCTCATGAAGCTCGGCCAGATGGTGCCTGCGAGGTAGCCACACAGGACTCCCATGACAGCGACCATCACACCGGGGTAGATCCAGTAGTAGAGGTGCGACGCCCAGCCGACGATGAACTTCGACAGGCGCGCGTAGCGCCACACGTTATCGTGGTTGAGGAACGATTGTTCCGCGAAGTAATACGAACTGCCGGTTCCAGGGTAGAGCTTGGCCATTTCCGCGTAGCACAAGGCAGTGGCCAGGCAGAGCAGAAGGGCCACGAAGATACCCATCCACATGGATGGAGCGCTGACGCCGGTGGTCGCCTGGATAGCAAAAGTCAGCCACAGAAAGGCGCCGGGAGCGATGAGCGCCATAGCGTTCATCGTCAAGCCGGTCAAGCCTAGGGTCGGTTTCATCTCGACAGGGGTGGTGTCGGGCATACACTTCTCCTTCACAGAGGTAGATTGATTTGATCGGCGTGGATCACCCAGCTTCCGACAGGGAAGAGCTGCGCTATTGATACAATAAACCGGGCGGGTGCTGTAACAAAGCGGGAAGTTTCGATGCGGTGGATAAGTGTTTTCTATTGCACGCAGTTGCTGCCGCTGGCGCTTTGGCGTGTCATAGAAAAAATCGATTGGACACGCCGCGCCGTGGGCACTATCTTGCGGAAGTGATGCAGGCTACGAGGTCCGCTCCCTGACGGTCGCGGTTCGGAACCGCGCGCGTGAGCAAGCGGACATGAGTGGCGACGCGGCACCGAGGAGTGCGCCATGTCACTTAGTTTTGGATGGGACAAACAAAACAACTTCGCGGGGCAGGCGTCGCGAAGAGTCGCGACGCGGCACGCAAGAGTGCGCCGCAGGAATGCGTGCGCCACAACAGAACAGGACACTAAAAAGAATGGAACTGGCTGGATTCATGTTACTGGTGGCGGGATGGGCCATCGTGGCGGCCGCGGCGGCGCTGCTTAAGACCGTGCCCCTCGAAACGGCGTTCACGGTGGCCGGCCTGGCTACGGAAGTGGTGGGGCTGGTGCTCGTGATCCGCGCGCATCGGGGAACTCAGGCGGCGAGGGGATGATGAGCATGAATCCGATGGCGCTGTGTTTCCTCTTTAGCCTGCTGGTTCCGCTGGCCGGAGCCGGGATCGCGCTGATCAACGCCGGTTTGGGCCGCTCGCGCAGCGCCGCCCATGCCATGCTGGCGTCACTCTCGGTCATCGCAGTGGCCGCGCTCGCGTACTTCGTGTGCGGTTTCGCCTGGCAAGGATTCGCGGGACTGCCGGCACATACTCTGACGGTTGCCGGCAAGACCTGGAACTGGCTGGCGGCGGAACCTTTCTTCCTACGCGGCCTGGCGCTCGATGGCTCGCCGGCCTCGCTGGCAGTATGGCTGGGGATGCTGAGCGCCGGGCTCGCCGCCCTCATCCCCCTGGGAAGCGGGGCGGACCGCTGGCGGCTGGGCGCGAGCTGCGCCTCGGCGGCGCTTCTGGCCGGATTCGTCTATCCGCTGTTCGCCCACTGGGTGTGGGGCGGCGGCTGGCTGGGGCAATTGGGCGTCAATAACCAACTCGGCGGGGGCTTTTTGGACGCCGGGGGTTCAGGCTCCATTCAGGCGGTGGGCGGCCTCACAGCGCTATGTATTGCGTGGATTCTGGGGCCGCGCCGCGGCAAGTATGGGCCCGACGGCACCCCTGCGGCCATTCCCGGCCACAACGCCGTATTGGTGTTGTTCGGCTGTCTGGCTGCGCTGGTGGGATGGCTAGGGCTGAACTGCGCCGGCTCGATTCTCTATTACGGAGTGGAGCCGGGGCGCATGGTGCTGGTGGCCATCAACACGACTCTGGGCGCAGGCGCCGCAGCACTGGCCTCGGCCGCTGTCACGCGCACGCGCTTCGGCAAGCCGGACGCCTCGCTGTGCGCCAACGGCTGGGTGGGTGGGCTCGCCGCCGGCAGCGCCGGATGCGCTTTCGTGGTTCCGGTGGTGGCGGTTCTGACCGGCGCGGCCGCCGGCATCCTGGTAGTCTTCGCGGTGGAGTGGATCGAACTGCACCTGTCGGTGGACGATCCTGGCGGAGCGGTTGCGGTTCACGCGGCGGGCGGGATTTGGGGCGTCATTGCGGTGGGACTCTTCGGCGGCGGGCCGGGCCAGTTGGTGGCCCAATTGGCGGGTCTGGCGACTTTGCTTGGCTGCATCCTGCCGCTGACCTACGGCGTGAATCGGGTCCTCGACCGCTTTTATCGGCAACGCGTGGCAGTGGAAGGTGAGCGCCGGGGAATGGACCTGTTCGAATTGGGCGCCGGCGCTTATCCCGAGTTCATGACACATACCGAGGATTTCACGCAACGGTGAAAACGGCGTCCGCTTGCTGACGCGCGCGGTTCGGTAGAGACCGGTCCTGGCAAGCGTGCGCCACGATGGAATCAGCAACTTAGCGGTTGCGCCGGAGGCCGAAGTCGGCGGCCCAGACCGAGAATGCGATCAGCACCAGGGCGGCGGCGGCCGCCTCAAGAATCTGTATCCCCATAAGCACCCCCGTTTCCTCTGTTTGGATGCAAACCGGCCCCGGACGGTCGCAACTCCCCAGCGAGCCACGACCGTCCGGGTGTGGTTTACTTCTTCTCCGTTATGTTGTTGCCGAAGATGAATCCGATCTCGGCCATAGCTCGGGTCTGGTTCGTGTTCAGGCCCAGGGAGCCAAAACCGTCACCCGGCGTAAGGCTGCCCAGGTGAACGAAAGCCAGGTCACCGCGAAGGAAGAAGCCTCCCTTCTGGTAAGAGGGCGTGACCGTCACCGATGTGCCCTTGCTGCCAGGACCGTACATGAGGTTGACGGCCTGGTCGGCGGCGTTCCCCGAACTCCCGATATATTCCCAACGTCCGGCGAGCGAAACGCCGTGCTTGAACGCATAGCTCGCCAGGACGGCGCCACCGGTGGTGGAAGCACCGTTCGCAATGCCGATGCTCGTGTTCGTCGGCACCTTGGTGTATTGGAAGTAGGGCTGGATGATCCAGGGTCCCTTGGTGTAGGTGTAGATGACGTTGTAAATGCTGCCGTCGTTCTGCACCGGCGTCGCGTAGTTGAAATAGTTGGTCGTGCCCAGGTTCCCACCCGCCACGAACGATAGTGCGTGAGGGCCGGTGGCGTAAGCCAGGGAGCCAGTGATCCAGTTATAACGGTTGGAATAGAAACCGTCGTTCCAGCTCACGGAAGCGGAGAACTTACCCATGGTCTGGTTTAGCTGGATGCCGCGATTGACGGCGTTTTCCTGGTTCCACAGCAGGCCGCGATGGATGTTCATATTCTCGAAGCTGAAGGTGTATTCGGCGCCGATCAGCGTCGGCAGGGCGCCGATCAGGATCGAGGTATTCTTCGCGGGCTGAAGCTTCAGGAAGGCGACCGGGACCGGGCCGTAGAGGTTGCTCACCGTCTTATCGGTGGCCATGAACGGGACGCCTAGATCCGCGATGTTATAGACGCCGGCCTGCACGTAGAACTGCCACCAGCCGTCCGTCTTCTGAATGAAAATCTGCCCGTTACCCAGGGCCTCTTGTGTGCTCTTATCGCCGGCTACGTGATTCTGGGTCACCATGCCGATACCGTTCACGATGCCATTGACCGAGAGTTTGCCGAACGGTCCCGCATCGAAAACAGCGGGCGGCAGCCACTGCACCGGGCTGGTTACCGCGGGAGCGGGCAGTGGGGCTGGGGCGGGCGCCGCGGCCGCCGCGGGTTCCGGGGTAGGCGTGGCAGCGGGGGCCGCTGCGGGCTCTTGCGCAATCGCGGACGACGCCAGCAAGAGGAACAATCCAGTCGTCAGGGTACAGCTTCGCCGTTTCATGTTTAGACTAACCTCCAATTGTCGGTGGATTGAGGCGGGCTGGCGCGACTAGGAGCCTCCGCCGGATTGGGCTCGTCCCAAAGCTACAGGGTACGTGGAGCCATGATGCGATTGTATTCCGGCAAAGCTCAATTACCAAATAGAAACTTTGAATCCCGATCATAAAAACGTTGCGCTTAGTGGCGGCCACGCGCGGGGGCAAGATGAAAGGAGACGATTATGTGTTTGGTTACGGAGCAGGGCAATGAAGAAAATCGAAGCGATCATACAGCCGTTCAAGCTTGACGAGGTGAAGGAAGCGCTGATGGCCATTGGCGTCGACGGGATGACGGTCAGCGAGGTACGGGGACACGGCCGCCAGAAGGGACATGCGGAGGTCTACCGCGGGCAGGAATACCACGTGGACCTGGTGCCCAAGATCAAGCTCGAGATGGTGATCGCCTCGGAGCGTGCCGACGAAGTAATCCGCGCCGTCGTCGAAGCGGCGCGCACGGGCCGCATCGGCGACGGCAAGATCTTCATCTACGACGTCGCGGAGACCATTCGAATTCGGAACGAGGACCGGGGGGCGGCGGCGCTGTAGGGCAGGCGGTCCGCTTGCTGACGCGCGCGGTTCGGTAAGACGCACGGAGAGCGCAGGCGAAACCGCCTGCGCCACGGACCGGTAAGACGAACGGTTACGCCTGGAACGAACTGCCGCAGCCGCAGGTCGACTTCACGTTGGGGTTTTCGAACTTGAAGCCCGATCCCTCGAGCGTCTCGACGTAGTCGACATTGGCCCCGTCCAGGTACAGCATGCTGGCCTGGTCGACGAACACCTTCAGCCCTCCAAAGGAGTACGTCTTGTCGAGCATGCCGGGCGTGTTCTCGAAGGCCATGGAGTAACTGAAACCCGAGCATCCTCCGCCCACCACCGCGATGCGCAGCCCAGCCGGCTTCGGCTCCTGCGTATCGAGGATCT
>Ga0182027_10008182_pt1 | contig 15265 bp, 15 predicted proteins | sample 712E1DmetaG_FD_121300 | JGI IMG/M metagenome (GOLD analysis project Ga0182027, IMG submission 121300) | Permafrost microbial communities from Stordalen Mire, Sweden - 712E1D metaG (Illumina Assembly) | ecosystem: Environmental > Terrestrial > Soil > Wetlands > Permafrost | place: Sweden... | reverse complement strand
TTCGTTGATGGAGGCCACCAGGGGACGCATCGCCTTGACCTGGCGCTCGTTCTTGGTACCGAAAACCTTGGCAAAAATGGCGTCGAGCATAGTACGAGGTTCTTCTTCATTCTATCAGCCTCGCTTGCTACAGCGCCCGCAGAAACTCTTTGACCGCCGCGGCGAAGGCGGCCGGCTGGTCGGCGAAGACGAAGTGACCCGCCGCGGGGATCTCGACCAGGCGATGGTTGGGAAACAGTTCGGCAAAATGGCGGCTCGATGCGGCGGGTTGCATGTCGGCGCCGCCGTGGATCACCAGCACGGGCGCGGTAACCTTGCGGAACGCGTCGCGGTAATCGTGGCGCCGGCCCATGCTGAGGTAGACCGCCAGCGGCATCATGCCTCCGTTGCCCTCCATCGTGCCGGCGATGGCGTGCTGCGCCGTCAAGGGCGAAGCCGCCTGATAGAAAGTCCCGAATTGCCGGTACATGGCGGCCAGTTCGTCGTCGGTCATCTTCACGGCTGCGTGAAAATCGAAATACTGCGTTAGGAATTTGTCGTATGCGGGCAGTTTCTCGGCCGGCAACTGGCTGCGGACCTGCTCGAACAGGCCGCCGCCGTCTGGGGTGGGAAGGACCGCCAGATCGGCCGGAGCCACGGCTATGACGGCGCGAACATGCTCCGGAAACTCGGCGGCGTAGAGCGCGGCGAGGAACGCCCCAAAAGAATGGCCGGCGAGGATCAGCTTCTCGCGTCCCAGGATGCGGCGAATGCGCTCGATGTCGGCGACCTGCGCCGGCAGGCCGAGCGTGCGGTTGAGCGCCTGCATCGATTGGTAGAAATTCTGATCGGGCAGAGAGCGAATGGGCCGGGTGGACAGTCCGCAGCCACGCTGGTGGTAGTAATGCAGGCGGTAATCGGCGCCGAGCGCAGCGCCCGCCGCCCATGGCCCCGGGGGCACGAAACCCGGACCGCCGTGGATGGTGAGGATGTCTTCGCCCGAGCCTTCTTCGAAGTGGAACAGCTCGATATCGGAGGCGACCTGCCAATAGCCGGGACGCGTTCCATCTTGCGGCGGCGGCGCCAGGGGCTCGCGAAGATCTTTGCCGGCGCGTATGTCGCCGGGCTGATAGAGCGGGCTGTTGAACCAGTGCCAGGCTGCGGCGGCCAGAAGAGCAAGGACGACGACGGAGCCAACCAAAATCGCGAGTTTCATGTCCCGATACTACGCTGGGATCGGCGGGCGCGCTTGACGGTTTTTGCGGATTTGGGCCTACTGCCGCTTGAGAAGTTTCGGGTTGGTGATCGCGCTCTCGCCGCCGCGGACCGTCACCATCTCGACTACTCCTTCGTACTCTTGCAGACCGTCCGCGCCTTGAATCACCAGGTCGTTTTCGTCAACCGCAGCCAGCCTGTAATTGCCAGGGACGACGGAATCGAACGAATATCGGCCGTCGGCGCCGATGTCGGCAAACCGTGGGGACAGGTCACGTTCGGAGGTGACGGCGACCAGCGCCACTTTCAGATCGGCCACCGCCGCGCGATTGCCTTGAACAGCCCCGGAGACGTGGCCGAAGCGCGAACTGACGAAGACGTTGAGCGTTCGACCGCCCGAGCCGTTGCTGAGGTCGAGGATGTCGCCCTGGATTTCCGTGGATCCCAGCCGCATCGATTCTATATACGCCGGAGGCTCACGGTCGCACGACACCCGGTAGCGTCCGGGCGGGATGTGTTCGAGAGTGAAGTGGCCGTCGGCGCTGAGCGCAGCGGTCGCGTCCGCCATCCTGTCCAGATCCGTAAGCCAAAACCGCCCTCCGGCAGCGCGCTGCACTGCGCCCGCTTCGTACTTTACGCGCCCCGGGATATCGGAGGGTGGGCGGATGCGCAACTCCAGATTGTCGATATTGGTGCCGGCCACTGTGACCCGGACCATTGCCGAGGCCGGCGTTCGCGCGCCGTCGATCACCAATGGCGATGAGCCTACCCCTTCCTGGGCCCTGATAATATACGTGCCGGCCTCGAGCCCCCAATAAGCGAAGGTTCCGTCGGCTTTAGGAGAGTCGCTGAATCCTCCTTTGCGACTGTTGACTGTCAACGTTACTCGGGCACCCGGAGGCACACCGGTCACCCGCCCGCTGACCCGAATGGCCGGCGTGCGCGGAAGACGAACTTCGATGCCGCCGGCATCGCTCACCACCCCCACTGCGACCCTGCTCGGGTAGGTGGCGCTAGTGGAGCGCGGCTGCGTCGCACCACTCGGACGCACCGAGGGCGGCGCCGGTGAGGCCTCAATTCGATAGCTGCCGGGCAGCAAACCGCCGATCCGAAAATGGCCCTGCAAGTCAGTGTCGGAGCCCTCATTGACTTTGCCGCGGGCGGACACGGTGGCATGGTCTACCGGCGCCCCATCGGCGTCCAGCACGCGGCCGGTGATCGCGCTGGTAGGCATAAGCGGCAATCTCAGGTCCTGCTCGCGCTGTCCCCTACGCACCGTCACCGAAGTGCCGCGAAGCTGCGGGCTCGCGAAGCCCACTCGCCTGGCTTCGACTCCATAGGTGCCCTCCGGCGCGCCCGTGATGGAAAACGTCCCGTCAGGCTTGGTCATCGCACCGTAGAGCCGCTGGACCCCGTCGTCGAAATCCCTCAGCGAAATGTGAACGCGCGGCACAGGAGCCCCGGTGATCGCATTGAAGACACCGCCGACCACGCTCGCCGTCTTTTGATCGGTCGACGCCGAAGGAGGCGACGGGCCCGTCAGCCCACGCGCGAGCCGGATCACAAGGCCGGCCGAATTGCTGCCGGCGGCCACCATCGCCGCTCCGGCTTTGTCTGGTGCGCTCGGATAGTAGGTTCGCGCGTAGGGTGCTCCGGAGGTCCCGTCGGTATGGATCTCCGGCTGATCGTCCATCCCGCCGAGCGTGGTTGCCACGACGTAATAGGCGCCGGTCGGAACGCTCAGATGGAACTCCCCGTGGTCGTCCGTGAAGGTCGACCAGAGAGACGGTTTATCCGGGGCCACCGGCTGCGCGCTAACCAGGACGGATTGAACCGCGTCGCCGTTCTCATCCACCACGCGCCCGCCGATGACGCAGGGCTGCTCTCGCTCACCAGGCTTGAGATCGGCACCATCCGTTCTCGCCAGCCGGCCATCGACGCACCGGGCGTTGGCGGGATCGTCAAAATCCTGCGCGATCGCGACACTGGCGAATCCAACCAACGCTGCCAGAACCGCAGGGCCGAGCATGCCATCGATTCTCCCACCAGCCCTGGCAGGTCCGCTCCCTCACGGTCGCGGTTCGGTACTGGCTACCCGCCAGCGGCTGTAGAATATTTCGAGACCTGCGATTCGGAAAGGAGTGTCTCCTATGGAGCGGACCGTCTCATTTCACCTGAACGGAAAACCGGCGACCGTCACCGGCGACGATGAGCGAATGCTGCTGTGGGTGCTGCGGTCGGATCTCGCACTCACGGGCACCAAGTTTGGCTGCGGCGAGGGGATCTGCGGCGCCTGCACGGTGGTGGTGGACCAGCAAGCCGTGCGGTCCTGCGTGACGCCGCTCAAGGACGTGGCGGGCAAGCACGTGCTCACCATAGAAGGCCTCGGCGGCGAGCACCTGCACGCGATCCAACAGGCCTTTGAGGAGCAGCACGCGTTCCAGTGCGGCTACTGCACTCCGGGAATGATCCTGACCGCGTACGCCTTCCTTTTGAAGACCCCGCGGCCCACGCGCGCGCAGATTATCGCGGCGATGGACGATAACCTGTGCCGGTGCGGCGCGCATGTGCGGATCGTCAGCGCCATTCAACAAGCCGCCGTAGCGGCGAAGGCGGGTGCGTGATGGCGACCGAAGAACTCAGCCGCCGCGGATTCGCGAGGCTCGCCGGCGCCGGCCTTTTCGTCTTCTTCGACACCGGCCTCGCGCAGCAGGAGCCGGCGCGCATCCCACGGCGCGCGCCCGCCACAGCCACCGACTTCAACGCGTTCCTCAAGATCGGCGAAGACGGCCGCGTCCAGTGCCTGGTGGGCAAAGTGGAACTGGGCCAGGGCGCGATGACTTCGCTGGCGCAGGTGCTGGCCGAGGAGTTGGACGTCGCCTTCGACTCGGTGGACGTGGTGATGGGTGACACCGATCTCTGCCCCTACGACATGGGCACCTTCGGATCGATGACGACGCCGTTCCTGGTGCCCGTGGTCCGCAAGGCCGGGGCGGAAGCGCGGGCGGTGCTGCTTTCGATGGCCGCCGAACGCCTGGGCGCGCCGGTAGAAAAGCTGCACGTGAAGGACGGAGTGGTCACCGACCCCGCTGGCGCGACGGTGAGCTACGCTCGCCTGGTCGAAGGCAAGCGCATCGAGAAACACCTGGCCAACATCCCGGTGAAACCGGTCAGCGAGTTTCAGGTGATCGGACATTCTCCACACCGCAAAGACGCGCACGACAAGGTCACCGGCAAGGCCCGGTATGCGGGGGACCAACTGCCGGCCGGGCTGCTGCACGCCTGTTTGCTGCGGCCGCCGGCGCACGGAGCCAAGCGCCTGAGCGTGGACACCGCAGCGGCCGAGCAGGTGCGCGGCGTGCGCGTGGTGAAGGACGGCGATCTGGTGGCTGTGCTTCACGAACGGCGCGACGTAGCCGCGGCTGCGCTTGAAAAAGTGAAGGCCGAGTTCGAGTCTCAGCCGTCGGTTCCCGACGAAAAAACGATCTTCGAGCATCTTCTGAAGACCGCGCCGCAGCCCCGCGTGGTGGGCGAGCGGGGCGACTTGACGGAGGGCGAACGGCTTTCGGGCGGCGTCATCGAGCGGACTTACTTGCACGCCTACGGGGCGCATGCGCCCATCGAAACGCATTCGGCGACCGCTGTGGTGGCGGACGGCCGTGTCACGGTGTGGGCCAGCACGCAGGCGCCATTCATGGTGAAGGACCAGGTGGCCCGCGCGACCGGGTTTTCCGCGGACAAGGTGCGCATTATCTCACGCTACGTAGGCGGCGGTTTTGGTGGAAAGACCGACGCCGCGCAGGCGGCGGAGGCGGCGCGGCTGGCCATCCTCACCGGCAAGCCAGTGCAGGTGGTGTGGAACCGGCGGGAGGAATTCTTCTACGACCACTTCCGGCCCGCGGCCGTCATCAAGATCCGGTCGGGAATGACCGCGGCCGGCAAGATCACGCTGTGGGACGCACGGATCGTGGGCGCCGGGGATCGGGAAGCGCAACCGTTCTACGTGATCCCGCATCAGCGCACGACCTCCGCGGGTGGATGGATGGGCGCGAATCCGGCGGGGATGAATCCCTTCGAAGTCGGGGCGTGGAGAGCGCCGTCGGTCAACAGCATCACCTTCGCGCGGGAGTCGCACATCGACGTGATGGCGGCCCAGGGCGGCTTCGATCCGCTCCAGTTCCGCCTCGACAATCTGACCGATGCACGAATGCGACGAGTGCTGGAGACGGCGGCCAAGCGGTTCGGCTGGAAGGCGGGCAAAGCGCCGAGCGGCAGGGGCGTCGGGATGGCTTGCGGCGTCTACTCCAACGCGTGTAACGCCACGATGGCGGAGGTGGCGGTCCACAAAGACGGGCGCGTCGTGGTGAAACGGGTGCTGATTGCGCTCGATGTGGGCGTCCAGCTGAATCCCGACGGGCTGCGCCAGCAAGCCGAGGGCTCGGTCATGATGGGCATGGGCTACGCGCTCTCCGAGGAGCTACGGTTCCAGGGCGGGAAGGTGCTCACCGGCAACTTCGACAATTACCGGATCACCCGGTTTTCCGGGCTGCCCGAGATCGAAGTGGTGCTGGTGGACAATCCGCAGATGGCCGCGCTCGGCGCGGGCGAACCGCCGATCATCGCGATGGGCGCGGCGCTGGCGAATGCGGTTTACGACGCGGCGGGCGCGCGGGTGTTGGAGCTGCCGATGACGGCGGAGCGGGTGAAGCGGGCGCGGGGGTAGACGGGCGGCGCGGGTCCGCGCGCGAGTGGTGGTTCGGCGGTGATACGGGCCGCGTACTTGCCTCGTACGCCGCCGGAGAAGTCGAACTCCGCCTTCGTCTTGACGTCGGTTCGCTTAGGGCGGACCTTCTTCGCATTTGCGTCTTTCATGCCTTGGTGCCGCGAGAGTCCGCGCGGCCCAGTCCCAGGATACTGCGCCCCCCTACCCGCCCCCATTTCGCAGCTTGCGCTCGCAGTCGCCGCAGTAGTGCTCGCTCTTGGAATCCACCAGCTCCACGGAGTGCGACGAACTCATGACGCAGTTCCAATCCGCGCAGTGGGCGAGGCCGCGCAGGTGGCCGGCCTCGTGCCAGAGTTCGCGCAGAGCGCGGTTGGCCAAGAGCGTGCGGTCGGGCGGCAGGCCGTAGAATTCCTCGCGCAGGCGATGGATGGAAAAGATGGCCGCGCGGCCCGGCATTTCCGCCTCTCCGAAAACGAACGTGAGCACAGGGATGAACAGGTCGCAGGCCGCCACGCCGATCACCATCGCTTGGGGAAAGCGGGCCTTGAGCTCGGCCACCAAGCGCGTGGAATCGTACTGGTTGCGCGCGGGGTTCAGCGCAAACGCGGGATCGAGCTTGCGCGGGCCAATGGGGATGCGGGAGCGATAGGAGATCTCGTCGAGCAGGTCTCGCGGAAACTCGCCCACCGGCACCAGCAGCCTCTCTGATTCGAGCTGTTGCGTAGCCGCTCCTCAGACTGCCAGACCCTTGCCGCCCACGGGAACCAGGCGAATGCCCTCGAAGCCGGCGACGAGCGGCTTCGCCCGCGCGATCACGGCCAGGACGCTCGGCATCTGCAAGGAGGCGTCGTGGTCCGCCTCGCTGCTCCACAGTTCCGTGACCCAGATGGCGTCCGGCTCCGCGGGCACAACATTGACGATGTACAGGTGGCAACTCTCGAGCGGCGTGAGCAGCCGCGAAGCCTCCAGCAGAATCTCGACCATGGCGTCGCGCTGCCCGGGTTTGGCGACCACCTTGCCGTACATTGCAAACATCAGAATCCTTCCCACACAAACGCCGGAAATCGCCGCAAGGTCTCGAAGCCCACTTTCTCGTAAAGCTCCACCGCGCGCACGTTGGCCGAGGTGACGGTGAGGCTGGCTTTGATGGCGCCGGCTTCGGCCAGCGAGGCGAGCGAGCGGCGCAGCAGTTCGTAACCCGCGCCTTGCCCCCGCACGGCCGGGGAGGTGCAGATCTGCGTGACGTGGCCCACTCCCTCGGCCACCATGCTGGTGAGCGAAATGCCCTGCACGCGGCCGCTAAAGCGGTCGAGCGCGACCCAGGATGCCGGCTGAAAGAACGTTCCGCAGCCGGGGTATTGCACGATGTTGAACAGGAAGCGGCGCGCGCCCTCGGCGGAGCGGTACTGGTCGTTGATCTCGCTGTCGATGTGGCCGCGATAGGAGGTGGCGATCACCTGGGCGGCTTCGTCCTGGCGTCGCTCGGTCCAGTGGTCGAAGACCACGCGGTCGCTCCGGCGTTCCGCCAGCTCCCGGACGCCGGCCAGGTCGTACATCATGAAGTTGCGCTGGTGGGTGCGCACATGCGCGGCGGCGGGCATGCGGCGGTAGCCGGACCGCGCCATCATCAACTGCGATTCGATCCGCCGCACCCCGCGGGTGTTCATGAGCTGATCGACCACCGCGGCCAGCAGCCGGTGCTCGAGCTCCGCCGTGCGGAACTCGTCGCGGATAAAAAGGTCGCCGACCAGGCCCTTGTGCTCCTCGCACACATAGTAGGCGTAGCCGACCGCTTCGTCGCCCACCAGCAGGGCAAATCCATTGAGGGCGTGGACTTCGACGAAGCGGCGCACCAGCTCCGCCGAAGCGCTGAAGTTCCAGTCGAGCTGCTCGCGCCAGGCGACGATCTCCTCCCCCAGCATCGCGGTCAACTTGGCCGGCCTGACCTGCCAAAGGTCTGCCAGAGCCGGAACCGGAGCCTCGGACGCGGCGGCCATAAAACGCATTATACAAGCAAGTTGGCGCTTTATCGGGGGGATTCGGCGCCAGAGCGCAGGAAGCGCAGGAATTCGGCCGGGTCGCGGGTAAGGCCGGGGAAGCTGGCCACCACTTTCTCGTCGGCGTCGAGGATGGCGTAGTAGGGGATGGCCACGGTCGAGAACTTCGTGTTCTCGAGAGCCTGATTCTGCTCGGAGGTCGCGTCGGTGCCGTCGGTGAAGAGATCCACCAGCACGTAGTCCTTCAGTGCCGCGGCGATCTCCGGCCGCGAAAACATGTTGGCTTCCATCCAGCGGCAGTTGGTGCAGGCGTGGCCGGTGAAGGTGACGAAGACGTGCTTACCGTCGGCGCGGGCCTTGGCCAGGGCCTCCCGATACTGGTCCTTCATCCACTCGAGCGAGGCGCCCGGTGCGGCAACGGCGCCCGAGGCCGGCGGCGGAACGTAGGCGTCCCACTCGCCCAGGCGCGCGCCGTTGAGGCCCGGCAGCAGGCTGACGGCCAGGGCAATGAAGACGGCCCCGCTCAGCAGCCGCGTCACCCCGGGCGGGTCATCGGCACTGCTGCCGCGCAGGCGCAGGAGGCCAAGCAGGTACAACCCCGCCAGGCCGAACAGGACGATCCAGGCCGCCAGGAATCGCTCGCGCGTGAGCAGGTTCCATTGCATCACCTGGTCCACGTCGCTCAGGTATTTGAACATGGCGGCCAGCACCAGGAAGCCCATCACCACCTTGACGCGCTCGAGCCAGCCGCCGCTTTTGGGCATGCGCTTGAGGTAGGTCGGGAACAGCGCCAGGAAGAAAAAGGGCGTTGCGAGGCCGATGGCGAACGCCAGCATGCCGGCGAACGGGCGCGCGCCGCCGCCGGAGACCGACGCCGCCAGCAGCGTGCCCACAAACGGGCCGACGCAGGCGAACGCACTCAGAGAGAACGTTAGCCCCATGAGCAGCGTGCCCAGCACGCCGCCGCCTTGTGAGGCCATGGTGAGACGCGTCAGCACGCCTGAAGGGATGGTGATTTCGAACGCGCCCAGCAGGCTCAGGCCGAAGGCCGCGAACACCACCGCGACGAAGGTATTCACCCACACGTTGGAGCCGAGTTGCACCACTCCGAACGGCCCCAGAAGCGCCGTCGCCGCCAGTCCCAGCGCGGAGAACAGCACCACAATGCCCAGCGAGAACAACACCGCATCCGCCAGGCTCCGTCCGCGCGAGCCGGCGGGCTTGTTGAGGAAGTAGGAGACCGTGATCGGGATCATCGGGAAGACGCAGGGCGTGAAGATGGCGGCCAGGCCGAAGCCGAATGCCACCAGGATGAACCCCAGCAGACCGCCCGATGCCGGCGCGGGCGGCGCACTCTGGCCCGCGGGCGGCCGGGCGTTCGGATCGTAGAGCGTATAGCCGGGCGGCACGGGCACGCTGGCGGCTGGCTGGGCGCCGGGGTCGATCGATAAGGTGGCTACTGTTTCGACGCGCCGCGGCGGCAGGCAGCTCTTGGCGTTGCAGGCCTGGAAACGCGTCAGGAACTTGATCTCGATCGGCCCTGCCGGTGCGTCCCTGGCCAGGCCGAGCACGATCCGAAACGTCGTCTGCCCCTCGTAGGTATCGACGTTGAAGCCGAAGTTGGGATCGAAAATGGTGTGCGGTTTCGGCTGGTAGACCTCCACGGAGGCGATGGCGGCGTTCTCGCCGATGCGGATGCTGGTGGAGATGATCGGCTTGGGAACGTTGAGGGCGTAGAGATGCCAGCCTGCATCGAGCCGGGCCGTGAGCAGGTAAGCCGCCTTCGAGCCAGGAGGCGCCACGGCCTGCTGCGGGTCCACGCTCCACTGCACGGGGTTCAGCTTCTGGGCCGGCGCCGGAGTGGCGAGCGCCGCCAGGAGCAGCAGTCCCTCGATTATGCCTGTACGGTTTCCCACCGCTTCAGCTCGCTCTCGATGCGCTGGTTGATCCGCTTTTCGGCGAATTGCGCGGCGATCTGGATGGCGTTCTTGATCGCGTTCGCATTCGAGCGCCCGTGGCAGATGATGCACACGCCCTTGACGCCGAGCAGCGGCGCGCCGCCGTATTCGGAATAGTCCAGGCGCTTCTTGAATCCCTTGAGGGCCTTGCTGGCCAGAAGATAACCCATCTGCGCGGGAATCGAGCCCTGGAGCGAGTCTTTGAGCATCTTGACGATGATCTCGATCACGCCCTCGCTCACCTTGAGCGCGACGTTGCCGATGAAACCGTCGCAGACGATGACGTCGGCCCTGCCGCTATAGAGGTCGCCGCCTTCCACGTTCCCGATGAAATTCAGGGGCAGGCTGCGCAGGAGCGGCCATGCGGCGCGGGTGAGCTCGTTCCCCTTGTGCTCCTCTTCGCCGATCGAAAGCAGGCCCACGCGGGGGCTTTTGTTGCCGAAGATCAGGCGCGAGTAGATGTCGCCCATCACGGCGAACTGCGCCAGCATCTGGGGGGAGCAATCGACGTTGGCGCCCACGTCCATCATGACCACGGGGGTGCCTTTGACGGTGGGGAAAACGGTGCCGAGGGCGGGACGGTCCACGCCATGAACCATGCCCTGAACCGTTTTCGCGGTGGCCATCACGGCGCCGGTGTTGCCGGCGGACACCAAGCCCTGCACCACGCCGTCACGCACCAGGCGCGAGGCAACCCGGATGGAGCTGTCGCGCTTGGACCGCATGGCACGGGCGGCGCTATCCTCCATGGTCACGACCTCGGAGGCGTGCATCACCTGGATGGGGAGGCCCATCGAGTCCTCGTAGCGGGCGAGCTCTTTCTGGACGAGCTCCTCCCGGCCCACGAGTACGATCTGGACCTTATAGGCTTTGGCCGCTCGAACGGCGCCTTCAACCTCGGCTTCGGGGGCGTGATCGCCGCCCATCGCGTCAACAGCGATGGTCACCATGGCCGTTCGCTCACTCTAGTCTTCGCTGACTTCGATTACCTCGCGGCCCTTGTACTGGCCGCAATGGGGGCAAACCCGGTGGGGCAGCTTGGGCTCGTGGCAGTTGGGGCACTCGGCAGTGGCTGCCGGCTTGAGGAAGTCATGGGCGCGCCGTTTGGCGCGGCGCTGCGCAGAATGTCGTCGTTTCGGATTCGGCATGGCAAGTTCCTATTGTAGTAGATCGGGTTACAGATTCCGCAGCCCGGCCCAGCGGTCGTCACCGGCCACGAGGTGGCAGTGGCATTCGACCAGGTTCCGGTTTTGCCCGCAAACAGGGCAGATTCCTTTACAGTCCTCCCGGCACACACGCTGCATCGGCAGCAGCAGGAGGATCTCCTCCCGCAAGACATCGGTCAGCTCGATCCCGTCTCCTTCGTAAAAGCCCACCTCCAGCTCGGGGCCGTGAATGGCGGACTCGCCGCTCTCCGGAGCACTGGCAGCCGGCAGGTACGAAAGCGTGAAACTGGCGTCCACCGGGAACGGGGCCGGCTCGAGACATCGGTCACAGGCCACTTCCATGGCAGTAGAGAACTGGCCGCTGACGACGATCTCCAGCGTTGATTCGGTGAGTTGGGCCGCGCCCGCCGTGACGATGGGCGCCGTCTGGCGGAGTTGTGGATCGAAGAAGTCGATCACGCCAGGGGCGAACGCCTCGCTGAAGCGCACCTTGCCCAACTGCATTTCGCTGATGCTCAAGAACATACAACACCCGGATGCCGCGGCCGCCCAAGGCGAGGCCGTCAAACGCAACGACCGGCTGGGGCGGGATGCGGGATGGAAACCCATTATAGCAGACCGCCCGGAGCGGGGCAGCGCCGCTTAGGCGTTAAAAACCCAGGACTTAGGAACCGGAGTCGAGTGCCGTGCCTGGAGAGGCTTACCAGGCACGGCACGGGTTCGGGGCAGAAACCCGATTCCAACTCGAGAACCGAAGCTGGGCTTGAATACGCGAGCGTATTGGCCACGTGAGCAAGGAGTTCCCTCGTCGAAACCGAGCTCGCTCTGCGTAAAACTTACAGAGCACCCACCCCAAAACGTCCTACCTGCCCGCGCAGAGGGCGCTGGAGCCGGTAGATATTGATTTTCGTAGTGAAATGTCGCAATTTGAGTGCCATATCGCCGGGCTCCGCGGCAGACCCCGATGGAGTTGTACTCGGAGGAAGAATTGCAGCTTGGCGCCGACCGGGTTTCGAAGCCCGCCCCCACGGCCTGCCCAAAATATGCGAACCTAAAAGCAGCCAAAAGCGCCGGGCGCGCCAGGATGCGCGCCGCCGTCGTGGCGCCGAAGGAACTAAAATGCTGCCGAACTTCTTACTCCCGGAGACCGTGATCCGAGAAGACGGAGAAGGCCCTGTCGTCAGCCTTGGCTCGGCGCAAGGCAAGCTTTTTCTGCTCACCCTCGGAATTACACGCATTATCGAACAGGAGAGCCTGGCCGTGTCCGTCTGGGGCTCGGCTGACCAGCAGAATTGGGGCGCTCGCCCGCTGGCCACGTTTCCGCAGAAATTCTACTGCGGAACCTACCAGCTTCTCATGGATCTTTCCGAATTGGCCGGAATCCAGCACCTGAAAGTGATGTTCAAGGTGGCGCGCTGGGGCCGCGGCGAACCTAAGCCGCTGTTCGGCGCCTACCTGTTCGCTCGGGAAACCGAGCCCCGCGCCGCCGCGAAAACGGCGTAAGAGTCCGCTCCCTGACGGTCGCGGTTCGGAAACAGCTACGGAACCGCGCGGACGCGACTACAGCCGGTTGATCAGGCTGGCCACGTAGCCTGCGCCGAAACCGTTATCGATGTTCACCACGGTGACGTTGCTCGCGCAACTGTTCAACATACCGAGCAACGCGGCCAGACCGTGAAAGCTGGCGCCATAGCCCACGCTCGTCGGCACGGCGATCACGGGACAAGATACCAGCCCGCCGACGACGCTCGGCAGCGCGCCTTCCATGCCCGCGCAGACCACCACCACCCGCGCGCTCATCAGGCGCTCGCGGTTGTTCATGAGGCGGTGGATTCCGGCGACTCCGATGTCGAAGATGGTCTCCACCTGGTTGCCCATCACTTCCGCGGTGACCTGCGCTTCCTCGGCCACGGGAATGTCGCTGGTGCCGGCCGAGACGACCGCGATTCCGCCCTTGCCGCGGATGGTGCGGTCGCACCACACGCGCAGCGTGCCCGAGAGAGGAAAGTACTCGGCCTGCGGAATGCGCTCGCGGACCGCGGCCGCGGTGGCCTCGTTGGCCCGGGTGATGAGAAGATTCGGCCCGTTCTCGAGGATCCGCAACGCGATCTCGGTTACCTGAAGCGGGGTCTTACCCTGCGCGAGAATCACCTCCGCCATGCCCTGCCTCAGGGCGCGATGATGATCGACCTTGGCAAAACCCAGATCCTCGAAGGGCAGGTGCCGCACGCGCTCAAGGGCGGCGTTCACATCCACCGCGCCACTGCGGACCGATTCGAACAGCTCTCGCATTTGATCCGGGGTCATGTATCTTCAGTCTACCTGCCGCCAACCTTCACATGTCCGCTTGCTGACGCGCGCGGTTCGGTGGGTACGCTGGCGCGTCAGCCCATATTCGCGGCGATCGCCGCGGCGAATTCGCTGGTCTTGAGCTTGGTCGCGCCTTCCATCTGGCGATGCAGATCGTAGGTCACGCGCTTCTGGCGGATGGTCTCGGTGATCCCCGCCTCGATCAGGGTCGCCACCTCTTTCCAGCCGATGTACTGGAACATCATGGCACCGGAAAGGATGACGCTGGAGGGATTGATGACGTCCTGGTCCGCGTACTTCGGTGCGGTGCCGTGCGTCGCTTCGAAGACGCCGAACCCATCGCCGATGTTGGCGCCGGGGGCCATGCCGAGGCCGCCCACCTGGGCCGCGCAGGCGTCCGAGATGTAGTCGCCGTTCAGGTTCGGCGTGGCCAGCACGTCGTAATCTTCCGGGCGCAGCAGCACCTGCTGGAACATGGAGTCGGCGATCCGATCCTGGATGACGACACGGTCCGTACGGCCCGCCGCGTCGGCCTCCGCCACCGTGGTCTCGCCGAATTCCTCGCGCGCCACCTCATAGCCCCAGTCGCGGAACGCGCCCTCGGTGAACTTCATGATGTTGCCCTTGTGCACCAGGGTCACGCTGCGGCAGCCATTCTCGATGGCATACTGGATGGCACGCCGCACCAGCCGTTTCGACCCGGTGGCGCTCATCGGCTTGATGCCGATGCCCGAATCCAGACGCACGTTCTTACCCATCTCGCCGTTGAGGAACTCGATGACCTTGCGCGCCTCCGGCGTGCCCTCGCGCCATTCGATGCCGGCGTAGACGTCTTCGGTGTTCTCGCGGAAGATGACCACGTTTAGCCGCTCCGGGTGCTTCACCGGCGAGGGCACACCGGGGAAATAGCGCACCGGCCGCCAGCATACGTAGAGGTCGAGCAACTGCCGCAAGGTTACGTTGAGGCTGCGTATTCCGCCGCCCACAGGCGTGGTCAGCGGCCCCTTGATGGCGATACGGCATGCGCGAATCGCGTCCAGGGTCCCGTCAGGCAGCCAGCTTCCGAACCTCTTGTGGGCCTTCTCTCCAGCGAACGTTTCATACCACAGCACACGGCGCTTGCCGCCGTAGGCGCGCTGGACGGCGGCGTCGAAAACCAGCCGCGACGCGCGCCAGATGTCGGGTCCAGTGCCATCGCCCTCGATGTACGGGATGATGGGCCGGTCGGGAACGGTGAACTTACCCTCGTGAAATTGAATCGCCTCGCCACCGGCGGGCACAGCTTGATCATTGAAGTTATCCATAGCTCCCCACTGCAACAAGGGTATCGCGGAAAATGGGAGCTACGCTTGCCGTGCCACTAAATGAAACCTTTCGCGCTCCCGCGCGGTAATGGTTAGCGACAGGCTGAAGAAGATGACGGAAACGGCCGTGGACGTACTGGAACGGTTCGCCAGCGGGGACGCCGCCGCATTCGAGGCACTATTCCGCGAGCACCAGGGCCAGGTGTACGGCTGGATCGTCCGGATCGTCCGCGACCCGGCGGCCGCGGAGGACCTGACGCTCGAGACCTTCTGGCGCATCTACCGAACGCGGTCGCGATTCGATCCGCGCTGCGGCTTCGGCCCATGGGCGCGGCGCATCGCTACCAATTTGGCGATCGGGCACCTGGGCGCCAGGCGGGACCAGACCGGGTTTTCGGACGAGGCGCCACCGGTTGAAGCGCGCTCGTTACCGCCCGACGCCGCCGTGCGCGCGGATGTGCGCGAGAAGGTGGCCGCGGCGTTTGAGAAGCTGCCGGCGAAGCTGCGGGCCGCCGCCACGCTGGCCATGATCGAGGAGACGCCGTATGCCGAGATCGGCGCGGCCCTTGGAATTTCGGTGGGCGCCGTGAAGTCGCGCGTCTTCCGCGCCACG
>Ga0182027_10008181_pt1 | contig 15265 bp, 12 predicted proteins | sample 712E1DmetaG_FD_121300 | JGI IMG/M metagenome (GOLD analysis project Ga0182027, IMG submission 121300) | Permafrost microbial communities from Stordalen Mire, Sweden - 712E1D metaG (Illumina Assembly) | ecosystem: Environmental > Terrestrial > Soil > Wetlands > Permafrost | place: Sweden... | reverse complement strand
GCGTTGCCACTGCGACGGGAAAAGTGTGCGACGTCTCCGGCCTCGGCCATCTCGCGGCTGTAGCCACGCGCGATCTGCGCCAGCCTGGGGTCGCGCACCAGAGCCGGCAACCCGTTGGCCGCACGATCCCGATCCAAAAGATCGAGGATCTCGCGCTCGACCGCCGCGGCATCGGTGGCGCGCACGCGCGGAGACTTTCTCACGGAGAATATCGCTGGGGGATCGACCCCACAGTACACCGGAAAATTGGCGAGGACCGTCGGCCCGCGCGCATCCTCTGCACTGACTTCGACCTGATAAGCGCCGTCGCCCAGATTGCATTCAAGCGCTGCCGCAAACCTATTCTGCTGGACGTGTGCCGCAAGCTTGTGAACGGTGCCCCTGGGTGACGCCACCAGGACCTCGGGCGACCGAAAGGTCGCCTCGACCCGGCCGGTAACAGGCGCGTGCCCGCCCGAAGGTAGCTTGCGCGGAATGGGCTCTATATCCAGATGGTGCTCGTGAAAGGCAAGCACCGCGGTCCACGCGCCAGCTCCACGCCTGACGCCGATGCCGACTCTCCGCCACGCCGACGACGTGGAAATGCTCTGAAGTTGCCGCCGCAGGTCGGCCACGGCGGTAACCTCGGCGCCGTCCTCGCCACCGATCAGGATCAAGTTGGGCTCGGGCTCAACCAGACCGTAGTAGGAAAGCAGGAAGGCGATGGCGTCGGACGCCGGAACGTTCATCTCGCCGGTCAGCAATGCAAGGTCGTACGCGAGGCGATCCAGCCTCGCATCGTGGGTCAGCGGAGGCTGGCCTCGTTCCCGTTCAGTTCTGTCGACTTCGGCCGCCAGCTGTAGCGCCAGGGAATCTGTCACGGCGCCGAATAGCGCGCCTGTCGCGTAGCTTTCCGCCGGCGGACCCGAGGGAAACCCCGTCACGACGGACGCTGAAATCGCCTCGCCACCGGGAGCGACGTTCGGCGTTCGGGTGCCCGCGCAGGCAACGCACGTGAAAACGAGTCCTCGCAACAGCTTTCCGGACAAGACCCGGGGAGCCTTACACATAAACGGGACCAATTCGGTTTGTTTGCTCATCACCGGCCATGAAAAAGGCCGCCTGGCGAGCGCCGGACGGCCTTCTTGATTTCCGTAGCTCGAAAACGACTACGGCTTGGACGCCTCGTCCGTCTTGCCCGGAGCGGCCTTGGCGGCGCCTTTGGCCGATGCCTGCTTGCCGCCCGCCTTGCCCTTGTCGGCGGCAGGCTTTTCGCCCTTGGCGGCCTTCTCGTCTTTCTTTTCGTCTTTCTTTTCGTCCTTGACCACGGCCGCCTTGGGGGCCGGCACTTCGCCCTTCTCGTCGCCGAACACGATCTGGCCGAAACGGTCGAGCTTGTGGAAGTCGCCCACCAGAGGCGGGCTCCAGGCCACGGCGATCTGCGGCTTGTCCTTGGGGGCATCGAGGCGGTACATATTGATGCGCCAGACGTCGCCAACCGCGGGTGGAATCTTCACGCCGGGCTTGTCGAGACCGTTGGCGTCGGCAAGCGGTAGGGCCATCTCCACCGTCCAGCTCTTGTCCTGATCGTCCCGCTTGTTGAGCGTACCGTCGACCTTCACTGCCGCCTTGAGCTTGGAGTTCCAGTCGTACATCTTGCGCTTGGGATCGATGCTGTCTTCGTATTTGCGATAGGTGGGCAGGTATGAATCGAAAATGGTGCCGTTGGGCGCAACTTGCAGCTCGATGTAGGTCTTGCCGTTGCCGTCGGCATCGATCATCACCTCGACCGCTTCCTGCGTCCACAGCTTGGCATCGCGCTCGGTCAGTGACGACCAAACGTCGGTGTCCTGGTTCTCGAATGCGATGTAGAGGTTCTGGTTGTCCCACAGCAACTTCGCCTCGCTGGCGATGCTCGCTGGATTGCCGGACATGGTGTCCACGAAGAGCCCCGTCGAGGGCGCGGTCTTCCAAGCCGCCTCGTCCAGCTTGCCGTCGATCTTGATGGGCTTGGTCGTCTTGGTGACGATGTAGCGCTTGAGCGGCGCCGGGGCCTTGACGTTCATCGGGATGCTGGCGGCGAACACGCGGTTGTCGTTCTGGGGGCCGGACTTCACCGTCATGCGATCGTGGCCCTTGTAAAGGCCGGTGTAGATTTCGAGGTGATCGTAGGTCCACCCCGCCGGCGGGCGGAAGGTGTGCTGATCGCGGATGATTTCGCCCGCTTTCCAGTGCGCGGCCGGATATTTGCCATTGACTGGCGTGTGGTCCACGTTGGCAAATCCCTGCTGCTTGGTACCGCTGATATGGGTGAACATTTTCCACCCTTCGCCGGGCGCCACGTTGACCTTCCAGTAGTGGGTCAGCCTCACGTCCTTGCCCGGCTCGACTGGATTCGGGCTGACATCCAAGCCGAGGTAGGTCACCTTGCCGTCGAGATCCGCGTTCACCACGAACTGCGGTGTCGGCGGGGTGGTGAGGATGTTCTTCTTGATAAACTCCTCGTCCTCTTTGGTGGGCTTGTCCTCCGACTGTTCCACGCAACCCAAGGCGAGACCGGAGAGCGCGACAAGATAAAGCCACCCGCTCGAACGCCTGCTGCAAACACTAGCTACGACTCGTGACATCGGTAATTTTCCCTTTCCCGGCCAGCCAGCACCAAACGCTGCCGGCAGCCAGCGACGCGTTTCTACTGAAGACCGGCCGGATTTGCAAACGCAAGCGGCGCGAGGAACGCACGGAGTGCCGCAAAAGAGCGCAGCGGCCGTGGCAAAGTCACATGCGCCGCCGCGTCAGCGGGGGACGCGATGCGACTGAGCCACCACCCGCACCTTGGGCGCCTCGCCAATCTCGTTGATCAGAACAGGCGCGCCCTCGGATAGCTCGCCGTCGCCGAAAGCTTCGGCCGCGGCCTTGAGCGCGAGATCGAGGGAGGTGTGCACGCCGATCAGCCTGCGCCCACAGACGACGGCAAACTTGCCGCTGTGCTCGTCGAGAAGCGCCTGTTTGCAGCTATTAAAAAACGCGGTCTCTTCGGTTGCGGGAAGCATGCCCCAGAGTCGGGCGTCGCGGTGGTCCCGTCAAGAAACTGGCTACGCGGAGCAGCACATTCTGCCACGCAATCACCCCGTCCAGAGCTACAGTTTGTTGAGCCCGGCTAGCGGATCGTTGTCCAGCTTCTTTTTCTTCGCAATAGTCGGCACATCGGCCGACTTCGCTGCGGCGGGTTCGGCCTGGGCTGTGTGCCGAGCTGATCGCGAAGCAGCTTTGCGGCTCGTGCCGTGCGACGCTCTCGCAGGCGCCGACGGCTTCTCGACCTTTGCGGCTATCGCCGGTGCGCTGGGCGCCGCGGAAGCTGCCGGCACCATCGCCGGCGCTATCGCCATCGTGGCCTTGAGCTTGTCCTCGCATTGCCTAAGGTTTGTCTTGGACTGCTGGTCGGCCCTGGCGGCGGTCTCGACGGCCCGGTTGCGCGCCTCCTCGGACTGCGTGATCGTTGCATCCTTCGCAGCAAGGAGCGCCTGCGTGTCGTTCTGCAGCTTCACGTAGCCCGCGCCGCCCGCGCCGATGAGAACGACTGCCACGGCAACCGCAGCCTTCACCGAGGTTCTCGGTCGAACCATCACCTGCGCCGGCGCTGGATCGTAGCCGATGGGTGCGCGCGCGTAGGCGACCCGATTCGCGCTCCCGCTGGCAAAGCCCGCGCTGGAATCAAACTCTGCGGATTTCCGCAACGCCGACAACTCAGCCCCCTGGACCGGCGGCGGAGTGAGTTGATCCGCGGCGGGGTCTTCGGCGGGTACCGAGTGCCCAGAACCAACGGCCGCTCTCGCATGGGTCTGACGGGTAATGCGCTCGTTCTTTAGCTTGCGGAGCTCGTTCAGCGAAGTGACTACGGAATCCTCGTTTTCCATCATACGCGACTCTCCTTGTCGAGAGATGTTTCGGCTGCCACTGTTGCGAGCGATCAGACTAGGCTCTTGGGGCGGCTCGGCAGGTGTTCAAGGGTAACACCTCCAACCCGCATCACGTGCGTAGACTGACACTTTACCACTGAAATCCGTAGACTCAATCGCAGAAAATCGCGCTTCGCCAGATTTGTCAGCGAGGCTGTCGCTCTGGCATCCGTGACAACCCTCGCAGGCTGCCCCACAGTCCCAGCCAGACCGGGAGAAGCAGCAGAATGAACGGCCAATTGTCTTGGTTCAAGCCGGGCAAGACCTTACTCACGATGCCAAGCGCGGAAAAGACCAGCGCAGAAAGCGCCACGCTGCGCGCTTTCTTGGTCGAATTGCGACGGCCCAGCGCCACGCCGATTCCGTAGCCGACCAGAAGAAGAGCCCACGGGGCGAGTTGCAGGATATTCGCGTTGGCGTGCGCGGCTTTGTGATCCGTGAATGCCCAAAGGCACACCAGGATCAAGCCCAGCAGTCCCAATCCGAGCCCCACCGCAGAGGCGACGAGCCCCAACACAATCCGCGCGACCCAGATGCGTTTTGCCAGCCAGCCGAGCAGGACGAGCAAGATTCCCGCCGCTGCACCGACCCCTAGAAAATAAACATTCCAGCGGGGCGGCGCTGGCGGCTTGGCCGGCCGCGTGGACTGGTAGATCACTCGCTCCGCCTTGACCAAGGGCTTCTCACCCGTGCCGTCCGCGATGCGCGCCGCACGCAACAGGTCTGACAACCGCTCGGGCAAGAATGCTTCGTTCCAGAAATTGATCGGCACATCGGTGGCGCGGCCAAGGCCGAGGTCGAGCCCCAAGTACTCGGGCAAGAGGTCGGCGGTCACGCGGAGTGCATGAGCGCGAAAGGTCATACGCGCAGGCGCCTCTCCAGCTGCACGCACGCGTCCATCCGTCACGCGATCGATGGCGTCGCGAACCCGTGTCGAACAGTTGTCGTAGAAGTAGTCATAAAGATATTCGCGATTTTCCGGCCGGGCATTCTTCCGCAGCGCCTGCCATAGGGCCCAGCGCTGGGCCGGCGCCAGATCCAGTTCCTGCGCCAGGATCGTCCGGTCCGCGGCCGCATAGGATTCCATCGTGTCTTCCGCGCCCGAGACGGAAAGCCAGTACTTGAACTTGCCGCGCAGAAACTTGGGGATCAACGCCGGGGAATCGAACTGAAACGTGCCGAAGTTGTATACGAGCCCCTGCCCGTTCTTGGGCTGAATCAAGATGGCGTTGTGCCCGAACTTGAAGAAAGGGTGCTCACCGGGACCGAAGGTCAGAGCGGACACGGTCAGGTCTTCGCCCGGTTCGGCATGCGCGCAAGGCGAAACCGCCATGATGGCAAACAAGCTGGCAAACAAGCTAGCGGTCGCGGCGACCAAGCGTCCTGGGCAGCGCAATGGGTTCATCTGGTCTCGACTTTCGCAGTGGGAACGACTTCGACTTCGTAAAGATGTGGCCACAACTTCCCAGTCACGAGCAAGTGCCCCGTGCTCGGCAGCTCGGCGATTCCGTTCAGTACGTCGGCGCCGGCGGATTCGTTCGCGTCCAGGAGCCCGCTCGCGTCGATCCAGGCCGTGACGTTGCCCGAGTTGGCGTCGATGCGAGCAATGTGGTTGTCCTGCCAGACATTGGCGAAGATAGCGCCGCCGACGCATTCCAATTCGTTGAGGTTGGCGAGCGGCTGTCCGGTCAAGCGAACGCGGAGCTCGCCCTCCTTTGCGAAAGTGGTCGGGTTGCGCACGGTCAGCTTGTCGCTTCCATCGCTCATGACGAGGTGACGGCCGTCGAAGCAAAGTCCCCAGCCTTCACCTTCGTAGGTAAATTCTCGATCCTTGGTCAGGCGGGCCAAATCCCATACCAGAGCTTTCCCATTCTTCCACGTAAGCTGGAACAGGCGCTGGCCCACCTGGGCCAAGCCCTCGCCGAAAAGCTCGGCGGGGAGCTGGGCTTCCAGCTCCACCTGGCCGCTTGCAAGATCCACTCGACGGATCGACGAGCGGGCATAGAGGCCCGTGCTTTCGTAGAGCTTGCCGTCGAGGAAGAGCAGGCCTTGCGTGAACGCGCGCGGGTCATGCGGATAGACGCGCACGACTCTGAGGCGAAAGCTCGGAGTCGCAGCCCGGGGTGCGGCCGGCTTCGCGCAGACGCTCGCAGCCGCCGCAGCAAGGAAGGCGACGGCCAGGCGCAAGACGCGCGCAGCTGCCAGTTGTGGACGTGCCTGCATGACCCGCATCATAGCCGACCCGCTGGGCTGGTCAGAAAGTTACCGGTATGGCCAAAGCCACTTTTAGCCGGCGAAGGAATTCGGTCCTGGGGATCTCGGTTGCGCCCAGACTCGCCAAGTGCGGCGTCATGACCTGTCCGTCGAGGAGACCGAATCCGCGAGCGCGGAGGTGCGTCACCAAGTGGGCAAAGGCGGCCTTGGACGCATTGGAGCGCCGCCGGAACATGGACTCGCCGCCGAAGAAGCCGCCAATGGCAACACCGTAGAGGCCGCCCACGACCTCTTCTCCCTCGTAGACTTCCACGCTGTGAGCTATCCCTCGCCGATGAAGCTCGGCATAGCCAACGATGAATTCCTCCGAGATCCAGGTACTCGGCCTGTCGGCCGCTGGTTCGGCACATCGTCTCATCGTGCCTTCGAAATCCCTGTCCAGATGGAAGGTCCAGCCTGACTGCCGAATCTGCTTACGCAGGCTGCGTGTCTCTCGAAACGAATCCAGCTCGAAGACAGCACGAGGGTCTGGACACCACCACGTGACAGCCGGCTGCGATGACCAGGGAAAAATCCCCATTCGGTAAGCCTTTTCCAAAATGTCTGGGTGCAGCGTTCCCCCAACGGCCACTAACCCGTCATCGTTCGCCTCCAGGTCGTGCTCTAGCTCACAGTCATGAGGATATTTTGAACGCGGCATTCTTCTTTTCTCTTGTAGCGACGCCAAGTTGTGTAGAGAGGATGGCAGATTGGTTCGTCTAAGAAAGCACGAGAACATCGCAGCAGAAAAAGTTTTACTTTTATGATGTTTTGAGTAGGATGCCGCGCCAAAGCGTTTCGGCAGAGAACAACCCAGGAGAGAAGGTTATGATGAGGAAGCTTGCTATTGCGGTATTTGCACTTTCGCTGACAGCGTTGGGCTGTGGCAGCGACAGCGGGAGCCCGGCCCCAGATGGTGGTCACGCCGGCGATTCGGCTGTGACACCGGGAGCGGAGGCGGGCGCGCCCAAGGACGTCGCGTCGACGCCGGATGCGGCGGCTCCGGCCGATGGACCAGGCGTGGACGTTGCGGCGCAGGCAGACGCTGCTGCGCCCAGCGACGTTGCGCAAACAGTGGACGCAGGCCAAGTCACCGAGGCAGGCAACCTGGATGTGCCATCGACTGTCGACGGCGGACCACGAATCGACGGCGGGGCCGTGGATTCGAACACTCCAGACGTCGCTGCCGCACATGATGTGTCCCCGGTTGACGCAGGCGAGGGGGAAGCGGGCCTTGCCGCGGACTCCGGCACGACTGGCTAGATCCACATCAAGCTAGCATCCGAGAAAAGCGGGTCCCTTCGGGGGATCCGCTTTTCTGTTTTGGGGAGACGTATTTTGTCGCTTGTTGAAACCAGTTCTTGGCTCCCGGACAAGAATCGTCGCGCCGCCGAGGCATCGCGATGCCGCCGGGCCGCCTCCTTTATCCCCTAATTCAGGCGATCCCGAGAACCGTGGATACCTCCGATGATGTGGCACGCGTGCTGCATTGGTCGGAGGTAGGGTGACCATGAATCGTCAAAAAGCTAACGGGTTTACTCTGGTGGAGCTGATGATCGTCGTTGCCATCATCGGTGTCCTGGCTGCGGTCGCAATCCCAGCATTCACGCGATACGTAAGGAAGTCGCGCACCACCGAAGCCTTGGGTCACCTTAACAAGATGTGGGCCGGCTCATTGAGCTACTACATGACTGACTTCAATGATTCCGCCGGCAAGCCACTTCCCAAGCAATTTCCAGGGCCAAGCGGCGACTGGGAACACGACACGAGCGGGACTGCCCAGGCCTGCTGCCTGTACCCTGGCGGACGGTGCCCTGGAGGAAGCCCTACCTGGATGTCGGACAAAGTTTGGCTGGCCCTCAAGTTCGCCGTACCCGATGCACACAACTACCTGCCTGGCTATTCTGGATCCGGCACCGGAACAGCTGCCCTGTTCACCGCCGAGGCGTTGGGCAATCTGAATTGCGACGCCGTGAACGCCGTTTTCAGACGTAACGGGTCGATTGCGCCCAATGGCGATGTCACCGGCCAGGTTCAGCCGTACATCGAGAACGAGCTGGAGTAGTAGATTTCAAACGGAGCCGCCGTCGCCCATGCCGCCAGGTTGCAGTCCGACGAAGCTTGCTTACCCCGGCCAACCACGGTATCTGAGGCGGGCTACCAAGCCATGGCATCTAACCAAGCCGTTACTGCAACCCTCCTCGTGAACTGTCGCGACCGCACCGGCCTCGTGGCCGCGCTGTCCAATTTCGTTTTCAATCACGGTGGAAACATCCTGGATGCGGATCAGCATGCCGAGCTCGATAGCGGCGAGTTCTTCATGCGCCTGGTTTGGGATCTAGCGGGATTCGCCATCGAACGGGGTCAGCTCCGCTCCGAAATCGCCAAGCTCGCACAACACTTCGATCTCAAGTGGGAGCTTACGATCTCGGACCGGATCCCGCGCGTCGCAGTGTTCGCGAGCAAGGCATCCCATTGCCTATACGATCTTCTTCTCTGCCAACAAATCGGCGACCTTGGCGGAGAAATCGTGTCCGTCGTCTCCAACCACGACGTGCTTGCCGATGTTTGCAAGCATTTCGACGTCCCGTTCACCGTCGTCCCCGTCGACCGAGGTGACAAACGCAAGGCCGAGGATCAGCAGATGACTCTACTCGACTCGCTCGACGTCGACGTCATCGTCCTTGCCCGCTACATGCAAATCCTATCGGGCGAGTTCGTGGCTCGATGGCCGAATCGCATCGTCAACATCCATCACTCGTTCCTTCCGGCTTTTGCCGGAGCGCGTCCCTACCACCAGGCCAAAGAACGAGGCGTGAAAATCATCGGGGCGACAGCCCACTACGTCACGGCGGAGCTGGACCAAGGCCCCATCATCGAACAGGATGTCCGCCGAGTCTCGCACCGTGACGAAGTCGAGGACCTGATGCGAGCCGGCCGCGATCTGGAACGCGAGGTGCTGACCCGTGCCGTACGGCTGCATTTGCAGCGCCGGGTCCTCGTTTCCGGCAACCGGACCATCGTATTCGGATAGCCGACTCCAGATAGAAGCTCCTGCTTGCGGTCGTTCGGAAAGTGAGTGCCCTGTTGACTGGCGCACGATGCCGTCCGATTATTACCCAGAGGACCTGCGACTGACCGTCTTGGCGGAAGGAGACTGCGATGAAGACTCTACTGGTTGGATTGGCGATGTTGCTAGCCGCGAGCACCGCGGAGGCCGCAAAGAAGCAAGATGCAAAGAAGGCTGCGTCGGCGCCAGCGGTCGATCCGAATGCGGCGGTCGCCAGAGCGCATGGGGGGAAGGTGTATGTCGTTGTCGAGCCTTCCCCGAATTCCGAAGGCGAAGAACTGAGCAAGTGGCTTTCGAGCCGGCCGGCCACCACCGAAATCGCAAAGAAGGCGAATGAAGAACGATGGCCGATGACCTTTATTGCCGTGTTCAAGAAGCCCCCGGCAAAAGGCCCCATGACGGTCGAGTTCATGGACAAGAAGGATCCGTCGACCCTGGTCGACCAGTACTCCCCACAAACACCAGGCGGCTCGTTGGTGTATCAAGAACCCTACGATTTGGAGACGAACAACGGGTTCAACAAGGGTCACGTCTACATCATCAAGGTCGGCCAGATCATCAAGAGCAAGTTCGTTTCGTACGCCAGCGGCGAGGTCTCATTGAAGTAGGCAACCGCCCAGGGCCGCAGACGCGGCGTGACTCAAAGAAGATTCCGCGCGACGAAGATCAAACGGACTGGCTGCGTGGTAACTTGCTTGCCTTCGTCGTGCCGGACTGGCACGAGTAGAGGCGACTTCGGATCCAGAATTGACTTCACCCGCAGCAAGCAGCACACGCCCGCGGCCAGGCGACGAGTTGGTCGTAACCGTCGATCGCCTCACCTATGGCGGAGAAGGCATCGCACGCGCGCAAGGACTAGCGGTCTTCGTGACCGGAGCAGCGCCGAACGAAGTCGTGCGCGCAAAAGTGCGCAAGGTTCACCGCCGCCACGTGGAAGCAAACCTCGTCGCAGTCGAGCAAGCATCGCCGCACAGGGTGGAGCCGCGCTGCCGGCACTTCGCGGAAGGCTGCGGCGGCTGCTCTTGGCAGCACGTGACCTATGAGGCGCAGCTTGCGGCCAAGGCGGCATCCGTACGCGACAGCCTGCAGCGGTTGGGTGGATTTCTCGATCTCGCCATCCGTCCCATCATCCCCGCGCCGGACACCTTCTACTATCGCAACAAGATGGAGTTCGCCTTTCACCCCGACGGCACGCTCGGACTCCATCCCCGCGGCGCCTGGTACGACATCATCAGCCTGAAGGAGTGCTTGCTGGAATCGCCGCTGGCCGTAACCATCGTCAAGGCGGCGCAGGAATTCGTTCGGGCGCGCGGCATTTCGCTCTACCACCCTCGCTCGCAGCAGGGGCTGCTGCGCGAGCTTTGCATTCGGCAGAGTCGCGGAACCGGCGAGACCCTGCTCGGCATCGTGACCAGCCCAGGCGCCTTTCCCGAGGGCAATGAAATGGCCGCGCACCTGGCCCACATCGACCAGGGGATCACCGGCGTCGTTCGCAGCATCCGCGCTACGCCCGACTCTGCCTCGCCGCTCGGGGAAACCACTGTGCTTTTCGGCAACGACACCATCACCGAAATCACGGCGGGCCTGCGTTTCCGCATCCGCCTCGACACCTTCTATCAAACCAACTCGGTGCAAGCCGAGCGGCTCGTGGCCGTCGTCAAGGACTTGGCCGGCGACGTAACCGGTGCGCAGGTCGTGGATGTTTATTGTGGCGTGGGTGTCTTCAGCCTGGCGCTGGCCGCGGTCGGCGCACGCGTCATCGGCGTCGAGGTCGTCGAATCCGCAGTCGAAGCCGCGCGCGCCAACGCCATCGCGAACGGCCTCGACGGCGTCATCTTCCAAGCTGGCGACGCCCGCAAGGTGCTCGCCGACGTGCTGCCAGCAGGGCTCGCGCCGAAGGTGATCGTCCTCGATCCACCGCGCGCCGGCGCCGGCGGCAAGGTGATGCGCCGGATCGCCCGCGCCTGTCCCGAGCGCATCGTCTACGTTTCCTGCAATCCGACGACGCTCGCGCGCGACCTCGTGGAGCTGCGCCCCTTCGGCTACCGCGTGACCGCCGTTCAGCCCATCGACCTTTTTCCGCAGACCTACCACGTCGAAACCGTGCTGACCTTGGAGCACGAGTGAATAGCAGGCAAGCAGCGCCCGGTCCCAAGACCCGGGCCTTCGTCGCATGGTCGCTGCGCCACGGCCGCCTGCTTTGGTGCGTGGCGCTGCTGCTCGTGCTTCCCGCTGGCTGGCGCACCGCCAACCTCTATGTTCATCTGCGCAGCGACATTGAAGAGCTGCTTCCTCGCAGCGCCCCCAGCGTTAAAGCCATCGACGAGCTGCGGACGCGTTTGCCTGGATTGCAGTTTCTCGGCGTGCTGGTCGACGTGGGCAGTGCCGACCGCATGGCCGCTGGCGAACGCTTTCTCGACGATCTCGCCGCGCGCGTGCGCACCTACCCGCGCGAGCTCGTGCGGTCGGTGCGCGTGGGTTACGCCGCCGAACGCGATTTCCTCGAAAAACATGCTCCCCTCTATTTGGAAACCGCCGACCTCGAAACCATCCGCGACCGCATCAACGATCGCGCGCGTTTCGAGTACTCCAAGAAAACCGGCATGCTGCTCGACGAAGACGAGCCGCCACCCAGCCTCGATTTCTCCGACATCGAAAAGAAGTACAACGGAAACTTCGACGACAGCTCGCTGGCCAACGGCCGCTTTTCCAATCCCAAGCTGAACCTGACCCTGATGCTGGTCGAGGTCGGCGCCTTTCACACCGGCAACTCCCAAGCCCGCGACCTGTGGAACCGAGTCCGCCACGACATCGACGGTCTGGGCGGGCTCGCCCACTATGCGCCGGGTATGCGCCTCGGCTTCACCGGCGACGTGGCGATTTCCGTCGAGGAGATGTCGGCCCTGGTGGTCGACCTGACGACGTCCAGCCTGTTCGTGGTCCTGCTCGTGGTGTTCGTGTTGGTGGTCTACTATCGCTGGCTGCGCAGCGTGCTGGCCTTGTTCGCGCCACTCGTCGTCGGCGCCTTGATCGCCTTCGCCGTGGCCAGCCTGCCGCCCTTCGGAATCACCGAGCTCAATTCGAACACGGCTTTTTTGGGTTCCATCATCATCGGCAACGGCATCAACTTCGGCATCATCTTGCTGGCGCGCTACGTGGAAGCACGCCGCGAGGGAACGCCCATCGAGGAAGCCCTCGCCGTCAGCCTCACCGGCACGCGCGTGGGAACCCTGTCGGCGGCGCTCGCTGCGGCGGCTGCCTATGCCTCGCTCATCGCCATGCGCTTTCGTGGCTTCCACCAGTTCGGCATCATCGGTGGCCTCGGCATGATCGCGTGTTGGTCCACCACGTTCCTGCTGATGCCGTCGCTCGTCGCTTGGTTGGACAACGGCAAGCTGCGCACGCGCAAAGAACCCTCCGGGTTCTATCGACCGATGACGGCCTTGGCCAACAGCGTGGCCGCCCATCCGGGCCGATTCCTGGTGGTGGGGGTGGCCATCACCGTGCTGGCCGCGGTCGAGGTTCGCCGCTTCGGGCACGCCCAACTTGAATACGACTTTTCCCGCCTGCGGCGCGTGGACACCTGGATCTCGGGCGAAGGGTATTGGGGCAAGCGCATGGACAAGCTTCTCGGTCGCCAGGTGACCCCGACGGTGATCATGGCCGACGACCAGGCACAGGCACGCGCCATCACGATCAAATTGCGCGAGGCCTTGCAGCGCCCGCCGCTGTCCCAGATGGTTTCGCAGATCCGGACCAGCGACGACATGCTGCCGCTCGATCAGGATAGGAAAATCGACGTCGTCACGGAAATCCGGCGCAAGCTGACGCCGCGAATTCGCGCCGACCTGGACGAGGAATGGCAGAAGCGTCTCGACCGCTATCTCGGGTCCGAGCCGCCAACGCGGATCGGTGCAAACGACCTGCCCGAAGGGTTGTGGGCCGGGCTGAAGGAAAACGACGGCAGCACCGGACGGGTCATCCTGGTGTTTCCGCGTCCGTCAGAGGCCATGTGGCAGGGACCCGCGATCGCAAACTACGTGGGAACCCTGCGCGATGTGGCGGGATCGGCGAAAGGCCCGACCGGACGAGCGGCGCGCGTGGCCGGCGGTCCGCCGCTGACCGCCGACATCCTGCAATTCATGGGGACGGACGGTCCGCTTGCGTCGCTGCTTGCCCTGGTGGGCGTAGTGGCCACGGTGTTGCTGCTTTTCCGGTTCAGTATCGCCAGTCCCTTCGTCATCGGCTCGCTCGTCGTCGGCGTGCTGTGGATGCTCGCCGCCACCATCGTGCTCGGCGTGAAAATCAACTTCATCAACCTGATCGCCTTTCCCATCACCTTTGGCATCGGCGTCGACTACGCCGTCAACGTGATGGGGCGCTACTTGCAGGATGGGCGCAGCGACGTCACGGCGGCCATCCGCGCCACCGGCGGCGCCGTCGGGCTTTGTTCGCTCACCACCATCATCGGGTATTCGTCGCTGCTGTTGGCGCAAAACCGCGGCCTGTTTCTGTTTGGGCTGGTGGCGGTTCTCGGCGAGATTACCTGCCTTACGACCGCAGTCGTCATGCTGCCCGCGGCCCTGCTTGCCTATCAGAAATACCGAGAAAAACGCGCGCCTGGTCTCGATGCGAAAGGCGCGGCCTAATCGCCCTTCACTCAGCGCGGGGTTCGTGTAACCTGCGACCTCAGAAGGAGAGACTATGCCAAATCCACTTGCTGGAAAGCCTGCCCCTGCTGAGATTCTCGTGGACGTCGACCGCCTCGTTGGCGCCTACTTCACCAAACAGCCGGATATCGATGACACCGAACAATTGGTAAGTTTCGGAACCAGTGGCCATCGCGGTTCATCCCTGCAAGGCTCCTTCAACGAGCCGCATATCTTGGCGGTGACGCAAGCCATCTGCGACTACCGCCGGCAGGAAGGCATCACCGGTCCGCTCTTCCTCGGCAAGGACACCCATGCCCTGTCGCGTCCCGCGGAAAGGACTGCCCTGGAGGTTCTCGCCGCCAACAACACGCAGACGGTGTTGCAGCGCGGAGATGGCTACACCCCGACGCCCTCGATCTCCCGCATGATTTTGGCCGCCAACCGCGGCAAGCGAACCGGCTTGGCCGACGGCATCGTGGTCACGCCCTCGCACAATCCACCTGCGGACGGCGGATTCAAATACAACCCGCCGAGCGGCGGCCCGGCCGATACCAATGTCACGGCGTGGATCCAAGACCGCGCCAACCAGTTGCTACGCGCCGGCAATCGTAGCGTGCGCCGCATGCCTTTCGAAGCCGCGCTCAAGGCGCCGAATACATGCCAGGACGACTTCGTCGCTCCCTACGTCGAGGACTTGGCCAACGTCGTCGACGTGAATCTCATCCAGTCGTCCAAGATCAAATGCGGCGTGGATCCGCTGGGCGGCGCCTCGGTCGACTACTGGCAGCCCATCGCCGACCGCTGGAAGCTCGACCTGCAGGTCGTCAACCCAGCCGTCGATCCGCGCTTTGCCTTCATGCCCGTAGACCACGACGGAAAAATCCGCATGGACTGCTCCAGCCCGTACGCCATGGCGAAGCTGGTGCAATTGCGCGGCTCCTACCAGGTTGCCTTCGGCAACGACCCCGATGCCGATCGCCACGGCATCGTCGTCCCGGGTGCCGGGCTGCTCAACCCCAACCACTACCTCGCCGTCGCCATCCGCTACCTCTTCACCCACCGGCCGAGCTGGTCCGCGCGGGCAGCGATCGGCAAAACGCTCGTTTCCAGCGCCATCATCGATCGCGTGGCAGCGGCGCTTGGTCGCGACCTGCGCGAGGTCCCGGTGGGATTCAAGTGGTTTGTCGAGGGCCTACTCGACGGCAGCATGGGCTTTGGCGGAGAGGAAAGTGCGGGGGCCAGTTTCTTGCGCTTCGACGGATCGGTATGGACCACCGACAAAGACGGCATGATCCTGGCACTGCTTGCGGCCGAAATCACCGCGCGCACGGGCAAGGATCCCGGCCAGCACTACG
>Ga0182027_10008180_pt1 | contig 15269 bp, 26 predicted proteins | sample 712E1DmetaG_FD_121300 | JGI IMG/M metagenome (GOLD analysis project Ga0182027, IMG submission 121300) | Permafrost microbial communities from Stordalen Mire, Sweden - 712E1D metaG (Illumina Assembly) | ecosystem: Environmental > Terrestrial > Soil > Wetlands > Permafrost | place: Sweden... | reverse complement strand
CGTTTCAAGATACCTCAAACACTTCAAATCTTCCTTTGCTATGCCTTAATAGGGCATTGAGGTATGATTTGAGTAACTTGCCTCTGGATTCTACTACAGCAACTACATTGCCCGCTTTGTTCCAGTCACTAAACCTTGTCACCAGTTCTTCCGCCCGGTTACCAGAAACATATACGGTATGTACTCTGTTTCCTTCAGCCACCAGATGATTAACGATGCTATCTATCACTCTCGGTTGGATTTTATCTGTACTAACAGTTACATTCCTACCTTCCATAATCTTTGTGGCTTCTTTAAAATTTTCTTCTGGAACAAATATATGGCCTTTCATGTCTGGATACTTTGCCATCATACCCAGTGAAAGACTATAAAATGTTTTACCCGTACTGATTTCGACTACATAGTTCTGCATTATTGCCCTCGTTAGTTGTTATGCACAAATCCTAACTTCTTCTTTCTTTGTTTCCTTATGTTTAAATTTCGACAGCGCCATAAGAAATCGTAACCAAACCGGTGGTGTCCCTAAGGAATCCTTTGGTTCGTATAGGAGTTCCTCATAACGCTGTCTACTTTGCAAAGACAAATATGGCCACTCCTCAATCTCTATCTCTTCAAAATAGTTATTGTTTGTTTTAACCATAGTTATGTGAACTTTAACCTATACTTTACAATTTCTTTGTTAACAATGTGTAATTGATCAAGATCTTCCGACTCTTCATCGTCCTCATCTATCTCTTGAACCTTATCATCTAAAGAACTGTAGATCTCTGGTTTATATATGTTCGCACATATATCAAGACCACAAATCTTACTTCCTATATTATACAATATCTTAGGATCAGTATAATAATTACCGTCGATAAGAAACTGTAAGATCTTCAGATTATTAAGAAGATCCATAAGCACTTCTGCTTTCGGATCATCCTCATTCGGGCGCAAGAAATAGCAACAGCGAGCATACTTCTTTCTGTTCCTCTTAATCCACTCCTTCATTAAGTCATGTATTGGGAGGAAACCCTCATCCATATAGAGAAGCTCTTCATATAGATGATTAAAGAATTCATGCCCGCCAGTAATTATATCACTTAGGAGTTCATTTATCTCAAGAGATACAATCTGAGCACCATCTATCTCATCCTCTATCTTCATCTCATACTCTGCAAGATCATTGCAGCTCATAAAATCATGAGTATCTACCATATGAATACAGTAGTATGTATCAGATAAGCGATCAGAAGTGATCATCAATGGTTCAGAATCATAATCAAATCTAATCTTATCAAGAATAGTATTGACCAATTCTTTTTCCTTCTTCAGATCCATCTCTTACTCCTTGTAAGTTGTTGATATTGTTAACTAAATCAGAACGGGATCTCGTCTTTTGGCTTCTGCTGTGGAGCAGGTGTTTCTGCTGTTGGCGTTGATCCCATCTTAGCATACTCTGCAAGGATCTGCTTATTAACAGTCTCCTTCACTTCGTTAGCCTTGAACGCTACCTCATAGGCCCACTTACCATCAGCTGTCTTTCTTCCCGGCCAACCCACGAATGCACCACTGCCAGCATCGTTGACCTTAATGTTAACCACTAAGCCGCCATTGAACTCTACTGAGCCAAACGCCTTAGTTGCTCCGTCAAACTTGGATTTGTGGAGCGTTACTTTGTTGATCTGCATTATTTATTCCTCCATAATACTTCATCAATTTGTTATACTTTTCTACACTGATACTCTTTACATAAGACAAATATCCCAGTGTAGTACTATCTAAGTCCTGTCCTCTCATTTTGTAGAGGATAGATCTTATTCTCTTGTAATCATTTCTTTTGATTGTGGGGGCTACATTGACTGTAACCCCCGTGACGTTTAATCGATTGTAATAAAATCTAATTGAAGTTTTCTTTAAATTCGGAACTAACTTATTTAATCTAACTATTCTATATATTTCAGGTATTACCCCGGCTTCCAACTGCGCTCGACTTACATCACTATTGGTCGAAAAACTTAGATCATCTGCATATCTTGTGTAAGTAAATGTCCTATCAAAGATACTCATTAATGATCTATCTAAACCAGACAGTGTAGGATACAGGTTCGCAATCATTGGACTACATGGACTACCCTGCACAAGCTTCCCATCTACTGTACTCAGCATCAATAAATCTTCTGCATCATACTGCGGATGGTCAAGTGCTGTGTAGAAGTCTAGTAACCAATCTCTTGGTATACTAGGAAAGAAATCTTTCAGATCTACATTGACCAATAATCGTTTGCCTATATGGCATTCTGCGTTAGTTTTTGGAGACCTTTTCCGCCTGAAACCATGCACACAGGCCCAGGCTTCTTTGTCGACGATTATCTCGTCTAACTTTTTATATATGTATCTACTGATCTCAAGTTGTATTTTCTTGAGATCATCTATTGGAGCCACGATCTTTCTGAACTTACCGTTTGGTTTTGGTATCTTGTAGAAGTTATAAAGCTTGTTATAGTCTACATTGTAATCTGCATCTGAACAGGATTGGACAGACTCCGGTGAAATAGATCCAAGAATGCGAATCCAATTTCTTTCGTGCATGCCCACCTCTCATCGATAGTTACGAAACCAACTCTTTTATTCGCAGCTGGTCCAGCTTCAACTCTAGCGATATCACTTACCTTTATTGTCTCTCCACTTTCAAGAGTGGCGAAAGTCTTATCAATAAAGTAAGTACACCAGATGTTATCATTGTTCACTATCGCAGGATCGATTATAACCTTGACAACATTTGCTCCGGCATTCATTGCAAAGTGCAATACTCTGTCTGTAAAACAAATACGTATTGTCCTTTCAGTTGTAGATCTTTGACCACTTAAAAGTATATCAAAGTTATTTAATACATTCGCAGGAGTTGTAAATGTTATACACTTCATAATCACCTTTCAACATAATGAGGAGTAGATGCTCCACTTATATTAAACCTAACTCCATGAATGAATGTTCTCTTACAGTTGATAATAACATTAAGGAAATTCATAACATGAGTTGCTGCTGTGAGATTCACAAAGATATTTTGTATATCTCTTTCAGCTCTTTCTGCACAGCTCACTACAGTCTTAGGATCTTTAGCCGGATCACTGATCTCTTTATAAAGATCAATCACATCCGGAATCTTCTTTCTTATATCCGTAAGAGCATTAGTCATACTCATTATTACCTGGCCAGATTTCTCTTCATTACCAGAGTCTACCCAGTAATAATGGCTATCTTCTACAGCTTTGCGGATATTTCTTCTTGCTTCATTATTGTCGACACAGCCAACAACAATCGGGATCTTCCCTTCACGCTGTATCTCTCCGAGAATAACGCGTAAAGATTCACAATCAATCATCTTGGCGACTGAATCAATAGTGATGCCATATGCAGCAGAATATCTTTCAGCAAGAACCTCAGCCTTATTCTGGCCAATGTCATCCTCAAGAAAGTTCTGTCTAATAAGGTTCTTTTGTTCAACCATATCGCCATCAACAAGAGTAAGACCTATATGCTTCTTCTCTTTAAGGGCGTAGATTAATCTACCTATATCCCTTACAACATATCCACCTGTTCCACCTGTACCAATTACGACGATTTGATAACCATCCATTGGCAACGGTGTAAACTGTAGATACCTTCCCGGATCAAACGTTTCCATTACTCAGTCCTTTCCTCTGCTCCTTCAGTATTGTCCGAAGTCTTTCGCAGGTAGCGAATAAGATACTTGCCCCAGCCTTCAGCTTCGAGGATATCTGCAAGCATTTCAATATCCTGCCAGCCAGACATACAATCTACGAACTCCATTATGGCTTCGTATTTGTCTTCGATATTCTCGGCTGTGTGATAGCTATCTGTTGCATCCCTTATATCTTCATTTGTGTCTACGGGATAATCTCCATAGTCATTGTAGTCGCCATGAATTCCACGGTAGCCACTCCATCGGCTGTCCCACTTAGAAACATCCTCTCCCTTATGAAACCTACGAATCATTCCCTTCTCTGGCTTTGATCCAGCCTTATCTGTTGCTGTAAGGGCAGTTGTTTCTGTTGTATTGGTGGTGCTTGACTCAGTTGAAGAAGTCTCTGTAGTTGTTTCCTCTGCCTTTGTTTCGGTCTTCGCCTTCTCTGGATTGATTCTATCGAGCCAATCTTTCACATAAGAGGGTACACAATCGTATCTCTTCTTTGTGTACGATCCATAGCCACCGCCATAATAGCCATAACCGTAGCCGCGATAGTTATTATACCAATCGGTAGAATCATAATCTCCATAACTTGTTTCCTTAGTCTTTACAACCTTTATAACTCTTGGCTTATCGAGAGAATCTACACCAGTTTTCTCACCGAATGCCTTGACATTCTCTTTCCATTCAGCAGGATACCCTGTCTTCTGGTATTCGAACAGATGCTCGGGGTCAATGGATAGTTTCTTTTCTCCAACGACAAACCGGAACCTATATTCAGGAGTTGGATCTTTGATTTTACCGACTACTCCATAGAACCTCGTTTCTTTTTCATCACTATCATCAATAGTACTGAAAAACGCCCCCATAGTGTTATGCGAATGGATCTCTAGTACAAGTATATAGCGATCAAAATCCTGTATATAAAGCTCTGATTCTTTATCATACTGAACCGATCCACCACTCACCTTCTGCACAGGAACATGTACTACATATTTCTTTTCCCTGACATCCCAATAGACTTGGACATATGCCTCTGCGTTACCCATCTTATCGGCTATATCATAAAAGAAAGACTGTATCTGTTCGAAGATGGCTGTTGGAAGTTTGGGTAGATAAAACACCCACTTCTCTTTCATAAAGAGTCCGCCATCATCTATCCCTTCATCATCGATCTTCGCAGTGAACTCTCCTATTCTGTTCTTCACAGTAAGGTATAGACCGCTCTTGTCAATGATCCAGGTATTTGGCTTGGTGATATTGATATTCTTATACTCTTCACCCGTTCTAAGAACGCGGTAATCGTTAAGATTATTTATCATTCCCAGCTTAAATTCCTTAAGCTTTGCTTCCCTAGCTTCATCTTTTGGTTCTGTTTTAGTTTCAGAAGTCATTTTGGTTATTTCCCATCATCTGTGATACGAAACCAGAAAAAGTAAACTCATGACTATAGGCACTCATAAGCTTTGTATAATCGAAACTTGTAATTGTTTTCTGTGTATCGGCTATACCTCTCAGATTACTTCTATCTGTGAGTCTAGTACCGTAATATAATCCGAGATCACCATTGTAATTACTATCCAAAAACATTGGAAGTAATTTTGCTGCATCTGACGGATTTGTTATTGCAGGCATATGAACTTCGCCCCAACAAATTCTTCCATCGTCATAAACATTCCCATAAGGAAACTTGAACAACGGAACTTTATCACTGAGGATAGGAAGTTTAGCTGCGAATATCTTTGTAGCTACAACCCTTGAATTCTCAATCTTAATTCCCATAATCAGGTGTGGAAATAACATACTGAGCACTCCGGCTCCAGTTCTCGACCCGTCGAGGTTAACCATCCGTCTTCCGGCGGAAGATTCTACGAAGAGATATGTTCTACCGTCCTTCTTCGCAATACGCCTAACTCCCATGTAGTCTGTTCCACTTAGGTGTAAAGTACCAGTATCGAACGTATATACTGTTGCGAATGCATCTGCTAGAGACGCTTCCGTAACATACTTTACACTCTTACGACTACCTTCTTTACATTCAACCTTTATACCAAGACTATCCATCTTAATACAAAGAATTTCTTCACCGGATTCGAGCAATGGTTTTATTTCCTTTGCTTCTTGTACTACTTCATTCTCTGTCATGACTTCTTCCTTTCGCGAAGCAGCATAGTCTTCTTAGCAAATGCTAGCTGTATTGGCATGGCTGGTCGCTGACCTTCTGGTATTCTTCCAAATAGTTCTGCACGTATCTCTTCAAGCTTTCTCATCTCATCATCCTTAGAGATCGCTTTTTGAACTATTTCGGGTTCTACAGTAGGAACTATTGGTTCTGCTACTGTATTAAACACATCTACATCGGCCAAGGCCGCTATCTTCTTTACCTCTATCAATATATTATTAATAGGGATCACACACTCATCATAGGACACAGTAGAAAGACTCTGTATAAATTCTTTATACTTCATCAGTTCTAGTGTTGCCTTATAGAATTTGGGAGATGTTTCATTGCGTGTCAAGGTTCTAGGAACCGGATTGACAACCAATACTCCTACTGTGGAATTATTGTTCCATCCGGCATCTCTTATATAAGAATAAGATCTGGTTGTATTTAATTCTGCAGTAATTCTTTGTGAAATTGGATGATTGGGGGTTAATCTTGATAATGTTATCAAAGACTTAATCCTAGATAAAGAGGTGGCAGATAAGGCAACAGTATATTGAAACCCATTCTGAGACTTTTTAATCGACTCAACCATGGGACCATATATATATTCAATACAAGTTCTAAACAATTTGCCTATATAAATCAGATATGAATGATAGTCTTTACCATCAGTTATATCCAATAATTTCCTGTCTCTTTTTATAACGTCAATCCTTCTTGCCAGACTGTGAAGTCTTAAGAAATCAAGAAGGCAGAGATATTTAGTCATATTATCTCCTAGATAAATTTCTTTGTTCGTTTGATGTTCGCCGCTGGGAGTACATTAATCTTCTCGACCAATGCATTGGCACGATTACCATTCAGCTTTTCTTCTATAAAGTCAACAGCGGAATCATAATCTACATCTGTATATTTAAGTCTCTCGAACTGTCGAGACCGTTTTAGCCCTACCAATCTAGACATAAGCTCACTGCATACAGTGTTCCTGGTATCTTCTGGTAAAGCTTTAAGCTTTTCTATTAGTGACATGTTCTCTCCTTAGGAGAAAAAGGTGGGGGAATGTTCGCACACTCCCCCCTTTCGCTTAGCAGCCCTTGGTGCCAGCCTTTTTCGTGAAGACAAGGTTGCCTTCGCTGTCTTCGTGGCCTTCAGCCCCATCAAGACCGGGGATCACGTCGCCGAACTGTCCCTGGACTTCGTCCAGAGTCATGCTCTCGTCGATCTCGAACTTGTTGTTCTCGAAAATCACATACTTAGCCATTGCGTTCTCCTTTGGATAACGGTTGTATACACAGCATTATTGCTATGTATGGGTTTATTCCAGACACTACCTATTAGCGTCTGAAAACTTCAATTTGATTTGTAATATCGGAAATGTTCGGAGCCATCACATTGACTCCATTTGCCGAATTCATTCTGAAAAGCACATTGCATAGAGCAGGAACTTTGACACTGACATCAGCCAGATCTACCTGTCTTCTATGATGAACACGCTTGATTTTGTTGGGATTGATCACCTTAACTGTTGGTGTCCATCTGCGAGGCATTACTCTCATCTTACCATCTGGACGGATCACGCCGTTCTTCATAAGAATGATACGATCTGTACCATCTGTATGCTCAGCTTTCCCCATTACAATATAATTCCTTCCATTGTTGCGTATCTGAACTATATCACCTGTTTGAACTCTTGCCATTTTATCCTTCTTTCTTTCAGTTTACCTTCCATACCTCATAGAGATATGGAACTTGTTTATTGGCATTATACTTAAGCTTGAAAACGAATTCTTTGCTTCTGAGGAACACAAAGATTGGATGGCCGGGTTTGTCATCTCGAATCTCTGAATCAAAACCTACAAGCTCAGCCTCTTCTGTGTCCAGATATATCTGAGCAAGCTCTCTTCCTTCAGCCTTACAGTAGTTATCATTCTTATGAACTTTTGTTGCCCCAAATTCAAGATTGATTACCTTAGGCTGATATCCCAATGTATAGGCAAGAAGCGCGCCTTGTATAGACTTCTTCAGTTCTTCTGTCATACAAACACAGAATGTATGACGGTCTTTCCGCTCAACATTCTTATTCATGTGATAAAACTGTAATCCATTGTCTTCCATATTAGTTACCTTCTTGTCCTCTCTCATACAGTGAGACTATGTCTTCGGCTGTATATGTTATTTCTGTATCGTCAACTTGAACAGGCAGATCAATTTTGTCCTCATTAAAATCACCATCTTCTGGCAATATTAGTGGTCCTATTCTAAACAGATCAGGTCTATACCCTGGTCCATGCATACCTGGAGGAGCAACCTCTACCATGTACTCTTTACCATTAATAATTCTCTTTACCCATTTAACTTTTTTTGGATCATAATCCATTAGAATACCCTCGGAAATATTATGGGATCAATTGTATATGGTCTCCGAGCATACTCAGGACCATTTATGTGGACAAGATACATCTTAATATAGTCTATTAATTCATGTGATTGGACCTTGTCATATTCACCTGTATCATCATTATATATACTTACAGTAGGGTAGAAACAAGTCTTTCCTACAGTTTTTGGAAGAGTAATATTCAACTCTACACCTTCTACACTAAGTGTTTCTTCTGCATCATCTTCACATCTTATGCAGACAAATTTATCAGCACCGTCGTAGACACAGCGTGCCTGTGGTCTAATTCTTGGGTCAGTATGTAATACCTTTACGGCAATACCATCATGTCCCAAGGTCCACATAGCAAGGTCATACTTTATGCGGTTCTTGACTATCTTCTTTACTGTCTTTCTCTTTGTTTTCATATTAGGTTCTTCAACAACAAATAGCTAGATTTATTGAGGAATTTCTTCTCCATTTCTTCACCATTGAAAAACTTTTGGAACTCCCATATAGCAAGACAAAGATCATCGATTAATATTTGTTCCTGCTCGCTTTGATCTGTATAGATTTGTGAAAAGCATGTGGCATTATCGAGAAAAACAGACCTTCCTCTAATATAGACCATTTTTTCCTCAAAATCTATAGCAGGTGCGGATTGGCTTCTGAATCTCCACCCATTATAGGTGAAGATATTACCTGTTCTATATAGAGATTTATCCTGATGTTTCACCTGCATGAAGACCATATTCCCATGCTGCCAAAGAGCTATTTTTATCATTAGTTTCATAATACCTCACGCGGGCATATATGGTTCTAATACCCCATTGTTCTTGGCCGGAATATCACTTATGATTGCTCCAGTTGTAAGCAAAGATGCAGCTATACTCGCACTGTTAGCAAGAGCACAGCAGGTAACTTTTATCGGATCAATAACACCGATCTCAATCGCATCCTTAGTTTCATAGTCGGGCTTACTGATATCAATAGTCTTGTTCTCTTCTGATTTCAACAGTTTGTCTATTACCATATCACCAGCAAGACCAGCGTTCTCACACATCCTCTTAATCAATCCTTTTACTGATCCAGATATGATCTTATAGCCCACATCATCCTTCAAGTTTTGTGAGTCTCTTTCAACTGCTCTTAGAAGCCCAGCTCCACCACCCGGAAGGAATCCTTCCTGTAGTGCTGCCTTACATGCATTACATGCATCTTCAACACGGTGCTTCTTTTCTTCAAGTTCGATATGTGAAGAATGTGCAATTTCTATTGTCCCAACTCCACCGGTAAGCATAGAAAGTCTTTCAACCACATGGTCAAGATCCCTTTCTCCTGGCTTTGGTAATACACTCTCTAAATACTTCTTTCTACGAGCTATAGCGAGATCATCCCCTCTACCACCCATAATAACAGTAGAACTATCTGTAATCTCGACCATATCAGCCACACCCAGATGTTCTAGTTTCACTGCTGCCAATTCATCCTGAGCTTCCTCAATAATCCTTGCTCCAGTAACGGCTGCCAGATCTTTGAAGAATTCATAACGTACTATACCAAAATATGGAGGCATAGTTGGACAAGATACAAGCGCTCCGCTATTAAGGTGATAAAGTAAATACTTTAAGAATCCCGCGGTTACACCTGACGATATAATAAGAATAGGTTTACGCTTTTCGGCTATAGTCTCAAACAAAGCTGATAGATCAGAAAACTGTTTTGGACTCTCAAGCATATGAGAAGTCAAAAGTATATATGGTTCTTCGAATATGATCTTATTGGTATTAGACTCCCTACAGAAACTTCTCGCAGTCCACCCACGGTTCATCTTCAGACCCTTAACGCGGTACCAATGATTTTTGCCGTTGGTAGATCCCTGAGCTGTAATGGCAGAATTGATTCCAAGTCCAGCAACTGCTTCAGCGACAATATCAGATATCTCTGTCTCTCCATTCATAGAGATAGAAGCTATCTTCTTTAGAATATCTGTTCTGTTTCCTTCTTCTACCTTTATGGCCATTTCATTAAGGGAAGTAATAACCCTATTAATGTAGGACTGAATCTGTCTCTGAATCATGACAGGCTTATGACCCGCCGCAATAAACTTCATTCCCTCTTTGTAGATCTCATGTGCCAGTACGATAGCAGTGGTGGTCCCATCACCAGCTTCTCTATTAGTCTTAGAAGCGGCTTCTTTAATGATTGATATGACCAGATTGAGAGCCTCATCCTCTACCTCAATATTCTCTGCGACAGTTACGCCGTCTTTGGTAATCAGTGGCATATCTGCCATGTTCTTCAATAATACATTCTGACCACCGGGACCAAATGTGGTTCCAACTGGCAAAGAAATCAGGTTAAATGCTTTTCCGATTTTGTCTCCCAAATTTTTTTCCTGATTTGTATCTATATGTTTCTTGACCATTTTACTCAACCTTTATTGTATGAATTTAACATTCTTCAACGACATGAGGTAAAACCTGACAGTTTTACCCTCAGAGTTTTTAAGATCGACTTCCTCGAAATCATCACCAAAGACAATCTCATCATTTTGGTTAATTCGACCCTCTTCTATCCAATCTCCAACATGGATCACTTTTCCCACATTGGTCTTCGCTCTTAATGCTCCACCTGCCATTATTGGCTCAACTAGCAAATTGTAACCAAGAACCTTCATTCCTCATCCTCCTCTATCATCTGAATAACTTCATTCATTGTCTGTTCGGGTGATAGTTTCGTATTATCAATTTTAATCAATTTATCTGAACAAGTATAAAAGTCCATTTCTACTTCTCCCTTCTTATCGCCCATATATGAGATTGCATCCTTAACATTCATATCCTTATATGGGAATGGAACTTTCTGATCGCCTCTTTTCAGTGTTCGATCATAACACTCAGTTTTGTCCGCACTTAACAGAACAGTAAAAACCTCAATACCCTTATCTCTGTATTCTTGGAGATATCTCTTGATATACCAGTTATTTCTGCCAACACCAGAACATTCGAGAATAAGGGTTCTCAAAATACACCCTATATTCTTATAGTTTTCCATTTCTTCGAGAAAGAAAGCCCAAGCATGGAAATCGCCACTCATTAGGCCATTGCCATGTTGTCTTCTCATGTCATCAATAGATATATACCTGTTTGGCTGCCAAGGTCCCTTTTCTGTCAGATTCCGAGCTAAAGTTGTTTTTCCAGAACCAATGTTCCCAAGAATCAGTATCACCCTTTTCATGTTGCACCGCCGTGTACGTGTTAACGAGAGCAACTTTCTTTTTAACTTCTGAAACATATAATTCAGCCCTCAGCAATCTATGTTTCTTCATATAACCCGGTTTTCTAAACCATTTGCCCTGATTATACATTCGAAGCATTTCATGTATGTCTTCGACTGCATTAAAATAATCTATGATCAGAAACGCCGCAATACGGCTGCTATCCTTAATTGAAAATAAAGCTTTTCTGATATCCCTATAACCTAGTCTGTAGTCTTGAGAGATTTCTCTTGCTGTATCGGGTTTGATTTGAAACATACCCAATTCACCATGGGTTCCAACTGCCCTATTGTTAAACTTAGACTCTTGCCATGCAATGGCAATCATCGTATTATAGATCCGATCAAATAGCCCTCTTTTATCCTCTGGTCTATCAATCAAGTTCGGATAGGCTTCTGTTAATCCAATCTTGATCGATGCTAACGTAAGATTGAGTTTCTTCGTCGATAAGCCTGAACTTTCCGATAGAGTCTCCAGAACTGCTGGGGAGATCTTTGGTTGGTACGTCTCCGACGCTACTGTCTTGGGGAAGAATAGTATTGTCGAAAACAACACCATAATAAGTATGGTCTTTCCAAGTTTTTTGAACATAATTTAGAAATTTCTCCTTATTATAGATTTCCCCAGTCTCTATACATATATACTTCTTGTCTTCTTTGAATAAATCTCTCGCTTCAGTTGCGCGAATTGCTAATTCAAAATACTCTTCATCTCCATAACCGACAATTCGGCCAATAGAACCGTTATTATACTCAAAATAGCAATGCATAGTCAACTCTGACCTTCATAGAACTCTTTGGCTCTACCGAAATAAACATCCGCAAGAATCTTATCCATAAGATCTGTATCCGGTTGATCCGGCAATTTACTAGTTAGCAGAGCACCTTCGATCTTCAACATGCCATCGTCAATAACTTCCAGAATCTCTTTTAATGGGACTTCTTCAGTCCTGATCTTTCGCAGATACTCTGCCTCTGGTCTTGGAAAAGTAAGATTACCTGTGGTAACTATCTCATAGGCTTCGGACATGACTCTAACAGCATGATACATCGCCTTAGAATCATATCTTCCTCCGACAACGGCCCTAGCTCTTTCACCGTACTCATCTTCAAGAGCTTTAAGTCTTTCCCAAGCATATTTTATAGAACATGTCATGTTTATCTGTCTTTGACATAGTTCCATATATTCATTTTTGTCATCATAGGAGAGGATGAAATGTTCAGGTTCGTTAACATTCTTAACTAATTCAACTATATCCTCTCTAATCGTCCGCAATTTGGTTATATTGGGTTCTCTGGTATTCTCCATCTTACCCCTCAAGAACTCAACAACTTGCTTTGTAGCCCCAAGTCTGTTGCCTTTAATGGTATATCTCTTAGCCTGACTCCGACAGAACCCAACAAATGCCGCTACCTTCTTAGATATAAACTTATGCCGCTGTGCAATAATATTCTCCCAAATATCTGAATACATTACCCATTTGTCTTTTGGCGCGAACAACATATCAGTTTGTATAGTCTGGCCTTCGGCCAATAACTTAAAGAACTTCTGGAGAGACATCTGTTTATGGTCATCATCTCCATCCTTGAGGTCTTCAACAAGTTGGCATTTCTGGAGGATTATGTCTTTACCATATGGTGCGACGACGGAGATAGTGTCAATATCTGAACCGGGCATATTTGTTCCATATAGGGTACTGCCGGTTATGATCGTTGCTATCGGTTTAAAGTTCATCATCATCCTCGTCATAGTCGGTAAAATCAAGATCATAGGGATCATCAAAATCATTAAAGGTGGGCCAGTCCTTGCCTGGATCTAAAGCTTCATCCCAGAAACTCTTCTTTTCTTCCTTACACTTCTTACATATGAATTTGGTTTTAGTTACATTTTCTAGAAACCCATAACAGTTTGGGATTAACTGAGTTATGTCTATACGGATGAAGTTGTGATCACAAGTATTCTTTGCATTTACGGTCTTGTTGCCAAAGATCTTCCTTAGCAACTTCTCTTCATTAGTATAAATTGTTCCGTATGTTGTCATATACACCTTAAGGACTGGGCAGGGCGAAAGGAGGGGGAATTCCCCACCCAGTCCCGGATTCTCCTTAACTCATCCTTGAATTAAGAAGATAAACCAATTACTTTCCTTTCAATCATATCAACCTTAACCATTAAACAATTACCTAAATCAAGTGAACCATATCGCTCATATTCTTTTCCGCCATCGATCATGGTGTTTTCTGGACAACCACAAGTAAGATAATCATGCTGGCTAATGCTCACTATAATCTTTTTACAGGCTCGACATTGTATGCCATTGCAGAATCTATCTTCTTCTATCTCTTCCTTCGTCCGGCCAGAAACAAACATTTCCTTATTCCTCATAGTTATAAGAAGATATTCTTTATGACCTTTTTCCTTGTTAGGGTTCTTACAATGATAAACGGCCCAAGGATAAAAATCTATGTTGTAACCCATTGGATCATTTCTCTTACTAACGGAAGGTAGTTTGAAGAACTTGGTAGAAATAGGAATAGTATTTACAAAAGTAAGACCACCCTCAAACTTCCTATTCACTGCTTCATGATCTAACCCGAAATAGTTCCTTGCTTCAACCATATTAAACCAGCTTATAATCTGTTAGTTTAAATCCATTACTTTCCATGAAATCTGAGAAATTTACATCAATCTCACCGAGTTCATATTCTGTGTTGTTCGTCTTTGCTTTCTTAGACTCAGGATCAAAATAACGCAACGTGCTGGTAGTTACAAATGTTCCTTCCTTGAACCTGGAATCATTGTAAATATAACCGCACAATATTGTTCTTGCTGTTTCCGGAGCCTGATACTCATCATCGAGTACTGCCTGTATAGACCAATGTTCTAGCTTTGACATAGTATTACATTGGCCTCACATGATAGATCGAGTTCATCGTGCTCACGAGCATGTCACCACGCTCAAGCTTCACTAACTCATTAATATTCTTCGGGAAATGCTTCCTCGGACAGAATGCTTTTCCTTCATCTTTTTCATAGTTGTAGACATCTACAACTGTAGATGTTGTTATCCATTCACTGTGTCCAGCAACATGATAGCGCTTTCCTGCTTCTGGACGTTCTTTCTCTACACCACTGTAGATTGATCCCGAAGCAACACCCTCATACTCGTGTAAGGGGTTTTCCTTCTGGCAGATCTTTTTAATCACTACTGTTCTTTCCATTTCGTTCTCCTCCATAATAAAAAAGGCGACCATAAAGATCGCCTTATCTCATCAGATTTTGTTTGTTTTATGTTATTCTAAACTCTCCGCGAACTCTCGATCCATATCAAGTAACGCCGCGGGATTATTAATTGCTATTTTCATACGATCTAAGGCTTTTGTAGCCTTATCTTCTTCTTCAACCTGTTCCGATACATACCAATCTAATAGCTCATCTGTCGCATAATCATCAAGATCAAATGCTAACTTCTTAAGCTTATAGATATTAGCTGAGGTATCTTCTTCTAGCTTAACCTGCAAAACAAATGGTTCTAGTGCGGTCGGCCAGTTTTGTTCGGCTGGTTCAACTGCCTGATGTTCTACCTTACCATTCCTGTCGAGGATGTAATGGCGGAATTTCTCAGCATGCATCTGCTCATCACTAGCCTGCTTCTCAAACCACGCCGCAATACCAACTAAGGATATACCTTCAAAGAAAGAAGCCATAGCAGTATAATTATAGTAATTTGATAGTTCAGCATTATATTGTT